>JAAUYB010207851.1_pt1 | contig 13141 bp, 10 predicted proteins | sample 7278071 | NCBI WGS metagenome assembly JAAUYB01 (sample SAMN14350121, study PRJNA611818) | marine sediment metagenome | isolation source: surface marine sediment (1.8m) | place: French Polynesia: Moorea | collected 2018-08
CCTGGTACTGGACAATTTCACCGAGGAAGGCGCCTTCGACCACGCCGATGTGCGCAAGTTGGAACGGTTTCGCGAGCACGCCATCTCGGCTTTGGCCAAGGCTGCCTTCCTGCACGAAATCCAAAATCGCAACGACGAGTTGGTGCGCACCCAGGAGCAACTGGTGCTGACCGATAAAATGGCTTCGCTGGGCACGCTCACCTCGGGTATCGGTCACGAAATCAACAATCCCACCAACTATGTCCACGGCAGCGCCCAAAACATGGTCGGCGATTTGAACCGCTTCAAGAATTTCCTCTTTGAACTGGCAGGCGATGATGCCGACCCGGAAATGTTGAAAGCGCTCAAGAGCCGCATGGAGCCGCTCTATCAACATGTAAGCACGATTAAGGAAGGTTCCCAGCGCATTGCAGGCATTGTTCGTGACCTGCGCACCTTCTCGCGCCGAGGCACCGGTAAGCAAACCCGAGTCGACCTGAAATCTTGCTTGGAATCCACGCTTAACCTGGTACGTCCCAACTTCAAGGAGTGGGTGGACATTCAAACCGATTTTCACGAACACCTGATCATCCCGGGTGCTCAAGGCGAGCTTAATCAGGTGTTTATGAACCTTTCCGTAAATGCCTGCCAGGCGGTGAAGTCACGGTTTGCAAAAGGGGGAATGGGTCACCTGGTCGTACGTACCACCATCGAGGACGAGATGGGCGTGGTTTCTTTCATCGATAACGGCGGCGGGATCCCCGGCTCCGTTCGCAACCGAATCTTCGAACCCTTCTTTACCACCAAACCCGTGGGTGAAGGGACCGGTCTGGGCCTGTCCATCTCCTTCAAAATCATCAGAAATCACGGCGGCCGCATCAACGTCACCTCGGAAGAAGGCAAGGGCTCCATCTTCAACATTTGCCTTCCCCTGGCCGGAACCGACCCGGAAAAGCCTGCTTCCTGAACCGGGTTGCCGGGTCCGTCTCGTTCTTTTTCCCAAATTCGAGTCGGCTTTCACCCGTGATAGGATATGCTTGCAGCCCGCAAAATATGCGGGCCCGCACCCCTTGCGGCCATGCCGCGCCTACTTATTCATTTCAAGGAGTTATCGATATGAAAAAGATGAATTTGGACACCTTGAGGGTGCAGAGCTTTATTACCGGCAGCCAGGCCAAAGGCGGTCTGGCGATTGACGGCGAAACCTTCAGCGCCGGTCACACGCTTTGCGCCAACCTGGATTGCACCGTGGTGGCAATTTGCCAACGCCAATGATGTGATCAAGGCGGCGCCGGCCAGGGCGCCGCCTCCTTCCCAGTCTCAATTGCTGCTATATGCCCTGCCGTAAGGATGTTGCCGGCAATCGTGGCTTTCACGATGCTCCTTCTTTAATCATTCCGGCCTTCCAGGTAGGCGGCCAGGCTGTTTTTCAGGGTTGTAAAAGCATCGGTAACCTGCCGGTGAGAACCGCCGGGGTTTTCTTTCAAATAGGCCTCTATCCTCGCGATTCGTTCTGAGGTAGCCGGATGCGTGGATAAGAAATTGAGTTGCCCGTCGAGGGTCGCGGCCGGTTGGTTCTCGTAGGTCGTTTGAATTTTTTGAAAGAAGTCACGGATGCCGGAGGGATCGATTTGGGCTTTTTCCAGGTACCTCAGGCCCGTGCGATCGGCGTCGTTCTCATTCTCCCGGGAGAACTTGCGTTCGCTGAGCAGCGGCGCCACATTGTTGACCAGAGCCCCCAGGGCGGACGTATCGCCGATGATCATTTGCAGGATGATCGCATTGCCCAAGCTGTCAACCATGGTGCGGATGCTGTGACGGCGATTCACATGAGCGATCTCATGGGCAATCACCCCCAATAGCTCTTCACCGCGGTCCGCCTTTAGAACGGCGCCGCTGTGGACCACCATATTACCGCCGGGAAAGGCAAAGGCGTTCAAGCTGTCGTCGTGAACAAGATAGAAGCGATAGGTATAGCGGTTATCGGCCACGTGCTCCGTCAGTAGATCGGTAAACGTCTTTAAATGTGCCGACAGTTGCGGATCATCGATCAGGGAGGCCGTGAGTTTGTATTGCTCGAAGGCGTTGTCCCCCAGGGTGATTTCCCAATCCACGGGAACCTGTTGGGTGACCAGATCCACGGCAACGGGTTTCAGGGCGAATAAACCGGCGATCAAGGCGACGATCACACCGGCGCAACCGATCAAAAGAGCGTGATTGCCGGTGCGCTTGCGTTTGATACCGGCCAACTGAACGGCCGATTCCGGGTCCTGTAACAGGGTTTCATCGGTCAGGACAGCCAGGTCGTTGGTGGCGATGGACCAATCCGCATGATCGGGGTGTTCGAAGAAAATCAATCGGTCACCGGCGCCGCCCAGGCGAATCTTAATACCGGAAGCGGGCAGTTCCTTATCACCGCCCTGCCAGGTAAACCGGATGCTTTGCGGGACAACCCGTAAGCTGCCGGGAGCACGGCCGTTGGGTAACGACCCATGGAAGGCTTGAGCCTGGTAATCCTTGGACATAATCTCCTATCCCATCGTTCGAAAGATAAATGTAGTGAATGTTTGACACAGATGCCGGAACGCGGCCGGGAATACCACCCGAAAGAAAAGCGACGTCTAGGATATTCAAATCATGCCACGAATCCACCCTCCTGGCTAGTAGAAGTTTTTGGAACCCTTAAGGTTATACCACTCCCGCGCCAGTACTGTACCTACGCGGAGCAAGAGAGCGCCAACGGTTGCACCGTGGTTTTTGAGCGGGTTGTCATTCGATCCGCCGGATCATTGCGCGCTTTCGGCCCACAGGCGATCTACAATGGTGATGCCCGGTTTGACAACTAAAACCAACAAATTGGGTTTGCGGTTTGGGAACACGGGGTAAAAAGCAGCTGATTTCACTGATGTTTGCTTTCCAGGGGCGAGGAATCCGGCCTGATTTCTCGATACTGAAAGTCGGGGAGCAAAGAATCAGTCCTCATTCTTGGGACACTGAAAAGCCGGGAGCAAAGAATCGGATCTCATTCTTTGCTCCTGACTTTTCCAGGTCAAGGACCCACAACTGATTTCTTTCACATTACTTTTCAGGACGCAAAGAATCGGTTTCGATTCTTTGCTCCTGGCTTTTCCGGGTCAAGGAATGAAGCCTATTTCTTTGCTCCTGACTTTTCCGGGTCGAAGAATCAGCCGCAAAACCTCGACACCTGGTTTCCAAGAACAACGAATGACAACCCGGAAATAAGTTGTTTATGGAGTCCGTTTTTCCAAATCGCCGGGTTCTGTTGCTCTCCCACTCGGTCATGCCCGACATCGGCACGCCTCGGGTGTTGACGACCTACGCCAGAAAATAGGGCGTTCCTCCCGAAAAATGGCGTCCGGCCGGCGGTGACAAGCGGGTAATCTATGACCCGGCCCGGAGCGGTTACTTTGCGGATGCAGAGGCCGGGACGTCCGGCTTCCTGCATACTGAAAATTTTATCCTCTTGGATACAGAGGATTATATTCGAGGCGTTTACAACGGCGCCGGCGGCATGGACACGCGCCGTCTCATCGAAGATATCGCGATCCTTTTGGAAGCATCGTTTGACCGGTAGCAAGCGTTTTCTTTTCAAAAGGAAACCGAGAAGATTACAAATGTCACGGACCTTTGTGAAGACAGTCTCGTGCATTAGCGGCGGCCAATGCCTATACTAGATTTACCTCGCACGTTGGTAGACGTGGATCATGCTCCGTCGAACGATGTTCCTTCATGCCGGGAACATCAATGTTCCTCCAATTCACCTGCCAATGTGCTGTCGGCCGAAGACAACCGGAATCAGGAGTATCAGCCGTTTTCGGGAGTCTTCCGGGCGAACGATCGAAGCGAGCTTTTTAGGTTCCGCGAGACTGATCGGACATCATGGGGCTTTCTGTTGTAAGATTTGAGAATGATCATTCCGAATTTTTGGAACAGGGAAACCGCCATGACAGCTAAATCCGTCAGAACGTGGAACAGAACATATTGTGCGGTCCCAACTTTTTTATTGGGGACCGCACTTTTTTTTGCCCCCTTGTACGCCCAGGTACCAAGCTGGCAAGACCCCTACTATTTCGTCGACCTCACCGCAAAGCGCCATGAAAGGTTCCAAGACCGCATCCTCAGCATTTGCAAGGACCGATTCGGTTTCATGTGGTTCGGCACCGATCGGTTTTTAAGGCGTTATGACGGGGTAGACTTCCGGACTTACCATCATAACCCGGACGACCCGACCGGACCGTCATCCATCACTCCGGCGCCTGTGCGCGTTATCTTCGAAGACAAGGAAGGCCGGCTCTGGGTGGGCACCAACGGCGGCCTGAATATGATCGAGCGCGAATCCGACAAGATCACCCAATACCTGATTGAGGATGGATTGCCCGCGAATAACATCTGGACCATCTACCAGGACCAAAGCGGCATCATTTGGTTGGGCACGCCCGGCGGGTTGGCCCGTTACAAGGACGGCGCATTCCAGGCCGGCGGTGCAGAGGCGGGCCTGGACAAGATTGCCGTCACCGTCTTGAAGGATGACGGCGAAGGCGGCATGCTGATCGGCACCAGGGAACACGGGTTGTTCCGCTACCACGAGTCGCGGGGTTTTCGTCGCATTCCCGTTGAAGGCATCGACGATATCAGGGATCTGGTCGTGGGCGCCCTGCCCGGTATTTGGATCGGTACGGGCAACGGTCTGATGTGCTTGGAAGGCGAGACTTTAACCCGTTTTTTCGATGTCCGATCTCCCGAGGTCGCACCGGGTAAAACAATTAACGAACTGTTATTCGACAACCTGGGGCACCTTTGGATCGGTTCCAATTCCCACCTGTGCAAATTTGACGGCAAACGGTTCGAATCGGTGTTGGAGTCGGACGCCGGCCAGGAAAACAATAGCACTCAAATCAACCGCATTTACCTGGATTCCGACGGCCTGCTGTGGGTGGCAACCAACAAACCCCAGTTGCTGTTACTTGACAGCCATTCTCAATATGCCGATATCATGCCCCTGGAACAGTCGCGTAATGTCATGGTGGACAGCCGGGGAATCATGTGGATCGGTACAAATAACGGGCTGTTCCGCGTCGGTCCCCAAACCAGGCGGGTTGAAAAAACGGTGACCGAGGGTTTCTTCCGCTTTGTGGGGGAAGATAGAGACGGCAATCTGTATGCATCCTTTAACAAGGCCGTTTATCGTTTGGACCCGGAAACGGGAAAGCTGGGGGAAGAACCGCTTTCGGAAGAGCGGTGGCATTGGTCATTCCTGGCCGATCCGAATGGTTTCGTCTGGTTTGGAACAGAACAGGGCCTGATCCGTTATGACGTGGAAAACGCCGAAAGGACCGAATATCGGGCCGGCCGGGGAAAGCAAGCCCTAAGTTTAGATGTCGTCACCTCCCTGGCTTGGGAAGAGGAGGGTCTTTGGATCGGCACTTTTGGCCAGGGTCTCGATTACCTGGACTTCAAAAGCGGTGAGATTCGGCATTTCAATCAGGAGAACAGCAACCTGATCGCAAAGGCCGTAGTCGACCTGGCCGGCGACCACCTGGGCAGGCTTTGGATCGGCAGCGCCGGCAGCGGTCTGGCCATGCTGGAGCCGGGCTCCGATCAATTCCAAAGCTACACCACGAACCGGGGCTTCCCGGACAACACGGTAGTGGCCATCCAGCCCGACGGCAATGGTTTGATCTGGGCCAACACGGGCTCCGGTCTGGTCCGTTTGGACCCGGCGGAGGATAGCTGGACCCTCTTTTCCATGGTAGACGGCATCCATATCGGCCCCGCGCATACCGCCTCCAGCTTCGGTCCGGATGAAAACGGCTATCTTTACTTCGGCGGCGCCGCGGGCCTGGTCCGCTTTCTACCCGACGACTTTCAACCCCCGGAACCCGCGCCTTTGGTTTTTACGCGTTTCCTGAAGGGCGGCCGGGAGGTCAGCCGGCAATTGATGCCCGGCGATGAAGTGGTCCTGGAACCAGACGTCAGGTCCTTCGCTTTCGAAGTATCCATGATGGATTTCCGTTTCCCGGAACTGAATCACGTCGGCTACAAGCGGGAAGACCTGGAAGTGGACTGGGTTTTTTCCACTGACAAGGCAACCATTTCCTATAACAACTATCTGCCCTACGGCGGCACGGGCGTTCTGCAGCTCAAAGGAATCGACGGAAACGCCGGAGAACGCGACGCGGCCCTGACTATACGGGTCAAAACCCCGATGTGGGTACGCCTGCTGCCCATATGGGCGCCGCTTTTGGTGTTGACGATCACCGGCTTGATCTACATGGTGATCGCCGCACGCGAACGCCGGAAGCGCCGGGCCCTGATCGAAAAAGCTCGCATCGCCGAGGAACATCGGCAACTGGCAGAGGAACGCGCCCATGTGGCCGAGCAGGCGCGCGCCGTTGAAGAAAGCGAGCGTCGTTTGCAGGAGGAACGCGGCGCCATAGCCCGTGAGTACCTGGAGCGTTTATCTACCGAAATCGCTAACGACCTGCACGACGGTCCCTTAAGCGAATTAAGCGGCATCGGTTTCCGCATCGAGGCCATCGGTCATGAGCTGGGTGACAGCAAAACGGCCGGCGTGTTGCAACGGCTCTCCTCGGAGGAGTTGGATCGTGTTTGTCAGGATCTACGCAATATCTGTGGTGATTTGCTGTCACCGGATTTTGCCTACGGCTTGGAAACGGAACTGGACTCCTACGCGGATGTCATGGAAGGCAGGCATTCCGGATTGTCCATTCACCGCGTCTTTGAATTCGAGGAAAACCGACTGGCGCCCGAGCAAAAGGCCATGTTGTTCCGTATCTGCCGGACCTTGCTGAAGAATGTGGGCAAGCATGCGCATGCTGACCGGGCGACCCTGTCGTTGCAAACAGACGACGACGCGGTAAACCTGACGGTAATGGACAATGGCCGCGGTTTTCAAGTACCGCCCGATTGGGAGACTTTTAAACGCAACAAACACTATGGTATGTATATGGTCTCCTACTTCGCTGAATCCATGGGAGGCAGCCTGAAGGTAGTGTCCACCCCGGGCAAGGGAACCACGGTTACGGTGACCACGCCAATCCAGACCATGAAAGGACAAACCATATGACGGGTATTCGGATCGTCATCGCAGAGGATGAGTTTTTTACAAGGGAAGGCATCGTGGGTTTGTTGAACCGGGAACCCGATTTCCAGGTGATCGGCGAGGCGAGCTCCGGTGAGGAGGCCGTCACACTGGCGAAACAGCTGAAACCGGATGTCCTGCTGTTGGACATTCGCATGCCGCCGGGCATCGACGGCATCGAGGTCATCAGGCGGCTGCGCGGGGACGGCTACACCCTTCCTATTGTGGCGCTTACCAATGAGAAACGACTCATTCGAGCGGTGGAACAAGAGGGCGGCAACGGCTTCATCCCCAAAAACAAACACGGCATGTTCATTCCTTCACTACGCTGTGTGGCTCAAACAGGCAGCAATATTTTCATCAGCCCGGATATTTCCCAGCGCTTTCGTCAATTACAGGAACGGGTCAAACGCGCCGAGCTTACCGATCTGGAAACCTCGGTTTGGAAGTTGATCGCCTATAAGAACGAGGAAATAGCCAGACGCATGCATAAGGCGGAGGGACGCATTCGCAACCTGGTCACCGAGTTGTATTTCAAACTGGACATCCCCAAGGAGGGCAAGCTGTCCCAACGGGTTCAGGCCATTGAGTTAGCCCGGCTTTACGGTATTTTGGAGGAACCGGAAGAAATGACGGAATAACATTTGTCACGTCTTCTCGTTGCAACTGTACCCTCCCACTAAGTCAGGATTTTGTTATATTGGATCGGAATATTTTCGTAGAGAGAGGGGTTTTATGTTGCGTCTTATTTCTCAACGGGTGGTCTTCCTGATCATATTTACTCTTGTCGGAATTTGCCAGGCATCTGACGGCTCTGTCACCGGCCTGGTGACCGACGAAAAAGGAACGACTTTTGACGGTGTTGCTGTTTTTTTACAGGACACGAAAGGCTCTCGCTACACAGCACTCACGGAAGAGGGCAGTTACCGGTTCGATAACCTGGAACCGGGCACCTACATACTCTACCCCGAAAGACTCCCCGGTTATCGCATCACCTCCCCACCTTGCGGCTATTACATCATCTATGTCGGTGCAGAAGACGGCGGCGGAGGCGGCAGCGGCGGTTATAACTTCACCCTGCAACGAGGCGCCGGCGTTATGATTGACTTCGGCAGTGTTTCCGGTGGCGGCGGTTCTTCCAAAATGACCGATGCGGCCGACGGCGGCAATCTCAAAATGGAAATGGATATCTTCAACGTTTCCGCACTGGATCCGGCGCCGCAATTGGTCATCATCACCGGGTATTACATGGCGCCCGGTCATGGAGCCCTGACACCAAAAAAAATCAGCGGGACTCAAGCGGGCGCCTATGTGGGTTCCGACCTGCGCATTGCTACCCAGATCGTCGCCGGTCCGGTGGTTAAGATTATCCTGTCTTACCCCAAGAACCCTCATATCGATATGGACGGTTTGATTGCCGCCCTGTCTTTACAACTCAACGATATCGATTTGGGTCGCATTAGAGCCGCCGGGTCTCGACTGTCGTTTTGTATGACCAGCCTGGAGGTCTTTCAAGGCAAAGGGATCACTCAGGTCTCCTCGGATGCTATCCTGATGGAAGTCGACGACCAGTAAACCTTCTAGCAACATCGAACAGAGTTGAACGGGCCGAATTGGGGACGAATTCTGCACCCCTCTACGGTCCGTTTTCCATTCACGGCCGGCCGAATATCTATTCATCGGCTTGAGTTGGACGAGGGTAAACAGTGCGGTATGTGGAACATGCGTGTATAACCCTGTAGGCGCTTCACCCGTGGAGCGAGTCGGGCATTTGCAACACGCCCGATGGTGCGATTGCCCCGTCGCGTTTCCAATTCCAGTTGCAATTCCAGCCCAAAACGGTAAAGATAAGCAGTTTGTATGTGCATTTTCTCTGTCGGCCTGCCTGGGTCCGGCAAATTCCCTTACGGAGTGTAGTAATAGGGTATGGACAAAATCAAGGTTGCTAATCCCGTCGTTGAACTTGACGGCGATGAAATGACCCGAATCATCTGGGATTTTATTAAAAAGAAACTGATTCTCCCCTACCTGGATATCGATTTGAAATATTACGATCTGGGTATGCAGCACCGCGATAACACCGATGATCAGGTGACCGTGGATGCCGCCGAGGCGATCAAGAAATACAAGGTCGGCGTAAAGTGCGCCACCATTACTCCCGACGAGGCCCGCGTTGAAGAATTCAAGCTGAAGAAGATGTGGAAAAGCCCCAACGGCACCATCCGCAATATCATCGGCGGCACCGTCTTCCGCGAGCCCATCATCTGCTCCAACGTACCCCGTTACGTGCCCGGCTGGAAACAGTCCATCGTCATCGGCCGTCACGCTTTCGGCGACCAGTACCGCGCCGCCGATTTCAGGGTGCCCGGCCCCGGTAAACTGACCATGACCTACACCCCTGCCGACGGCAGCGAACCCGTTGAATACGAAGTTTTTGACTTCCCCGGCGGCGGCGTGGCCATGGGTATGTACAACCTGGACGAATCCATCCGCGGGTTTGCGCGCAGTTGTATGCACTTCGCCTTGGGCCGCAAGTGGCCCCTGTATATGTCTACCAAGAACACCATCCTCAAGGCCTATGACGGTCGCTTCAAGGATCTCTTTCAAGAAGTTTACGAAGAAGATTTCAAACAGCAATTCGAGGCAGCCGAGATCTGGTATGAGCACCGCCTGATCGACGACATGGTTGCCTTTGCCCTGAAAACGCCCGGCGGTTTCGTCTGGGCTTGTAAAAACTACGACGGCGACGTTCAGTCCGACACGGTGGCGCAGGGCTACGGCTCGCTGGGCATGATGACTTCCGTGCTGATGACGCCCGACGGCGAGGTTTGCGAAGCAGAAGCGGCGCACGGCACCGTGACCCGTCACTATCGGCGCCATCAGAAAGGCGAAGAGACCTCTACCAACCCCATCGCGTCCATTTTTGCCTGGACTCGCGGCCTGTTGCATCGCGCCAAGTTAGATGACAACCAACCCCTGGCCGATTTTGCCAAGGCGCTGGAAGCCGTCTGTGTGGAGACCGTGGAAGCAGGATTTATGACCAAGGATCTGGCCCTGCTGGCGGGCAAAGAAGATTACCTGACCACCGGCCGGTTCCTCAATAAGTTGGATGAGGGCCTGAAAGCCAAATTAGGCGCCTGAAGATATCGATACCCGGCGGGGGGTTGCCGCCCTCCGCCGATCATTTTTTGGAGTAACTTTTTGAATCGTAGCGCCGCCACCCGATTGATTAAAATCATTACGGCCGTTTGGGTCGTCCTCGGCCTGATCATAGCCGGAAGCACATTTGCCAAATGGATCTCGCTGGATCTGTTTCAGATCATATTCCCGATAGGTTTCTTCATATGGGTCGTCGCGGTCGTGGTTCTGACCCAATTCATCAATACCGGCGAGAAATAGATCGGGAATTATTCCCGGGGAGTGGTTTTGCCCCCTTCGGGGTCTACCCATATATGACCGTCCTCTTCCTTGACCGGAAAGGTCTGGGTGTCGAAACGGTGATTGAGCGTGCAATGCCCGGTTTTCAGGCGAAAGGGCCAGCGATGCCAGGGACAGTAGACGACGCCGTCCTCGACCTCGCCCAAGTGGAGTTCTGCATCGTAATGGGGGCAACGGTTATCGACGGCGAACAGCCCGTCGCGCGTGCGGAAGATACCCACGGGCACCGCATCGCCTTCCTGGAAGCAGCGGGCGCCGCCGAGAGGAATCTCTTCGCTTTTGAAGGCTTTTTGCCACATCAGTCTTCTACCAGTTCGGCCACCCAGTCTTTGCTGTAGTAGCGTTCCATATTGTCAGGGAAAACGGTGAGCACGGTTTTACCGGGTCCCAGTTGTCGGCACAACTGTTTGGCCGCGTGGAAATTTGCTCCCGCGGAACCGCCCACGATCAGACCCATTTTATGGGCAATGAACTTGCACGCGGCAAATGAATCGGTGTCAGCGATGGTGGCGACGTGATCGGCCAGGTCCATATCCAAAACCTGCGGATAGAAGGAGTTGCCGATGCCCTCTACTAAATAGGAGCCTCTGGGCCCGCCGCCAAAAATGCTGCCCTTGGGCTCAACCAGCCAACAGATGCCGTTGGGATTGTTCTTCTTCAACCAGCGGGCCAGACCGGTGAAGGTTCCGCCGGTGCCCGCGCCCACGGTCATTCCGTCCGGGTAGCGACCGAGTTGTTCATAGACCTCGGGTCCCAGGTGCGACTCTGCCTGGTTCGGGTTGGCCGGATTCTCGAACTGCTGAGTCATAAAGCAGTTACCGTGCTCTTCACAATAGGAGCGAGCCAGTTCGATGCATTGAGCCATGCCCAATTCTTTGGGAACCAGATGAACCTCAGCGCCGTAGAGGCGCATGGCCAGGATCTTTTCCCGACTCATGCGATCGGGCACAAAGAAAACGGTACGGTAACCTTTCAGGTTCCCAACCAGCGCCAGGCCGATTCCCGTATTCCCCGCCGTGGGTTCGACAATGGTCATACCGGGTTTCAGATTGCCGGCGCGCTCCGCCGCCTCGATCATGGCCAATGCCGGCCTGTCCTTGATACTGCCGCCCGGGTTGAACATTTCAAGCTTGACGACCAAACGCGCACATTCTTCTTCCAGGTGTTCGCTGATATCCAACAACGGCGTGTTGCCGATCATTTCGATTACCGATTTATAAACCATTCCCTCGCCTCTCCAAAACAGACGCTTAAGTGTACAGAATGCGTGACCTCGGGGCAAGCGTCAGGAGTTGGAATTCCCAATCGTTAAAAGTGTTGAAAGCTGAATGAGGCTGAAATAGTTTTTTGCGATTTAGGTGTTGACATCCACGTGAAATCGATTACAATTCGGGTTTCGTAGCGACCGTGGAGGAATGGCTGAGTGGTCGAAAGCGGCGGTCTTGAAAACCGTTGACTCGCAAGGGTCCGTGGGTTCGAATCCTACTTCCTCCGCCAAACCCCGCCATGGTCGTTCAGACAAACAAGGAATATGGAGAGATGCCGGAGTGGCCGATCGGGGCTGCCTGCTAAGCAGTTGTCCTGGCAACGGGACCCAGGGTTCGAATCCCTGTCTCTCCGCCACCTTCCCCCCGACGGGAAACAGCTTTGTGACATGCGGCAAGTCTATGTTAGCTCCAGGTCGCTGTCGCGCATAGCGAAAAAGCGCTCGGGTAACAGTGTCTGCACATCCCGATCAGACGCGCCGGAAAACGACCGGCGTTACCGAATCCGATCGGGCATCGCGATCCTTCATTTGAATGACCACCACGGTCATATCATCGTCGTTCCGGCGTTCGCCGGCGAAACGGTGGCAAGCATCGATGATGCGGTCTGCCACGGCCTGCGCTTCCTGGGTTTCCAGGCAAATACCGCTTAATTCCCGAGCTACCGCTTCATCGCCCCACAGTTTGTCGCGGGTATCGAACCTTTCGTTGAAGCCGTCGCTTAAAAAGATCAGCCGGTCGCCCATATCCAATTGTAAGGTGACGGTGGAGAACTCGATCTTGCGAATGAAGCCCAGCGGAGGTCCCTTGAGGACGATGGGACGGAGGTCCTTCTGCCGGTGACGGTAATGGTAGGGAAAAGGCATGCCGGATGAACAGATTTCCACCCGGCCCGTACGCTCGTTGATCAAAGCCAGGGCCATACCCATCCCCATGGTTTGAGTGGGAAGGGATTTCTTCAAACCCGTATTCAGTGAGCGCATCATGTCAGGAAGGCTGGTCATGGGTTTAAGCGACCAGACCGTGGCGGCCATTTTGACCATGCCCACGACCAGGCCGGCCGCCACGCCGTGACCGGTGGCGTCGCCGAAGGCCACACAAATCCGGTGACCGTCCAGGCGGAAATAATCGAAGTAATCGCCGCCGACCTCGGTGGCGGTAATCATCTTGCCCACGATTTCCAGGCGCTCATTGGTGATGTTTTCACGCGGCAGCATACCCACTTGAAGCTGCCTGGCGAATTCCAGTTCTTCAGATTTGCGGTTCAGGTCCATGGTGCGCACCTGCTCTCGCTGCTGATGCTTCATGCGCACGCGAAGTCCCCAGATGGTGAGCA
>JAAUYB010035307.1_pt1 | contig 13134 bp, 16 predicted proteins | sample 7278071 | NCBI WGS metagenome assembly JAAUYB01 (sample SAMN14350121, study PRJNA611818) | marine sediment metagenome | isolation source: surface marine sediment (1.8m) | place: French Polynesia: Moorea | collected 2018-08
GACTGGGCCTTCATCACTAGGAAGAAAGATAGAAGGTTGAATTGCCACTCTGGAAATTATTTGTTGACGACCGAACATGGAGTTATTGAACAGGTAGACAATATATATTTTGTTCCCTCTCACTCTGCACGCCTCCCGGACACTCCTGCTCGTTGTAGCAGTACTCCATTTCGTCAGGTCCGTCCCCACCCTGATTGCAGGTGCCCTCCACGTTGCACCACCTGCTCCTCTGTCGCAGGCCGTAGCCGCAGGTGGTGGAGCAGTCAGTCCAAGCGGACCAATCAGCCCACTCGCCCTCCGTGCACATGCAGATCATGGTGGACTACAGACGAATTCCCTAATTAAGCAGATCTCCAGAGACTTCAAGAAAAAAACCCTTACCGATCCGCTTGAACACTCAAAAGGCGAGGCGAGAACGCCTCCGTCTCCTCCGTCGACCAGAACGACGCACTTCCTCCCGTTGGCGGTGACGAAAAAGGTGCCGTCACCATGATCTAAGCTACCGCTGCCGACGCCGGCGTCGCTGCTGGTCCAGCGCAGGTCCGCGCCGCACTCGGCGGTGTTGTGGCAGCTCTGGGCCGCGGGGTTTATCAGCCCGGTGCTGTAGGAGGTCTGGCCGCCCGTGCGAATTATGCTGCGAACAGGAAGAGAGAAGTCCGGAAATGCGTTTACTAAATAATGAAATATTTACTTGACAATCTCTGGCCACTCGTTCGGCGGGTTCTCCCCCCACTCGGCAGGCACCATCCCTCCCCAGCTCGCACAAGCGGTTTGGCCATCGTCGGGTGTCGTAGCGTGATCCTGAATTCCCATAAAAAATTTTCTTAGCTTTCTTATATCTATGTATCAAACTTAAACAAATTCCCGCCGTAGACCTTTTGAACAGAATCTGCTATTGTTTTTAGGTTGATTCACCATCAAGAAGTATCTCTTCCCCGTCTCCTCCACCCTTCCGTCTGGGTTGTCATGGCACATCTTGTAGATCCTCTCGGACGACGTCGCGCCTCCGCACATGCAGACCGTCGCCGCCAAGTCGGAAGAGCAGTCCGAGGAGACAGCGCCCAGGCCGCTACGGTCCTCGAGGACAACGCACTGCGAGGAAAAGGAATATCTTTAAGACTACTAGTTGATTGTATCGATATTTATTAATGTTTGCTGCCTGGTCGGTGACGGAGTCCATGCCGGTGAAGGCGAAGAGGCCGGCTGCCTCAGAGCCAATAGTTTCCTTTTCATTCATGGGAAATTTATATAGAGTTTCTTAGCAAAAAAGTTAGAGGATCCTTCACCTGTGTCCCGTGCCACTTCAGGACGCTCGAACAGAAGGTGGGGCCTTCGCAGCTGAGGCCGTCGGGGTTGTGCAAGGCGGTGCGGAGCTTGTTTCCCGATCCTTCCAAACCGTCTATTCCAACAAAAAATACCTTTTGAGATCAAAGATAGCGAGACACAATTTCCTTTACAGTAAATAGATGTTATGAGGTCCCTCTCCTGCAGAGAGAAGAACCTGGCTAGTCCCATTCCCCAGGAGGAGCAGAGGGAGACGGACTCGTCAAACGTCTTGGGCGAGGTCTGCGTCACAGGAGAGCAACAAATATAGCGGATATCATCGTAGAAAGGGAAGAGCACGCAAAAACCCACGTCGAAGTAGTACTTGGTGTCTCCCCTTTCTCTGTCTGGAGGATCGGAGCAAGACCTTGTTGGTGCCTCTGCGGCAAGTAAAAGAACAAAACAGAAATTTTGCATTTTTCCCGCCTGTAAAGTAGTTACTTCATATATATAGGTACATGTCATCGTGACGTCTGGTTTGAAGACTCAGTAAGGGTATTTTGCGAGACATTATTTTGTTGAATGCTTGGGCACTTACCGCCTTCTCCTCCACCTCCCACACCTCCGTCGCACATGCACACAACGTATGCCGGGTAAACGCAGGGGAAGGTGTACGGCCCCATGCCTCTGTCGAAGATGTCCTGCATGAGGATGCACTCGTCGTCCCCTTCCTCTACGGCAGTGAAGGCCAGGAGGGAGCCGACGGTCTCGCCCACGGAGCTCTTAAATACGAGGCACGAGCTTGTACATACCATGAATTTTAACTTCGAAAAGGCGTGTTTGAGTTCTCACCGTTTCCCCATACCACTTGAGCACGTCCTTGCAGGAGTCCAAGTCGCACGCACTCTTGCCCGGGTTGTGCATGGCGGTGTACCACTTGTTTTGGTTGTCGTCGGGGTGGCGGTCTGAAAAGGCAAGTAATGTGGATAAATCATTATAAATACCGTATACTCTGTCACAGTCACTTGAAATGGCGATGATCTTGCTCATCTCCTCCTGGGTAACGAAGGTGGCCAGCTCCATGCCCCAGGACTGGCACAACACCAAAGATTCGGCGTGGTTCCTTGATTCGCTCTGAGATATTTTTGAAGCAAATAACCAATTTCCTTCAAATCAAGCATTAATAAAAACTCACGGAATCGAAAAAGTACTTCTTGTTGCCGGCTTGTTCGTCAGGGGCGTCGGAGCAAGACCGTGTTTCCTCGCCGTCAGTTGATCCTTAAAAATGGCAATTAAAGTCGAAAATGACTTATTTTTATCGTTTCTTGCCATTTGCCCTGAACATATCTACGGTATACTTCAAAGACAACCAGAAGCAAGCATACCCAAAAACGCGGCGAGAAAGAAGGCAAAGAATATTTTCCGCAGCGCTGTCATTGCTTTCCCCCTCCACGCTCGACCTCTTTAAACTGAATGGCAAAGCAACTGAGAGAACATAACTTTAGATCCGGACAATAAGCCAACAAAGTGCGATTGATTGATTTCGCATTTCACATGCAAAAAGTCCTTGTGCGCATATAAATGTTATAGTGTTCCTTTTTTGAAACGCTTTGACTTACAAAAGCCAAAATCAATCTTTCTCGTGAGTAGCTGTCAATATGGGAATGTCTTTATCAAAACCACTAATCTTTTTAATTTGCCAAGAGACTGTATGTTTTTGTCGTCAAGTTTAAGACAAATACAATTCAACACAGAGATGGATTTCCCACCTGGACAGGCTTCCGTGTTGCAGGCCAGCCCAGACTCAATCTCTACTCCGTTCCCATCGTCGTCCCCCTCGCACGATGCTCCCCCGTTGGCAGGGGAGGGGCTGTTGCAGGACCTGCTCCTGGTGTAGGTGCCGGCGCCGCAGGGGGAGGAGCAGGCGCTGTCGATCCACTCGGACCACCCGCCGTCGACTGGAAAAACAATGAAACGTGAAAAGTGGAGAAAAGAGAGACTCGATCCTTGATTCAGACTCACCCGAGGCCGTCCCGTCGCACATGCATATGACCTTACAGTCGTAGCTGCAGTACGTGTCGTACGGCCCCATGCCGCGGCCGGACGAATCCATGAGATAGATGCACTCGTCGTGGGAATCGACGGAGCTGTACTCGAAGAACGAAGACACCTCCGCCCCGATTATGTTCTTCAAAAGAAAAAAACCAAGGTATGAAATCCCTTCCGAGCTCGCGATAGGACTTTTCCCCCCATACCTCCTGGCCGTACCACTTGAGGACATTCCCGCAAGCCCCCAGGCTGCATTTGCCTTTGTCGGGGTTATGCAGGGCGGTGTGCCACGTGTTGAGGCGGCTCGAGTCACTGGCAAACCTATCTGCTCGGCGAAAAAGTAGCAGTTTTTATGACAGTCGTTGTCTGTAAACCCCACCTCTGATGGCGACAATCTTGTCCCACTCGTCCCGCGTGGTGAAGGTGGCCAGCTCCATACCCCACGACTGGCAGAGAGCCAGGGACTCATCGAAAGTCCTCCTTTGGCTCTACGTACCGTATTTAATTAAATGAAACAAAGACCACAGATTACGGCAGCCTAAGAAAACATTTGACTCACGTAGTCGAAGTAGTACTTCTTGCTGCCCACCTCCTCGTCCGGGGCGTCGGAGCAAGACCTAGTACCGTCGCCGTCAGCGCCGGCTAAATTTGCAAAGTTGTAAATAATTTACTAGATTCTTTCTAAAACCTTTCTTTGAAATTAATTTTAAGCAACTTAGCAACTATACCCAAACAAGCTGCGAACACGAAGGAAATGCCAGGGAATACATTCCAAAGCCTCGCCATTGCTTCCTTTACGAAGGCCTCTTCCAACTGAATACCAAATCTAGTGAGAGAACCTAATATTGGATCTGGAAAACTACAATTGGCCAGCATAGATTTATTAATTATCCTGCGTGCATGAATGCGGGCCTTTGTGGTCGTTTGGCTATTTGAATCATACAAACTCAAAAACCCGTTCCTGTCGATATCAAAATTTTGATCCCTTTACGAAAAAACGTTTAATTTCATCCTCTCGCCCCCCACGGACATAATTTCATTCACAACCTTATCCTTTTTCTGTGCGACTCTCTTCACGTACAATACTCTTGATCTCATTTACCAAGTAATCTTCGATTCTTGCTAATTAATTTACCGGCGGGCGGTGGGCACATGCAGAGGACCCTTGCTGTGGTGGTCGAGCAGTCTCCGTCCCCCACCCTGACGCCGGGCGGAGAGATGGGCGACGTCGCCACCACGCATTCTTCGTGGTCCAGAGAGGCAGACTGGAAGAGGTCTGCTACGGTGTCGCCGATCGGGGTCTTGGAATGGATTAACAGTTCATGTTTGTCCGATTGCTGAAAAAATTCTTTACCTCCGTTCCGTGCCAGTAGAGAGCTTCCCCACAGGTGAAGTGTGCGGTCGGGCAATTCATCACGTACTTGTTGTGGAGCCCGGTGAACCAGCGGTTGGTGTTGCCGATGGTCATGTCTGCAAACTCGATATATTTCCAGCTCGACTTTTCTATATCGTCTCATCTCTACCCATGATGGTCTTGACTGTGGTGAACTCTTCCGCTGTGGTGAACGTGGCCAGCTCCATTCCCCAGGAGGCGCAGTGGGCCATCGACTCGAAGAAGGTCCGGTAGGTCAACTGGAGAGCATTAAAAAAGGTTTAAAATATCAAATGTTTTCCTATGGATTTCTGGCTCACATCTTTGTAGTACTTTTTCCCGTTGACCTCACCGAAAGGTGCGCTGGAGCAGGTCAATCCGGAAGAGCCAGGAGTAACTGTGGCGAGGAGAATAAAAAAAACTCGTTGTGTGCTTTGTCATAAATGTATTAAAAGCAAGTACCGAGTGCAACCAAAAGGACAGCGGCTGAAAAAAGTGTGCAGGCTGGCATGAGCAAGTTTTTCATGGCTGATACTAGCAAGGACTATTGAGGATTCAACGGACTCGAAAGAGTATGAAGCCAAAGACGTAGTCGGACGACTAGAGTCGATATGCAAATTTGCTTCATTTCAAGCAAGCAACTAAGAAATTTCGCTTTTGCAATCAAGCGATTGAAGAAACAATTTCTCATCACAACAATACATCGTGTGCTTTTCAAAGAATTTGAAGCTTTTTGATTGAGAGTCAACTGACAAAAGCGAAATTAAATAACGATTTCAAACTTTGCCTTGACTTCATCCACGTCATTAAATATCATACGAAAAACAATACATCCTGTACGTCGGCTCCAGGTTTTACTTTTGCAAGTCCCCGTTAGCTTTTTTAAAAAAGGGAAGCACATTGTGGTCACTTGGTACCTATTCTACAGTACTCACCTTTGTTCTTGTGAATAAACTAAATGTGGGTAAATAGTATCAAGGTTTTTACAAATTAAAAAAGTAAAAAAAACATCAAAGACTACAAGTTTTTGACGTACTGTAAAGTAAGTTACTAGCCTATTAGGGTCCACCTCAATCGATTCTGCCTAAACGTAAATGAGCGCAATTTAGAGCAATGGATCATGTCTGAAGGGGTGTGTCCTTTGCTAAGGTTGTATGTTGTCGTTCTATAGTTGCCTTGTCGGCTTCGAATATTTCGGAAAATTGGCAGGAAACGAAGATCGATCTCACCTTGTAATTTTGTCCTACTGCATTAGCAGACTCCCCCACCCCCGGTAGTATCTCACTTGGTTCTTAGTTGCCTAGCCTACGGTGCAAGTCCGGCTAGACCGATTTCATTTCTACTTCCCAACATGAAAAACATGGCACCCACTGTGTCGTCTCTTCCTCTTCTGGTGGTAATTGTAAATATTCAAGAATCCGTTGTCCATGCACAAGTACTTTTTAAGCGAAAACAACAGGGTTAAACAAACGGGTTACGTGTAATACGTATAGCGTTGATTTGTTTCCGTGACGGGTTCCTTGATAATCCCTTCCTCTTCCTCTGGCCCCTGCCCTCCCGGGTCCGCCTCCGCGGGCGGCAAGCAATTCTACGCCGGGGTTGGTCCGGTGACGGGGAAACACGCGGCGGCGGCCTGTCCCGCGGACACAGAGCTGGCATCTTTTGAGACGCAGGTCAGAAATGATCACGGATGAAAAAAAAATTAAAAAAAGGTTCGAAAAAAAATTGGCTGCTGTTTGAACAGGACGAATTCGATGCAGTGAAGGACTTGGTGAACAATCAGAGTATGTTTCTTGCTTATTTCCCTAAGCTGATACAGAAACCGTTATTTTTTGGACTTATTTCCTTGGTTAGTGGGCGGTGATGCTTGGACGTCTGCTTACAACCCGGCCGCTTCCTCCTGCTCCGGTGTAGGCTGCGACGGCGTCCTGATGTGGAAGACTTCCCCGTTTGTATTTGCCTCAGGATCCATACTTGGCGGCCTCCAGGTGACACCAGGATGGTTGACGGAGCGGTGCCTGCTCATGGTGGGTGCAGGCAAACTGGAGGCAAAGCCCTGCAAAAGTCTTGAGGAAAGACACAGGTCGGTCTGTCAATGCAACCAGGTTCCATCAAGTGAGTTCTGAAGCAATCAGGAAGTCAAATAAGAAGAATCTACATTCGTTACCATCATTTCTTTTCCCTCATTTTTTTTTCAGTCTGTCCACCTCCAGTGCCCAACAGTGCCATAGGGACCAAGCGACAGATGGGAGACAGGCACTACTTCTACACCTCAATGTACTTTTTTAAAAACAAGTTGATGAATTAATTATGGTCTCTCAAATGTATTTTTTATAGTGCTTTGCCCTGGTACGATGCTGCTAAGCACTGTGCTTCCCTTGGCCTCATCCTTGCCCCTGCCACAACCCAAGACCTGGTGGATGATCTCCAACACAACAACGGGGTCTCAAAGTGAAGAACAAGAAGTTTAAAAAAAGTCATTGCACAAATATAGGTAGCTGTATTTCAAAGTTCCTGGATAGACGTCGGAAACCCTAACTTGAACCAGTGCAGTGGCAGCGGGGAAGAATGTGCCGGCAGCCTCACTTTGTACGACACAGCAGGGGACCCGCTTGATGCAGGGCTGTGGGGAACGTCAGTTTTAACTTGAACTCGTGCAATGCAATTCTTGATCAAGCCAAGATACTTCCACCCTTCCAGCGTAAACACCTTGTCTGACTACGGTTGTCTGAAGCTCAACGCAAATGGCTACAACCTTCGCTGGTCAAACTGCAATGGAGGAGAGAGGAAGGCGGCATGCTTTGCGGACTGCTCTGAAAGCAAGTTTTCATTAACCAAAGTTTATAAATATACAAAAGAAAACTGAAATGTGCTTTTCTAGGCCAATGGACCAACTGGGATGCGTGGGGTGACTGTTCCTCATCCTCCTCTACGTGCGGCCTCGGCCTCCACAGTCGGAGCCGCTCCTGCCTAAGTCCATCTGGGTGTGGCAATAGCCTGGCTAAGTGGGACATCGAGCATAAATACTGCAACCTAACCGTCGGCAACTGTCAGGAACAATCAATAAGTAACAAAAAGAATCTGCTCAAGTTATGTAAAGTGGTTTTTTAAAAATTAATTTCATAGAGTCTATGAAACTGAGCCCTGTGGCTGTGACCTCTGCAGCTCTGGAAAGTTTTCTCCAATCCTCAACAATAATCAGTCTGGTATGGCAATCATTATATATACTGCCTTGCAATTATTAAAAAAGAAAAAAAACATTTAGAGCCATGTTGGCTCCCCTTCCCTTTCTTGCGCCCGAGAGTGCCTCTTTCGCAACTGCACAGCCTTCTCCTTGGCGGACGGCGGCGCCACTTGCAACGTGGCGCAGCCCAACAACATCGCGACACGGGCGAGCGGGGAGGAGGTTGGAGCTTTGGCGCAGGAGACCGTCTATTTCTACAAGCCCTGATCAATGAAACATGGCTCAGCTTTGAATTGGGACCATAATGAGGAAAAAAACCTAGCTAAAGTTGTCAGGGCAAAAATGGTGCGTGTGCTACATTAAAAAACATGAACTCATGTTAAAAGCCCATCACGGTGACCCGATACTTTTTTTCAGTTCAGTGCGGTTTCTTGTCAGGGTAGAAAAACCAAAACTGAGGTAGCGAGAAAAAAATATCACAAGTTCTACGTTGTCTCAAGGAGTTTATAAATAAAAAAAGTAACAACTGCAATTAAAAGGGCCTCTGCTGGAAAACGTGCGTTGTCGGAGTCGCTCCTGCCTATGTTCGTCCGGATGTGGCGTCGGACTGGCATTGTGGGACCATGATCAAGAATACCGCAACCAAACCTCTGTCGCCTGTCACGATATTACTATGACAATATGACTGTACGGTATTTTCTATCTTCACGAGTAGATGAAACCGAAAACCTAGCTGAAGTTGTCACGGTGAATTGGCCATATTGGCGGATATAAAAACATGCACGCGTTTCTAGATCCCATCGAAGTAACCCGACGCTTTTTCCAGTTCAGTGCGGTTTCCGTCAAAACCAAAAGCAATATACTATAGCGTCAATGCAGAAGTCGAACGGTTTGGTGGAAACTAAAACATATTGATTGCAAAACTTGAACTTGCTTCACCTACCAAAGGTGATCTTTTCGTTTTGCAGATTTTTCGTGCACCTAGGAACGGGGATTTTTGTTGGCATATCACTGACATCCGACCCCTTTCCCTTCCCTCCTGCTGCGAATGTACGCAACTCCAGACAAAGCCCCGTGGGCAGACCTCCTGCTGCCTTTTGCACCCCTTAGTAGTACACTCCGCACCCCTTCCGTACAAGTAATGCAGCACCCCCAAGCCCCAGGTCTGCTTTCCACCCCCGTTTCTGTTCCCTCCATTCCCCCTCCTTCCTCCTAGCTCTATTGGGGGTTGCTCTCTTTCTCTTTACTGCCAGAGGGAGGAAAGGAGGAAAGTGGAGGAGGGGGACGAGGGTGAAACGGCCTCTGTTCCACTCTTCTGGTGACTCAGTCTCTCTCTCCAACGGCGAAGAGCTTTTCGAACCGCGCTTTCTACTGCGCCCCTCTACCCACCCCTCGTCCTCCTTTCCACCGTCTGGCGGAAGGAGGAAGAAGAGCACAGAGGAGTCATACTCTTGCCCTGGGTGCGCGCGCGGTTTCACCCCCGGTGTAGGCTTTTTCCTTTTCTTTCCTTCTTCCTCCAGTCGGCTGCGAAAAACGCCGGTATACACGCCTACAAAGCTCTCTCACCACGCCGTTGACAAGAATTGTGGACGATAACACCGAAACCTAGAAACAAACGAGGTAGTGTTTTTGAACAGGGAGAATAGAACCGTCAGACGACGCAGTGTGCATGGTGAAGTGCTAAAGTTCTCATTGGTGCGCCTGCTTTCCTCTCTCTCAAGAAGGATGTAACAAGACGCCTTGCGACCTGCGACTGGCAGATTTTTTTGATTGAACGAAGTGGTGGTCACCCGGGCGACCTTCCTTCGCAAAAAAACAGGTAAGAGCCTCAGCCAAAAACATTTCTCAAAAGGGGAAGGGGTCTCTCAATCAAGTCAAGTGCACACCACACAGCAATAGGAGGGGACAGCGCTATTCCTTTTTTATAAAAAAATATATAAGGCCAATTGCCGTCCACATCGTAATATTTTGTACAATGGGCCAAAAATGGTATGCAGTATTTGTTCATTTTGAAATATTTTCCACTTGCACTACCATACTCGATGGCAATTTCTTGGCAGCATCTCTCTCTGCCGGTGTTCCCGTTTCTCCCCTTTTCCTTTTTATCCCCTCCAACCCTCTCTCCCTCGATCGCCCTCCCTCGCCCCGGGCGCAGAAAAATGTCGGCGCACGTCCCCTTCCCCCCTTCCCTTCTCCTTATATGACCCACTCTCGAGTGACTTGGCGAATGGCCTCACATCACGACACGGCGGCGGTGTTCCTCCCGTGTACGTACGCGGTGGTGGCGGTGTAGTACAACTCAGCGGGGCCCCGAGGAATGTTTTGGCAGGCGATGGAAGTGGAGAGACATAAAGGATGGAGGGGAGGAACAGCACTCGAGCGGAGAAAAAGGAAGAAGAGGTCAAACTTTTCCTTTCCTGGCCTTTTAAGGAGTGCCGCGTCTGTCTATAGTGTCTACCTTTCAGAAGTTGCTAGCATTCTCTCCACCATCCTTTTCAATGAGGAGTTAGGTAATCTTTGTTGTTACAGGGAAAGAGTGGAATGACGAAAGGCCTTCCTCCTTCCTCCTTCCTCCCCTGCTATCGAATCTGATCAGGAGGTCGACGGAGGCCCCTTAGGGTCGACGGAGGCGAAAGGCCGTTCGTTCGACTTGACTGCCTGGCTCACATTAGCGGTCACGATTGGCTTAAGAGGGCGCTGCCGAGTACGCCGCGGGAATAAAGGAGGAGGGCGGATCGAGAAGGAGGCAAATCACCACCTGCCATCTACGAAAAAAGGAGGGGGGAAAGTGCTTAGCGCTGCCGCCGCCAAGGACGACGTGTCGACGTACCAACAGTATGTAGTGCAGTGAAGAAGAGAGGGCAAACGAGGTGATTGGGTCTGACAAGCCTATGCTGACAGGTTATACAATCGCACCCACGCGTTTCCCGTCAGGCAAAGAAAGAGAGAACCTCGATAAAGGGAGAAAGTTCAAATGTGGCTCCCAAGAAAATTCCGATAGCATTTCGCGGTATACTTCTTCGCGCAAAGGATAGGTACGGTACCTAGAACAGTCGCGCACACTTGGCGCTATTCATGAGGCGTACCGCAGCCGTGAAATGTGATCGATAGACAGTACAGTAGAAGGAAGGAAAATTGACAAGCCGCAAGGGCAAAAAAAGTTACTATAACGGATTCAACGTCCTTGACCGTTCGCTTTCCAATAAGTGACGGCCGTTCGTTCCCCCTTAATTTTCATTTCAATGTGTTGAAGGGTCGCAATTTGAACAGGACAACCAAAACCTTCCCATATCTTTACAAAAACACTTCTACAGTACATAGCTGTCGTTTCACAAAGGCCAAAGCCATCGATGCCTATCGTAAGTACGAAATTTCAGTTGTTGGCTTTCTCCTCCTGGCGCTCTTGCTGTTTCCTTTGAAAGGCCTTGGCTGTTTCCCTCCCCTGTCCGTCCCAAAAGAGGAGAGAGGAGTCCAGGCTCAACAAATCCTGCTTACACACAGAGGGAAGGATGGAAGAGATGAAAGAGGAGCGGAGGCCTCGACCTCTTCTGTCTTATGCAAGTCAAGTAGATGCAAACTGTACATACGCACGGGAAAGTATTTGTCCTGTCTCCCCCCTCGGGTCACATTGTGCAGTTTCCGCGTCCGTGCTGCACATTGTACGGGAGGTCACAATAAATCACCCGGATGGAGGCGAACTCATAAATCTCGCCAGTTTTCTCCCCCTGATGGAAAAGGTGCGAAAAGTAATTCCCGTTATCCGTTGGCTCCATTAAATTTACAACGGCGCTGCCGTCATCCGCTCTCCCCTTCCTTGAAGGAAAGCCAAAGAAAGAAGGCTTTCTGCATTGCTGGAGGGTAAACATTGCGGGAAAATTTTTTGAAGCAAAGTTGCCAGTGAAAAACACAAATAGCTGTTTCTTTGTTTCCCTATGCTCTGTCTGAAACCAAGAAAAATGGGATTCACATCCGGGTCCTTTTTCTTCTCCACTTCTTCGCAACATTCTTTTCTTGATCGAAAAACAGCGAGAGTGGAGAAGAGAGGGAAGGACGTAGGAGCTCTGGGGAATTTCGCAATCTAGTGATTGCGCCACACATCACTCACTCCGCCCCATCCCAGTTTCTTCGATCCCCACACCCCGCTTTCGCCTGCTCAAAAACGGACATGAGGCCAACGCAGAAATGTGGCCAAAGGGGAAAGAGAGTGGAGACTCCAGGAAATAGAAAGAAGGAGAGGTCGAGTCCCTCGAAATTTATGAACCCGAGTGTAGTATGGCGTCTCAGTCGCCGGCGGGTCGGAAGGCGGATATATGCGACGGGTGCGGGCAGTTTATAAAATGTACGCCATCGTGTTGGGTGTTTTGGGGGAGGCCCCTTTCCAGCGTTCTTTGATGTCAGCGGTGGCGGAAATAGGATGGCAGACGTGGATGGGGTGGGATGCGACTGGACAGTCGCAATAAACAAGGGTTGGGACTTGGGAGGCGGAGAGACTGCTTCTTTCTCTGTCGGGGGAAAATATGCGCAGAAAGTGGCCCCTTTTTTCGCACAAATGAAAAAGAAAGCGTGGCAACAGCTTTCACGGAATTCTTCGCGAAAATTGAGACAGCAAAATCTCCAGAATCTTAATTGAGTTAAGATTTTTCTCCCCGTGTCAAAATGGAGAGAGACGTGAAATTTTCGAAACTTTTTTTTGGCTGTCTGCACAGGAACGACAAAGCGTTCAAAACTTTCCGAAAAAGCGAAACAGCAAACAATAATAAAAACAATCTGGATAATTTGTGTGAAGTTCTTGAAAAACGTGGCAACTTTTTTATATATACATAGATTTAACATTTATATTTGCCCATGCATGTCGGTTGATAACTGGACTGTAAGAGGAAGGAGGAGGCCAAGAAAGCGAGAAAGTGATGCACTAAGTCTCTTCCCTTCCAAAGTTTCCCCTTGGCACCCACCCTCCCCAGAGCGGAAAAGCTTCAAAGTTAAATTGGGTTCGAAGCCCCGAGAGAAGGAAAAAGTGGGAGAGGATGTTTGTTGGCTGGTTGCCCGTTTTAGAAAAAGATGGGGGCGGGAAGGCTTTTATTTGCCGTGTGGCGGCCGTCGGCAATTAGGGTGAGGCATTCTAGGCTATATAATATACTGGGACACTACCAGGCGTCAGATTGCGCTGCCGCGGCAACCGACGCATTATTAGTTGGAGGTGACTCTTCCGTTCGTTTCGCCCATATTCGGTGGCGCCGGCTTATTACGGGGAGGTTTCCGAGGACAA
>JAAUYB010044240.1_pt1 | contig 13115 bp, 10 predicted proteins | sample 7278071 | NCBI WGS metagenome assembly JAAUYB01 (sample SAMN14350121, study PRJNA611818) | marine sediment metagenome | isolation source: surface marine sediment (1.8m) | place: French Polynesia: Moorea | collected 2018-08
ATCACCAGATTTATTGGTAAATCCTTCTAAGAAAACACATTGCGCCCCTTGATCTTTTTCGAGGATTCCTTGTTGCTCTAAAGCATTAATTACATCCTCTAAATAAGGATTATAAAAAGATTCTCCTCTTTCTGTTAGTTGAACATTCAAGCGATCGTAAATTTGTTGAAATTCTCGGCGAGATTGATCACACAGTAATTGCCAAGCTTGACGAGTTTCTTTGTCTCCTGATTGTAGTTTTACCACTGCTTCTCTTGCTAATTCTTGAAACGTTGGATCTTCATCAAATCGTTTTTTTGCTTGTTTATAGAAGTTGACGAGATCCCCTATTTCTAAAGCATCTGCTTGGGTTAAAGCATCGGGATACACTTCTTTTAAATAGGTAATTAACATCCCAAACTGTGTTCCCCAATCTCCCACATGATTGAGTCTTAACACCTCATAACCTAAAAATTCTAACGTACGGGCAATACAATCACCAATAATAGTTGAACGTAAATGACCAACGTGCATTTCTTTGGCAATATTAGGACTAGAAAAATCAACAATAACCTTAGAAGAATTCCCGATCTTTTTAATGCCTAAACCCTGATCACCATATAAGGATTTAAGTTGCGCTTCTAGATAATTAGGTTTAAGCTTTAAATTGATAAATCCCGGACCACCAATCGTAGGGGTTTCACAAATAGTTTCTAAGGATAAATTATCAATAATAGTTTGAGCAATTTCTCTGGGGTTTTTTCCTAGTTTTTTAGCTAAAGGAAGGGCAATATTGGCCTGATAATCTCCATGTCTGAGATCCCTTGCTGGTCCAACTTGAGGATCAACTTCTTGAAAATCTGACCCAAAGGACTTCCCTAAAGCATCTTGAAACTTCTGGGTTAGTTGTTCATTAATAGAAGTCATAATACTTAAAAATAGCTTAGAAAGATTTAACTTATTTTTTTAGCTTATTTAGCTTATCATAATTAATAGGCTTATAACTATAAATTAATCACAAAGATTCATTAAAGTCTTTAAATATTGCTTTTTATCGCATCAGAAGCGGGGAGATAGAAACAATTATGAAAAAATATCCACGAGAACTTATCCAACGACTAGAGACATTACCTCAAAGTTTCATTATTGGGTTATCCTTATTTTTAGTGGTTATTATTACCTTAATTGATTATTGTATAAAAATTGATATAGGCGTTTCAATTTTTTATTTATTTCCCATTTTTATCACCACTTGGTATGGTAGTCGAAAAATTGGATTAATTTTTTCTTTAATTTGTTCTTTGGGTTGGCTATGGGCAGAAACACAAATTAGTGGAAACCCTCAACTTTGGTTAGAAGAATGGAATGCTGCTGTTAGATTTTGTTTCTTCGTTATTGTAACTTATTTATTGTCGGAACTCAAAGAAGCTTACGAAAGAGAGAAAAAACTTGCTCGTACCGATAGTTTAACGGGAGCAGTTAATCGACGGTTTTTTCGTGAACTATTGCAAGGAGAAATCGAGAGACTTGATCGTTATAATCATCCTTTTACTTTAGCTTATTTTGATGTGGATAATTTTAAAACGGTGAATGATAAATTAGGTCATAGTCAAGGGGATTATTTATTAATGGTAATTAGAGAAACCATTGAAATTAATATTAGACATAACGATACATTAGCGAGACTGGGAGGAGACGAATTTGCTTTAATTTTAATTGAAATTGATTATGAAAGAGCTAATGTTGTCTTAAATCGTATTCAAGAGCAACTTTTAAAAATGGTTAAAATCGAAAAAATGCCTGTTAGTTTTAGTATCGGTGCTATTACTTATTATGTTAGTCCCGAATCAGTTGACCGTGCAATTGAAGAAGTTGATTATCTGATGTATGATATAAAGAATAGTGGAAAAAATGGGCTTAAACACAAAATCCAAGACCCTATCAACGTAAGAGAATAAATTAAAATGTCCCTATCTAGAAGAAACTTTATTACTTTAGCTGGTCTAGGTTTTAGCAGTATTATTGCTGCCAATTCTCTCAAAAATTATTATCTTCGTGTTGCTCATGGAAAACCGATCAATACGAACAAATTTGGTCAATTAATTCCCGATCCCAATGGCATTCTGGATCTGCCCAAAGGGTGGAAATATAAAGTTATTTCCCACGGAGGAAAATCCTTAGACGATGGGACTATTGTTCCCCCTGCGTTTGATGGAATGGCTGCATTTCCAGGCAAAAATAAACAAATTATTCTAGTCCGTAATCACGAATTAAGTCCTGATTCAAATTATGGGGTTAATACCTCACCAGAGTATAAATACGATCCCATTGCAAAAGGAGGAACAACAACTTTAATCATTAACCCAGATGGTACATTAAATAAAGAATTTGTCTCTTTAGCAGGAACAAATAGAAATTGTGCTGGCGGCAAAACCCCGTGGAATTCTTGGATTAGTTGTGAAGAAGATACGTCTATTTCTACCATAAAATACTCAGAGGATAGTGAACAGATAATTAAGAAACATGGGTACAACTTTGAAGTTCCGTCTCAGGGAAAAATTACCCCACCCCATCCTCTAATTCAGATGGGAAGATTTCGCCACGAAGCCATTGCAGTTGATCCCAAAACTGGTTATATTTATCAAACAGAAGATCAAAATGATAGTTGTTTTTATCGCTTTCGTCCCGATCAACCCCAAAATTTACAAGCAGGGGGCGTTTTAGAAGCATTAGTAATCGAAGGGATGCCAAAGGTTGATACTAGCAAAAACTATCCCATCAATCAACCAAAATCCGTACAATGGGTAAAGCTAGAAACCGTTGATCCCGACGAAGACACCCTACGGTATGAAGCACAACAAAAAGGGGCTGCCATTTTTCGCCGAGGGGAAGGCATTTGTTTCAGTAATAGTGAATTTTATTTCACTTGTACCAGTGGAGGAAATGCAGAAAAAGGTCAAATTTTTCGTTACAATTCTACGGAAGAAACCATTGCCTTATTTGCTGAATCTCCCGGTGCAGAAATATTAGACTATCCTGATAACTTAATTATGTCCCCGTTCGGTGATTTAATCGTTTGTGAAGATGGAATGGGAGAACAATTTTTAATCGGTGTGACCCCCGAAGGTCAATATTATAAATTAGCTCGCAATGCTTACAATAATAGTGAGTTTGCCGGGGTATGTTTTGCCCCCGATAATCGAACTATGTTCGTTAATATTTATTCTCCAGGATTAACCTTAGCTATTTCAGGAAACTGGTAAATAAGGAGGCAGGAGGGAGGGGTTCAGAGTTAAATATCTGTCTCCCCACACTCCCCATCTCTTAACTCTGCATCGCTTTAATCAACTCAGCCGCAACTTCTGGACGAGAAAACTGAGGAGGTGGCATTTCTCCCCGTCGTAACATTTCTCGAACCTTCGTCCCGGATAGGTGAATCCGTTCTTCTTTGCTGCTGGGACTGGTTTTGGTGGTGGCCATTTGTCCTGTGCGTTTGCAATAAAAAGCGTGTTCAAATTTCATGGGAACGATACCCAAAGCGTCGGCATCAAACTCATCGAAAATATGTTGAGCATCGTAGGTTCCGTAATAGTCCCCAACGCCAGCGTGATCCCGTCCCACGATAAAGTGGGTACAGCCATAATTTTTGCGAACAATAGCGTGGAAAATAGCTTCTCTGGGGCCAGCGTAGCGCATAGCTGAGGGGTTAATGGCTAAAATTACCCGATCTTGGGGAAAATAGCTATCCATCATAATTTCATAGCAACGCATCCGTACATCGGCGGGAATATCGTCGCTTTTGGTGGCACCGACAAGGGGGTGCAAGAACAGTCCATCCACCACTTCGAGGGCGCATTTTTGGATGTATTCGTGGGCCCGGTGGATGGGGTTACGGGTTTGAAACCCAACCACAGTAGACCACCCCCGTTCCTGAAACAACTTGCGAGACTCAGCCGGATCAATTTGGTATTTAGGAAATAAGGGGTGATCATCCCGTTGTAATAGCCAAACCGGACCCGCTAAATTAACAGGGCCTTGGTCATAAACCACTTTAACCCCTGGATGTTTGCTTTCATCAGTCCGATAGACATTAACCGCTTCGTGGGTTTTATTGTAGTGGTACTTTTGGGTTAATTCGAGAACCCCGATAAAATTACCGTTGGGATCATCTAATCTAATCCAGTTACCTTCCTTGAGGGAGTCGGCCACTTCCTCACTCACCGAGAGGGTAACAGGAATAGCCCAGGGAACCCCATTGCTCAAGTGCATTTCTTCCACAACGGTTTCGTAGTCGGCCTTCTCCATAAAGCCTTTGAGGGGACTAAACCCACCAATGGCAATCATGACGAGATCAGAGGTTGCTCGTTCATCTAGGGTGATTCTGGGTAATGTATCGGCTTGGGCTAAAAATTCCTCTTTCTCTGCCGGCGTTGCGATACGGTTAATTAAATGACCCCCATGAGGGGCAATGCCATCTGTATGTGTCATCTTAATTATATTTTTATAGTAGCTATCACGATTCATCCTACCAGGGTCTGAGGACTTTCGGTTAATTAACCTAAACAAATTAGGAAAATCGAGCTTTGAGAGAATAGGCTGCTAAAATATAAGCAATTATCTATGTTTAAGAGGGCGGACGATTTTATATGGGGATTTGACAATAAGCAATGAAGGGATCGAATTATGGAATGTCAATGCCCAATAGGTTGAAATTGTTCGGTGTTGAGGAGAAGATATGGAATGAATTCAAAAAATTTTCAGGAAATGTTCTATGAATATCATGGTTGTAGATGACGAACAAGATATTAGGCTCTTGTTTAAACAAAAGTTCAGAAAAGAAATTCGACAAAATAAGCTAGAATTTTCTTTTGTTTTTTCGGCTGAAGATGCCCTAACTTGTATTAATAAGCAAGAAAGTCATTTAATTCTTATTTTGGCTGACATCAATATGCCAGGTATGAATGGGTTGGAACTGCTGAAAATTATTAAGGAAAATTATCCTGAAATTAAGGTATTCATGGTTACAGCCTATGGAGACGATTATAATTATCAAACAGCTATTAAATACGGAGCAGATGATTATTTAACTAAACCGATTAAATTTGAAAATCTGAAAGAAAAAATCAGTGAGTTGCTTTAACTAAAATCTGTGTGATATGAACATTCCCAAAATTTTAGTCGTTGATGATGAATTAGATTTAGAACGACTAATTAGACAAAAATTCAGAAGAAAGTTGAAACGGCAAGAATTGGACTTTGTCTTTGCTCATAATGGACGAGAAGCCCTAGAATATATTGAAGTACATGGGGATATTGATATTGTTCTGACTGATATTTATATGCCTGAAATGGACGGTCTGACTTTATTGACTAAAATTCAGGAAATTGATCCAATTATTAAAGCGATTATTATTTCTGCTTACGGTGATCTTGATAATATTCGGGCAGCCATGAATTATGGGGCTTTTGATTTTTTAACTAAGCCCATTGATTTTAAAGATTTAGAAATTACTACCACTAAAACCTTAAATCATGTTAAACAGATGAAAGATGCTTTCGCCCAAGAAAAAGCAGCTAGAGAAGCCCAAGAAAAATCATTGAATGAGTTGAAAAAAGAGATTGAAAAGCGCAAAAAAGTTGAAGAAGCCCTACGGAATAATGAAAAGCAGTTGACTCAATTTTTAGCAGCTATTCCTGTCGGAATTTTTATTATTAATGCTCAAAATAAATGTCCTTATTATACTAATAATCAAGCTCAAGAAATATTTGGAAAACAACTTTTAACTGATGTTCCTTATGACGAACTGATTAAAATATATCAACCCTATTGTTTACATAGTGGTCAAAAATATCCCCTTGAAAAATTGCCTATTCAGCGAGCTTTACAAGGGGAAAAGCCTACAGTTTCAGATATTGAAATTCGTCATCAGGAAGAACGGATTCCTCTAGAAATTTCTGCCCAACCTATTTATGATGAAAAAGGGAATATTTCCTATGTGATTGCAGCTTTTAAAGATATTACTCAAAGAAAAGAAGCAGAAGCAGAAAGGATTCATTTTACACAAGAGTTAGCCAAAAAAAATCTAGATTTACAACAAGCTAAAGATCAATTATCTTATTATAATGCAACTCTAGAAAAAAAGGTTTTTGAAAGAACCCAAGAACTAACAGAAACCTTGGAAATTCTTAAAGCAACTCAGGCAGAGTTGATGATAGAAAATGCACTATTAAGAAGTCTTGAAAATGAAAAAAATTATGACTATCAAGTAGGGGGAAGTTTACCTATAGATGCCCCTAGTTATGTGTTTCGTTCTGCTGATCGTTATGTTTATAAAGCTTTAAAATCAGGACAATTTTGTTATATTTTAAATGCAAGACAAATGGGTAAATCGAGTTTACGGGTACAAATTATGAAACGATTACAAGCTGAAAAATTTGCTTGTGTCGCTATGGATTTATCGGAAATTGGCAATCGAAAATTAACCATACAACAATGGTATGCAGGATTTATTTATATATTACTAAGTGGATTAGAATTATTAGATGCAGTTGACTTAAAAGAATGGTTAGAACAACATGATTTTTTATCTCCTGTACAGTGGTTGGGTGAAGTCATACAGAAGATAATCTTGCCTAATATTTCCAAAAATATTGTTGTTTTTATTGATGAAGTTGATAGCGTCCTAAGTTTGGATTTTCCCATGGATGACTTTTTTATTTTCTTGAGAAGTTGTTATAATAAAAGGGCCGATAAGGCTGATTATAAACGGCTTACTTTTGCTTTGTTAGGGGTTGCGAGTCCTTCTCAGTTATTAGAAGATAAACAACGAACCCCTTTTAATATTGGTCAAGTGATTTATTTAAAAGGGTTTCAGTTTCATGAAGCGCAACCTTTATTACAAGGACTCAAATCTAAAGTTAATCACCCTCAAGCTGTGTTAAAAGCTGTTTTATATTGGACTAATGGCCAACCATTTTTAACTCAAAAAATCTGTCACTTAATTCATAATTCTTGTGCAGAAATACCTGAAGATCAAGAAAATCTATGGGTTGATCAATTAGTGCGATCGCAGATTATTGAAAATTGGGAAACTCAAGATGATCCAGAACATTTGAAAACCATTCGTGATCGGATTTCACAAAGTTCTCTGGATAAAAAACAACTTTTAAAACGTTACCAAGCTATCTTACATAGTTCTCATTATCCTATTAGCGATGATGAAGAAATCAGAGAATTAATTTTATCAGGACTTGTTATTAAAAAGGAACAAAATTTGACAGTTCACAACCCTATTTATCAGGCAATTTTTAATGATGCTTGGATCGAATATATGATGAATAAATAAACATTGACTCTTAATTATTCTAGCAAAAAAGCAAACAATTCTCCTACAGTTAATTGAAAAGAATTAGCAAAATCAGGCACAGGTAAATGGTCACTTTCTTTGTCAAAAAACATAGGTTTCTGTTGAGAAAAATAGACTAATACTGACTTATCACTCGGATCAATTAACCATCCCATTTCTGTTCCATTCTCTAAACAATACAAAATATTTTTGATTACTTTGGTCTGACTTTGTTCAGGGGATAAAATCTCAATCACCCAGTCTGGTGCAAGATAAAATGAATCTGAAATTTCCCCATTATCATCACGAGAAATATTATTCCATGTTAAAATAGTGATATCAGGAACAATAGAGCGATCGCCAAAGGTACATCTTAATTCAGAAAAAGCACGAGCAATTTTTTCTGATTTTAAACAAAGATTAATCGCCGTAGATAATTCAGTTTGTATGGTACTATGTTTCCCTTTTGGCATTGGTTTTTGAATAATTTTTCCGCTCATATATTCCTTTGCTGGTTTAGTTTCTGGTAACGCCAAAAATTCTTTTAAGCTAATAGGTTTAGAAGAAGTAATCACCATATATTTTCTCAGGAATAAGTCATGATTAATTATTTTTTATTCTTTCAATATTATAGCTAAAATTTAAGGAAAAAATTAAGCATAAAATAGTGATCATACTAAGTTTTGTTACATTAGTTTACAAAAAAACAATTACTGACGATAATAGCGTAATCTAAGTTATTGTAATTAGTTGGATTTAAGAAATACTTTAATCTATGACATCTATTCACCCTCACAACAAAGCAAAGGCCCTTAAACCCGGTAGTCGTCGTCCCGCAAAAGAACTCTGTAGTGAGTGTGGGTTATGTGATACCTATTATATCCATTATGTCAAAGAAGCTTGTGCTTTTATTAATCAACAAATTGCTGAATTAGAAACCATTACCCACGGAAAAAGTCGCAATTTAGAAGACGAAAACGACTGCTATTTTGGTGTCCATCAAGAGATGATGGCAGCGCAAAAAAAAGAACCCATCGAAGGCGCACAATGGACAGGAATTGTCAGTACCATTGCTTGTGAAATGTTAGAAAAAGGCTTAGTTGAAGGGGTAGTTTGTGTTCAAAATACCAAAGAAGATCGATTTCAACCCATGCCGGTGATCGCTAGAACTTCTGAAGAAGTTTTGGCTGCTAGAGTCAATAAACCCACATTGTCCCCAAATTTATCTATCTTAGAACAGATTGAACAATCTAACTTAAAAAAACTCTTAGTTATTGGTGTTGGCTGTCAAATTCAAGCCTTACGGGCAGTGGAAAAAGAATTAGGTTTAGAGAAACTATATGTATTAGGAACTCCCTGCGTAGATAACGTTACCCGTGAAGGCTTACAAAAATTCTTAGAAACCACCAGTCGTTCCCCTGAAACCGTTATTCATTATGAATTTATGCAGGATTTCAGGGTACATTTTAAACACAAAGATGGTTCTCTGGAAACCGTGCCATTTTTTGGCTTAAAAACTAACAAATTAAAAGATGTTTTTGCCCCCTCTTGTATGAGTTGTTTTGACTATGTTAATTCCTTAGCCGACTTAGTTGTAGGTTATATGGGGGCAGAATTTGGTTGGCAATGGATTATGGTTCGTAACGAGACAGGAAAAGAAATGTTAGCCCTAGTCGAAGACCAAATTAAAACAAAACCCGTCATTTCTCAAGGCAATAGAAAACAAGCCGTTCAACAAAGTATTCCCGCCTATGATCAAGGAGTAACCCTGCCCATGTGGGCTGCAAAATTAATGGGGGTTGTCATTGAAAGAGTGGGACCCAAAGGCTTAGAATATGCCCGTTTTTCCATTGATTCCCATTTTACTCGTAATTATTTATACGTTAAACGAAATCATCCAGAAAAGTTAGACCATCATGTTCCTAACTATGCCAAAAAAATTGTGTCTCAATATCAGTTACCTGATAAATAAACACAATTTAATAAGGGTTTTGATTTCTATTTAAAACAAGACTTAGGGTCATTAAATCCATTCAAAAATGCCCTACCTCGTTGTTCGGGGGTTCCATGATGATGGGTATGTTCATAGTCATAGTCCCCTGTCATCATGGCAGTTATTGTCGCTTCTCTTAAATCTCCAGATTCTAAGATTCCCAACTCTTCGCTAGCAGCAAAAAATGCTCCCGCTAAACAGTCGGCCTGCAATTCCAAGACAACAATAGGCAAATTCCGATCAAGAATACCGAGATGTTTCTGGACAGAATGGCCGTATTCATGGGCCAGGGCGAAAAAACCCGCAGAATCCCCCACTTTTTCTACTAACTTATCTATTTGTACCATATTTAAGTGAATGGTATTAGAACCCGCACAATAATGGGCTAACATAGCCGGACCACAAGGGGTAATCTCGACGTTTTGGTGAGAATAAACAACGGGATAATTATAGGAAATGCCCAAACGTTGTAAAATCCCCCCCCAAAACGCATCTAGACCATTACTAATGGCTGATAGAGTCGGGGTATCCCATGCAGCTTGCAGGGGTTGGAGGGGAAATAAACCCAAAGACAGGGCAAGAATACTGACAGCAACCTGTTTTTTCATTTTAATTCACTTTATTGGCTTTTAGCTGGTTACGCATATTAGTGGCACAACCGTTAAAGGAATTAAGCAGAGATAATTTAGCCTATTCCCTTAATGATAGTTCAACCATAAGAAAACTTTATACAAAAATGATAAATAAAGATAATGCTGTACTGTTAAAGAGAGAAGATAAATATTTTTGATCTGGTTCCCCCTCACCCATACCGATATCATAACAGTGATTGCCTCTAAACCTTTTCAAATCGCCCTAGGGATGGGCTTAATGGGCTTGTTAGGGGCTTGTGATGTCTTAAATCGTCCCGAACCCCCCGCAACCCTTAACAGTCGCTATAATGACCAACAACCTGCGCTCAGTGGGGATGGCCGTTGGCTGGCTTTTGTCTCTAACCGTAACAGCAGCAGTGAAATTTTACTTTATGATTTACGTGGTGAAACATTTATTAATCTTCCGGGATTAAATCAAAGTAATGTTATTCTAGAAAGTCCGAGCTTAAGTCGTACAGGACGTTATCTCGTCTATATTTCCAGTGTGCAAGGACGGCCAGATGTGGCCCTGTACGATCGCGCCACTCGTCGAACGGAACTGTTAACCCAGCGTTATCGTAATTGGGTGAGACATCCTCAAATTAGTGCCGATGGCCGCTACATCGTTTTTGAAACGGCGCGACGGGGACAATGGGATATTGAAGTATTGGACCGTGGCCCCCTCATTGAGTTAGATATTCCTGATGGGACACCCGTCGCAGTGCCATAATTAACTCAGATTTGTGCAACCGTGAAACATTATCTTATCACTTGGATCGTTGTTGTTAGTAGTATCGTGACGGGATGTACCAGTTATCCCCGTTACCTCAATTTTTCTTTTGATGCAGGGGGACGAGGATTAAATAGTCGCGCTTCAGAATTAACTCCTCAAGTTACAGCTACTTATATTGTCTTTATTTCTGATAGAAACGGGTCTCAAGATGTTTACCTGTTTGATGCCCAACAACGACAATTAATGCCCCTACCAGGGTTAAATACTTTGGATGAAATTGCGTCTCATCCTTCTATTTCTGAAGATGGCCGTTATCTGGTTTTTGCTAGTAGTCGTCAAGGAAAATCGAATATTTATGTTTATGATCGACAAACGGAACAAAAACGCAATTTAACCGCTAATTTACAGGCAGAAGTTCGTAATCCCATCATTAATGCCGATGGAAATCAAATTGCTTTTGAAATTGCTGAAGATGGACAATGGGACATTATGATCTATGATTTATCGGGCAATCCTTTAAAATTGCCCTAAAAAAAGTTTCATCAAGAAGGCGATTGAACTTTAAGACTTTTTCCTAATGTTTTATTAATTTGTTGCCTCAAAGTTTCAGATTTGGGAATAAATTGAGCTTGTTGAGCATTGGGTAGATTAGCCTCTATCATAGGTTCACCCAAACGTCGATAAAATTCAGGCAAACACTGTTGAGGAATAAAATCAACATAGAGGTTAATGCCAGCAAAATCATTATACTGATAGAAATCTTCAAAAAATTTCCATTGTTGTTCATTGAAACATTGATTCTGCTCAGAAGCATCCAATAAACCACCCCATCCAGCTTCTATAAACGGTTCAATTTGTGACGGGTTTAAACGACCAAAATATTTACCGATTACTTTTTTGTCATGAAATCTTCTGTTGGTATGTAAGGTACTCAGATGAGCATAATAAGGACATAATTCATCATTTGATCCGACACCGTTACCACCGGTGACGCAGAAAGGATAATCTAAAATGGCTTCTCCGGGTTGTTGTTTAACCGCGTTCATGTAACCATAAAATTCCTGATTTAACTGATAAGGTTCATAGGTTTGTTTAAAAGAATAACCAGTATAAAGTTCAACACAAGCTAAACAAACCAAGAGTCCAGTTAGGATTGTTCTTAAAGGAGAACGTAACTTATTAAAGCTTATTCCTAAAGCAAAAATACAGAAAATAATTGGGTAAATTAGGGTACTTCTCCCGGTGATACGATGAAAACTAAACCAAGGAAATATTTTTAAAGTTGGTAAGGATTCTGTATTATAAAAAAGACAAAGAAAAAGAATAACAATTAAGGGAAGATAGATAGCAATTTTACGGCGAGACTGCCAAAGGCCAACCAGACCAATAATTAACAAAAACCAGCCAATACTCCCTTCTCCTAACGCATCCCCTTCAATAATATCTCTAAAGGTATCTCGATAACGAGGTTCAGGATTTAGATTAGGTAACCAAGGAATAAATAATCGTAAAGGATTAGTCCAAGTTTGGTTATTAATGGGTATATTCGCTAGTTCAGGTAGTCGCGCAGCTTGAACAATTTGCAGAGCAAGGGGAACATATAAAAACGCAAAACTTGCAATAATAACGATTAACAATAAACACTGACGCGGAAATTGGGAAAACTCTAATTGATAGTTTTTCCAACTATTTTTAATCATTTGTATAATTGATAATCTTTCAGTTAATTCGCGGTAAATCAGTAAAAGAAATATATAGGAAAAGGAAAGGGTGAAAGACAGAAAAGCATAACCGGCAATATAGCCTAAATCCTGACCCAAACATAAGAAAACTAAGGCTATCCGTATTAAAATTAATCGCAAAGGAATCGGCTGCCTCATCACAAATCGTTTCACAATCAGAAAATCAGTGATAAAGCTAAAAATTGTCCAATGTAAAAAACAAAAATTGAGATGCTTAGGGTATTTATGAATTCCATAAAAATTAAAAAATGTCATGATTAATCCAGCACCCCCCGCTCGAATTAATCCATAATCAACTGTTAATAAAGCAGTGACACCTACCGCACTCAATAATACAGAAAACAAGGTAATAATCTGTAGCCAAGGTCCTTCCCCAAACCAAGAATAAAGAACAGAATAAATCAGGTTTTCTTCAATCACCCAGGATTGAAAAACATGATTAACCCCATAAGGATAAAAGGCTTGATTATTAACTAAATCTAAATGAGGCCAAGGATTAAAACTGAGATTTTTGGCGAAATAATAACCGATATACGGCCAAACAGGAATATCTCCCTCCCCAGCTAAAGGGTGGAGAAAATCTTTGATAACAATCAACCCGTAAGCACTAGCAATTAAACTAAGTAATATAATAAGTATTAATAAAGATTGATTTTTTTTAAGAAGATTAATCATCAGTGTCTTAGTCCC
>JAAUYB010177176.1_pt1 | contig 13113 bp, 12 predicted proteins | sample 7278071 | NCBI WGS metagenome assembly JAAUYB01 (sample SAMN14350121, study PRJNA611818) | marine sediment metagenome | isolation source: surface marine sediment (1.8m) | place: French Polynesia: Moorea | collected 2018-08
CGTCGCGTGCCATGTTCATATCGTGGGTGACCAAGAGCATAGTGCGGCCTTCTTCGGCCAAGGCCTTGATCACCTTGACGACTTCCTGCTCAAGTTCCGGGTCGAGCGCTGAGGTCGGCTCATCAAAAAGCAAGGCGCGCGGTTCCATGCAGAGCCCGCGGGCAATGGCGGCGCGTTGCTGTTGGCCGCCGGACAGCTGCGCGGGGTAGTTGTCGCATTTGTCGCCGATGCCGACCTTGTCGAGATAGCCCCGCGCTTTGTCCTCGACCTCCGCCCTGTCGCGGCCCATCACAGTAACGGGCGCCTCCATCACGTTCTGCAGGATCGTCATATGGGCCCAGAGATTGAACTGCTGGAACACCATCGACAGATTCGTGCGGATCCGGGTGACCTGGGCGCGGTCGGCGGGATGGCGGCCGTTGCCCTGGCCCTTCCACTTGATCGGTTCGCCCTCGAAAACGATCTCGCCCTGCTGGCTGTCCTCGAGAAGATTGAGGCATCTCAGAAGCGTGGATTTGCCGGAGCCCGACGAACCGATCAGAGAAATCACCGCCCCGCGGTCGGCGCGCATGGTGACGCCCTTGAGCACCTCGAGCGATCCGAAGCTCTTGTGCAGGTTCTTGATTTCGATGACCGGTGGCGTGGTGTCTGTCACGGGCAGCCGCGTTCCCTAGTTCCCCGAGACAGGAGTAGGGCGGAGTTTTGCAGTGATTGCAATGGTTATTCGCCGGGAGGAGGCGGTGTCGGAATGACAAGATAGGCCGATGCCGGGATTTGTGTGATGCCGGTTAGCCCGAGTGCATGTTTGTCATCGAGTGTAAGAGCGGCGATGGCTTGGTGGAGGGCTGCACGTGTGGCCTCGGCGTCGGCGGTCTTGGCGGCGATATAGGGCAGGGCGGGGGTTGGAGCGGTTTGCGCGATGACGCGGAGGTTGTGGGTGAAGCCGTCCCACCGGGTCAAGAACTCCCAACTCAGGGCGTCGATGGCGGCGAGGTCGGCCTCGCGGTTTGCGACCGCTTGGGCAGAGGCGCGGTGGGCTCCGGTCAGTTTTGTTCGCAAGGTAATGCCGGTCTCGCCGGCCCAATCAAGCGCCGCGGCCCAGCCGCTTTGCGACCGGCCATCATTCACGGCGAGCATTGCTTGGTCGAACTCCGATGCATCGCGCAGGTCGCCGGCATGGGCGACGATCACGCTATGGTAGTGGCCAGGCGGGCCGGGCAGGGCAGAGACCGGGGTGGCGATCAGGGTGACCTCGCCGTGGAGCAGGTTTCGGTAGGGTAAACCACAGGTCTGGGCAAGCACGAGATCCGGGCGGCGCCAGAGATCCCAGGGGTCGATGTCGCGCGTGAGGTGCTCGGGGGCTTGCACGCCATGATCCCGCAGAGAGGCAGCGGTCAGGGTCCAAAGGCGGTCATGGGCGGCGGCGTTCTCGGGCCGCTCATACATCGGCAGCCCGGCGATCATGCGCTTCCGTCTTCGACCCTCTTGCGGGCAAGGGCCGAGTCGCGGTCGTTAACGCCCAAAAGGTTCGCGACGAGCCTCAATAGCGCGTCCTCTTCATGGTCGCGCACCCCGTCTGCGAGCACGACGTCCCAAAGCGCCTCGACGACGCTCTCGCGGTCCTCATAGGGCACGGCATCCTTGATCGCGCGGGTGAAGCGCACGGTGTCGGGGGCCTCAGCCTCCAGCGCTTCAGCCTCGGCGCGCAGTTTCGGGGCCTCGAAAGGGGTCAGGCTGTAGCGCTTGGCGAGGATGCGGTCGATGCGGCTGGCCTCGGCGGCGGCATATTCACCGTCAGACCGTGCGACGCGTACCAACAATGCGGCAAGCGCGACGCGGGAATCGGGTTCCGGCAGGGGCGCGGGTTCCGGCTGGGCGAGGCGTCTAAGGAGATCTCCGAACATGGGGACGATATACGCGCCCGGCAGGTCAAAAAGAAGACCCGCTAGCTGTGTGACATCCTGACGGACATCTTGGTCAACGCGTCCACGTCGTCTTGGGTCAACTCGGAAAGACCCAAAGTGGCATTGTGCAGCGCGATAAACTGGGCGTTGATATCGGCGATCTCGGCATCCAGATAGTCGCGGTCGCTTCGCGCGCAGCCCAGCACCGACCGCGATTGGTTTTCATCGATTGCCAATGTCGCGCCGTAGTGCATGCCATGTTCTTGCGCCAAGCCAATGACGTTTGCCGGATCGTTCTCTGCCAGTTCCTTCCAGCGCACGAAACCCGTCTCGGCAAAGCTCCACGCCACCGCCGGATCGCGCAGATGCAAGCCGTTGTCAGCGTAGTAATCGATCCATTTCACGGGAAAGGTCTGAAACAGGAATGTCGGCCCGTTGAACGAAATATGAAGTCCGATCGCGAAACCGCCTGGGGTCATCGCGTCTATATCGGCGAGAAATGCTGCTATGCTCGCTCGATTATCCACAAAATTTACTGTAATTCGCTGTAAAGTTGCGGACTATCATGCTAGACCCTACCTTACCTATGCTAAGGGGCGATTCTAAACCGGTGTTAGCACGAACGCCGCGTATGAGGTAAGGACGCAGTGGCTCTATGAGCTTGGAAACAAGGATTGAACGGCTAAACGAGCTTTGCCCGACCGGATTTTTCTTGGCAATCCGGATGGGATTCTTCTTCCCCGTGTTCGAAAGAAAAACACTCCCGGAAAAGTGGATCGACCGTTACACGAGCCGCGGTTACATGGTGAGCGATCCCGTGATGCACTGGATGTACGGGAATGCCGGCGCCACACGGTGGAGCGCGATCAAACTGGACGATCCGCGCGGGATATTCGATCAGGCCAGGCTTTTCGGGTTGAATTATGGCGTTGCGGTCTGTGCGACCGATGAAGGCGACGCCTCACAGCGCAGCTTCGGATCATTCGCGCGCACCGATCGCGAGTTCACCGATGACGAAATGGCGCGGTTGCAGAGCATCGTGACCGAACTGCACGCCGAGATGGTGCCGCCGAAGAATTTGACCAATGCCGAGTTGGAAGCACTGAGCATGGTCAAGAACGGGCTCTTGATGAAGGAGATCGCGAATCTCCTTGGCGTGTCAGAAGGCGCCGTCAAACTGCGTTTGAAAAACGCCAAGGCGAAGCTCAAAGCCAAGACCAGCACCCATGCTGCGACCATGGCGACGACCTTTGGCTTGATCTGATCGTTCCCAATTCGGCAAAAACGCGACGAAATCGATAAGATTCGTCGAATTATCATTAACAAACCTGTGATTCATGGCATTTAATCACTCTTCGTAAAGGAGAGTGGGAAATGCGAAACATCACTTTTGACTTGTCGTCTCTGCACGAACACGGACCGGCCTTCTTCGACTACCTGAAGTTGCGCAAGCGCTTCTTCGTCGATCAGCTTGCGTGGGACGTTCCGCACAACGAGTCGTACGAGATGGACCAGTACGATAACCCGACGGCGTGGTATTCGCTGGCGGTGGAAGAGGGGAGGGTCCTGGGCGGTGCACGCGTCATGCCGACAACGTCGGTTTGGGGCAAGCACACCTACATGCTGCGCGACGCCTATCGCGGGACCTTGCACAGTATCCCCGGCGGGGCCATGCCGGCTGACATCAACACGCCGCTGGTCTGGGAGTGTACGCGGCTTGTGATCTCGGACGAGTTGCGCAGTCAAACGCGGCGCGCCGAATGCCTATCGCTGATCGTCAACGGGTTGATCGATATCGCCATCGATCACGGCGCATGTGAGCTGGTGACGCTGTCGACGATTTCGCTAATGCGCGCGCTGCGGCAACTGGGTTTCCCGGCCGACCGGATGGGGGAACCCTACCGGGATCCCGGCGATGGCCGCAGATATGCCGTCTTGCGCATGCCCGTCGATTCGCCAAGTCACGCCATTGCAGCGGAGTGATCTCTTGGATTGACCCGATCTCCTCTATCACCATCTTGGGGAGCTTGGTGGAGGCGGTGCGCCGTGCGCCGCTTGTCAGCTGTCCACCAGCTCCCTAGGCGTTGCCCCAAGCCGGTTCGCGGAGCGTTGCGCAGCCCAATGATAGAGTGGCGTCTCAGACCAGGCGTGACATCTCCTTCGCCGCCCGCACGAAATCCGCGAACAACGGGTGCGGCGCGAAGGGTTTCGATTTCAGCTCCGGATGGAACTGGACACCGATGAACCAAGGGTGGTCGGTCCACTCCACGATCTCTGGGAGGCGCCCATCGGGCGACATTCCGGAGAATTTGAGGCCCTGCTTTTCGAGCGCCGCGCGGTATTTCACATCGACCTCGTAGCGGTGCCGGTGACGTTCGTCGATGGCGAGGTTTCCGTAAATCTCCGCGACGCGCGAGCCCTCTTTCAGCGTTGCGTCATAGGCACCGAGGCGCATCGTGCCGCCCTTGTCGTCGGAAATCCTGCGGCTGACCTTTTGGTTGCCCTGTACCCATTCCTTGAGGTGATAGACCACCGGCTCGAACCGGCGCTTGCCGGCCTCGTGGTCGAACTCCTCGGATCCGGCGTCCTTGAGCCCGGCGAGGTTCCGCGCCGCCTCGATCACCGCCATCTGCATGCCGAGGCAAATGCCCAGATATGGCACCTTGTGCTCGCGCGCGAATTTCGCGGCCTTGATCTTTCCCTCGGTGCCGCGTTCCCCGAAGCCGCCGGGCACGAGGATGGCATTATAGGGTTCGAGATGCGGGGTCGGATCCTCGCGCTCGAAGATTTCGGCATCGATCCAGTCGGATTTCACCTTCACCCGGTTCGCCATGCCGCCATGGGTCAGGGCTTCGGCGATCGACTTATAGGCGTCCTCGAGTTGGGTGTATTTGCCGACGATGGCGACGCGCACTTCGCCCTCGGCGTTGTGAATCCGGTCCTCGACATCGATCCAGCGGTTGAGGTTGGGTTTCGGCGCGGGTGAGATCATGAAGGCGTCGAGCACCGCCTGGTCGAGCCCCATCTTGTGATATGCCATCGGGGCCTCGTAGATCGATTTCAGATCATAGGCCGGGATCACCGCCTCGGGGCGCACGTTGCAGAAAAGCGCGATCTTGCCGCGTTCTTTTTCCGGGATTTCCTGTTCGGAGCGGCAAACGAGGATGTCGGGCTGCAGGCCGATGGAGCGTAGTTCTTTGACCGAGTGCTGGGTGGGCTTCGTTTTCAGTTCGCTGGACGCCGCCAGGTATGGCAGCAGTGTCAGATGCATGAAGATGCACTGCCCGCGCGGCCGGTCCTGGGCGAACTGCCGGATCGCCTCGAAGAACGGCAGACCCTCGATATCGCCCACCGTGCCGCCGATCTCGCAGAGCATGAAATCGACCTCGTCCTCGCCGATGGCGATCCAGTCCTTGATCTCGTTGGTGACATGCGGAATGACCTGGATGGTTTTGCCGAGGTAGTCGCCTCGGCGCTCCTTCTCAAGCACGTTGGAGTAGATCCTCCCTGAGCTCACCGAGTCCGTGCTGCGTGCGGACACCCCGGTGAAGCGCTCGTAGTGGCCAAGGTCGAGGTCGGTCTCGGCCCCATCATCTGTGACGAAGACCTCGCCATGTTCAAAGGGCGACATCGTGCCCGGGTCGACGTTGAGATATGGGTCGAGCTTGCGCAGCCGCACCGAGAATCCACGGGCCTGCAAGAGGGCACCAAGCGCCGCCGACGCGAGGCCTTTGCCAAGCGACGAGACCACGCCACCGGTGATGAAGACGTACCGTGCCATACCTTTGGAGACTCCCGTGACTGCAGCCGATTCGGTGGCAAAAGCGGCGTTGCGAATCCGCTGACCCACGGGATTTAAGATATATCCGGAATCCGATAACGGCGCAAGGACACCGCAATATGCTGTGTCCTCAAGCGGTTACGCCGCAAGTTTTGGTAAGATTGGTTAATCTGCGCGGGGCGGGGTGAGCGGGTCGTCGCCATCAAGGCCCGGCGGCAATAGATCCTCGCCCACGGGCAGCGCGGGACCGGTTTCCTCGGCGGCCGGCTGCTCGACACCGAGCCGGTCGATCACCGAGCTGTCGGACGAGTTGCGCGCGGCCAGGATGGTCAACGTTATAGACGTCGTGATGAACGCAATCGCAAAAAGCCACGTAAGCTTGCCGAGCGCCGTCGCGGCGCTGCGCCCCGACATCACGCCGCCGCCCCCTCCGCCAATGCCCAGGCCGCCACCCTCGGACCGCTGCAAAAGCACCACGCCGATCAGGCAGAGCGCAAGGATCAGGTGGACGACAAGGACGACATTTTCCATGGATGCGCGGCTTTCCGTTTAGACCAATCGGTATCTAGAGCCGACGCGGCGGGTTCGCAACCCCGTACGCGTGGGCTGGTCCGGACATGGCCAGTGGAACGAAATCTTTTGGAAAGCGGTTTCGCCCCGCCCGGGCAATCGCTATAGCGACACGGGTTCTCCAGCAATGAGAGGTCGGCATGGCCAACGTCGTCGTAGTAGGCGCGCAATGGGGTGACGAGGGGAAGGGCAAGATCGTCGACTGGCTGAGCGAGCGCGCCGACGTGATCGCCCGGTTCCAGGGCGGGCACAATGCCGGCCACACGCTGGTCATCGACGGCGAGGTCTACAAGCTGCACGCACTGCCCTCGGGCGTGGTGCGCGCGGGAAAGCTGAGCGTGATCGGCAACGGCGTCGTGCTCGACCCCTGGCATCTGCTCGATGAGATCGAGACGATCCGTGGGCAGGGGGTCGAAATAGCGCCCGAGACATTGATGATCGCCGAGAACACGCCGCTCATCCTGCCGATCCATGGCGAGCTGGATCGCGCCCGCGAAGAGGCCGCCTCTCAGGGTACCAAGATCGGCACCACGGGGCGCGGGATCGGGCCGGCCTATGAGGACAAGGTCGGGCGCCGCTCGGTCCGCGTGGCGGATCTTGCGGATGCCGCGACGCTTGCGGCGCGCGTCGACCGGGCGTTGACGCACCACAATGCGCTGCGCCGCGGGCTCGGGCTGGAGCCGGTGGAGCGTGACGCGCTGGTGGCGGAACTCACCGAGGTCGCGCCGAAAATCCTGCCCTTCGCCGCCCCGGTCTGGAAGGTGCTCAACGAAAAGCGCAAGGCCGGCAAGCGAATCCTATTCGAAGGCGCGCAAGGGGCGCTGCTCGACATCGACTTCGGCACCTATCCGTTTGTGACGTCGTCGAACGTGATCGCGGGTCAGGCGGCGACGGGTGTGGGCATCGGCCCCGGCGCCATCGATTACGTCCTTGGTATCGTCAAGGCCTACACCACCCGCGTGGGCGAAGGGCCGTTCCCGACCGAACTTGAGGATGCTGACGGCCAGCGCTTGGGCGAGCGCGGGCATGAGTTCGGCACCACGACGGGCCGCAAACGCCGCTGCGGGTGGTTCGACGCCTGCCTGGTGCGCCAGACCTGCGCGACCTCCGGCGTTAACGGCATTTCTTTGACCAAGCTCGACGTGCTCGACGGGATCGAGACGCTGAAGATCTGTATAGGCTATGACCTGGACGGGGGTCGCCTCGACCACCTGCCCACCGCCGCCGACCTGCAGGCCCGCTGCGCGCCGGTCTACGAGGAGATGCCAGGCTGGCAGGCCTCCACCGAGGGCGCCCGCAGCTGGGCCGATCTGCCGGCCGAGGCGGTGAAATACGTCCGCCGGATCGAAGAGTTGATCCAGTGTCCGGTCGCCCTACTCTCCACATCACCCGAGAGAGACGACACGATCCTAGTAACCGATCCCTTCGCTGACTGAACTGATGGCACTGAGTTACAAAGCCCGCCGCCGCTGGTCCCTGGTGATCCTGCTCATCGGGATGCCGGCCTATATCGTTGCTGCGGTGACAGTGGTGAATTGGTTCGACCGGCCGCCGTTCTGGCTGGAGCTGGCGATCTACGTCGCCCTTGGCATTGTCTGGGCGCTACCGTTCCGCGCGGTCTTTCGTGGCATCGGCAAGCCGGATCCGGACGTAAAAAAGGCGGAGTGACCTTTCGGCCGCTCCGCCCAGTCGCTCTTGCGAGCACACGAAAGCTTTGAATTCTACCCGGCGGCGCTGCGCTGTTCGGGCTTGAAGGGGCTCTTGTCGGGTGCGGCAAAACGGCCGCGTTCGACGCGCACGATCCGTCCCTCGCGCAGCAACACGCCAAAGGCGCGCAGACCGTCTTCGCGAGAGAAGCTGCCTTCGGGCATGTAGCGCTGCACGCGCGCCATGATCTGCGGGCGCGAGTTGTTGTCCGCATCCTCGACAAAGGTGCCGAAGGCGGCGGAGGCCTCGAGCAACTCCTGGAGGCTTTCAGCGCCAGTCTCTTCGACGAAGCCGCGGAAGTCGTCGGTTTCGCTGAAGACATTACCGCTGGCATCCAGGGCATCAACGCTGTCGCCGTCAAGCAGCATGTTGCCCGGCTCCTGATCGATATCCGTGGCCTGCACCCGGCGCGGGCGGATCGGCCCAGTGTCTTCTGACGGTTTGTCGATGCGCTGTTCGGACACCAGCATCAAGGGTGGCATCGGACGCGGGCGGCGCGGAGCGCCATCACTTGCGGCGTGGTGCTTCGGCTCCACTATCGCAGGCGCGTCTTCGACCGCCTTCGGACCGGTCCGCACGGCCTGGGCGAGGTCGTCGCGGAACTGGTCCATCGTTTCCTCGGCGCCCTTGGCCTTGGCCTCCCGATCGCTGCCGTCAGCGCGCACCGCTGCCACGGCGGCCTTGAGGTGCGCGATGGCAGACCGGCGCCGGCTGTTTTCGGTGTCGGCGAGTTCCGTGTCCGTCTGGGCGAGCAGGCGGTCGACAGACAGGTCCTCGGCCGGACGCTTGGTCTCGGCGGCGATTTCGATATCGGCCGAGTCATCGTCGGCGACTTCGGCGCCGTCGTCCTCTGCTTCGGCAACCGGCTCGTCCTCTTCCATGACCGGTTCAGCATCGACCCCGGCGTCCGCTTCGGCGGCCGGCTCAACCGCCTCTTCCGACACATCAGCTTCGCGCTCCACTTCGGCGAGTTCGCTGATCAGGTCGGCCTCGTCCTCGGCCGACAGCCCGGTGTCGCCGAGAGTCTTGCGGATCTCGTCTTCGCTGCCAAGTTCCGGCGAATCTACGACCTCGTCCTCGGCAACGAAGTTCTGATCGAACTCCGCGCGGCTCATCTTGATGACACGGACCCGCGGGCGCTCGGCCGTTTCACCGGCCCCGTCGTCCGTCACGCGCTGGTGATCCGACAACATCAACGCGCCAGAGATGTCCGCAGATGCCTCGGCAGCGGTTTCGTCCTCGGCCTCAAACACGCCGAGATCAAGCGCGCTCTCTTCGGCTTCGGTGACGGCTTCAACCTCGTCGCGCGGCTTTTGCGTCTCGGCCACGAGCGCCGCGAACGTGTCCTTGATCGCTTCGGGCGACTCCTCGGCAGGTTCTTCGGCCTCGTCGACGACGTCTTCGTCCGTTTCGGCCTCTGACGTCTCCTTCTCGGCGTCGGCGAGGAAATCCTCCGCCAGGGCCGAAAGCGCGCCGTCAGCCTCGGGCACGTCCTCGATGAACTCCGATGCTTCAGCCTCGAACTCCTCGGCGTCGGCGCTGTCGGCAACCATTGCGATCAGGGAGTCCGCGTCGAGGTCGTCCGGCGTGTCGGTGTCTTCCGCTTCCGGCTCGAACTCTTCGTCGACGAGGAGTTCCTCCGCGTTCGGTTCAGCTTCGGCCTGTTCGCCACCGTCAGGCATCGCGGCGGCTTCATCCTCGTCGCCGGTCAACGCGGCGATCAGGGCATCGTCGTCAAGCTCGGCTGCTTCGGCATCGTCCTCGGCAGTCTCCGCGTCAGCTTCCGTCACCTCGTCTTCAATGGGTACCTCGGCCGCGGCCTCGGTTTCTGCCTCCTCGGCCGCGTCGATGGAAACGTCCGTCGGCGTGTCCGTTGAGTCGGCCTCCTCTTCAGCACGTTCGTCCGCCACGGCCTCGATTTCAGGCGCGTCGGTCTCGTCCACGGAGATGTCGACCGGAGTCTCGACGGTCTCTGCATCATCTTCGACGGAGTCGTCCGAAGCCGCCTCGATCTCGGGTGTCTCGACCTCGATCTCTTCCTCGACGGACTCGGCTTCCGGCGCGGCGGCGGTTACGTCTTCGGGTGTATCTGCGTCCTCGGTGTCCGCGTCTTCGGCCGCCTCAGCGCCGTCGGCCACCTTAGCGACGACGTCTTCGGAGACATCTTCTTCGCTGGCCGACGCGTCGAGTTCGGCGATCTCCTCGGCGGGTTCCGCAACGTCCGGTTCAGGTGCTTCGATCTCGTCCGTCAATTCGGGCGCGATGGCAGCGTCCTCGGCGGCGACCGATTGAGGCGTTTCCTTCTCGGCGACCTCCTCGACCGAATCCGCCGCGGGTGCAAACCCGCTTTCGACCGGTGCGCCATTCTCATAGACGCCGGCCGCGAAACCGCCGGCGGTGAAGGGCGCGCTGTCACGAGCCATAGCGGCGCGGATGCGGGCGAGCTTGGCCTCGACGCTGCCCGCTTCGGGGGCGTCTTCGGCCGGCGTGGGCGACGCGACGGGCGGAGCAGGCGCTACCGTCGTGTCCTTGGGGGCCTCGGGCGCAGGCTCTGGCGCGGCCTCAGGCTCAGGCTCAGGCGCGTTCAGAGCCGGGCCGGCCTCGACCCCCTCATCCATCTGGCGCAGCACGATGCCGTTGTCCTGAACACGCGCCTCGACCCGGCGCTGAATCTCACGCTCGGCAATCCGGTGCAGCATCTCGGCATCCGGCGTGGGCGGTTCGGCCCCGAAATAGCGGTCGTCTGCGGCAAGATCGCGGAAATACTCGGCAATCGACCGCATGGTCGAGAACGGATCATCGAACCCCTCGAGCGTGCACGAAAAGGTTCCATAGGATACCGTCAGGATTTTACTGGCATTCACCATCGGTCGTCGCTTTCTCCCCCGATCCAGCACAGTTCGTTTACCATCCTGTGGTTCCAAATTCGGAACAGAACTGCGAATAATCGGGTATTTTTTCCGGGCCAGATTGTGACTTGTTTCCCAATATCTCATTAATATCGCCATGAATCGTGCGATTGTCCAATCACAGGAAATAGTCCTGCTTTTGGGCGCGGCCCCGGTGTCGGAGGCGGTCTTCACAGAATCGAGGGCGTTCTGCGGGCCGGTTGTGGCGGCAGATGGCGCGGCGAAGCGGGCGCTGGAGTTCGGTGTGATGCCCATGGCGGTGATGGGTGACCTCGATTCGCTGGATGCCGAGACCCTTGCGCGGCTGCCCGAGGGCTGTGTCCACAAGATCGCGGAGCAGAATAGCACGGATTTCGACAAGGCATTGCGCAGCATAGCGGCACCGTTGGTCCTGGCGCTGGGTTTCACCGGGCAGCGGCTGGACCATGAACTCGCCGTCTACAACGCGCTGGTGCGCCACGCCGGGCGGCCCGCGATCGTGGTGGGCAGCGATGACATCTGTTTTCACACGCCATCGGAATTGGTGCTGGACCTAGAGGCCGGGACCCGCGTGTCCTTGTTCCCGATGGCGGCGGTGACAGGCCGGTCGGAGGGGCTGCGCTGGCCAATCGAGGGGCTGCGCTTTGCACCGGACGGACGTGTGGGGACGTCGAATCAGTCCCTGGTCGGGATGGTGCGGCTGGAATTCGACGCCCCCGGTATGCTGGTGATTCTCCCACGCGCGCAGCTCAGGCCTGCGATTGCCGCGCTGCTTGCTGGCTGAGACGGCGTTCGCGGAACACAATGTAGAGGCCCGCGGTCATGGTGATGCAGATGCCCAGCAGGGCAAGGCCGTTCGGGAAGTCACGGAACACGAGCCAGCCGATGATCGTCGCGAAGGGGATTTCGAGGTACTGCATCGGGGCGAGTGTCGCCGAGGGCGCGTAGCGCAGCGACCAGGTCATGAAGAGATGTGCCACGGTGCCGAGCACGCCGAGCACCATCAGCAGGATCCACTCGGTGGCCGTGGGCGTGGCGGGAGTGAACCAGTCCCAGCTGATCTTGGGTCCTAGGAACAGAAGCGGGACGAGCAATATGGACGCCATCAAGCCGCTCACGGTTTGCAGAGAGATCGGATCGGCGGCCTTGGCGATCTGCCGTGTAACCAGCATGAAGAGAGCGAAAGTCACCGCGACGACGAGGGGCAAGAGCGCCGGCGCGCCGACGGCGGCAAAGCTCGGCTGGATCACCTGTAGTGTGCCGACAAACCCCACTGCACAGGCGGCAAGACGGCGGGAGCCGACTTCTTCGTGCAACACGAAATGGCCCAGAAGCAGCATAATGAAAGGCATCACAAAGGCGATGGCGAGCGCGTCGGCAAGCGGCAAGTATTGCAGTGACAGGAACATCGCGCCGATGCCGATGATGTGCAGCACGGTTCTCAGCAGCGTCAGCCAGAGCAGTTTCGATGACATCGCGAGCGTGCGGCCGGTGAGGATCACGAGCGGCAAGAGCAGCGCGGCCTGGATCGCAAAGCGCAGGGTGACAAGCTGGCCAAGAGGGATAGTGCCGCCGAGCAGCTTCGCGATTGCGTCGCCCATCGGGGCGAGAAAGCAGAACGCGACCATCAGGAGGATGCCGAGGAGCGGGCGGTCGGCGGTCATGCGGTCTCCGCCTGAAAGCCCGGAAAGCGGGTGAGGGCGAAGGGGGCGAGCTCTGGCGGGGTCGTGCCCTTCAGCAATGCAGGCAGGTGTGCGGCGAGGGCAGGTGCGAGGGTGATGCCGCTATGGGTGGCGAGCACGGTAAGGCCTTTCGCGCCGGGGAGGGGCCCAGCGATCGCCTTGCCGTCCTCTGGATAGGGCCGGATGCCGATTTGCACGGAGCAGTCGTCGAGGCACACGCGGTCGCGCAGGCCGGGGATCATCTGGGCGGCGCGGTCAAGCAACTCCTCACCGCCCCGGCGCATTGCTTCGTCGCTCCGGTCCTCCCAGATCACGCCGTCAATGTCGTCGGACCCGATGCGCAGGCCGCCTTCGGCGGTGGGCAGCAGGTGCAACTCTTTGGCGGTCGAGGTGTAGGTGATGCGTTTCACCGGGTTGCGGTCGAGCGGCGGGGTGGTGAGGAGCAGCCCGGGAACCTCACGAAGGGGAAAGCGGGTGGCGAAACCGTCATAGCCGGTGAGATGGGCGAGTAGTGCGCCGGCCTCGGCCCCGGCGGCCAGGATGACGTGCGGGGCGTGCAGCTCGCCTTGGGCGGTCTCCAG
>JAAUYB010002917.1_pt1 | contig 13111 bp, 16 predicted proteins | sample 7278071 | NCBI WGS metagenome assembly JAAUYB01 (sample SAMN14350121, study PRJNA611818) | marine sediment metagenome | isolation source: surface marine sediment (1.8m) | place: French Polynesia: Moorea | collected 2018-08
CACCGCCCTTCCCCAATACGGAGATACGTCTCGTGTGCTTTATCTATGTCCCAAGGGAGGATGAGGGATGCAACAAAAACAGGGGATCTCTTTTCTCAAGGCTTGAATAAAGGATTGCCTCCACGCGGGGATGGCTTTAAAAAAGGGAGGAAAGTGCCGAATTGGAATTCGACAATATCTGATGGAGCCCCGCTGGTGATGGTCAAGAAAGTAAAAAAAGGAAAGTTTTGTATTTTCCGTGTCGCTCTTCCCGCGAAGTTCTCCAGTCCGCGAGAGAGAAACAACAGACTGCTGCATGCAGGGCTGTCGGAAACTGCTAATCCGCCCAACATTTGGTGAACATTATGCTACTTTCCCGCGTCCTCCGATCTGCCCTTCCTTTCTTCTTTTTGCCTTAAAGCAAAAAACCCTTCTCCTCCTCTCTCCGCGCTCTGTTCTTTGCTCTCACGATTTAAGAGGTACAATAAATGAGGCAGAGACGGGGAAGAGAAGGTAAAGAAGAGGGGAGAGAGGCCGGCGGCCGACCCCTTAAAGAAGAGACAGGGAGAGGGAGACCACGACACATTGAGATTGTTTACGCAGCTGGCTCAAAGCTACAACTGCTCACAGGCGCGGCTGGGAAAAGCGAGGTCGATTGCGCCGTCCCCGCTTTTTGTTACCGCAACCCCCCCACCCCCCCACGGCATTCATGAGAGAGATATTCTTCTCTTTAATGCGTAAAGAGGCACCCGAGTTTAATCCGAATCAACTGCGATGCCCTCACCCGGGAGTGGAAGCCCGTGCGTTTCACTTCCAAGCTTAATCCTCTTTCTCTCCAACTCATCTTCTCTCTCGTTTCCCCCCTCGCGCCTCTTCCACCAAAGAGGCGCATTCCACAGTCTCCTTTTCCCCTCCTTGTCTCGATCCACCTTCTAGATTTCCCCCCGGCGGAGGCGGCCAGGCGGCAAAGCGACTGGACACGTCACACGACTCACAGCTTTTGGGGAAAGGGATGGGGAGAAATCGGAATTCGGCTATATATTCATGAAGGTACTACCGTCTAACATCAGGCGTATTGAAGCAAAAAACTTACGAACGTGCAGGATTAGAAGTATCCGTGATTACAGTCCACCAACTATGGTCCATTTACAAGGATGATTCTCCACCGCCCACCGATTTCCCCCCCTGGGTCCGCGGGAGGACGAGATTCGTTTGGACGCTATCAGCGCCCCGAATCACGGAGCCTTGATCCGAGGGAGAAGAAGACAGAGGAGAGGAGGAGCATCAGTCCGTCGTCGTCGTCTCCTCAGTCCAAGGCCGGTTCCATCCTCCGGTCAACTCAGGAGAATAGCTTTTTCCCACGCACTCACTCCTCCTCACGGGTGGACGGGCGTCCCGGGGAGAGATAATGGAGAGAGGGGAGGGAAACATCAGAGGATTCACTGCGGAGACGAGGAGGAAGTGACGAGTGACGACGATGTTACTTTTTTGTACCCGCTTCAATCAGAGACTCAATACACACGAACGCCGCGCATGTGAAATAAAAAGTCCCATCGCAACCTTGGGAAAAAAATCCCGCGTGACAAAAGCCCCCGCCGCGACACCCTCCTTGCGGAGACGATTTGTTTCAGAAATTTTAATTGTCACTCTCGGACTGCGCAGAGTAGAGTAGGCCGCATTCCATCGCCGGCGCTGATAAACGACACTGCCTCTGGTCGGTCGGTCGGTCAAGCACTTTAAGGAAGAGCTGCAAATTGGTCCCTGGAGGGAGACACCTGAGATGATCAGGCGGCAGAAAGAAGAGGTTTGACCGCTCCTTCCTGCGTCGGAATCTCGATTTTCCCACACTGTCCAAGAAACAACTACCCGTGTTACCTTCGCTTGCCAGAAGGGTAGATTCAACTTCCACCCCGCTCCCTTTCTCTTTTTTTGCCCCCTCCGCCTTGAGGTAGAGTAACAAGCCCGCTCGTGTCATTAATCCCTTCTCCTCCTCCTCCTGGGATCAGATGAAGATGTGTCCCAAAGCAGAGTCGACAAGAGATCCCCTGACTATCTCGGTGAGGTTCCCTTTCCCTCCTCCCTCTTCTTTTTCCGGCCCCGGCCGCATTTGCCGCTATCTGATTGTGTAAATACGTCGCCTATCTCTCTCCTCCCGTGCAACCAGCATTGTCCCACCACTCGCTACGCGCGTGCATGGTAAGGATTTCTGATAAAAGTGACTTTTATATAGCTTTCTTTTTTTGGCTTTTGTAAAGGATTGTTCATACTTTTAAGGATTTACAAATAAAAAACAATTTGTTCTATGGAAAAGCGGTTGCAAAGACACCTGTTTGAGTGAGACGTGTCCCTCTCCCCTCCCCTGCGGAGACCGATGTCAACGAGACCAGCAGGGGGGCTCACCACCGTCACACCCAAGAAGAAAGACGGGGACATCTATCGGGGTAGTAAATCGAGAAGGAACGCAAGGGCGAAAAAAAACAAGACGGCTTGACTTCCAATCGAAATTACCTCCTTGTTTACCTCCTTCTTTTCTAATTGCTCGACTTGCGAATGTTTTCGCCCTCCAACTTTGATTCCCCCGGAACAGTTTGGGTTTTCTTCTTTCTCTCCTTTCATCTGCTTCCTCTTGCTTTTCCCTTTTGATCTCAACGAGTGCTCAAAGAGAGAAGGGAGGAAAAAGAAAACCGAGGCGTGGCCTCAACTCAGATTCGACTTTACCAGATCTAAAAGCGAGATACAGCCACGAGAAGGCTGCGCCCCGTGCGGTTCAATCCCCCAGCTGCATGTACCGTGTTATATGGGAACGTACATGCGAGGGAGAAATTCATTGTTGTCGCAAAATCATCCAAGGTTTTTTCACTGTTCTATCTTCTTCCGTCTCCTCCTCCTCCCTCCCTCCCTCCCCTATAGGCTAGGGACCCCGTAAATCTTCATTAGTGGCGGCTGCTTAGTAAGGGGAGAAGGAGCGGCGGCGGCGGCCTCCGCCTCTCGCTCGGTCAGAATGAAGGAGAAAATAAGGAGGCGAGAAAGACAATTCTCCAGAGGGGGAGAGAGAAACGGGAGACCTGCAGGTCCGCCGCCGACGTAAATAAGGAAAACAAATATTCCCTGCGATAATTTAGGGTGTATAGGGGCGGGAGTGGGCGGACAGTCAGGTCTCGATCTCGCGAATTTTCCACCTAAATTATGGTCCACTTGATGCCCCCCTCCCTGCCCACCCGGAGCCTTTGTCCCCTCCTGAGGTTTCAATTTGCCTCCTTGCACGATGTGGGAGGGGCCCAGGGGGTTATTTATTGCGCGCCCCTTTTCTACTTTTCGATTTTTTTGCCCGGGCGGGGGAGGGAGAGAAATCCGAGGAAGGGGGAAAAATTGAGCCGCGCAATTTCGCGTGCAAAAATATATCGGCCTCCGATACTATCTCCTCCAATTTGGGACAAAAATCCCTGGCCGACTCACTTGACCCCCCCTCCCCGATTTCACATATTTTCGTTGTTCCTTTTCCCTCCTCCTTGTCTTGGGCACACCGCAGCCACCGAGGAAAAGCGACGCCAGCGTCTTACACGGAAAGGGAGAAAAAAGGGGGCAAAAATTCTTGCGAAAAAGAAATTGGGAAATGCTTTTGCGCACGAGACCTTAGTTATAAGCAGGAATATTCTCTTGTACCGTCCCCCCACGCCCGCATGGTTCTTCCTTGCGGGAACACAGGAGCGGGGAGACAAAGAATATCTTCACATGAGAAGAAAGGGGGGGGGAGACGAACAAATGACCGCCACATCTCAGGGCGGGCGCGGAATTCGCCAAAGGCATGCAAATAAAATACCGGCAAAATCCGCAACAATGCGCCGTTTATCCTCCTGATCTGTACCTACAGTACAGGCATTGCCAAATTTAAGACGGCCGAATTCCAAAAAAAATCGGTAGGCTTGTCGAATTCAATACCCTTTCTTTCTTCTTCTATTCCACGTCTGTCTGTCAACCCAAGCGCGGATCTCCTCCCCCTCTTCTTCTTCTTCTTCCTTGTCCTCCCTCGCATCCAAATCCATCCATCAGGGGGGGGGGGGGGAGAAGCGGCGGGAGGAGGAGGAGAAGAGGGCCGCCGCCGCCGCCAAGAAAGAGAGGAGGAAGCAACGATCAACTTTTTCCCACGCGAATTCCTTCTTCCGTCCACGTCTCGGTTGAGGTAAGAAGAAAGACTGAGATTGAACGGGGGGAAAGAGGAAGAAGCGAGAGGCCATGACTGGTGGAAAAGCAAAAAGTTTTCTCGTCGCTCTTCTTCGCGGAATAATGTGCACAATACTTCACGTTGTAGCATCGGCGCATGAAATAAAGAAAGTAGACAAGGTGAGAATTTACGCCGAGGCTGACACAATGGGCTCGTAAGATTCGCAACACGCGCAAGAGAACGGATGAGTCCTCGCGCGATCTCGCCCCCGATATGCCTTTTTCGGAAGTGTCAATGTTGCCTTCGTAACGCTAGAGACTTGTCGTCCAGCATAAGCCATGGAAGCAAACTCTGGAGACTTTCCAAGTCGACCTATCGTCTTCTCTCTTGGTGGTCCCGTTGACCATGCAGAGGAGGGAGCGGAGCGGAGTTAAAGAGATAAGGAAAAGGTTTTTTTCTCCTCCTTTTACGCGATTTTAATTGCGTCCCGCCTGGGAAAAGGGGGAAGGGGGGGGACTTTACTGTCTCGTTGAAATGTTGCTCTTTAGGCTTGTGTGTGTGTGTGTGTCGCCTCCAGGGGCCGTGAGAAAAGGACCTCCGTCTCCTCCTCCGCCGGAGGAATGAGGTTTTTGTGCACTGGGGTGGAAGCGATACGGCAAAGCAGCAAAGGAAGGGGTCGGTGCAGAAAGTCTATTTTCCGAAAAGGCTTTTTGCATTCGGTGCACTTGCGCGAAGAAAAGGTCTCTTGCATTGTACTCCTCCTCCTCCTCCGTCTTAAATACCTCTCGCTGCCGGCTCAAAAGCGCCTTTTCACTCTGCAACTTCCCCCAAAAGAATCCTCCCCCTCACTTTGGCCTTTTTTCCTCAGTTCATATCTGCGGAGTCCATCGTCGTCGACCCACCCCTCGCCCTTTATTGTCAACAACAAGCAACTCCGCCGGTTTGGACCGTAAATCAAGGCGGAGAGAGAGAGAGAGAGAGCGGGGCTTTTTCCAGCTCGTAAAGATTGGGCTTGCCTGTTGACGGCAAGGGAAAAAAGGAACAAGAGGCGCACTAAAAGGCAACCGTGAAACCAAAAGCTCCTCAGTTTTTTTTGGACCTGGTTTTCGCCGACGTTCTCGCTCAATCTCTGCTGCCCCTCCGCGTTTTAAATGTCCCTCGTTTACCCGCCTATATAAAGATGGGGGAATCCGAGCCCCCGTCTGTCTCTGCCTCCGGGGAGGTCTTTCTCGGTCTCTCTGGGTTCGTTTTTCACGGGGTAATGAGTGCATCCTACGGCTACAACTTCCCTTTTTTCGGCGGAGATTCAATGACCTCTCCCTCCCTTACCCCGGCCGAGCTCCTCATTCATTTCTGCCGCCACCCACATTTGCAGCCGCTTTCCCATTTAAAGTGGCTTCGCGCGTCATTTACAATTCATATTTCCGCTCATCATCCCTCAGGTCTCGGGTGCCAGCGATGGAGGAAGAGAGGAGTAGACGGAACGGAACAGAAGTGCAGCAGTCTTCTTTCCCTACTCCTTGATTTAACCGTACTTTCTAACTAGATTTGTTCAGTGTTTTGCCAAAAAAGAAAGGCATTTTTATTTAATTTTTAGAGTTGAATTTGCCATGGTGTACTTTATGTCACTATGCTTTGGGGTATAATGCTAACGTGTAACGCAATTTATGCGGTCTCTCTCTTTCCACTCCCCCATACGCCGTAAGTCGCCAGCTATCTTTTGAGCGAGGTGACACCCACGCCCATAAATGAGCTCCAACCCACGACTAAGTGAAAAGAGAGAGAGGGTCGAGTCGAGAGGAGTCGGCTTTATCGGCCGAGAGAGGAAACGAAGAGGGGGGAGGGATCGTCTTCCAAACCCCAAAGTCACAATTCATTAACGCGGCATTGAGGAAGAGGAGAAGGGGATGATGAACTCTGAGAGTTTTTGAGCACAGATCTCGAGAGAGACAGACAGAGAGAGAGAGAGAGAGAGAGAGAGGATGGAGTAATCGATAGTTTTTGTACCCTCTTCCTCCTCCTCTCTTCCTCCTCCTCTCGTCAGATTATAGATAAGAGGGCTTTATATATGGGAGAGAAAGGGGTGTGCTTGATGCTACGTCTGAGAATTAACTGTGAGGGGCCACTCCAGTCGCTAGTCCACGTGCGCACGAAAAAAAGGGTGGGATAGAGATAGATCCCCCAGAGGGAAAAATGCAAAAAAAAAGAATCCATCCATTTGTTTCCGCCCCTTCTTCCCCTTTATTTCCTGTATCGGGGGAAAAAAAGAAAGAGTTGACTGAAATCAGATCGGCCGGACCGTAAATATCCGTCCGGGGAGGTGTCATCGCAGGCATCCGGAACGGCGCCGTTAGAGTCAAAGCGGCGGCCGATTTACACCTCCGAATAGGAAGGAGGGGAAGAAGGTTCTACGGTACCCATATAAGACAGAAAAAAGAGAGAGACTCAAGAAAAATGATTTAGGTCTTTTTTTGGGGAAAGCAAAATCGTGTGATTCTTTCAATAGAGAAGTTTTATTCCTTCTACTCTCTCGAAATCTGACCAAAGAGACTTTGAAGCCAAATTTGCCGTGAAAAGTGAGGCCCCAGTTCTTTTGTCCCGTCTTTTGCTATGAGGCGGACGGTGCCGGCATATTCAAGTAATTCGGGGAATTGCAAGCAGCTCATTTGGCGGAATGCGAGAGGAGAAAGAGAGGTCTTCTTCCCTTGCTCGTGCCTGCCGCCGCGGCTCAAAGCGGCTGTGGTGGGTGAATTCCACTTGACTATTTCTCGGATTCCGAACAACGTTCCTCTCCTCTCTCTCCTCCCTACCCGAAGCGACCGACCTTCCGCAAATCTCGGGGTCACAAGAAAAGAAAACACAACTCGGGATGCAAATGCAACACGCATTTCGGTGCAGTCCCGTCACTTTGCTCATGTCATTATCCCCCCCCCCCTGCCACTGAATATAGTGGTGGAAAATCCTTTCCCATGCGGCTTCTGGCTTTCCCCCTCTTTCCGGCGATGATTTATGCCTCCACTTACGAGAGGGGGGGAGGTGAGACAGAAGGGATGGCCGTTTTTCTGCCTCGTGGGTGCGGGATTCGCCGTCGGATTGGTGCGAAATCGGAACAGTTTTTCTTCGGCGAAATACGGCGGAAACCCTTCTCAGTTATGTAGCCCGGGCGATCCAAAAGTTGGCCAATCCTTGGCCTCGAGCTTAGGAGAGATGACTCTCTGGGTCCGGATGAAGTGTCTCATCTCCCTCTTTCCCGACTGACCCTTCGCTTTTGCGCCTTACGACGTGAGTGAGTGCGTGACTGACAGACGGACGGACTGGCGGCGGTGGCCCAGGCAAGTGAGGAGGAGACGGGTTTGACCCTACGTACGTGCAGGATGCAGTTGTAACTGCGGTAAATATGAACGCTTTTCTTCTAGTGGTGCACACTGAACAGTGACAACAAAGCACGAAACCAGAGAATGCATGAATGAAACACATATGAGCTGACCAGCAAAAAAACTTCACGAGTTTTTGTTCTATACCCTCAAATCGCCTTCTTCTCCGTCTCTATATCCTCGTCAGTCTTCTTACGTGCAAGGAAGTGAGGTCACGGCTTTTCCTCTCTTGGGTAAAATGGAGTCCGAAGGAGGAAAAGAAATGGTCAGGAGGAGGAAGGAATTTCCCCTCCTTTCCGCCCGTTCCGTTCTGCTCATCCTTGTTATGACTTTTTCGCGCAAGAGAGAGGAGAGGGGAGCTAACGAGGAGGAAGAGGAGGAGACGTCCATCACACGAAATGGCCCAAGATTTCTTTCGCCCAAGTCTGCATGCTTGAAAAAGTCTTCTCTCCGTGGCCAATTTAATTCTTCAAGAAGATGGATGCAAGGTTAATAGAGTAGATATACCGGGTATCTGTTCAAAACCCGCCTCCTAGAGCCACACGGCTCGCGCGCCAAACGTTGAAATATTCAAAATATTGGAGGAGAGCTTTGTGGATATTCCACGCCATTGCTGAATTCCGCACCGGAAGTGGGAAGTGGTCAGTTCAAGAGGCCAAAAGGGAAGCGCCCGGTCAAAAGAGAGAAATGAAGAGTCAAGAAATTTATCTCTCCTCCCGTGTTCAAGTGTGGGGCGGGGGCGGCTGTCCGAAATGGGTCAGGGAGTAAATCACTTTTCACGGGGCGCAGCAGTTGTGCAATGGCCAAGCAAAAGTCTGTTCGGAAGGTTTATTATGTTCAAAACAATCTGGGTTTTCCTTCCGAGAAAGGTGGCGGTTGGGCAGAAGAGAGTGGACGTTGGAAAAATAACGAAAAAAAGGGAAGAAATAGACAGTACCAGCTGCATCAAGATTTTTGTGCCAGGAATGGAATTGGAATTCACCAAAAACGATATTACATCAGTGCAAGTAAAATGTTGTTTTGTGACAAAAACAAAGCATTGTCAGCGAAAATGTCATGTCGTTTCGATCTTTAACATAACACGGCTTTGAAAAAATGTCAAATCTCGTTTTGTCCCTCCTGAAAAACGCCTTTGGAAAAAGGAAAATACACCTTCCATCCCCCAATCGCCTCCTCTCCGCCCATCGAGTTAGAGGATCGACGGCGAATCAGGCAAACGAAGGAGAAGAAGGAAAAGGGGAGAGGCGGCCTAATGGAAACAACGAGGAGGGAAAAGAGAAAGAGAGAGAGAGACGCAATTAGAAAATTCCCCGATAATTGGAACACTCATTAAGGGAAACAGAAGGTTGGAAAAGAAGCCGTTGGAGAAAGAAAAGAAAAAGAGGCACAAACATTTTCCTTTCTACTACGTTCGTATTGAGCTGAGAAGAAAATCCCACAATTTTTCCCAATTTATCATCGGCCCTTTTTCGGGGGAGGGGGGGCAAATAATTTTACAGAGTGGCGGCGGCGGCGGCGGCGGCGGGTCCGATGGAGGAGGAGGCTGGATTTTTATTCCCTCCCTCCCTTTCCTTTCTCCCTTTCCTTCCCCCTCCCTCGTGGGAAACTACATCCAGGTATTTAGCCATATAATGCCTGCTATTCCTGTCACGCCAGACATGCGGCGGCGGCGGCGGCGGCGGCCAGTGCAGGGAAAGGGGGGGGGGGGTCGTCAGTCTGAGTCAGCCTCCCTCGCGGCCCCGCGCTTCGCTTCTAAAAGAGAAAAACGAAGGGGCTACCAACAAATTGACCGAAAAAAGCTAAGTGAGCACTTGAATGCCTGAGGTTTTCCCTCCCCCTCCCTCCTTTTCTTTTCGGGACCGTGTGAAAGGAAAGTCAGGTCCTTTCCCGCCACGTTCGCCCTCGGAAAGTAGAACAGGGTACTTGGTACTTTGGGTGATACGCAGAGGGCTGAGAATTCGCCGGCGGGTCTTTTATATCGGCTCAAATGTCCTATTTTACTAATTTATTGGCGATGCTGCATGCCCGAAGGGAAGAACATGCTCATGGCACTTTCGACAGGGAGAACGCAAGGAAAGTATTCGCTCTCATTGAAAGAAAGAGATTGCTTAACTTCAATTCACCTGCATATGTACCTAGTGAATTAGCGAGTACTGTACTGTATAGTAAAGGTTATCCCAAGGAAAGGTTCTCAATCTCCCCCCTTTTTGCTCTTTCGAAAACAGCCACCCACGACGGAAAACGAACCTAGCTGCATTGTCTAGTTCCTCTTTTCTTGGGGGGAGGCCTTAAAATGCACGGCATGCAACCAAAAGAGGGGAAGGGAGAAACATGCGCTCGTGTGAATGCGACAAAGCGGCGGGAAGCAGGAAATTCAAAAGAAAACTCATGTTTTCCCACGCGCAAAAAAGATATCGTGTTTCTGACGCGATTTACCGTTGCGTAGGCAAAAAAAGCGTGGAAAAAGAGCATATCCCATTTTTTTTGTGGGGAAAGGAGGGGGAGAGAAGTGAAGATAATTTTTCTTGCGAAAAAGCATGAAGAGGGGAGAAGGAGGCGCGAACGCTTCTGTTTGACATTTCGTGAGAACTGAGGGTTTTTTTCTTCATTTTTTGTGGAAGCTACGCTTTTTTTAAGTCGCCGATTTTCCCGCCACGCCCCCGCAAAAAAGAAGAGGAGACATCCCTCCTTAGAAGAAGAAGACATGTTCTGCTTCTATTCCCTCCTTTTTCCTCCTTTTTTTGGGAGCTCAAGAAGCAATTTGTCATGGCTTTTTTATGCAGAGGCGAGCAACTATCTGCTTTCGTACGAATGCTACAAAATGTCTGGAACGCCCCGCCTCTACTCCCCTCTGCTCCTTCCGTGTCTTCTAAAAAGAAGGAGGCGCGAATTTAAGTTCCTACTTCGCAAAAATCGCGAAATGGGAAGTCGGACACCTCCACCATGCGACAGGCGGCCGACCCCCGGTCAGGTCTCGCTTTTAATTTTACGACTGCCGCCGTTCCGTTTCTGGGAAAAGTGCATCATTTTCCCAGATTTGGCGAAGGCCAAAAGAAAATACGGGGAAAAAGAAAAGAATTGTTCTCATGCTTTTTGAACGAGAGCCTCGCCGTTTTTCAGGTTATTACGCGTTCAGTACAAAGTAGCTTCTACTACTTCCGACTTTTTGCAGTGTTCATGCGGTGTATAAGTAGCACGTATCTGGTCTTCTGTCTCTCTTCTGCCGAAGAAACAGGAGGAGGAGGAGGAGGAAGAGGCCATTCTGGGTGAGAAATGTGCGCATTAGGGAGGCACTGGAAAGCCGTAATTCTGTCACGGGTGAGGAAGGAAGAAGAAGAGGAGGGGGAACGGGATCGAAGTGAAGAGATCTGGAATGGAATTCACAGAGAGTTTTTGAAACTCTGTTACTTGAAAGTGAATAGAGGAGGAAATGTTCCTGTACTTGGCTTGTAAATGATGAGCAACATCTTTGGCCAATTTTATACCTTCGAGAAAGAGCAGGGAAAATGAGAGAATGGGCGGGGGAGGTATTTAAACGACGGCGCGCGGAAAAAAAAGAGTTTTCATGTCATTCGCAAGGGAAAGAGAGGATTGATGCGAAATAAGTTTTACAAATTTATTTACAACGAGTAAGACTATCTGGAGTTTTCTGTTTCAAAAATTGTAATCCTCAAGGAAAACATTGAACCTCGCGGGATCGAGGGTTTCCTAGGCGACAGCATTCGGTATAAATTTTGAAAAAAGCAGACAAAAAAGACGAAAGGGAGAAGAAACGAAAATTGAGAAGCGGATAAGAGAAAAATAATGGCGTCACCTCTCCGCTGCCGCTGCTGGCCAGAACAGAAATTACGAGACGGGGCGAAATAAATTGGGAAACCCAGAGGAGGAGCAGTAGCGCGAAATCTCGGACCCACGGCTAGCTGGAGTCGAGTAGAAGAGGCCATTATTTTTTTCCCTCCCTTTTCCTCCTCTCTAAACTCTTTTTTCACTCCAAAAAAAAATCTGCTTTGTGTTCCTTCTCCCCTCTTTATAAATTCCTTCGCCCTGTTCCTGCATGGAGCAGATCTACCGTCTCTGCCCACAACAACTTCCCTCCACCCATTCTTCTCGGATATCGTCTTCATTTTCCTAATTACCCCCTTTTTTTTCGGTGCCATGTGGGACGACGGGGGAAACCTTGTCATTTTTTGTCCTCTCGGGCGCGGCCGGACATTTATATTCTTGCCGCCTGTGCGCGTAACTGTGGCTAGGGCGGCGGCGGCGGTGTAGCTTGTGCCTGACTATACTTTGTGTGTACGTACGGTCTCTCCTCCGTGTCCCCGCTCGCCGCCTCACTTCCACTCCCTCCCCTCCCTCCTATTTCCCAACTTTTTTTATCAGATCGAGATGAGCGGGCGCGATAAAAAAACACAAAACTGGGGGGGGGGGAGGCAGCATGCAGGAGGGAAAAGTAACTCCTTTCTCGCTCCGCCCATCTGGTTATTGTAAATTAAGCCACAGTTGTTGTTCCTGTGCTTCCCCCTTCCTCCTCCCTCCGTCCGCAAGCAACTCGTCTTCTTCCTGGGGGAAAATATTCGCCCCGCCTACCTTAAAAAAAGTAAGTAAGTGCGCAAAAATTCGCTCATGGGTCTGGCAAAAGAACAACAAAGTGGAGCAGTCAAACAGAGTTTGCTTCCCTCTTCAGTGAGTGAGGACTCAATTTCATCTACAAATGTCCACATTACTGTCCTAAAGTGCAACCAACGTCCCCCATTCGTCCTCTTTTATAAAGAGGACTTTCTGTTTGCACGGGCGACCTCGCCATAAAACACCCACCTCTTCTGCATGCAGAAAAGGGCGCTTTAAAACCAATGCAGCACACACGTGAAGGGCAGAAAAGAATGCCCCGGTTAATTAAGCCTCAGAGCTGTGTTCTGTGCGCTGTGTGCCCTTCCCCTTTCCGTATTCCCATCGGGTTTACTTCTGGCCCGGTTGGTTTGCCCCCGAGCGGTGCACCACTTGCTTCGCACCACAAAACGCAATCTTCTCTTCTTGCCTTTTCTCTCTCTCTTTTCTCTTAGCCCAGCTATAGAGGCTTTTTGTCCCCTCGCCCAACCAACCGTCAAACAACCACCTCTCCTCTCCCTCCTCCGCCTCCGCTATCTTTTCCTTTCCCCCATCCCCTCTTCGGGGAGGGATTCAACAATGTTTATTAAGACAACAAATCGTCTGTAAATTTTGTATCATTTGGCGATGGAAGGTAGCATTTTGTTTTCCAAAAAAATCCTTCTCGTTGGTGAAATCCATACCCGGCTTTTTCTCCTCCTCTCTTGTCTCTTCCGTGTTTGCACCCATGGAATGCGATCAGCATCTCTCCAGGCCAAGAAAGAAGGAGGAGGAGAAAAGCCCGGTCAGAGAAGATTTCTCACGGTCACCCCCAAAAAGTCAGAGGAGGAGAAGGAGCTTCACCTCAGAAGGTAGGTTTCACCTTTCGTCAAAAGAAAAGAAACAAAAACGCTTTTCTCTTTCTCCTAAAAGCCGCGAATGCTGCTTTTTGTTTTGCCTTTTTGCAAAGAACTCTTTCTCTCTCCTGCAAAGCACTCCTTCCCATTCAGGC
>JAAUYB010212077.1_pt1 | contig 13107 bp, 16 predicted proteins | sample 7278071 | NCBI WGS metagenome assembly JAAUYB01 (sample SAMN14350121, study PRJNA611818) | marine sediment metagenome | isolation source: surface marine sediment (1.8m) | place: French Polynesia: Moorea | collected 2018-08
ACCATAACCTCACCAAACAAAGTTTGGCAAAGCTCTCTGACTGAGTCTTTTCCGTTGTTCCCAGTACCAGTTAGTAGCAGGGCTTTCACCTCTCTCCCTTTACTCTTTCTGACGGCCGCTAAATCTAAGGAAGCTGCAAGGGTTCTCAGTAAGATTAATCGTTGACCGGCCTCTAAACATTGCAGTAAGCGATTAACATCAAAATCATCAGCCTTGGGGTTATAGTTAACCTCTACACAGTAGGTATAGAAGTATTTTGGGTCATGGGGTATTAGTTTGGCATTGACTGATGACTTGGTAGCTTTGACCTGTAGGATTCCATTATTAAGGTTGAGTCCAGGGGGATCGATCTCAGTGGGCGCAACCCCAAATCTAATCAATACCCAAGCCCATATATTGTTGAGAGCGGCGGCATTAGCTAAGGTATGTTTCCAACGATTCGCCCCAATGCTAATCGCTGTCACACTACACCAGTCAGATATTCGTCGCCTTTCTGTTACAGGTTCTAGCTTCTCGTAATATTTTCCATTGAATTTATAAAGGTCATCTTCGATAGCAATATATTTTCCATCTGAGTAAAGAGCATCAATGGCTTTCTCTGTGTAATGCTGTTCGGCTTCCGGAGCCATTAACGGTTTATCGTTTGATCGGAAATCCCCACGGTAAATTTCAACCGCATCATAGATATTTTCGGCAGTGAGTTTCTTCTCAGTCACCCAGTCGTAGATATCTATTCCATCTGATTTTGGTAGCGTTTCCTTAGACCAGCCTCGATTCTCTGGAAAAGCATAAAGCCAAGCGGAATGGGGATAGTTGAAATAAACTCTTTCAGCCAATTTAATTCCCGGTACGTCACAGTCAGGACAGATAACGAGATTAGCTCCATCGAGGTCTAGTAAGTCTGACTCTTGCAACTGTCCACTGCCACCGAAGTTTGTAGTAGCAGGAATCCCTAATGACCAAAGGATATCGGCACACTTCTCACCCTCTACCCAGAAAATTTGAAGTCCATCCTCAATGGCTTTCCTGATTTCAATGTATTTATAGATGGGAATCTCAGAGCGATCTATATGTTGGCAAGAGTTCACCCATTTACCTTTTTTTTTGCCTTGCCGAAATACTTTTTTTGGGGCATCCTCATATCGATTGACGGTCACTCTAGCCAGGGGCTTACCTTGACGGTCTGTGTAAAGGTGGCGTTGGGTGCTTACAATTTTTGGCTTTCGCTTAGGAGCTTCTTCTTTATATAGATATGGATTTCCATTGGCATCGGATTTATTGGAGGCGAGCCAACCAGTAGCAATCTCTCCCCTGTTACAGACTTCAAGTCCTGACTCTGGAAAGTAGTAGCACCAATCAGGCTTACCGCAGTGACGGCATGGCCTCTTACTTGTGACTGTGATTCGAGATTTAGTTGAGTGCATAGGATATAGTTAAATTAGTTGTTTTGAAACCCACTGAGTTCTATGGCCGGAACCAGTGGGATTGTTTTTTTTAGTCTTGAATCAGTCGCTCCAAATTACAAAGAATTCGAGGCACATCGTCAGACTTGGTAATGGCAATGATAGGGTTTTTGATTTCTAACCCTATTTTTTTTGCAGAATGAATAATAGAAGGTTTAGAGTCAATTTCTACTAGGTTGTCATGATTCATTGGCTTGATTGAACTCGACAATAGGAAAATCACAGATAAAATGTGATGTAAAGGGGTGAGTCACCACCCCTTCAATTCATTCACTTACAAGGCGACGGAAACGTCGCCTTAAGATTATGATAGAGGATAAATTACATCTAGAAACAGAAAATCCTGTGTTGGATCAATTAATTCGTCAACATGGAATCACCTATAAGGAACTAGCACAACGTTTAGGGACAACAGAGCGAACATTACAGAGGATTCGCAAAGGAGACATTGGATTAAAAATGAGTATGGAGCAAGTTAAGGTATTTTCAAGTCTATTAGAACCTTTTGATGTAAGACTTGAAGAGCTTCCTAACGATTGGATACTGGAAAAGAAAAGATAGGTGAGTCATTATTAACTCACCACTTCACTCACCTCATGATAAGCTAGTGAGTGTATAGTGAGTTATGAGGTGAGTATGCCTACCAATAAGAAAAGAGTTCAGGCATTTCTGTCTGATGAGTTATATGAAGCATTGAGTGAGTATAAAGAGACTCACGATTTGAGTGTTTCCGAAGCGGTGGTTAAACTATTGGAATCTTCTTTGAGTGTGAGTAAACAGGAGAATATATCAGTAAATCCAGGTATTGCTAACTTAAGTGAAGTTAAAAAATTATTATCTTCTGTTTTATTGGACTTAGAATCTAGTCTATCTGACTGGTTAGGCAATTTAATAGAGGAGCTTGCAGACTCAGATGATAGGTTTACTAATACTCCTCTATGGCAATTCAATATCCTTGATGCTGTTTACTCTGAGAGTGAGTTAAGCAAGGGACTAACGACTAAGTTACAAGATGAGTCCTCTGGTGAGATGATCTCTTCCTCTAATAGTGAATCTAGTAGTGAATCCCCTAGTGAATCATCTGGTGAGATAGTTTCCTCTCATGATAGTGAGCTAAACAGTGAGTCTTTTAGTGAGTCCCCTACTGAGACTATCCTCCTCTCTAAAGGTGAGTCTAGTGGTGAGTCTTATAGCAAGTCCTCTACTCAGTCCCAAAGTGAGTCAATGAGTGAGTCATCTACTGAGTCACTATCTGAGTCAAAAAGTAACTCGGTAGGTGAGTCAATAGGTGAGTCAAACAACTGCCTTGCTGGTGTATCAAATATTACGTCAACAAGTGAGTTATCGGGTGAGTCCCCTGATGAGTCCAACAGTGAGTCTCTTAGTAAGTTGCCAGATAAATCTTCAGGTGAGTCTTTAGGTGAGTCTTCAGATGAGTCTTTAGAAGGAGCCTCAAATATTCCAGATACAGCATTGAAAACACTTAATACAAAAAGAAATATAAACGGAATTAACAAGAAAGTCATAAATTCTCCTAATAGTGAGTTTGATAGTGAGCCAATAAGTGAGTCAAGCGAAAGTCTTGATAGTGAGTCTGATGATGAGTCAATAAGTGAGCTTGCTAATGAAACAGATACACATTCTATTAGTGAGTCAAAAAGTGAGTTAGAAAGTGAGTCGCTCAACGAAATAAGCAATACTCTTAATAGTGAGCCTATTAGTGAGTCTTCTTTGTCTCACTCTTTAGGAATTCCTAAAGAGACTTGGTTTGTTTGTTGTGTAGAAAAAGATAACTCTTTAAGTTTCTGGGATGGAAAAGCATTGACTAAAAAGCTACCAGAAGCCTCTAAATATAAAACACAAGGCTCAACAGCTAGAGGTATTATTGCTGCACAGAAACGCTATCCAGAGAAAGCCTTGAAAGTGAATTCCTTAGAGAATATAGAGAAGATTCTCAAGCCTCAAGACTGATTTTGATTTAATTGGTAGCCTTTTAAGATCAATTCACTCAAAAATATTTGTAGAGGTTTTTGTCTATCGAAAGCCTCTTTTTTTAATACAGAATAAGTCTCTTGAGATAAAGCAATCTTGGGTCTAATCATTGGATTTTTTCAAGTCAGTTTTTTCCTATTTTAATCGATAGTAAAAAGGTAAGTCATGGGCATATTCACGGGGAGATTGTGACACAGAGTCTCACGGTTTTCTAAAATAAAAAAAATAGGCAAAATAGAAATTAAGTTAGTTTATTATGATTCATTGGAATATGGGTGGATCAATCCCACCTTTTTCTTTCCTCTTGTGAATCTTACTAAATAACTCAATTTTTCAAATGAATATTATTGCTTTTACAAAGACTCAACTAAATAACAAAAATATGGAACAAGAAACAAATTTTAACGATGAAGTCGAAATTAGGAACAAACGTTTTTTAGGATATTTGAGACGACTAGAAAGCCAGGGACACACCTTGAAGCAAATTTTGCACCTAGCCGAATCAATCAACGCAGATGGCATTGTTGCTGCCTGTAAAGAACACATCCGAAATACCCTTTCAACAATCCCCGACGAACAAACTTAAAACCACCACATTAAAAGAAAAAAATAATCATGACAGCACTACTTTTATCTGATATTCATACAGGTATTTCAACTGTTGAACAAGCTGCGGCCTATTTTGGACAAATCATGTACTACCAATTTAATGGGGCTATTAAACTAACTAATAATGAGGGAATAACTTTCGATTATCCTTATTCGCAGCATGACATTTTTGAGGCAAATGACGGCAAACAATATATGCGGTTCGAGTTTATTGTCCCTATGCAGCCAGATGCAGCTACAACTGCTCGCTTTAGTTGGATGCAAGCAGATCAAATCGACAAGGTAACTCCCCTTCAATTCCCAGAAGGGTACAAAGACGCTAATCTAACGGTTTAATCATGGCAACACCAACTCCAGGGGGACATAGTGGCAACCCTAAATTTGGGGCTGGCGGTGGTGCCGGTGGTTTCATTAATGGTGGCAGGGGGGCTAAATCCAGTGGCTTATCTGGCAGTGGAAATCTTAGTGGGCGTGGCTATTGGCCTAACTCCCAGTACACCGGTAATGGCGGAAACTTTACTGGTGTTGGTGGTCGTGGGGGTGGACAAAAACCTTATTCCGGAAAATCACATTTTGGTGGCAAAGCTTTTCGCCCTGGTCCTAAAGGAAATAATGGAAAAAAGGATTTTTATCTAAATAATTCAAGGAAAAATATTGGCTCAGGAGATCCCAATAAATACCGTCCTTGGAACCAAGGCAACAAAAATCCTGTGCCTAAAAGTAAACCTTCTAGAAAATCTAATTATGGTAATAGTAATCAGTTGCAAAACGGGAATCAGTCAAATAATTCTAATCCTGTTTCTGTAAAAAGCAACAATTTTAGAGATGTTATTATCAGAAAAGCACAAGCTTTTAAGAGTAATCTTTCTAGCTTAATTGGGAGAGGAGTAAAAAAAGAAAATCAATCGACTCCTCAATTAAATTCTCCCAAACTAGAGATAAGAGGCTCAAAGTTAGTATTTGACGATCCTCCGTTTTTAGGTGGTCAAGTGTTAGGAAAAAGCTATCGTTATCGCATTCGATATGACGTTTATTCGTGGGGAAATCCTTGGATTACAAACAAATTGTCAAACGAGAAAATCGATACCGGACCCATAATTGGGATTGTTATGGCAGGAACAGAACTCAGACCTGCACTTCAAGTGGCATTCACAGCAGTCAATGGGAATGTAGCTTATCGTACGATTGACTCTGCGTCGTTCAACGGAATCACTTACGAAAATGCACGTTTTGAGTATATTGAAAGACTTGATAACACTTCTCAGGAAGACGACCGAACAGAAGGGGGTGATCCTCCCCCGCCGTCGAGAACAGAACCACCAAAATTTGTCGGGACGTTGGGAATCACTGCACCATCCAGCTACACGCCACCACCCACAATCAAGATGGACATCACCGACGTGATTTTCCATGGGCCAGGTGGTTTCTGGATTGACCCAAAACCAACTTGGACAAATACAGGTAAACCCATTAGAGACGGCAAACCTGACACTACTGGCAGCACAACCAAAACCCCCACTCCTAGTCCATCCTCAAAGCCTCAATCGACTGGACAACCAACGCCACAACCTATAACTAAGCCTACTGGTGGATCTGTTAGCTTTGGTGGGACAGGGACAGGCACAAGTGCAGGGACTGGGATCGGCACAAGTATAGGGACTAGCACAAGCACAGGGATTAGCACGAGTACCGAAACCACTAATAACTTGAGTCCAAAGCCTACGCCAGCAGCGACGGGAGGAAATGCTCCACCTTTTACGCCTACTGGTTTGGGTTCGCCAGCCCCAGAAGGTGCGTCAAAAAGGGTTGCTAATCCTAAACCAATCACGGTACAGCAACCCACGACTAACACACAAACCAATTCACCTAGCCCCACCGTTCCCCCTGCTGCTGGTGGTACAAGTGGTTGTAGTTCTTGCATGAAGGGATTACACAATAAAGTTGACGGTTTAAGCACCGCTTTAAATGTGGGGAATGCAGTTGGACAAGCCGTTGACCTTGGATTACTTACTGTCATCAACAATAAGTTAGGGCCTCAAGTTGATGGTGGCTTATCTGGATGGCTTGGAAGATTCTCAAAGTCTTTGCGATTAGATAGAGCTATGAACGCTCTAAACACACTTTTGTTGTTGCATAATGCACTACTTTTAAGTGGAAATGTAGCTGATACTTTTTCTTATTTTCTGGACAGTGGATTAGATGCTTTTGGACTCAAAGATGAAGATGATAACCCTATAGATATTCGTGGATTTGTAGGAGGATTTGTTTCCTCTACGATTCAGTCAATTGTAGGAGAAGAATTATATACAGGAGCATCTAAAGCTTGGAGAAAAGCATCAGCAATTTATCGCTCTATTACGAGAATTTACGAATTATGGTTATCTAGTTTGTCTGGTATAGCCGAAGGACTGGAAACCTCTTCTAGATATATCGCTATTATTGGGAACGCATTGAAATATGCTGGAGTTGTTGTTGAAAATCATTATGAATGGATGGACGAAAACGTGAGAGTTAAAACAGGTAGAATCGGCAAAATAGGCAAAGTTTTAGATGGATTAGACTCTACTGAAAATGTAATCTCTGAGTTGTCAGAAATCACTGAGAACATATCAGAAACTACTGAAAATGTAGAAGAAATACAAAACGAACTACAAACAATAAGAGATGAAACACAAGTGAAGGTAAATGAGAAGACAACAGAGGAACAAACAGCAAAAACTGACAGTGAGGGGGCTTTTGTTGACACAAATGACTTAATAAAACCAGAGGATTAAAATGACGTTACCAGAAAATTTTAACTCAGTAGAACATTTTCAGGGAGTTGTAAGAAAGGTTCACAATAAACAAGTTAGAGAGTTTTTCTCTGATGTGGGTAATGCTGATTGGGACGGGGATATTACCACTTCTAGGGCTTCTTTGAGAACAGCTTGTACTATTGAAGACGATGATACGCTAACTCAATCCCTTTTTAAATACCTTTTTTATCATGTAACCGTCAGAAGGGGAGATGAATTCATCGAACCTTGCTACGGAATTCCCACAGGAACTTATCAGCAAACTTTTAAATTCAGACCACAAATTAAACTTGTTTTTAAGGAAGATTTAGAAGATGTAGAGCAAGGTTATAGACCTCTAACAATGGAGTGTAGCTTTAGACTAATGGATGAGGATTCTGATAGTTTAACCAACACAAAATTACAGACTATCGCTAATAAAATAAAAACTGAATTTATGACTGGGAGTGGATATAAATTCCATAAAGGAAAACATCAGTTAATTTATACCGAAAAAGACAAAGGTTATCAGCTAAAAATTTATCCTTATTCAGTAACCGAAGGAAAGGACTTAATTACAAAAATACTTGACATTCAAAACCATACGCCTGACTGGGAAAACCTAAACAAATCGGAAAACGATCAACCGTCGGGGGCATATCCTACAATTCCCCCCTCAAAAACGATACTAGGTAAGAGCCGAAAGCAACCTCGGAAGCGTCCTGTCGGGTGGGTCAGGTTTCAATATGCAGAATGTCATATCTGGGGACTAACGAAGCCCGTCATTCTTGCGGACAGGGTGTATCGATTCCTTGACGCTTTGTCCAGACCGTGACAACTCACGCTTTTACGTCAGAAACCCCTAGGGGTTTCGCAGGAGTTTTACCGCACTAAAAGACAGGATATAAAAGGGTTACTACACTTTTAAGACAGAAGATTACATTATGGGTAAACGGTTTTCTCGTTACAAGTTAGCTAAAAAGCTCGCCGGTGGTCGTGGTGAAGCAGGTTCCGCTTTATCAAAGTACGTAGATTACGCTGAGGGGAAGACACGGTTAAATTATCCTCGTGCAGCCAGTTCTAAACAAGAGGGGATTGTGGCTGTATATCTAAATTCTTTTCTGAATCCCGGAACAGCTTCACAGTTTGGGAAAGCAACCATGTCACAGCGAACCCAAAACAATCTAAATAATTTGATTGATGCGACTAGCAAGTTTTACCATCAGACTTTTACAGAAGGCACTCATACTGTCATCCTTGAGGGCAATTGGGAACCTGCTAAAGCTATTATCCGTACAGGTGGTACCGGAACAGATACAGAAACTTCTCAAATAACTGGTGAAACCTATACCAAAAAAACTGGGGCGCAAAGTTATACCGTCCCCTTTGGTAATGATGCAGGAGGAAATTTTTACGATATTGCTTCTGAGATTAATACAGGTGTAACGGCTCAAAATGCTGAGTATACCGTTAGCTTTACACCTGAACGAATCATGGGACTTTAATTATGACTTGGGATACTTTGATTTTCACCCCTGATCCTGAAATGTCAGAGCATGAATTCAACAAGTTAATGTCGGATTGCGTTGAAGCTCAACAAAAACTAGATTCTTTTTGTAGAGATGAGATTACAGAATCTGACTTAGAGGATGCTCTTGATTTTTTCGGGGTTGATGTTGTGGGCTTATCTCAAACTTTCAACCATAATCTTGATGTTTTTGGATTCTAACTATGGCTTTACCTTTACCAGAAGAAACGCCGTTAGATTTACAAGATGAGATAAGATGGACTTTGAGAGATTCTATTACTTTAAATGCTCAACAAGTGCCAGATAGAAATGCCTACAATCCCATTCCTGAATGGTTTTGTCCTGTTACTTTCACAAGTCCTATTTTGAGGATTCAAGCAGTCTCTAGTGACACAACAAATAGGAAGCTTATGGGACGGCTGTTAAAGATGCAAGAAATTCCTTCTAATAGTGGTAATAAAGTCTCTTTAGCGAGCCGTAAAATTTGGAGAGGTTCCCAGCTATTACGTTTTGAACAAGACATTGAAGGGTCTTATTCTATTCAAATATTACCCCGTCATTACGTTCAAAATTTAACGTTTTTAGTTTACGAATTTCTGTGAATAGATTAAACACTTTCTTTGAGAGGAAAGGAAAGGACTGAATTAATTTATTTAACAGGGATTCTTATCTTGCTTACTGTATTCTTGGTGGATGAATTCTAAAATGGCTGATGACAAAAAACAATGGAAAGCAACACAAATTTGTGAAGACATCGAACACTATCAAGTCAAGCTAAAAGATGAAGCTAGATTAAATCGTTTTGATAGAAAAGAAGGGTCTTCTATCTCTATATCAGACATACTGTTATTAGTATTGTCTGGGTTTTCAGCGATTTGTTTAGTCTTATTTATTAGTGACTTTATTGGAGGCAACCGTGAACTCAAACAAGTCAACCCTTATAGCCCTTCCCCTTACGTTGACAGCCTCCCTATTGCTCCTTAGCCTTACTCCTACATCAGAACTACGTTCTCCTAAAAACAGTCAAGGTATTCTTGATAATAAAGCTAAGGCTAAAACTGTTGAGAAACAAGCAATTAAACAGTTTTCCAAGTATCCTAAAATCCTTGTTTTTTCGGCTGATCAAAACAATAAAGGAAAAGGAAAATTAATTGCTATCAATACGAAAACAGCAAAAATAGACGGGGCTTGGGATGCTGTCTCTGGAATCGGAGGGAAAGAGGATCAGCCAGCTCGCGGGCCAACCCCCTCTAATACTAAAGTCAACTTTGATCATTACACGCTAACGGTCAGACCGCTCTATCTCAACCAACCTGGGATTTACGGTAACTTCTATCAATATTTACCTTTCTCATTCAGGATTAATGGTAGAGAGCGTGGAAATTTTGGAATCCATGCCGATAGAACTGCCCCTGGCACGCTGGGTTGTATTGGCGTTACTGATGGCCCTCAATGGGAGAGTTTCAAAGAACTCATGAGTGAGTATCAAAAAGCTGGCTTACACAAAATTCCTTTACTTGTTGCTAACAGGTGAGTCATAAAGTGAGTTGCTTTTGAGTCTTGCTTAAACTAGCGGAAAAAAGCTGACAATAAATAAGTATGTCTTATCAAATAACCCCAGAAGCCCGATTGTTGGCTTCTGGGGTTATTTGTTTTTCTTATACCCCAGGGCCATGAGAACGTTATATTAACGATTCTCAGGGGTATAAGAAAAAATGTTTCTTTTATCTAATCCTCGAACTTAATCCTACACTGTCTGATTTTACTGCTTTTTAGGGGAATAGTTTTAATGAAAGTCAACGGACATGGCCAAGCAAAAATATTAAACGATGATGAACTCGACTCACTTTTTACTCATGGATTACTCACCGACAGGGATAAAGCTTTATTCGGTGTCTGCTTATTCACAGCAGCAAGAATTAACGAAGCTTGCACTCTTATCAAAGGGGACTGTCTGCGAGGGAAAGGTTTTCATTCTCACGTCATCTTGCGAAAAAGAAATACTAAGGGACAAACCAAGACGAGAGAAATACCCTTTCACCCTATGCTGATGTTTCTCTTGGATAACTATTTAAAGGAGACTACCTTTTTATCTCCCAATTTTTGTTTATTCCCAGGTAGAGGGGGAATCGGGAACTTGTCTCCTAAAACGGCTCACCATATACTCACCCAAGCTTGTAAACGAGTCAATTTGATGGGAGTCTCTACCCACAGTTTCCGTCGTACCTGTTTAACTCGTATGCACTCCGCAGGAATTCCTTTAAGACATATTCAAGAAATAAGTGGACATGAATCACTGTCCGCTTTACAGAAGTATTTAGAAGTAGAAGAAACTGATAAAATAGAAGCTATTAAAACTTTAGATTTCTTTAAAAGACGATAGGTTCATTTGGGTGTTCTTTATTATTCAAAAATCTTTGATCTTCGCATCTCAGAGTTGCCTCAGTAGTTCTAGATAATGTCTTCTCAAAAAAACCAACAAAAAAGTTTGTTGTAATACAATAAATATTTCTTGATTCAAAAAAATTACATTGATTTGTATCCTTATAAATGACTGCCATTCGTTTTTTGGCAATGCTTATATTATCAGTAATAAACTGTCTTGAATAATCAATCAAAGAATACCCAAAAGAGTAATAGATATCTTCTGTTTCTGTTTGTGTTATAACTATAGTTGAGTTTCTATTAGTGGAGTTACTTTGCTCAAGCAAATTCTTTCTATCAAGCCATATAGATATATTGCTTCTATAGTAATAGATAGTAATCGCTTGTAAAAAAGGTAGTTTCTCTAATATTTCTTGGTAAGGGTTACTGTCTTTAAAAATTCTGTCTGCTCTATTTTCTTTGTTGTTTGATTTACCATAACCTATAATAGTCCATCCTTTTTTTTTGTACTCAGTCATGACTTCTGAAATAAACTGAGATTTATAAGAGAAATAACTATCGTTACACAGATTCCCAATGATTCCAAAGTTACCTAGGAAATCTTCTAAGGGAACAATTAATACTTTATTCACAGGATTCTTTCCCTTTGTAAAATTAGCAGGTGAATAGAGAGAAGTTAGTCCTAAAAGAACTAACTTCAAAGCTTAGTATTTAGAAAAGTGAGTCGATGCTATCATCGTCTTTTTCTAAGAGTCGTGTATCAACAAACTCTAAGATTCTTTGTGCTGTCATACTTCGGAAAAATAGGTTGATAGGGACATTCCTCTCTGTCTTATTCTCTTCCAAAAAGTCTAACAACCATTCAATTTCTAGACGTTTATCCCCAGAGAAGAAAAAGATTAATTTTGGACGCATGACTTTAGTAATTACACGAATCTGAGTATGGGTGAGAGTTTCTTTTTTATAGTTAGCTGCTATCTCTCTTAACAGTTTTTGGCAGAGTAATAACTCTTGCATTTCTTACCCCCATTCAATAACTTCACACTTATCTTGGGGAGGCATACAGACGGTATCCTTTTGCCCTGGATAAGTAAGCACATATTGATCACCGTAGGTTTTCTTGATGGCGAAGACCTCACCGTTAAACCTCACTTTCGTAGGCTCACCTTTAGGCTCACTCTTTGGCTCACTGTTCAGTGAATTGTAAAGTTCGTTTAGCTCTTTTGTAAAGTTCTGTTGCAATTTAGGGGAGAAATCTGAGAAACGCTTTATCACCTCACATAGTAGTTTTTCGTCTGAGACTGAATGTAGGGAAATTGCCTCGATTGCCTCGCCTTCCCGATATTGCGTTGTTGTAGCCTCGATTTTGCCTCGATTGATCGAGGCAGTGGTCGAGGCTGTATCTAAGTCATAGTGGGAGATCGAGGCAATCGAGGCAATTTTAGCAATTCCTGAGAGATACGATTGTCCACGTCGTTCCTTGACCGTTGTTTCCTTCAGATTCTTTACTTTTGGAAACAATTCTAAGAACCGTTTGTAAATTTGGTTGGGTGCTTTGAGTGTCTTGTCATAGGGATTAGTTTGGTCATGCCAGATAACTTTTTCTTTCCCGTACCCATCATCGAATACTTCAAGCGTCCCCGTGGCTTTGTACCATTCCTTAAGGTCATGCCAGAGGTCTTTAATGTACACTTTCCCGTCAGTCTGGTATTGAAGTCCGATGTCTTGAGCGAAGCCCCATAGGTGATTGCTTTGGGCTTGTAGCTCCTCAAAAGCTTCATCGGTGGGACTGTAATCGATTCCTTCCTTAAGCAAGAGTGGAACTTGTTCAATGATTTTGTTAAGGAAAGCCGGTGCAACTGATTCTCTAAGAAAGTCAGGATCATAGCGAAATCGTGGATCGGCTTCGATCTCACCGTGCTTAGGGTTGGCGTTCTTTTTGTACGTCTTGCCAAAGTGAAGGATTCCCCAACGGGACTTAATCGCTTCGCTTCCCCCAATCAGTGAGGGTGGCTCGTTACAGTTGAACAAAAACACTGATTCAGGTTGTATTTGATATTCTGGTTGGTTTTTTTGCTCAATATCGATAGTATCCCCTGTAATAGCAGCTTTTAAGCTTTGTAGATTATCTAAACCGCTAAACTTGGTATTTTCTGATGACCAGGAAATCCGACAGTTAGCAAGCTTTGATAGGGGAAACTTTCGCCCCTGGTCGTATTGTTGAAAGTCACCCACTGAAAGACTCACCATAACCTCACCAAACAAAGTTTGGCAAAGCTCTCTGACTGAGTCTTTTCCGTTGTTCCCAGTACCAGTTAGTAGCAGGGCTTTCACCTCTCTCCCTTTACTCTTTCTG
>JAAUYB010011810.1_pt1 | contig 13080 bp, 9 predicted proteins | sample 7278071 | NCBI WGS metagenome assembly JAAUYB01 (sample SAMN14350121, study PRJNA611818) | marine sediment metagenome | isolation source: surface marine sediment (1.8m) | place: French Polynesia: Moorea | collected 2018-08
CGGCCCTGTCGGGTACCGCAATGCGGGCATTGGACCTCGTTGCCGGCGGGTGTTGGTGCACGGCTGTCACCGTCGTGGCTGTCGGTTGGTGGATGGGAGGCGCTGATTGCCTCTAACTCGAAGACCACACCGCAGCGGGCCGCCGCGGCGACGATCTTCTCACCCTTGATCTGCGAGACATCTTTGCTGACCGTAACCATTTCGCCGGCGAACAGAGCATCCAGTTTCTCGGGAGCCAGCTTGAAAATTTCGGCCAGCTTATCTTTGGCCTCGTCAATATCGCAGCCCAGTAAAAATTCGCCACGAAAAACGACATTATAACGATCCATACCACAAATCCTGCCAAACCGTGATTTATCGTCGGATTTAACGGTTATGGCCTAAGAATGCGGGCCCGCATCATTTCCCCGGGGACCTAATCACCGCATAGCATTGTCGGGAAAAGCCGCCGCCAGCACAACAACGCCCGCCTCACTCAAGGGATTTCAAAGATTGCCCCCCGGTCCGGAAGCAGGCGAAGGCCGTAAACGGCGCCATGAATTCAAACCAATTGGAATTCTATCAAAAGGTTAGGGAACTGGCAACCCGGAGACGACCGCCATCAATTCATTCATATGTTCCGGCGGTCAACCGGCCGCTTTGGGTGACATTCGAGTCAGCAAGATCGTGATGGCTTGCGATTCACTGCGCAGGGTTTGCTTGGAGATCTGGATGTTAAAAGCGGACTGCATCCCATCGAAAAAGGCCTTGTTCGTCTGGCGGATTTCCCCGGCCAACAGAATCTCACCGCTTGGTTTGAGAAGGGTCTGGAAAAGGATTCGCATGGCCTTGAAATCGCTTTCTCTATAAATCAGCTCCGATCCCAAGATGACATCGAATTGCTCGTTCAGATCCAATCGGTTCCAGTCCAGGCGGCATATCCGGGCATTGGTGCAGCTGTTTTCCAACCGATTGGCCTCAAGGAAGGCCAGGGCGTTCGGGTCGTATTCCGAAATGGTGATCCGGTGTCCAAACGCGGCGGCAACCAGGCCGGCCACCCCCAAGCCGGCGCCCAACTCGATCATACGCTCGTCCTTGCGGACCGGCCGCGCCGCCAGTTGGGAGGCCAGGAGCAGAGACGCCTCCCAGATTTTAGACCATAGGGGAAAATCGCGCAGAGGATCTTGCGGATCGATGAAGGGCTCGATCGTGCGCGGCACGTGAAACCGAAAAGGCCGACCGCCTATGGCCAAATCCGCGATTTCGGTAGCGTAGGTCGCCTTGAACTGATCCATTGTAAACATGATCGACGCCAATCCTCCTGAGCGGAATGCCTGCCGCGCATGACATCCATTGTGTGGCGCACGGATGCTTCAATCTCAATCCACATCCACACCGGCCGGCCGCATCATATTAATGTGTGCAATGCCGTCCTCGTCGTAGGGCGCCCCGATAGGACGGAAGCCAAATTGGCAGTAAAAAGCCTCCAGATAAGTTTGGGCCGCAACCCGAATGGCATGCCCCGGATAGGCCTTATCACATTTTTCGATTGCCTGCTTAAGGGCGATGCTGGCGAGGCGCCTGCCTCGCATGGCCTTGACGGTCAGTAAACGGCCAATCGATGGCTCGGCATAGCGCGAACCCGGTGGAATGACGCGTAAGTAAGCCACAAGCTGGGCGTCTTCATCACGGCCGGTCAGATGCCAAGCCGCATGATCCAAGTCATCGGCATCTTGATAGGCGCATCGCTGCTCGAGGATAAAAACGCTTTGGCGGGCTGCCAGGATATCATGCAGCTCGCGTGCGGTTAAGTTTTGTAGCCGTGACCATTGCCATTTTACAGTGATATCAGTCGTCATGGATGGCGGCCGGCATTTGTCGGGCGAAGCGCTGGCGCTGTAAAAATGCACGCAGCTGCTGGAGGTGTTTGCGGAGGCGGCCGATCCGACGCTGGAACCGGGCCGATTGGTCGGCGGGCTCAGTGGAAGACGGCGTGTTTCCCTTGGTGTTTGGCGAGACCTGTGCCTTCATTTTGCTTTTAAGGATTTTAATTCTGCGATCAATCACGGCCCAATGGGTTTGAGGAACCTCTTGTCGTAGTGTTTGGTAAAGGCGCAACGCCGTATGGTGGTAACCGCGCCGCTCCATATCCAAGGCAAAGGCGGCCCGCATTGTGATCCGGTTGCGGCCGTTGGCATGCGTCTGGTGGATGATCTGCTCGATGGCGTCTTCGATGGTGTCCAAGGAGTGGATGCCCAGCAGGCAGTCCGTCAAACCGCGAATGAAATGGGTGACCGGAAGCTTCCGGCGGATCAATTTGCAATACTCTTCAACCCCGGCCGCGAACAGGCCGATGTCTCCCAGGGCCGTGGCACTGGTGAGAATGTCGTTGGTCGTGTCGGCTCCCCGCCAACTGCATTTGAGGATGTTCATATCCCGGTCGGAAACAAAATCCACCAGATCCACCTCCAAGGCCGCCAACTCATCCTCGATGGTCAGAATCTGTTCACGCAACGATTTACTCAGGCGTACGCCCAGCGTATCGGTATTGCTGAGAACATCCCGATACAATTGCTGTGCTTCCTCGAACAGGCCCTGGGAGCGATAAAGCTCAGCCTCACGTCGCGTAAATGCAATGGTAAGCTTATTGCCCATGCCGCTTTCCGAGCACAATCGGATCTGTTGTGAAGGTTTTCGGGATCGCCAAAACGAAAGTCCCCATGGGAAGGGCATACAATGAAGCAGGTGGCGTCGTCAATGTCCTCGCCCGGACTCAAGCCACCACGAAATTCGGCCGTATCGGTTAATCGTGCCAAATCGTTGAAAATTAGAATCTATTTGATGGAAAAACGACTTAACCGTGGCTAATTCGCGGTCCAAAGAGCTAAATGCGCTAAGATGGCATATTTATCGGGATATTCGATTTGACCGGGGTAGAAAATATATTTATGGTATAGGTTATTTAGATGACAACTTAATCAACAAAAGGGCGGCGATGGAGACCGCATGTGCACGTCACCTGTTACTCGTAAATCCATCCTGATCGTGGATGACGTAAAGATTGTTCGGGATACCCTGCGGCTGACGTTGAAGGGCGACTATGAAATGCTTGTCGCCGCCAACGCCCGCCAGGCACTGGGCCACTTTCAGCAACACCCCATCGATCTCGTTTTGCTGGACGTGCTGCTGCCGGACATGAATGGGATCGACCTGCTGAGAAAAATCAAACAAATCGCCCCCGCCACAAGGGTGATCATGTTAACGGCGGTTCAGGACATTAAGACCGCGGTGGACGCCATGAAGGCAGGGGCCTTCGATTTTCTGCCCAAACCTTTGGCAATCGATCAGATCCACCCGCTGGTCGAGCGGGCGCTGGCGCTTCAAGACACAGGTTTTGAGCGTCAATCCAACCAAACCGTTGGGGATCGGCTGGGCTGGGATGCGACCATGGGCAGCGTTTATAAACTTATCGATTGCATATCGCCCTGCGATGGCAACGTGCTGATTCAGGGCGCAAACGGCACCGGCAAAAAACACATTGCCCGCGCCCTGCACAACCGCAGCGCGCGCGGCGTCGGTCCCTACGTGGCCGTCAACTGTGCGGCTGTTCCCGCCCCGTTAATGGAACGAACGCTTTTCGGGCCCGATCGCGGGGTAAACAACGACGCCTCGATCGAAGGCCGCAGCAAAATCGAACTGGCACAGACTGGAACCCTTTTTATAGATAATATCAATTATTTATCGATTGAAATCCAAACCAAACTTCAAGGCCTTATCCAACATAAAGAAGCCGATGTCCGCATCATTGCCGCCACCAACCAGCATTTAAAGGCTCTTGTCGATGCCGGCTTGTTTCGAAAGGATCTCTATAATCGCCTTAGCGAGCTGCCGATTGATCTTGTGCTTCTTCGCCAAAGAGGTGACGACATCGGATTGCTGCTTGAGCATTTCCTGAAGCAGAATGCCCTTCAAAACGGTTTGCCGCGCAAGCACTTCTCGCCCCATGCCCGATCCACATTAAAAACCTGCGATTGGCCGGGCAACGTGAGGGAATTTGAACACCTGATCGAACGACTCTGCACCCTTAGCCGGAAACGCACGATGAGGACGGCCAATCTTCCAAAACGCCGGCCACCGGTTCAATCATCCCCGAAAATGGGCTTGAAATTGAAAAACGCCATCCGTGCCTTCGAACGGCAATATATCCTGGACACTTTGAAGGCGGTCGACGGTAGCAAGGCAAAAGCCGCCCGACGTCTGGGGATCCATCGCAACACATTGCGAACGAAAACCAAAGCACTGGGGATTGCTGTCGACTGACCAAATCGTCTGCCACGCGGCCTCGTCTTGAGCCGCATGGATCAACGCGTCCCTCCGACCTGAAATTGAGAGCAAACCCACACCGGCGCGTGACAATGGTTACCAGTGCCGATAAGCGGCCCCACGTTCACCGGTTATGAAATGCGTAGGCCCCGCGATTAACGCCTCGAATTAGGTTCCTAAAAACAGGCTTCGATCTTGTTGCCGACAGCGCTTTCTGCTAAGGGACATGCCTGATTGTTAGGTATCGTCTGCCGTCACCGACCAATAGGCCCGATCCAGCCACAGGGATTAACCCAGATCCATGAAAAAGCGCCTTTTCATCGCCATTATTCTTTTATGCGGCATTGCCGGCATCCTGGGTGGAATCAAGTATTTGCAGATCGACCGCATGACGGCTCAAGGCAAGCAATCCATGCCCGCCACCACGGTGACCGTCGCCGATGTCACCCAAATGCGCTGGGAATCACGCCTTACGGCCGTGGGTTCACTCAAAGCCGTCCAGGGGGTAACGGTAACGGCCGAACTGACGGGGAAAGTGGACCGGATCGCATTTAAATCCGGTGCGTTCGTTGAAACCGGCGATCTCCTCGTCCAGCAGGATATTGCTTCAGCCAAAGCACAGCTGCGCGCCGCCCAGGCCACCCTGGCCCTCTCCCGGGCCAATCATGACCGTGCCAAGGAGCTGCGCAGCGAGCAAGTGGTCACCCAGGCGGCTTATGATCAGGCCTTGGCCAGTCTCAGGCAGGCCCGGGCGGAAATCGACAGGGTTCAGGCCATCATCGATAAAAAAACTATTCGGGCGCCTTTTGCCGGCCGCCTGGGAATCCGCCGCATCGATTTGGGCCAGATCATCAAGGAGGGCGATCCCATTGTCTCGCTCCAATCTTTGGATCCCATCTTTGTCGATTTCCTGCTGCCCCAAAACCAGCTAGCCCAATTAGCACCGGGGCTGGGCGTACGCGTTACCGCCGATGTCCTGGCGCAGGCAACCGTCACCGGCCAGATTACGGCCATCAATCCTCAGGTGGAGGCGGATACACGTAATATCCGGATCCAGGCGACACTGCGCAATGAGGATGAAAAACTGCTTCCCGGCATGTTCGTCAATGTGGAGGTCCTTTTACCCGAAAAGACGCCGGTATTGGCAATCCCGGCCACGGCCGTCCTTTACGCGCCTTACAGTGATTCGGTTTTCATCGTGGAAGCAGGGCAAACCGAAACGAATGAAAGCCCTGATATGCACCTGCGTCAACAATTTGTGCGGCTGGGCCCCACCCAGGGCGACTTCGTCTCGGTGCGCGAGGGACTGGCCGTGGGCCAGAAGGTGGTCAGTACCGGTGTGTTCAAGCTGCGCAACGGGCAAAAGGTCATTATCGACAACAAACTGGCCCCGACGTTTAAAACCGCACCCCAGCCGGATGATACCTGACAACACCCCATCGGAAATGGGGACCACAGTTAACCCAGCGCGCATCGGTTAAGGCATGCGGCTCTAAACGGCGCCCCGGCGCCCGGTGAATACCCGTTATGAAATTTACCGATATCTTTATCCGCCGCCCGGTCCTGGCCCTGGTGGTCAATCTGCTGATCATCATCGCCGGCCTTCAAGCCATCCGTTCGCTCAACGTCCGCCAGTATCCCCGCAGCGACAACGCGGCCGTCACCGTAACGACCGTCTACGTTGGGGCCAGCGCCGATCTCGTGCGGGGCTTCATCACCTCCCCCCTCGAGCGCGCCATCGCCGCCGCCGACGGGATCGACTATATCCAGTCCCAGAGCGCCCTGGGGCTTTCCACCATCACCGTGCGCCTCAAACTGAACTACGACCCCATCAAGGCCCTCTCGGAAATCAGCGCCAAAGTCGACCAGGTCCGGGGTGATCTGCCCCCGGAAGCCGAGGTGCCGGAGATCAATGTCGAATCGGCGGACAGCCGTTTTGCATCCGCCTACCTGAGCTTTACCTCGGATGTGCTCAAGCAGAATGAAATCACCGATTATCTGGTGCGCGTCGTTCAGCCGCAGCTCTCGGCCTTAGAAGGGGTCCAGCGGGCCGATATCCTGGGCGCCCGCACCTTTGCCATGCGCATCTGGCTCAAACCCGAACGCATGGCCGCGCTCAACATCAGTCCGGTACAGGTGCGCCAAGCCCTGGAAGCCAACAATTTCCTGGCCGCCGTGGGGAGCACCAAGGGGGCCCTGGTGCAGGTGAATCTGGTGGCCAATACCGACCTGCGCTCGGTGGATGAATTCAAACGCCTGGTTATCAAGCAGGAGGGGGGCGCCATCGTGCGTCTGCAGGATATCTCCGATGTCGTCCTGGGGGCAGAAGACTACGATACCGAAGTGCGGTTTTCAGGCCAGACCGCCGTCTTCATGGGCATCTGGCCGCTCCCCAACGCCAATTCGCTAGATGTCATCGATCGGGTGCGAACGGCCATGGCCGCGATCCTGCAGCAGCTGCCCAGTGGTATGGAGGCCCGGATTGCTTACGATGCCACCAACTACATCCGCAACGCCATCCGTGAAGTAATAAAAACCCTGAGCGAAACCCTGCTGATCGTGGTGGTCATCATCTTTCTCTTTCTGGGCTCGATCCGCTCCGCCATTGTCCCCGTGGTGGCCATCCCGCTGTCGCTCATCGGCGGGGTCTTTCTGATGCAAGCTTTCGGTTTTACCGTCAACCTGCTGACCCTGCTGGCCATCGTCCTGTCGGTGGGTCTGGTGGTGGACGATGCCATTGTCGTCGTCGAAAACGTGGAGCGCCACCTGAGCGAGGGGCAGTCACCCATCGATGCCGCCCTGCTGGGCGCCCGTGAACTAATCTCTCCCTTGATCGCCATGACGATTACCCTGGCGGCGGTCTACGCCCCCATCGGTTTGCAGGGTGGGCTGACCGGTTCCCTGTTCCGGGAATTCGCCTTTACCCTGGCCGGTGCCGTGGTGATATCCGGGGTGGTGGCCCTGACCCTTTCGCCGGTCATGTCCTCCAAGCTTCTGGTGGAAGGCATGTCCGAGCGGGGCTTCGCCGGCAGGGTCTCCCGCATCTTCACGCGCGTCCGAGACTTTTACGGGCGCACATTGGACGCCACCCTCAACGCCCGGCCGGCCGTATATCTGGTCTGGTTTGGGGTGAGCCTCCTGACCGTTCCCATGTTTGTCATGTCCGCCAAGGAACTCGCCCCTAAAGAAGATCAGGGGGTCATCTTCGGCATCCTGGAAGCATCCGCCAACGCCACACTGGACCAGACCAGCCTTTATGCCGCCGCTGCCAATGAAGTCTTTCTGGGGATACCGGAAACCGAATTCACCTTCCAGATAACCTCACCGTCGTCAGGTTTCGGGGGCATGGTGGTCAAGCCCTGGGATAAGCGCAGCCGTCACATCAACCAGATTTTACCGGAAGTCCAGTATCGACTGATGCAAATTCCGGGAATCCGCATGTTTCCGGTCACCCCGGCGGCCTTGCCGGGAGGAGGTCAGTTTCCGGTGGAGTTTTTTCTGGCCTCCACGGCCGAACCTGGACAAATCCTGCAGTTTGCCCGGCAGATCCAGCTCAAAGCGATCCAGAGCGGCATGTTCGCCTTTCCACCGATCATCGACGTTAAAATCGATCAACCCCAGTCACGGCTGGTCATCGACCGCGACAAGGTGGCCGATCTGGGGCTCAACCTCCAGCAGGTGGGCGCCGACCTGGCGTCCATGATCGGCGGCAACTACGTCAACCGCTTCAATATCGCCGGGCGCAGCTATAAGGTCATTCCCCAGATCAAACGCCAGGAGCGTCTTAACCCGGAACAGTTGCCAAACATTTACGTGACGGGGCCCAGTGGCCAGTTGGTGCCTTTGAGCACGGTGGCCACCATCGAGAACACCACCGTGCCGCGGTCCCTCAACCGTTTTCAGCAGCTCAACGCCGTATCTATCAGTGGTGTCCCGGTTCGCCCTCTGGATGAAGCTCTGCGGTTTTTGGAGACCGAAGCCGCTAAAACGCTGCCCAAGGATTACGTACTTGACTATACAGGCGAATCGCGCCAGCTACGCACGGAGGGCAACACCTTTATCCAGGCCTTCGGACTGGCCGTGGTGCTTATCTTTCTCGTTTTGGCCGCTCAGTTCAACAGTTTCCGCGACCCCTTCGTCATTCTGGCCGGCTCGGTTCCCCTGGCCATGTTCGGGGCGCTGGTCTTCACCTTTCTAAAAATGCCCGACCCCGGTATTCCTTTCTGGACCCACGGGTGGACCACGACCCTCAACATTTACTCCCAGGTCGGCCTGGTGACATTGGTCGGTCTGGTGTCCAAAAACGGTATCCTCATCGTGGAATTTGCCAACAAACTTCAGGCTCAGGGGTTGGCCAAGCGTGCTGCCGTCCATGAGGCGGCCATGACACGCCTGCGGCCGATCCTGATGACCACCGGCGCCACAATTGCCGGGCACTTCCCCCTTGTGCTGGTCACCGGAGCCGGCGCGGCGGCCCGCAACTCCATCGGCCTGGTATTGGTGGGCGGCATGGCCATCGGGACCCTATTCACCCTCTTCGTGATTCCATCGATCTACATGCTGATCGCACGCGACCATGCCCCCAAAGCGCCATAGCGCTGAGGGTATGGTTTTTCTCCTATATATGCCACGAATTGTCAGGGTTGGGTTAAGACTGAGGCCCCGGCAGATAACACCCCTCTGTACCCACCGCGATGTAGGTCAATAAAACCGGGCAGACCCGCCGAAAATTAACGAAACGGCGGGGCGCACGATCACGGGGTCAGAGGAAATAGAAACCGAGGGTCACGTCGTATCGATCCGAGCCCTTGAACTGACAGCCGACGGTGTCCTTGTGAACAGATTTCACCTCGGCCGGTTTCTTGATCAGGGTTTTACTGCTGTTGTCGAGATAAAACCGCAGCTGGAGCTGATCACCGCGCCGAAGCCGACCGGCTTTGTCCGAGGTGAAGTTTAAACCGGTCTTGGAAAGGTTGGTCACCACCATGGGGCCCCAGACGTTATCAATTTTCAATTTGTTGATATCGTTTACATCCTGCGCAAAAATGCCTTCCAGGCAAACGGCCTTGCGATAGGATTGGCGCATTTCGCGGATAATCCGAAAAATACAGCGACAGGGACAGTTGACATTTAAGACCGAGCCCATTTTCTCAAATACCGCTGGCGCAACCATTTCCAGGCGGCCGCATTTCGGGCAGGTCATCATGTAATTACCGTCCTGGGCCGCAAAAACACGCAGGTCGTCAACGCCAGCCTGATCCGCACCGGAAGTTATTTGCATTCGCGACGGGGTCGCGTCCGCCGACGGCCCGCCATCCTCCTCGATAATGATTTCGACGTCTTCGATATCAATGATTTCGGTTTGCGGCTGATCCAGGGACGCATCGGCGGCAGTGGAAACCGGAGCGGGGGGGGGCTGGATAATCCTGCGGCCGGTGCGGGCATGCGGCAGCGTATCCGCCATGAGACGCCCGGCCAGCTTGACCAGAAAGATGGCGTGGCGCGGCCAGCGGAATTTTTTCTTCGTTGCCAGGCCAATAACACCGACCGGTTTCTTTTGACCATAAATCATTTGGCACAGGATAGCCCCCGCATCGAGATGATGCCAGGTACGCCAGATATTGCGTTCCGGGCGTGGCAGCATGCTAATATCGTCGACGACGTAAGGCGGCGCCTTGAGCAACTTTTCAATTATCGGACGAACACGGTTGATGGCCAATGAAGAAGCCCTCGGACGCGCATATCCTGCGGCCGAAGCGTGCCATTGAAATTCGGAGACCAGGCGTTTGCGTTGCATGTCGATCCGGGCGATGAAACCGTAGTGCGCTTCCGAAATCAGTCCGATTTTTTTTAACAGGCCGCCGATGGTTTCCCCCCGAACGATGCTGCCCGAGGGGTGAAAAGCGTCGGTCAGGGACCCCACCAGTTCAATAATATCCTGTTTCTCCTGAAGGGAGGATAGGGTTTGGCGGTGATCGGTGACATCGCTGATTTCCATCCTGATTCGCAGGGCTTTACCGTCGTGATCATTCAACAGGCGCAATACGAGTTGGGTGTGGATGACGCTGTCTTTGTCGAGATTAAGCTCGATTTCCAGATTCTGGCGCTGGGACGAACGAATCAATTCGTTCCAGTGAGAATAGAAAAGCACCAGATCATCGATGTTTACGAACAGCGCGAACGGCTTGCCGTTCATGCTGCGGCCTTTCTGATTCAGTAAATTCAAAGCGGTGGCATCGGCCTCCAGGATCAGACCGGCACGGTCCAGCAGTAAGGTCCCGACATCAGACAGATTACGGCCGCATTGACCGCAGAAAATGAAGAAGGGGGGATTGATGGTGCCGCATTCGGAGCAGAGGTTCTTGAGCTGGCGGCCGCAGCCACCGCAATAATTCTGCCCCTCGGTTGTCGCGGTTCCACATTGAGGGCATTTCATACAAATACTAATAATCAAAGCCGCCTTCGGAAGCAAGCACCGGCGATGAGACCGTTCCGCATGGTCTGGTGCGAACACCTTTTTCAAAAGCGGTGGCGGATCCTTTTTCTTTGTCAACGGTGATCGGAACTGCTAAAAGGACGCGTTATGCAACGGGCGTTTTATCGAATCGTGGTTATCGTGCTGGTCACGATGCTGTCAGCAACGAACCTCTGGGCCCAGGGTGCCATAAGCCCCGAGGCGGCCTATCGACGGTACATCGGTGCCCTTTTTCGTGCTGATCCGGATCAGGTTATGGCGGTCATTACCGGAAAACCGGACCAGATGGCTTTCATTCGCACCTTTATCGACTGTGTTCGGGCCAGCAACGCTTTCCGGGAAAAATACATCGCCGCTTATGGACACGCTGAATGGGAGAAATTCGCTCAGGATGAACCCGGTGCTGATGCCAGGGCGTTTCGACTACCCGGAAAAATCCCCCTTGCGACCTACCGTGAGCTTTTAGAACGGAAACCCGTTCAGCAGGGCCACCATTACATCGTCCATGGAGAAAGTGGTGATCTGCGGATCGTTCAGCAGGAGGGCAAATGGTATCTGGTGGCCAAATCCCTGGGCTTTGAGGGACGGAAGGCGCAATACGATCTTCTGGCCGCTGTGCTGCGCGAATACATGACGCGAATCGGCGCACCCGGATTAACGCCCTCAGAGATCAGGGTGGCCGTGAAAAAGGCAATTCAGCAGACGGGGCTGTGGTGAACAAGATTGCTTGCGACAATAAACGGATAACAACCATCACAGGAACTCGATGGGGGGCTGTTATCCGTCAGCAAGCACCGCAAGCAGGTAGGCCAAGCCATCGATGACGGTTTGACCTACCTGAATAAGTGGATCCGGTCACTGCAGTATCAGTGATCCACCCTACGCCGCCAGGCCACCAAACCCATGAACCCGCTGGCCACCAGCCACAGACTTCCCGGAATGGGTGTGTGCACGGAAGCCGGTTCGATATCCGTGACCAACCAGGCAAAATTCCCTCCGAAATCATTGGGAATGACCTGAGAAGCCAAAAAATTAAACTCCCAGCCACTTAGGAAGCCAATGCCCCATGGGTCTTCAAAAGGCGTGGCCCAATAACCTCCTGACAGTATGATCAGATCGCCACTGCTGTCCTCCAATTCATCGGCATAGGCGTGATCATTCAGATAGGCGCTGTAGTAGTCATTGTACATCACCCACATCTCGTCATAGCTCGGCAAGCGCCAGGCACTGTGCCCCGAAGGATTATTGGCTGGATGTGCGCCGGCGTTGAGTTCATCGATCCAAGACAATGTAGGACCACCATTCAAAGTACGGCCGTTTAAATCCGTGTCGCGCGACCAGTAGATCCCGTTTGTGTTGTCCCAAAGGAAATCTTGGTTGAATACTTCAAGCGCTGCCTGGGACGGCATCACCATCAGCGACAGAAGCAACACAGCTCCCCCCGTAACCGAAAGTAACCTGGTCATCTTCTTTCCCTCTCTACCGTATTGGGTTTGATCGTGTGCCTGACTGAATTGAAGTGTCTGTTAATAGAGCAAGTATTATACCATTGGATCGATTCTTGATATTCCAATGCTTTTAGGTAGTTAAATTTAATGTGCCTGGATATCGATTCACCGCTGACAATATTTGTCAGTCAGCACTGACAAATCTCATCACCGGGGCAGGGAAGCCATTGGCAATGCAGCGATTGCCGATGGATGGGAAAAACCAATTAGGCCGTCGGCATACTCCGGGATCACCGGAACCGCGGACGTCTCAGGAGGCTGGATGGGCCCTGGCGTTTAGCCGCGCAATCAATTGGGCGGGGGTGTCGCTGAGGAGCAGCCAGCGGAACTGAGCGCGGTAATTCTTCACCGTACTGATCCCCAGCGCACTGATATCGCATATCTTCCAATCGCCTTGGCGTTTGACCATAGAGATATTGAAGGTAAATTTGCGGTTGAGCCACATAAAATACGCTTCCACGTCCGCGCGCGAAGGTGATTTCAGGTTCTGCCGAACAAAATAAACCCTTTCGCCATTGTATCTTTCCACGAGGCGCGGGACATAGGTACGTCGCAGAAAACCCGTAAAGGCGTTCGTGAATTCATTCTGTTGCGCTGGCGTGAATTCGTCCCAGCGGGAACCCAGCACCATCCGGGATATGAGCTCATAATCAAAAATCTGACTCGAAAGCAGCCAGAGTTTTTCCTCTTTTTCCGCCCAGCGTTCCGGCGCGGCAAGTTCCGTATCGTCTAAAAGCCGATTCCCCTCCTCAAACTTTATCCGCAGGGTTTCTAGCGCATTGTCGCCATCGGCCG
>JAAUYB010117498.1_pt1 | contig 13079 bp, 11 predicted proteins | sample 7278071 | NCBI WGS metagenome assembly JAAUYB01 (sample SAMN14350121, study PRJNA611818) | marine sediment metagenome | isolation source: surface marine sediment (1.8m) | place: French Polynesia: Moorea | collected 2018-08
CATGCACAAGAAACAGAGAAACAAAGATGCAAAGGGAAAGAAAAAAAAGTAAGTAACAACAAGATCAGACAAGGTTCTTGAGGTGGCCTTGATTTTACAACATAAACTTCTACCATGGTCTCTATTTTGGTATCACACCAAGATGTACCTCTTACCAGATGTCTGGTGAAGCGGTACATTCTGGTGTGGCCCAAAAATGAAGGCCATGAAAAAAAAATAAGTTGTAAAACTGACTTCGGTACCCTGTACCCAAGAGCCCGGGTAGTTACTTTTTAAAAGTAACGTCTAAAGCCCTGCCACTTTCTCATCTGTGAAGAAAATTCCGCGAGGAAAATTCAATTATCGAGGTTGCGCTACTATACCGTTGCCTTCTCACTTCCGCCAGAAAATCAAAACAAAAGTGTGCTTTTGGGAACGTGCGTCAAGTGCATCGTGGTCCTGATCTCCAACGAGGAGGACGAGTTCAGGGCGAAGAGGGACCCGTGAACATGCGCAACTGAGAGGGCTTGAAATTGCGCCAAGATGTCGTCCAAGTCCAAGAAGCGCTCGTCTCCGCTGGACACCACGTCCAAGCCTCATGCAGCCAAGAGGGACAGGGCGGAGGAAGTAAAAGAGGATGCCTCCACCTCCACGTCATTCTCGTCCTTCTCGGCCGACACCTTCTCTGCGTCGTCGATGCGCGCCGTGTCCTCCGCCATCGGCGCATCCGGCGCTCTCCCCAGCTCCAAAAAGGGCGACTGGGACTTCTACTGCTCCTTCGCAGACTTCCGCAGGGTAATGACTGCAGAGAGAGACTCCCTGGCCGACCTCCTCTCTCGCCTGTTACGGTGGAACGGCCTAAAAACCGGCGGCCTCGACCTGGCCTCGGCCTCGGCAGAGGACCTCTGCGACCTGCTGACAGAAGCCAACGACGAGATGCTTGAGCGGATCGGGATGAGCGTGGACGAAGCCGCGGGACTAAAAAAGAGGGCAGGGCAAAGGGCGAAAGATGAGGAGGAGCAAGAAGGGGAAGGCCCTGAGCTGCTGGAGGTGTCTGCCTCTAAGGCCAACCAGACCAGGATGCTCTCCGGAAGCTGGAACAACCGCCCAAACCCGGCGGTGAGAAAGGACGCCTCCTCTTCATCTGCTGCTGAGGATTTCAAGCTGATCACGGCCAAGAACATCCTCCGCCCCCAGCTGGCCTTCAAGGACCTGATCGACAACTCTGCCAGCTCCCCCTTTGAGCCAAGAATAAAGGAGAAACCCAACGCTCGCCGCCCGCTCTCGATCCTCCCAGAGTACTCCCCTGAGGGGGACGGGACTGAGATCGAGTCCTACACCCATCCCTACCTGCACGAGCTGGAAGTGTTCGCGGCCACGTCGGGGGGAGTCTCAAAAAGCGGAGAGAACGGGGAAGTCCCTCCGGCGACGCCCGTGTCGGAGGCTAAGATGGTGAGGGTGGAGATGCCGGAGCAGTTGGAGCGGATGATCGAAGAGTTGAAGAAAGAAGATGAGATCTCCGTCGACTTGGAGGCGCACTGGTTCAGGTCCTACCAGGGATTCACCTGTCTCATTCAGGTATGCCGCCTTGCTATTTGTTGGCCCGACTTGTCTCGATGTTCATTGTGAGTTTTTTTCCAGATATCCACAGACGAAAAAGACTTCATCGTGGACCCTTTCCCTCTCTGGAGGCAACTCACGAGCCTCAACGAGATCTTCACCGACCCCACCATCGTCAAGGTGTTCCACGGCGGCGACAACGACCTGGTTTGGCTCCAGAGGGACTTCTCCGTTTACGTGGTCAACATGTTCGACACGCACCAGGCAGCGATCAGGCTAAACTTTCCCATCGGGAGCCGGGGTTACAAGTCCGTCCTTAAGCATTACTGCAAGGTGATGGAGAAAGTAGCATTGTTAAAGTTGTACTATACACGTGCTAACTGTTTTTTCAACTTTAGGTCGAGGTAGACAAGCGCTTCCAGCTTGCTGACTGGCGCGTCCGCCCTCTACCCGACGGCATGCTCGACTACGCCCGCACCGACGCCAGATACCTGCTGCACGTGGCCCGCAGGATGCGCCGGGACCTGCTGGGCGCTGCCAACGGGAGGGACAACCTGCTTCGCGCCACCGTCGACGCCTGCACCCAGATGTGCACCAGGAAGTACGAGAAGCCCGCCCGGGTTGGCGTCGACGGCCACATGGGGCTGGTAAGGAGGAGCAGGAGCAACCCGAACTCCAGGCAGATGCGTGCGCTGAGGGAGGTCTTCTCCTGGAGGGACAAGGTGGCCAGGGAGGAGGACGAGAGCACGGAGTTCGTACTACCAAACCACATGCTGCTCAAGATATGCACAGAGCTCCCCAGGTACGTTACAGGTTTTTTTAAGATTGACAACTCCACCGCAAACTTTTTCATTCTCGGATCTTTTCGCAGAGAAATGCAGGGCATCCTGGCGTGCTGTAGCCCCATCCCGCCTCTAGTCCGGCAAAATCTTCAGCCTCTTCATCTTATCATACTCCGAGCCAGGTACTGCAAATATTAAGGTAGCCTTCACAGAAAGAGACAAAAAATCAAATTCGACTTTTTTCAGGGAATCCCCGCTGGAGTCTACGGCGGCTGACCTGGACATTGAGCAGAGCAAGCACCGCGCTCACCAGGACCACACTCGGAGGCTCCTTCAGGCCGACCTGGCAGAAGACCCGCTGTCCACCACATTGGACCTTAGCAGAGTAGCAGACCTGGAGAACAGAGCCGGGGAGGAAAACGAAGACGGCGAGGCCCTTCTTCGGAGGCTGTCCATCGATGGGGCCTCCTCCTCCTCCATCGGCACAATCTTCGACCGCTCTCCGAGCCCCACGGAGAAGAAGAAGGGGAAGAAGAAGACCAAGGAATCGTCAACATTCGCTTCCCCTCCCGCCAAGACCTCTTTCCTCAGCCCTTACCTGCGCTACAAGATGCTGAAGCCCTACCTCCAGCACGTCAAGGGCAGAGAAGAGGGTCGGGGAGGCAACGAGCTTGACAAGCACGCCGACCAGGTCAGGTCCATCAGGGAGCACTTCGAGGCCCTCACGGCAATGACGGCGGAAGAATTCGTTGCCGATAGTGAAAAGGAGGCGGAAAAGGAGGGTGGGGAGAGCAACGGGAGCGGGACGGAAGAGAGGGAAGTTGTTGAAGCCGAGGAGGAGGTGGACGCTGGTCCCGTCAAGCCGCTGAGGGCGGGCATGGCGATCTCCTCGGCTAAGAACTTTGCCAAAAAGAGGAAGAAGCAGATGAAGAGCGCAATGTCGTCGGGGAAGACGCCTAAGATGGAGGAGGCGGTCGAGAGGGACCCCTCCTCCTCGATGGACTATGAGAGCGCGGACTTTGGACAGTTCACCGGCGGTGGCGGCAAGAAGAAGGGCAAGGGCAACAACGGGGCCGCGTATGATCCATGGAAGGGATTCGACAAGAAGGGGGGAGGAGGGGGAAAGAAGCAAAAGTTTAAGGCTGGCGGGAGGAGTATGTCTTACAAGTGAAGAATAATTTGATGATGGAAATAAATGCCGGTTCCGGATGACGTGATCCAAAAATATAAAATGATATGCATTGCCTCCAGCGTTGCTGATGGTCTGTACTAATGCAAGGTTTCCCTGTCTCTACTCTAAAATTGCAGGATGCCGTACCAGTACTTTGGGAAGACCTCCCTCTACCAAGGCAAGCCCCTCTTCAAGATCCTCTGCAGGCTCAAGGAATGCGGCAAAGGCAGAATAGTGTACAGGACCATCGACCACTATGACCATCCTGGACAGATCAGCTTCTACAGAATCCTTCTTGCTCAGGTGTGCAAGATGAATACAATTATAATTGCAGTTCGTTCATAAGACATTTTTCAAGCCCCTAATGGACAAGGAGACCCTCCATGGTCGCGTGGTTGCCGAGCGCGTCTACTGCGGCCGCCGCTACAAGGAGCCCAGCGTCCTCTCCGCCGTGGCGCACAAGCCAGACTTCCGCCTGGTCCCCAAGGAGGAGGAGGAGTCCTTCTGCCAGTGGGACAAGATAAAGGACTACGACCCGACAGCAGACGCGCCGCGGAAGCCAAAATACCTGGAGATGCCCCCGCTGCTGAAGGAGGTGATCCGCCGTCGCGGCGGCGTTGGCGGCGCGGCTTTGGCGACCGAGGCGGAGGCGGAGGCCAGGGACTACAGGCTGCACGCGCACAAGATCTACACGGGGGACGTCATCCTGGAGGACGAGGTGCAGCCTCACTCCATGAGGCAGTTCCTGGACGAGAAGCACTCCACCTACGATGACTTTGACGTTTCGAGAGACATCCCTAAGGAGTGGGGGAGGGAACGGTACAACTCCTACGTGGGGAGGAAGCGTTGGATGAGCTTCGACGAGAGGTCAAAGTTCTGGGAGAAGCAGGAGGCGAGGGAAAAGGAATGGGAGGACGTGCTGCAGAGGTGGAGGACGATGAAGGGCATTGACAGCGAAGGGGCAAAAAGTGACTCACAAAATGCGTGAATAAGTCGTCGGTGAAATATAAAGTGTTCTCCTATTTATTTGCTGCGCTCCTCCACTACGGTCATTTACGTAGTAATTTCAGTAAGACTAAGATTCCCTATGATATTTGGCTATTCTTTACGTATCGCGGTAATGGCGTTTTCGGGGATAATTTTGATCGTTTTTCTGTGGGAGGGAGACATTCGGGCGAATTCAAGGGTAGACAATTGGGCGAAACTGCTTTTCCAGACATTTGGGCGAATGTTTTGACAGGGTATACATTTGGGGGAAAACAAGGTGGTTATTTTGGTGAAAAACATTTTTCCTGCATTTTCACAAAATTCACAAAATTGCACATTTGTTTCTTAGGAGTTTCGGTGGATATGGGCAGGGGTTCTGCTGGAGGGAATGAAATTTTTTAAAGTACAGTGTTTCTTTTATTTATTTGTTGGTTGGTTCATTTAATAGTTCTCCCCTCCCTTTTATACTTAGTGTAAGAAAAGTGAAGCTAGATTTGATTTTTTTTAGAAAAAAAAACTTTGTTTGGGCAAAACTGCAAGAACATTAAAAATCTTCTGGCTCGAAATTTTTTTTTTGCAGGTGTCTTGTCCAATTCCTTTTCATATTATGTGAGTTGTGAGCTTTCTGTGTATATTACAAAGATTCGCCCAAATGACCACCCTGGGAAAAATATTCGCCCAATTGTCTAGGTTGTCATTCGCCTAATTGACTACCCTGGGTAAAAAATATCGATTCGCCCAAATGACATCGGCCCTTTTTCTGTCCCCATGCACGGCTACAGATTTTCACATTTTGAAATTCCCGCTCCCTCCGCCGCATTGCCTTTGTAAACAAAAATCAAATTACATAAACACTTCGCCGTAATCAGGCTGCAGTGCAGCCGCTACACATAAAGAAAGAGTAGCATCGGCATCGAGTAGCATGAGGCTGGATGTGCGTTGGATCACATCATTAAGAGTTTAAGACCTCATTTGCCCTTGTCTGAGTGACCCTGACCCCTAGCATAAAAGCTAGAGAAAAGTTGCACATTGAAATATCCTGAATCAGGTGTTCTGCATCATGTCTTGCTCCGCCCGCCTGAGCGGCCTCCATTGGGCCTCGCTTCGCATCTTGCGGTCGCGGACGATGACTGTGTCAAGCCTTGACAGCTCCCTTATCCGCGGCATTGCCTCCTCTTCCTCGTCCGACGAGAGCGAGGAGGACGTGGTGGTGGGGAAGATAAGGGAGGAGGAATCCCGGCTGGTTCCATCTGGCGGCAGCGTGGCGGCACGTGGCCAAAAAGATACGGCCTCGGAAACATACGCAGACTCCAGCGGCGCCGTACAAGTCGAAGTATGCACGGATATCTTGAGAAATACCTTCTCACTCATTTGCTCCCTTGTCAGGATGGAGAGCGCGACCACGCCGCCCGCCTGAACCCCGGCGCCTTCGGCCTCCTCCAGAGCGAGAGCGCCGTGTGGCAAGGGAAAACGGCAAAGAAGAAGGTCAACCAACAGAAGCCGGCAAAGCAGGTTGAAAGAAAAGAAATACACTTAATTCTTCGGTTTATTAACATTTACTGTTCTTCGCTCGCAGGTATCTCTGTGGACCCACCTTCAGAGCTATACCCGCTCCGCCTACGCAGAGAAGACGGTTCTGCTGGACCCGGTCCTTGCCAAGGACGTTGCCGACGCAATTGCCGAAAAGTCTGAGCGCGGCCCCGACACCAGGGTGTTCATGGATGCGGACGGAGGGTGCTGCGACGTCACAAGAAGGCTGCTGGAGAGAGGGGTTTTCCCGGAGGCAAAGGCAAGTGCGAACTGGGAAGCATCTTTTGTTACAATCCCCCTAAAAACAGGTTCCTATTCTTGATCAGGTCTTTGTACGCGATCGTAAGATGAAGCCGCTCCACGACTGGGCTCTGAAAGAGACGCTTTACCACGTTGCAGACAGGTACGAACGAAAAAAAAATCGGTTCGCGATGACCATCAACAATCCGATTTCTTATTCCTAGAATCGACTTCAAGGACCTCAACCTGGTTCAGATCGTGTCGGACTTCCTCGCCGCCAAGGGCCAACACCTCTCCCCTCTGTACGAGGTCACAAACTCCCTCTCCCCGTCCTCTTCCGGAAGCAAAAAGGAAGACGACCCCTGGCTGAGGAAGAACCCCCCGTACACCCTGTACGGCACCGTCAATCACTCCTTCGTCAAGTACTTGACCAGCCGGTGCCTGCAGAGGGACTCCCTACTCAACGTCTTCTTCGAGGGTAGGCCCGAGTTCTTCCTGGTGGTCTCCTCGAGGACCATGCTCCACCTGACCTCTGACGCTGCGCGAGCCGTCACCTTCAGGCCGCAGAACGCGCTCTTCCAGCTGGTGTTTGACTACGAGCTGGTCATGTCCCTCCCGCGGACGTCCTTCTTCCCCTGGCGCCGACCCCGCTCCTCCTCCTCTCCCAACGGAGACACCCACCGTTCTATGACCCGCCTCTACGACCGGATGGACGACAAGTTCTACCTCCTGCGCATGCGCCCAAAGGCAGACCTAGGTCTCACCCCGCCGGCCACCGCGGAGCACCTCGACTTCTTCGTCAACTCCGTCTACAGGAACAAGAGGACGAGGTTGAAAAATGAATAAATGTTTTCTCTATGTTATCTTTCACGGGAAAGCACTCTTAAATTTCGTAGGCTTATTCCCCTACTGGAGAGGTGGGTTCCAGGCAGCGGGCTCCAGCTGGTTCGGCAGGGCTATCACGTCTACTTCACCACAAATGATGTATGAAGAAAATATTTTTGTGAGGAATCTCGTTTAGCAAAAACTATTTTTGTTGTTCCCCAGCTGCCCCTTTCGGAGGCGATCCCTGTTCTGAACGTCCTCGCCTCCCGCCCTGACTTTTCCCAGTCCAACTTTGGCCCTCAGGCGGCCACCTTCCGAAGGATGAGCCTCGAAGACCACGCCGCAGACCCAAAGGGCACCAATGGCAGCGAGAATAGGCGGAGGAAGGCTGACACCGCCGTGCAGAGGGCGCTGGAGAAGCTCAGGAGGGAGTTCAGGTCCGGAGATCAGAGCGGAACCAGGGGATGACTATGGGCGATAGTAAAATGTCTCAGAAAAACAACAATCACTTCCTACAAATGTGGAGTTGTTTTGTCATTCATCACAATTTTATTCAGGACAACAGCCTTTTCAGAGAAAGGAATTGTGTTGCCGCCAGCATAATGATACATTAATACCGAAGGAGGGTTTTTTCCGCGGAGATGATAGGAGGGTATTTTTTCACAAGAAACAGTTCATTTGATGGGAATGCGTGTCTTGGAGGCGGTAGTGGGTGGCCAAATCTGGGATTCTGTGTGACATGATCTCAAGCAGGCAAGATTATTATTTTCCTGGAAAAGAAGTTTTCTCAACAACAGCATCTTTCACACATTTTCACAAAGGCAGAAAAATATAAATCCGAACAAAAAAGGGGGAAACTGCAAAAACGCACAGCAAGTTGTGTATAAACGGATGTTTTGTAGCTAAGTTCGTCGTTTTTTGGCCACCACACCTTGGCCTTAACCACCACCTAAGGAAGCCCCGCTCTTGTGGGATCGATCTCTTTTGGGATCTTTTTTCTTGTGACTGGATGACATGTGGTTGTTGCTCTAGCAAAGACTTCCTCCTGCGCGGTGGAGGAAATGCCGCAGAAGCACACTCTCGTATTCACATCGCTGCTACTCCCGGTGTATGAGCACGTAAAACCCGAGGCAGGCCAGCACAGCGTACTTGAACTTTGGATACTCGTTCATTATGATGGTCACTATGCCCACGTAAGGGAGGAAGCCTCTCGCCCGGCCAACTACGTCCTTCCGCGTTAACCAATTCTGCAAAGGAAATGTTTAAATTTTAAACTCAATTTAAAGCTTTCAAAAATGGGAGGCTATATTTTTGCAAAAGAAAAGTCGAAAACGAATTATTTCCATTTCCCCCACTCACCTGTCCCGGCGCGTAGAGCCCCCTGTCATCGACGGAGTTGTTGTCTCCCTTGGTGAGGAACTTGACCTCGCCGTCGGCCTTCTCGTGCAGCTTGAGCACCCTGTGCACGATGGGGATGTCCCGCCCCTCAACCTTGAAGACCACGATCTCGCCCACGCGGATGTCCTCGGACTCGTAGTTGGTCAGGAAGAGCAGGTCGCCGCGGTGGAAGGCGGGCTCCATCGAGCCGGAGAGGACCACCACGATGGGGGACTCGGAGCCGGTCACCACCATCAGGCCCTTCCAGATCATGAGCGCCGAGGACACGATCATGCCGAAGGACAGAACCTGCAAAGAACCACATCCTTCGTTCAAGCCGACATTGCTTCAGTGAGAACTACACGCTGTACAGTGCACGCACGCAGGTACACGTCCTCGGTTCACTGATTTCGACAGTGTGTCCAAGATTCTGTTTGCAATTACCTGGTAGAAAAACTGCCTCTTGTCCATGCGTCGGACATCGTCGAAGAGCGAGTCCAACATGGTGAAGGAGGAGGAGAAGACTGGGGAGACGTTGGAGGACTCGGAGTTGGAGTCCGGCTTGGCGATGGCGACCGTGACCGGCTTCGATTTCTTTCTCTCTCTTCCAACTTCTCTTATTTGCACTTGCAGCTGTTTCTCGTTTCTTGGCTGACGTGGAGCAGAGAAAAGAGAAAAGAGAGCAGGCAGGAAAATGTTGGCCAACGGAACCTCGAAAGGAGTTCTAATAGGAAAGCGGAGGTGGCGGCTAGTCAAAATTGTGATCAGCCCCCTCTTGTAAATACAGAACTGAGAAATCTGACAAAAAAGTTTATGAAACAAAAAAGTTTTAATGGACTCTAATATAGTAAAAATATTTCATGCAAAAATGCTGAAAAGTATGTAGTTGCAAAAATAATTTTCAAAAATTTCACAAAATAAAGTAAAGGATTTCTTTTGATAGGAAATAAATGTTTTGATATACCCCCGTTAATTGACCAGGGCATTTTTTCCGCACATGAACTAGGCAAAACAAATCAGCCAACCACGCAAGAACCTTGGTCGATATTTTTATTTTTTTCACGTTCTTCATGTCATAAGTACAGGTAACTTGAGGTCAACTGTATGAGGAGCCGTGGTACTACGTAAGATCTCTTCGCCTCTCTCGGCTCCTGCTTCTACTCCTGCGATCTTGCTTGCTGTTCCTCGGAGGGCTTGGACGTTGTACGCGCCTCCGCCGGTCTTCCCCGCGATCACGACTCCGGCTCCTATCCCTCCTCGCTCGATCCCGGTCTTTACTCCCACTTCTCTCCCGGCTGCGGCTTCGATTTCTGTCCCTCCCACGAGGAGCTCCTCTCTCAAAATCGTCGACGCGGGGGCGGATCCTGCTCCCCCTATTCTCCTCCCTGGAGCTGGAATCAGGCTCCTTTTTGACCTCCCTGTCCCTGCCCTTGGAGGTCTTGCCCGAGTCCTCTTCCGAATCGCTGCTGCTGCTCTCCTGCACCTTCCTGACCTTGTCCTTGTCGCGCTCTTTCTTCTTCTTCTTCTTCTTGTCCTTTTTTTTCTTCTTCTTCTTTCCGCCCTTCTTGTCCTCCTCCTCCTCCTCGTTCCCCTCCTTCTCTCCGTCCTCATCCTGGTCCTCCCCTCCTCCAATGGGCTTTGGTGCGCACCCCTCCAGGAAGAGCCTCTTTCGGTCGGCGTCCAGCTTCTCCAGGTCCTTCGGCAGCTTGTACGTCTGGACGTGGTCGACGCGGATGGTGCGCTTACACAGCCTGATGCCGTTGAGGTTGTCCACCGCCAGGATGGTGCTCCTCTGGTCCTCGTAGCAGACGAAGCCGAAGCCCTTGCTCTTGCCGGACTGGAGGTCCCTCACCAGGTTGATGTGGACGATCTCGCCGTACTGCGAGAAGACGGCCAGGACGTCCCCCTCCGTCAGTTCGTAGGGGAGCCCTCCGGTGAAGACCCAGGCCGAGTCTCGGTACTCGTTGTGCCAGGATCGGGAGGTGCCCGCCACGCCCATGTCCAGCTCACGATCGTTCATGGCGTTCAGGTTCTTGATGTTGGTCAGCGGATTCATCTTGGCGGATTGAGGGAGGGCGCGGACGAGGAGAACAAGTTGAGGACCAAGTGGGGGGAGGAGGAGGACGACGGCGGAGGGGAGGACAGTGGACTGCCGCGGGAGCGGGACTGCCGGAGGAGACGCTTGTTTGGGTTTGTAACTTTTTTAACCTTCGGCAGCTCAGCTGCTCAGGCAGCTGTATTATGGGATGTTCTGCGCAAACGCGGACTAAGTCCATTAACTTTGATAATTTTTGCGTGCAAAGCAATACAGTTCAGGAAAATGATGTAGATGAAGGAATAGGCAGTGAAAATATTGAATGTAAAGAGCAATAAAGTTGTAAGATACCAGTAAATGTAAAAAAACATACCAGAGGTTTAGTAACAAAAAAATTGACCCGACATTGCGTCTCGAATGTAAACAACTTTACGTGGATTTGCAAGGTTACCAGGCTTGAAATATTTTGAGTAAAACTACGCTGAACGAACAATTTTGAAGTTTAACAAAAAAAGAGAACATTTAATACCGGTAATGAATGAAAAGTCTAAATAAGACGTCAAAATACATTTCCCTCTAAGATTGTAAGAAACACCTTGTCACCTTGTATCAGGCAACTCTGAAGTCTTGACAAAAAGAATGTAAAGAAAAGGAAGGGAAGAAGTACGGTAGAATAGAAGGGGAAGAAGTTGTTCAGGTCCGAGTCCGAGCCTGTCTCCATAGCCTAGGATGGCCTCCGCCTCCGCCCCCGCCCCCGTCGCCCCTCCCCACGTGCACCCTCACGGGCAGAGGCCGCCGCCGCTGGGGCCCTTCAACGCGGACAGGAAGCACTCGGAGCCAGAGAGGTAACAACAAGGCACTTTCCCAAACACATAGAACACTGGGTGATTTGGTAAAGAATGGGTCCCACTACATAGGGGCCTAGACTTAGTTTAAAGGCTTAGGGACGACTTCTATGGCCTTAGGGACACTTAGCATAGGGGCCTAGGCCTAGCTTAGGGGCCTAGGCGTAGCGTAGAAGCCTAGGGACAACTTTCAAGGAAGGTTGGGTTAACACTGTTATGTGTCTTTTATCCTTCAGGTGGATCTGCATCTACCCCGCCTACATCAACTCCAACAAGAGCCGTGCGGAAGGCCGCCTCCTGCCCAAGTCGTCTTGCGCGCTCAACCCGACGTACCTGGAGATCCGCGACGTGCTCATGTCTGCCGGCGTTCAGGACTGGAGGCCGCTGATCGAGGCCAAGAGCTACCCCAGGGAGAGGAGCAGGGAGATAGAGTTCAGGGGAAGGATTAGGGTGCAGATCAGGAGGGACGACGGGGAGCTCCTCGACGAGAGGTTCCCGAACAGTGAGTCGCTCTCCCCACATCAAATTGTCAATTTTTGTCGAGATCTACGTAAAAGCCTTTGAGTGCTGTACTGTGTCTGAAACTCGGGTTCTTTTTATGCAGGGACTGCCATCCTCCGCTACCTGGGTGAGAAGATCCCCCAGCTCAAGTCGAGGACGACTAAGCAGACCTCCGGACAGGAGCACCAGCAGGGCCAGGGTGGAAAGAAGGGAAAGAAGAAGAAGTAAAACTCTGCCGCCAGCAGAGCATCCAGAATTCCCCCTTGGATTTCACGCAATGCATCTCTGATGTTTCACATTGTTACAGTTTCTACGCCACTTTTTGTTTCAATAAAAACATTATCGCTCGCCGATATTAGTCGTCAAACGCTGATTTACCCGCTACAGCGATTCTAACAATTTAATTGGCTTATTTACTGAAGGTTGGTCCCAGGGAGTAGGGGTGGATTGAGCCTAGAATCTTCGAGCCTGAGCTGAGCCTGAGCCTAGAATTCTCGAGCCTGAGCTGAGCTTGAGCCTGGGATTTTCGAGCCTAGGCTGAGCCTAAGCCAAGAAATTTTCTTTCTTGGTAAACATTCTTTTAAAAAGTACCAAAACAAGCAATTTTTTTACAAAAAGTATATTTGATTGATTTTTTTCTTTAAAAAAAGATAAAAAATGACAAAACCCAGGCTCAATCTAGGCTCATGAGCTTTTCGAGCCTGCACCTTCGAGCCTGAGCTGAACTAGGGATAGTTTTGAGTTCGACTCGAACTCGCGAACTCGCCGACTCGCAAGGGTTTTTACCGGCTCGCAACTCGCACTCTAGCTCGCCATACATAAAAACTTGACTATGAATGTGCAAGAAAAAAGCACATCTTATTTTTTTCATCAAAAAAGACCTTTTAAAATATTATTTTAATATTTTTTGTCATGAAAAAAGAATAAAAACCTAAACTTCATCTATTATACTCGACAACTCGACTCGGCAACTTGACTCGCAACTCGCAGTACTCAACTCGGCTCGGCTCGCATATTGTGAACTCAAACTCGACTCGACTCGCAAAATTCTTGTCCGAAACCATCCCTAAGCTGAACCTGAGCCTGGAAAAATCGTGTTCTCTTCCACTATCCCCGGGAAAAATCGGCTTGAACCTTCGAGCTTTCGAGCCTGAGCCTGAGCCTATAGGCGCTAGGCTCGATCCACCCCTACCAGGGAGTGAAAAAGTTCGAAGGCTCTTCAAAGCTTGTTTGATGGTGAAAAATTC
>JAAUYB010208483.1_pt1 | contig 13072 bp, 4 predicted proteins | sample 7278071 | NCBI WGS metagenome assembly JAAUYB01 (sample SAMN14350121, study PRJNA611818) | marine sediment metagenome | isolation source: surface marine sediment (1.8m) | place: French Polynesia: Moorea | collected 2018-08
CAACAACAACAACAACAACAACAACAACAACAACAACACTTTGCACATAAAGTTGGTACATAAACAAGAGCAAAGGGAAAGAAGACTTTTACTTTCCAAATTTGCTGATCAATGCCAACTACATGTCATTAGAAATCTAACGTACATGTCTATGCCGTATATATGCATGGGAATAATTGAAATATCCATATCGTTGATATTTATTGCACACACACGTCAATTAAAGGCCTTATAACACTTATACAGTTATTTCTTCCATGCGTAATTTGACGAGGAACAAAAAAATAAAGCTCGAGGGGACACGTCAATTGAACATTGACATTGTGTCTGCGTTCGTCACCGCCTATACAGTTATTTTTTCCATGCGTAATTTGACGGAATAAATAAAGCCCGAGGGGACACGTCAATTGAACATTGATATTTTTTCGCGCGCGTCATTGCTTATACAGTTATTTCCGAGTCACATTGCCTCTAGAAGCCCGTCGCTTACGGCTAGCATTGGCAGTCTATCCGCACTTGCCGCCGTCGCCGTAGGTTTTGGAGGTTCACACGCATAAAGAAACTAGATATATTTACGGTTCCGCTTCCACTCAGCTTACGCGCCGTTCAAATTTTCTTACAGATCCCGGGACCACGGGCTCGGTCGCTCTCAGCTCATTGTCGCGCCATATTTGACTTTGACGGTTCATTTCTTTACCAATAACTCATCATGGCTAGTGACCAAACAGACCAGGACACCCTTGTTGATGGTGACTTTGCCGAGGAATTTCTTAACCTTCTCAACGGCAATACCACCGCTGGTCCAACTCGTTCTACAGTAACAACGACAACTGCGGCGGGAGACATCTTTCATCTCCCTCCACCAGTTACACTTCCATCGCGCGCTCCTCCATCTGCGTTGCCCTCTTTCACGTCGACAAACTTGCCTAATATGAATATTCCAAACCTACAACACCCTTTGGGGTTCCCGTCTTATGGGTACACGGGAGCTATCCCAAAACAGCACAATCCATTTCGGTCCAGAGGCGCATCCTTTCGACCTGACCGGCCGCCTCCACCCGTTGACAACCCTTTTCCGAGCAAAGATCGTCACAGGAGGTTTTCAGGCCCGTCCTTCAAGACATGGCGGGAGCCAAACAAAAAAGACTCCTCCCCTCCGTCCACGCCGAGGGACCCTGTTAAAAGCCCAGTTGCTCCAACATTCTTCCCTCCTCAGTCCGGAGGAGGAAAAAGCACCACTGGCCAATTCGGCAGAGCTCCTACGGTGACAATTGATGCTCTGAATGACAAAATTGAGTCGTTGAAAGATTCCATTGAAGGGATTCTTTCAATAAAGGATGCTCTTCCACTCCATAGCGACACAAAGAACCTTGAAGAAAGGCTAGCTGTCCAGATAGAAAAGTTGACAAAAGTAGAGCAGCAGCAAAAGGTCATGGAGCAAAACAAAAAGACCATGAGTCGTTTTAGTCTCCCACCGGATCGCCCCGGTGTATCGCGCCCCGATATCATGGATTTTGTAATAAAGAAAAGCAATGACTTGTACACCCTTTTGTACAGAATCAGCGCCACCGGGTGCAATCTACGTCTCTCACACGCCGATATGAAATGTCTCCTGATACAAAGTCTGGAAGGAGAACATTTGGCTCTTTTCAAAACCATGGAGGATAGCTCGCTGCCGCTGATTTTTGCAGCATTGGAAAATCGTTTCCTTAGCCCGCACAACTTGTCGGCGATTACCACAAAATTGCACGCCTTTAAGCGGGAAGATGATGAATCCATTCGAGCTGCCATGGAAAGGGCGCTGCAATTGATCAGGGAAACAAACACATGTTATAGTTTGGAAGACCGAAGCGGTCGATTGCGCACTTTGGCACATTCAATTTTGCTCCGCATCGTCGACAAGTCCACCGCAAGGTTCTTAAACCATCAGGAAGAAAGAGCTTTGGCCAATGGCATTGTCCTCCCCATCCAGGAGTTGATTGAGTTGGCTGAAGACGGCGAAGTTTATTTTGGAGGACGTAGTTTCTCTCCGGGAAATGTTCAAAACGTTGAAATCGACTCGGAAATAAACGAATTTACTCTTCGTCCATCAAAATTGACGTTTGACAAAAGCAAACCTGTAATCAGGTCGACCACTCCAACGAGATCGACTGCTCCAAGCACAGACCAACGGAGGCAAGACTTCCGGGCAAGACAAAGATCCTCCAGCCGGGAACGGCGGGATGCCCTCCTAAACGAAAAACGGAAACTTATGGACAACACCGACTCGTCGGGGAACACTCAACAACAAGCTCGCCCAGCGACATTCCCGGCGACACCAAAGCGAACTACACAGGAGAACAAGGATCCCATGTTCTACCACCCAACTTATGGGGGTCAGCAAAACTGGGGATACAACCGCTACCCATCCATGGATTACCCCTTGGTACCATACATGGGAAGCCCACCAGAATACCAAAATCGCAGAAACCGATCTTTCCGCGAACGCCGTCAACCATCTCATATGGTGGATCCCAACTATGCACCGATTATGACCATGTATGGCCCCATGCGCCAAACGATGTTCATACCTCCGGGCACGAAGCCACCCCACATCTTCCAAGAATACCATCGTGGCCCTAGCTGGTACGATGCTACTCGGCAACAAAGATACTCCAGGGAAGAAAACTTCCACCCACGCTCAGCCTACGATCCCGGGACCACACGAGGTCACGACAGACGGGATGGATATGGTCGCAACGGAGGACCCGATTACTCCAACGGAAGACGTTTTGGTCCGGGTTCCTACCGGAACGACAACGCTAGCAGTAGGCGACGACCGAACTTTGAGGGCCCTCACAATCCACAAGCGGAGTTCAAACCACGTTTCATGGGAAACGGCAGGGGTGCCTCCAGGAGACCTTACTTCTAGAGGCACCGCCAATGAAAACACGCCATCATAATCCGCTTTGCGTTCCTTCTAACTTACATCTAACTCATCTTTTTCGATATCCAACAATAAATTTCATTTCTTCGGAAGGTCCAGTTCAACTTCAAAGTGAAACACACGACGTTCCAATAACAAAAGACTTAAACTTTGTTCAGGTAACTCTTGGTCCTGATCTCAACAATCAACCTGTTTCTACCATTGGCTTGGTTGACACAGGGGCTAATGTGTCGGTCATTGATTTAGGTGTCTTAAAATCCTGCAACGCTTTAAAGGACTTTGACGTCACGACTTCATCATCGGTACAGAATCTAAATTTTGCAGAAAAGTCAACCGTTGTTAAGATTCGGGGATACGTGACCGCTTTCCTCATATTTCGATGCTCGGAATCATGCTTGATTCCAATTAGGACTCGTCTAATTATTGCTAGTGGCTTGCGTCATTGGCTTTACTTGGGATTAAATATTTTATCATCCAAATTTGTTTCTCATATTTCTCCGTTTGGAATTATGTTTAGCCCGGAAACACCAACTCCGGAACAGGGTCGTGTCCAACATGGCAGCCATTTTGTTCCATTCACAAAAAAGAAGACTCTGACTCAGTTTGCACAGTGCACAGGCCAATGTCGAAACAAGGAGTTTGTTACTGTTCACCCTCAAGGAACAGCAAAAATGACTTGCTCTCTCGTCTCCCATGGCAATCAAAACATCTTCACACCTCAAATAGCGGCATATAACATGATAGACGTAACAGAGCCAGGGAGGTCCATCAAAGTTCTTCCAGCTGTATACGACAAATTAAATAATGAGGTCGTTTTGGTTGTTCAAAACGTTGGATTTGAACCGGCGACGTTATATCCTCATTCTTATATTTGCGATTTTGAAAGCTATGACCCGTTTGCATACCAGTCTACTCATTTAATATGCAACCTTGCTTTTGACGAAGCGGAAAATACCACGGAAATTAAACAATTTGAATTGAAAAATAAATTTTTTGAATGCAATGGAATTTTTCACAAGGAAAATTTGGAGCAACAAGATCAAACATGCTTGGGGTACCACCAGCTTCCTCTTAACGAGCTTTTTGAAAAATGGGAAGAAAAAAGATCTGTCGATAACAACAAGGCTGGAAAAAATATGACTCCAGAAGAGGTTGCCGAACTTCTGGACTTGCAACATTTGACCCAAGAGCAGAAAGTATTAGCAAAAGAACTTATCACTAGGTACCGCGATTGCTTCGCTGTTGATATGTCTGAAATTACAGCAACAATTTTACTTGAACTTGACGCTGACATCAAACACGATGTTGAGCTTGATAAGCTACAGACCAAACATAAGGACATAAACCTAATGGAGAAAAAGGAGGTCCAAGAGATCTTGGATATGATGGTAAAATCACAAATTATATCCAAAACATATGGCAATATTTTATTAATTTCCAATTTATTAACAAGACGTAAACGATCAGGCGCTTTAAGAGTTATTTTGGATAATCGCATTCCAAACGCTGTCGTACGGAAAATACCCGATATTGGTTCATCTCCATTTCTACACCAAATTTGTGACTTGCAACAAGCTGCTCTTGCAGGCCATTTCGATCTCAATAATAGTTATTTTCAGCTGGGGATAACTGATAAATTAAAGTCTTTAATGTGCTTCCGCGGACCGGACCGGACCATTTACAATATGGATCGATGTGCACAAGGATTTATAAACAGTGCAGCTGCTTTAAATCTTGCAGTCGCGCGCTGCAAACAGCTGCCGGTTCTTGATTCTGAACTCAGTGGTCTACTACCCTGTGATCATCTAAACGGTCATTTACCAAATAAATCGGAAATAAAAATGCTACAAAGCCGCATCCCGAAACAGCGGATTGGATCTTTCGACTTGTCAGTATCAGGAACAGCCACATTTCGTAACCAACCTCGGTATTCTAACAAAACATATGAGGAACTTTGCCGTTCACGCATTTTGCACCTTCCGGAAGGAAGCAGTTTAAACAATTACGTTGATGACTTGATTTTAGGAACTCCGCATCACGATCCTAATCACTCTCGTCACCATATTGACGCGTTGCCGCCCGATCCGGACAACCCTTCTACATATTTCAACTTACGTTCTGGTAGAAAAATATATACAAATCCTTGTCATTACTGCATGCAGGCAGACAATTCATTCCCTTCCATGGAAGATTTTAAGCTGCATTTATTAGCTTTTGAAATGCTTTTGGTAAAATTGAGGAAGGCCCATTTGAAAATATCTCCACAAAAAACTAAATTGGCAACAAAGGAAGCACATCTCCTCGGCCAAGTTTGGCGCCCTGGACGTGTGTCAATATCAAGATTACGCCTTCAAGGTTTTCGAAATATAAAAATAACAAATATAAAATCTTTACATTCGGCTCTTTGCGCTGTCAGTTATCATCGTAATCAAATACCTTATTTTTCCATCCTTGCACAGCCTCTCATGCAAATGATTAATTCCAAAAAGTTTACATGGAACCCAGAACAAAGGGAAGCCTGGGAAAATTTATTGGACTGCTTAGAACAAAACAGCACACTTCATATTTTTGATCCTTCTGCTCCAAGCATTATTTCCACTGACGCGTCTCAACATGCATGTGCCGCGACTTTGACGCAATCTTGCCATTCTCGGCAGCGCCTTATAGCTGCAGTCAGTAGAACTTTTACTAGCAGCGAAAAATCAGCAAGCATTTTACACAAAGAAGTTTTAGGTGCTATTTATGCACTGCAAAGTTTCAGCTTCCTTACATCTAATTCTAAAATAACATTGGAGATAGACAGCAAGGCCCTCCTTTACATACGGTATGCGAAAGACTCTAACGCACACCTTACACGTCTTTCCTTACTTATTAGCGAACAAAATATTGAAAAAATTGTACACACTCCGAGTAGCTGTCATGACATCTGCGATTCGTTAAGCAGACTAACAGGTGAAACCCGCCGTTTTGATTCACTACTCAAGGAATATGCACCCATGACAAGCAAGGAGGCGGAGATTCTATGCCGGAAAATTGCCATAAAAGCTGGAACGGTATTTACAAATAATGATGAAATGAACAACCTCGGTGAGCTCCTCCATGGAAAAAGCTTGCCAAGTTGTATTCCACTAAAGAAATCCAGCAAAATTAGCCGCTCCATGAAAATCGAGCCAACTTTTAAGCCCGAAATTCGACATGAACGGACAATTCGTCGACCATACGGATTAGATAGCCGAGGGGCGTGTCAGATTTCAAAAATACGCCTTCCAAAATATAGAAAATTACAAATAAAACAACAAAAAGCTTTTTGCAAGCGTCAAAAAGAAATGCAATGGCGTCATGACAAAGAACGGTACAGCGCCCAAAGCATCTTTGTAGCACCAGAGAATATTATAAACCATCTTTCAGATGATGCCGACCTGCCACAGGAAATGGCTGTGTTAGCCAATTCACAGGCTGACCCCTTGGAAGAACAGCTGCCACAGCACACCAATAACCCTCAGGTAGTTGAAGATGCTATCACAACAGATAATGATGACAACCAACCCAAGAATGACAATAACTATGATCAAGTTCTGCTAGCGGGCAGAATAATTCAAGACGGGAAATTGACTTGCAAAATTTTTACGCGCCTACAAAGAGAGGATGAACTTTTTGGTCCAATTATTCAAAGTCTCAGTCACACCAATTGTAATGACAAATTCAAAATACAAAATGACATGCTGTTCTACGTAAAAGATTGTGTCATACCTCGATTGTGCGTTCCGAAAATACTACTGCCAGCTATTGTTCGTGAAAATCATAATTCAATTTTTAATGTCCACTCTCCGCTTTCAAGTATGATAAAACGGCTGTTGGCCAAATATTACCACCCCGATTTGAGAAAGGTGGCTGAGGCGCACACCCAAGCATGCGTGTTGTGCCAATACACTTTGACTTCCAAATTCCGAGAGTCTGAATTGGGAACTCTCCCTCAGTTGTCAAAAAGATGTTACTGGTATTGTGACTTATGTCTGATGTCACAGAATCCAGCACGATATCTTTTTCTGGCCGTAGATAGTGCCACCTTGTTCAGCTTCGCTTTAGCGCTTGACGACAAGTCAGAAAGTAGCATCTATTCAGCTATTCTAATCTTGCTGTCTTTATTTACTCCACAGTGTTTACGATTTGACAATGAAAGCGGTGTTTTTGGCTTGGTAAGCCGCTTAGACAACCTTGGCGTAAAAATTGAATTTACGCCGGTAGGTTCATCCTTCAGCAACGGCCTTGTCGAACGGAGAATCGGCACAGCTAAAGAAATAATTAGAAGTCTACGAGCAATGGACGACAGCATGACAAACAAGGAACTAGCAACCTTGATAACAATGAATCTCAATCGACGTATAGTGTTTGGGCAAAAATTTTGTAGTGAGCTGCTCATGTTCAATTCCACAGTACCGTCACCACATTCACTCCTAAACATTTCAGAAAATTGCACAAAGGATGATGACCTCCTACCACAATTCAAGAGAGAGTTTGCTGCTTACATAAGAGACAGAAAAGCCAATGCTGCTAAACAAAAGGGAAAATATAATGCTTCAAGACGAAAAAGCAAATTTTTGGAAGGTGACATAGTTTATGTCACCAATAGGAATTTGATAAGTGGGCAAAAGTCCCTGCGCTGCACCCGATCTGGGCCATACACAGTTGAAAAATTAGAAGATGGAGGCTTGGCAGCCATTTTGAAACACGTATCAACAAATGCTTACATAAAACGTAGACTGAGCTATCTAACGCCAGCAGCAAGTTTCCAAGAAATTCTCCTCAATCATAGTTGGGAAAATCAACTACTAGCAGAAAACAGCAAAAATGAAGAAGCATGAACAAGTCTAGTCACAGAAAAGTCACAAAGGAGAATTAATAAAACAAGCTATTCGTTGAGCTATTCGTTGAGACATTTGATAGTGTCAGGCGTATGTTCCCATTGGTATACAGTAACTCCCCAGTTGCAGTCAGAAAGGCTTACATTCCTGCAGCGTCAAAAACGGAGTTTTTTCAAGGAAAAAGATCGCAACAGAATGCAGGTCACCATTGGTTTATATTTAATTTCAATCTAAAATTGGACAGCGCTCGCCGTACCTTCTCCCACCAACGTGCACAAACCTAAGCCTTAGAGTGCTGGCTTCTATGTTGTGACAATATTTCTTAAGTGTTTTAAGCGATCACTGACCTGTACACCGTCGCAGCAGTGGGTGCAATGAGCTCTAAAGCACTTGGGTCAGTTTTTCCACCATTTAAACTTTCTAACAACCTATGGGCTTTAGGCATGGGGGAACACACTCTGAAACTACATATTCTCCAACAAAACACACACAAACGTACCTAATGAATGGGTTAAAAAAATGGAGCCAATATTACTAGTGACATGTATACATAAAAACACTTGAACACAACACCTTTTCTTTCCACAACAATCATTCAATACTCTTTGTGCAACAACGTTTTTTCCATTCCAGGTGAGTGTGCTGAGTCTAACCCTAGGACTCACACGTTTCCGGTGGCCAGGTAGGAACGGGAAACAGTTTAATTGAACTGTTTTCCTTAATTATCAATTTCTTGTCATAGGCCTCTGTTGGAAATCTTGTCGGAGGTCCCGTTCATTGGCTTGTGACAGCCTCACAGGTATTACTTTTGTTGAAAATTGGTCCGCATCTCCATTGACCATGGGTTCTTGTGCAGGTGCCGACTTCATGGATGCAGTGAACCAGGGAAATTCCTGTCAAAGTTTGCTGCGATTTCAATCCCATTGCCAGAAGCGCAAAAAGTGGCAGCATTCGATCCAGGCGAACCTCGAACAGGTTATCTTGTTTCATCGACTAGGGCTCGGCATCTCGGAATTGAAGGAGTTAATTCACCTTCAACTGGGCCTATGGTTCGCTGAAGCTGCGGACGAAGCCAAGTTCCTTCGCGAGGTCCTCGCCTGTACTTCATCTGATTGCCGTCAATTCGTCCGCGATGAACTCATCCTCCGAGACTGACTCCACTTGGGAAGAGGATCCAAACGCCGTTGTACCCCGAGTCCTTCAAGATCCTCCTGCTGCCACCGCGGAGGACATGGCAGAGGAGATCCAAAGAGGTCCCTCAAACGACAACAGGCCCGCAGCCCATGAGCCCAACGCTGCAGTTGAGGACGACGAGGAGACAGACGGTGCCTCCACTCAGGCCATCCCCTCTCCTGAGGTGATCCTTGAGGTTGAGGACGGTTCCAGCCCGGCTGGGCCTTCCACTACCTCTGAGCACCAGGGGCCTGAGCCATCCAACGTCGTAGCAGAGGCGTCAGGCAGTCAGTCTGTGGACGCTCCAGTCGCGGCTCCCGCAGCTGGCACAGCAGGAGCAGCTGCTCGGCCCCTAGTCCCGCCGCCGCCGCCGCTCACCCACGGGGGACCTGCTAGCCTCCTCAGGGCGTCCTTGTCTCGTCCTGCCTCACCATGGGGCGCTGGAGCTGCCAGGGCGAATCAGTTCCTCTGGCAGTCCATGGCTGCTCCGCAGGCAATCCGCATGCCGGGAACGCCGGATTCCGGAGGATATCGACACCCCGCTGCCTCTCCTCCGCGCATCCCTAGTGTCGTTCCCACGGTTGCCATCGGACCCTCCGTCTACTCCGCTCCACCACTACCGTTGCCACTGCCGAATCCGGGGATCTACGCATCCAACCCGACGGTCTACAATCCCCACGGTTCAGTCCAGACAGCGCACTACGTGCATATCTTCTTATGTAAGAAGATTCACGCTCTTAGTGCGCTGGCTGCCACAGGCTTGGATTTGGTCCTGACGACCAACACCACCCTGGACTGGCAGTCACGCGTGGAGCTGGCGCGATTCCGCTCAAACCTCCACGCCATATCCATCGACGCGTACGACATCGGCTGCAGGCTGGACATGTCCAACGGCCATCCGGTATCTCCGGTCCTGTGCTCCGCATTCAACCATCTTCAGAGCAGGTGGCAGAACACTGACCAGGACATCCCGGCATCCAGGCTCTTGATGAACCTCCAGTGGGTGCCGAGCATTATCCCACGCAGGGATCAGGAGCAGCACGCCAGCAGCGAGTCCTCCAGACGTCAACGTCGTGGGGCTCCGTACTGACTTCGAAGAAAGAAGATCAGTCCTCCGTAGTAGTAAAGTGTAGAATATCTCAGCTTTTCGTGAATCGTAATTTCTAATAATCGTATTTCTCTGTGTATTTTCCGCGCCCAATATCAAATGTACATGTAGATAAGCTTTTTGTCAAGTATTGTACAGTATTATCAATTTAGGTATTTTGTCGCATTTTCTCCACATTTCAAGTAACAGTCTCATATCAGTATTTCATGCTAAAAAAATAAATACATGTTCTAGTAATTCTCTGCGTGTTTCGTGTAACAAATCTGACAACAATGGAATCGTCTCAAGCTGAAAATAATATGGCGTCTACGTCGACTTCTCCAGATAATGATGAATATGTGAACAATGTCAAATCTCTCAGGACGTTACAACACACGCCTGTGGCGTTTGTTCGACGGTCTATTCCTCCTCACTGCCGTTTGAGCAGCTTCGTCGCTCAACTGGTGACTGCATGCATTAGTTGCCTCAGCTCCATTACTCGTATCAACTCACCGCTCTGCTTATTTTCATGCAAGAAAGTACAGGACACCAAGTTGGGCACAGATTGTTTGTGTGCAGATCTTCCTCCGTCATCTCTTCCGCCCGAGCTGACCGGACACAGACGGGAATTTTCCCACTTCCTTTCCTACAAAACTCTATTTGAACTAATGCCTCCATGCTTTCCAGTGTTGGAGGACGCAACCAATGAAGGTCTTTCCGGGAAAGGCATTGTTCCCGGAGAGAAGTTTTTCCTTCCCCAGGATTCCATACCGCCGCCCACAATGACATTCGGGCATGATATCTTAGTTTGTCTTCGGCTCCTAGTCCTCTCCGAGCCTGTGATGAATTCCGCTTATTATTATTGTGTCCTTCAAAGTATGCTTCTCTTCGAATATACTTACAACGCCATGGTTTTTATTCTACAAGATGAGGGGATCGCGAATGATGATCAGCTCGCCACACGGCAGCACATCATTCAACATCTCTCCTCGCACATCGTCAGTTCGCAGCGAGTGCTCCGGGATGTCATCTTGCAAACAGATTTCATCTTGGAGCAAGCAAGGAAATCTTGCCCCTCCAATTGGTGGAACTCGGTCGTCTTCCACTGCCAGAGCACCAAACCTATCGAAGCCACGGCACATCAAGTTCTCCTTGGCATTCTTACACTCCTACGAAACATTACGTTATCCATCCAGGTCTTGCAGTTTCCACGCCGTGCAAGCCCCGAGGAAATGAAAGGCCTCCAGGGTGTGGTGCCTGACGCAAACTTTGAAACAAACTTCGACGACGGCAATACATATGCCAGAATTATGGGGAAATTACTGAGCATGGCGCACGGCGTCTCACATCATATTGTTCGCTTAGCAATCTTTAGCCTTCGGCGTTATTATTTGGCTTCCTGGTGTCTGCACTCCTACAAATTAGCTTTGAATCACGAGCTCAACGCTTTAGGATACGCTTGGCATCGTCGCCAAAATTCACTTACGTTTGAGTTTGGCAGTTTGTGCTCCTCCACCGAGGGGGTTCAGGCGAATCCACCAGACATGCCCTCGCGACACTCTCGGGCATTGTTTGAGGTCCGCCAACAATGGTCCTTCCCCAACGTCTCCACCATCTGCTTTGAACAGATCCGACGGGGTTCACTGGATACATTCCGAAACATTAGACACCACGACAACTTTTATGACACTTGCTCTTTTTCTTGTACGGAGTCTTGTACCTGTCTTGACATGGACCATGAGGAAACAGACGAGCTACCCTCGGAGTTTCCCGAGGACTGGCCGCTTCTTCGACTTAACTTAATCCACTACCCCACCACCAGCCTTCCCACTCAACTTGATGGATCACTTGCCGCCGATCCCAACCCTACTCCTACTCCTACTCCCTCTACCACACTCTCCTACTCTCCTTCCTCTCCCTCTGATGATGAGAACGATGAGGACTTTTCATCAAGGGATGACCTTCCAAATCCTCGTCACTTCGATCGGCGAAGGCGGCCTCTACGTGACATTACAAACATATTTTTCTTGGTTCTTCTTCTCTCTTTGGCTGGATTCAGTGTGGGCTCTGTTGTTGTCCGTCAAAACTTTGCTTTCCAAACTATGAAAAACGACATCATTGTAAACCCAAATACACGGGTTTACACACGCCAGGTGGATTTTAGCACCATAAACCATTCGATTTATTTAATGCGTCGTATAGCAAAGAGCTACGATTTTGTCTGTGACTTGGCCTCGAAAGACTCTTTCAGGCCGTCTTATTACACTTTATATAGCAAAGCTCGACCTTCAGATCCTAGCAATTTATGTTTGGCTCATGACCTTTCTTCACCTCAGCTTGATTACCCAGAGGAGGCAGCCGAACTTTACAAACATATGGTAAAAGAGAAGATAAACATTGCCTTGAGTCCATATTTCTCTCATGGCCCTGGATCATTGCCACTAAATCTTTATTTAAAAAGGGGAAATACCACATTTCCAGCACAGCCATCACTGGCGGTAGAGCCCCACCAAACTATTTACAATGCTGAATTTGCCTCGTTATATGTTCTACAGAATAATAGTGTTCGGTTGTTCATAATTGACAACCTTACCAATGCACAATTGAATATTCCTAACAGTGTTTTTAATACACACCATGCTGTGGTGTGCAAATACCGTCCACTTGTAACAAATGCAACGTCATCTGCTCAAGACGCACTCCAAAATTTATGTAAAACCGATCATCGTAACTTCCGAATCCAAATTATGCGTATAAAACGTAAATTTAAATTAATATTACCAAAGCATATTAACCAATTGATGCGCTCAGTTCCTTCCTCAACCAGCGCGCCCGCAAATTTAAAGCTATTCCAGCCTCCAGTAAATTTGGAATCAATAAAGGAAGAACAACAATCCATCAATCAAACAGCGCTGGTCCAAGCTCTCGTTTCGACGGCACGCCGCCGTCGACGCGCCATAATCGTCGGCGCTGCCATTGCCCTAGGAGCCGGATTAGCGTTGATGGTAGCCAATTTAGCTCTAG
>JAAUYB010003492.1_pt1 | contig 13062 bp, 9 predicted proteins | sample 7278071 | NCBI WGS metagenome assembly JAAUYB01 (sample SAMN14350121, study PRJNA611818) | marine sediment metagenome | isolation source: surface marine sediment (1.8m) | place: French Polynesia: Moorea | collected 2018-08
CACGAAGGCGCAAGTTTTGTGTTCCTGCGCCGGCCTTGCGCCACTTTTGTGCTTTCCAGATAGGAGGCGTAGTGGCCGGGATAGCCATCAGATCAAGTAATGGTCGTAGTTGTTGTTGCTCTTGTAGCTTGAAGCTTAAAGTCGTAGAAATAACTTATAAGTAGATACTACTTATAAGTAGATCTTCACCAGGCCTGCAAAGTAGTCCATCAGAATATGTTGGTAAACTTGCCAAAATTAGTTGTTTAGGAGGTGAATAATATTGATAACACTTCCAACCCTTTTAAAGGGTGCCTTGAAGTGACTCACAATGAGAAGGCAATATCAAAACTTGCAAGTGGAAAACAGGGTCTTCTGCAGGGATGTATCCTATTCTTGACACTTTCAACCCTTTAAAAGGGGGTTTGGCAGTGTCTTTGCAATTGGGAAGTAATGTTGGTACCTGCAGGCAAAAAACAGGGTCTCCTACAAGGGTGTGCCATATTGTTGACACTTCCAACTCATTACAATGGGGTCTGGAAGTGTCTCTACAAATGGGAGGCATTGTCTTGACTTTAATTCCTTGCTCAGGGTGTTCCAGCAGGGTGTCCCACAGTAGCACACCTTTTAAACTATAAAAAGTGTGTGCTGAAGTGTCTGCATAATAGGGAAGTAAAAACCACACTTGCAAGTGGACAACAGAAAATTTGAAAGGATGTGTCATATTATTGACACTTTCAGTACTCCTTCCAGAGTGTCCAGCAGTAAAGAGCCCTTCTTTTTAAAGAGGGCAGCCTTCCAGCTCCTTTATAGGGGCCATAATACGCAAAAATCTTATTATTGGCTCTGCAAAATCGATGGAAGGGCATATGGAAGCCAATTTCAAAGATTCTATTACGAGAAAACGCTGGTTGGGAAGTCTTATCTCATTAAGGAAGGGAGAGGTTTTCCACAACTCGAAAATTTCTTTCCGAATTGACTCTTCCGAAGTTCCGCCAAGTTTCAAGTTTTTTTTTGTATCATTTGATTTATTTGGCGCTGCCGCTGCCGCGCTGGCGGGTGTGCACTGTGCAGGTGTCAGCATAAAGAAAAGGAATACCGGTGTGTATATAAAGGAAAAGGTGTTCGGTTCCTTTATGGTGTCAGATTCGCTTGACCTCACCTGCCCGTACGTTTGGTTCCTGTGAGTTCATCATGTCCGAGTACAAAAGCTTGCTGCAGGTGCCCCAGGAAAATATACCGCACTTTAACGCCTGCGACGCCACACGCCTGGCGCTTCAGGTGCCAGACATCCTGCCAGACCTGTCGGATTCGTCCAAGCAAGGTCGACTGCCCGTGGTGGTACCAGAGGATTTGGAGAACCGACTGCACATCATCAAAGTTTACTTCCTGCACCTGCTTCCCGTCCTGAAGACTTATGATCCCCCGGGACTCTCCCTGACTCTGGAGAACTGCCACAGTCTGGTCCTTCAGGCCTTGGCAGCCTCAGCTCAGAGCCTGTCCAGGGAGGAACTGGATGACGCGGCGGGGGCACTGAGGGTGCCCTCGGTTTTACTCTCCTCCATCGAGAGAGCTGCGGCCACACTGAACTCCCGCCAGGCTGACGACGTCAGTGGATGGCTTGCCATTCCCAGGGAAGCACTCAGGATCCTGGTAGCCGTCTTCCAGCACTGCCGAGATTGCGGAGAGGTAGAAGAACCACTGTCGGCAGAGTACCAGAGGTGCCTTCGGGAGCTATTCGAGGAGTGCAAGGCCATCATGGGCCATTTGGAAGAGATCCTGAAGGAGGGAAGTGCTATCCTCGGGCTGTTGAATGATACTGAAGAGGTCTTGTTAGACACCGCTCACTTGCTGGCCAACCTGGTCAACATCCTGCCCAAGCTGGACTCCCGGTACTTCGGGAGGATGGCGAGAGTCTTCGTCGGGCTTGGAAAGACTCACCGCCATCTTGCCAGGACTGGGAGACTGGGATCAGAGCCGGGAGAGGTCTTCTGCACCGTGTCCAGTCTGGCCCTCGACCACGCCAGGACCGTGAAGAAGATTGCCGTCCCTGTGGGAGCAGACGGAGATGCCGCAGTAGACTCTCGAAAGTTGGACCACCATGCCAAGAAGCTGAGCTTTCTGCTAAGGCTCATGAAAGACATGTCTGACGTGTTTTGCGATGACCTCGGGTCGGACTTATCGAGCGCGGTCGCCGCCTTGTCCATCGCGTTGAGCCTGAACGACGCAAAGATCGAGTTCAACTCCCACGTCCGTGTTGAGGTAAGGCCGCTCATATGATCGAAATTATCGCTTGTGCTCTTAGACTTGTATTTTTGTTTCATGCCAGGTTCGGCAGGCTGTCACTGCCGGTATCAGCTCACTGGCCAAGGCAGTGCTGGACGAGCTCTCCATAGACCAGGGCTTCGCCTCTTTCGTCTTCTCCCCGGATTTCGAGACCAAGGCATTGATGAACGCCACCAAAGAATCTGGCGGCGGCGAGAGCGCCTATGAGCTGTGCCACCTCCTGGCCTTTCTCCTCCACCGCGTGCCCTACCAGAACGATGGCACGAGGAGACTTTGGATGGGAGGCGGCGTCGACGGCAACCTCTTCCGCTCCGTCATCTCGGTCGCCGGGGAGTGCTCTGACTTCAACCGGGACCCCTTCGTCATTGGAGTCGAGCACAGCGGCAAAGGGATTCAGGTAACAAGGTTTTTCATTTCCCTCCTTTTTTACTCTACTACTATCGTGTTACGCAAAATTTCAGGCAGTGGGTGCATACGAGCACGTCGTTTCCCTCGTGCAATCTTTCGTGATTGCTGCAACCGCCAAGGAAATGGAGGTCGTCGAGCAAGTCCTGATGAGATTTCTTCTTCGGGATCAGCGTTTCTGGTCTTCCAAGTTGATAGCGGACGTTTGGTGCTTTATTGGGAGGTGCGTTGAATAGTTTAGTTTTGAAGCCGATATGAAATAGCAAGAAAAGCTTTCATATTGTTTCATTACAGATACGGCCCTCCTGAGTACTGCTGTTCGCACGCAAAGAAGTTGTTCGAGTTGCTCCTGGAGATGCCGCCAACCGCTCTTTGTCACGGGAACCTGGCCCACGTCGCCTCGAGGATGTCAGCGTTGCTGTCAGACTCCGGCTCCAGAGAGCTGGAGGCGATGTTCCTCGGCAGGCCGGGGAATGAGGAGTCTGAGTCCGGAGAGAAGCTCCGTTGGTCTGAGGCTCTGTCCGCCGTCAGGATAGGCTGCTGCGGGGAAGCCTTCAAGAGAAAGGCGCTGGAGATCTGCCTGGCGGATCTCAGGGCCTTCTCGAAAGGAGATGTCGCCGAGGGAGCCATGGACCGCGCTCCAGCCTGCTGCAGGGTGCTGGCAAATCTTTGGCCTGAGCTTGGGCAAGGCTCCGCCAGGGAGGTGCGGGCGATCGTGGAGGCCGTCTGGCAGAAGCTGGCTTCTGGCGTTTACGTCCCTGGTTCATCCTCTTGGTGAGTGGGCTAATTTAAAACGGTAGTTTTCCAGCTGTATCTCACCTCGATTATTCGGCCAGGTGTTCTCAATTGCTGGAATCCCTGTGCGACCTTACTGCAGCCATCTTACCGAACTGTAGCAGCGGTGAAAAGTCGTGTCTGATCGAAGCTTGTTGGTCCGTGGTGTCCAACTCCGCCTACGACCCCGTGCTCTGCTTCCTCTTCTCCGACCTCCTCTCCGCCTGCCCCGACCTCACCCCAGGGGAGCAGGATCGCTTCTGGAAGACGCTCCTCCTCTCCTCCAGCTCGGATGCCCTGCTAGAATTCAGGTTATGTTGGGATGCCTCGTAGAAACACTGTAAATTACGATTGCTACTTTTTTTCCGAACAGGTGTCTTCACCACGTTGCCAAGAGAGTAGGCAAAGTAGGGACTTCCGAGGCGAACTTTGGCGACGTCGGGAACGCCATGAGAGGCAAGCTGCTTCAGGCCTTGGCTCACAGCTCAGCGGCTGGAAAGGGGGTGAATTGCGCTCCCGTCGTGGACTACGAGGCCCACGTGTTGAGGAACGTGCTGGAAGTCACAGTTACTTCTCCCTCCTCCCGGCAACCCCCGCCAGACGCACCACCGTCCGGCACCCAGTCGCTGTCCTTTGACTCTGTAGCAGCAGGTATCGAAAACGCCGGTGATTTTACCAGTCAGTCTGTCGAAGGAGGAGGACGGGAAGGTTTGCGGAAGGCCCTGAAAAATGCCTTGGAGAAGGCAGAGCGGCTGCCGCCGACAAATGCGCGAAATATATGCTCGAGCATAAGGCAAATTCTGGCCGAGCTGGACAACTTGACCACTTAGAGAAATTTCAACACTTGGAAAGTTTATTTTCGGGGTACTTGTTCCTTCAAGGGTGTGAAGAAACAACACCTGTGGCATCTCACGTCAGTCAGAAAATTCACGGGGTGATGAATAAATACTTGTTCCCGATTCAAGGGTAAAAATTGGACTGTTCATAAATATCTACGGCGGGTATAAATATTGTACAGTTGTGGATGCGTAGTACATCGTGTGTTTGGAGCAAAAATAAGTCATGACCCACATGAATATGTATGCAAGTAAGGTTTGAAATTATTTCGTTCTTGAGTCTGAAGGTGGGAAGGAGGTCTTGAAAGCTCGAGGAAAGAAAGGATTTAGTGGAAACTCCCGAGTGAGTTGAAAAAGGAAAATAATGGTTTTTTTTAAAAAAAAAAAAGGTGGGTTGTATTGTTTGGTAGCGTTGGAAATGCGTTTCAGGGGAAGAAATGACCGCTTCCGATTTCTTGCTCCCTTTTCCACGGACTGATCTGGGGGGGGGGAGACTAGTTAGTAAGGCTTCTTGAGAACACTTCGGGGGTTTCCTTCTTCTCTTCCTTTCCTCTTTTTTGTGTCGAGCAGTGAATGCCTCTTTTTTGCATGCTTCCTTTTTTTCCTCGATAATTTCCCTCCTATAGCTTCTTGGGGGCACTCTAAGTGTGAAAAATGTAATGCCTTGTCATCTGTCCCTTCATTTTCGTTCACTCCTAGACGTAGACAACCTTTCCCCCCGCTGTGTACGCCGGCTGCTGCGGCTGCGAGTAGGAGTTTGATACCGTCGCTGCCTGCGGCGAGCCGTAGTCGTCGACCGCCGGCGAGTGCGGGGGGAAGGCCGGCTCGGAATTGGAGGTCACGTAGACGGGAGCGGACGGGGCGGGGGCAGAGTGGGCGGAGGAGGAGCCGCTGCTGTAGCCTGTGCTGACCGGGGCGGCCTGAGGGGAGCCGTAGCTGTCCACGTTCTCCACCGCAGGAGGGGAATAGTGGGAGGGGGCAGGGGCGGGAGCAGAATAGGATGAGGACGAAGAGGACGGTGCCGAGTATGAGGGGGAGGACGACGCGGAGTAAGACGGGGAGGGAGCGGGGGCTGAGTAGGATGGCTGCTCTACGGGGGCGGCCTTGTAGGAGGAGGTGACTTGGACGGAGGTGCTGTGGGCGGAAGAGGTCGGGGCGGAGTAGCCGGAGGAGGGCGCGGAGTGTCCTGAGGAGGGGGCAGAGTAAGAAGATCCGGTGCTGACGACGGGAGCAGCTGGAGAGCCGTAACCGTCCTCCACCGCCACATGCACTGGGGCCGAAGGGGCGCCGTAGCCGTCAGAGTGGCCGGAGGAGGGGGCGCTGTAGGTGGGATTGATAGGAGCACTGTACGAGGGCTTGCTGGGGGCTCCGTAACTGGGCTTGGGAGGGCCGTAGCTAGGTTTGGGAGGTCCATAACTTGGCTTCGGAGGTCCGTAGCTGGGCTTAGGAGGACCGTAGGACTGCATTGGGGGTCCGTAGGACTGCATAGGAGGCCCGTAACTGCTTCCTCCTCCTCCTCCCCCCCCGGTCATGTGGTGCATGCCCTTCATGAAGCTGTTGCCCACGTGCTTCATTCCCTTGTGCAGCGGCCGGACGATGTTGTTCATGCCGTAGTGCATCATGTGGTGAATGGGCTTCATGACGTGGTGCATGGGGTTGCTGCGGCCGCTGCGGAAGAAGAAGGGGTCAGCGTTGGCGGGGGAGGAGAAGAGGCCAATTGTGACCAAAGCCACGGCCACCTGGAGGTGGAATCGCATCCTGGTAGTGTGAAGAAAACTGTGGGGAACAACAGATTTTTTTCCATTTTTTGATGCCCATGTATTTTATATCTTTTGGTATACCTGGAACCTTCGTATAAGAAAACAGACGTCGACCCTCGGGCACTTTCGGTTCTTCAGTATCACTTTTGCTTCCTTCGTTCGCGGGTCGTCTTCAAGACTGAAAAGAGGAATTTCGAGGCGGATCCGTGGAGGACGGGGAAGGGGGGGACGCTTCCGCAATATTAGCAACGGGGACGAGGAGGAGGAGTGCTACAAATTAACGCCGGAGGGGAAGTCCCTGCCAAGCCGGTGACGCATCTCACTGACGCACAACCGACACGCGCCTGCGTAGGTACGCACGCGGGGCCAAAAGGTGCGTCGTCCCGCGCCCTTCATTCCTCCCTCCGCCGTCCAACGGCTTTTCGCGCCGCAGCCGCCCGTTCGCTCAGAGGGAAGAGAGTGTATCTTTCCCTTTTCCTTATGGAAAGGAAAACCGTGCACACGGTGGATTTCTCGGTCAAGAGAGAGAAAAAAGGGGCCCCTTTTCTCCCTTTTACATCTTTTGAAATGGTGACTAATTGGCACTCTCTTCCTCAGCTCTGGTAGTATTCCGTAAGTACTGCGTGTCTTACACAATGCCGAGTTCCATCTCAGAGAGGAAGTGGCGGCGAAGGAAGCCCAAACTTTTTTTAAGAACTTGAGCGGAGTAGGAAAATGTCTCCAGGGAAGGTCAGCCATTACTACTACCACTGTGTAGGTATACGCTATATGCCATTTTCATGGCACAATAGCTCGGGCACTCCTGGTAGCAGTGGTGCAGGTTCGCCTTGCGTACAGGAAATTCCAGAGAAGATCCATGAGCCATTCATCGCTGTGGCTCAGTCGATCCTCTTTCTTTTTCCTTCCACCAGCTAGCCAGCCAAGAAGCCACTATCATCCCTCACTCCGCACGAAATTTCCTCGAGCATGCAGCCTGCCATCAAGTTCCCGCCACATATGAGGAGAAGGTATCTTTAGAACCAACACACCGCCAGCCCAAAGGAGAGAACGCCTGAGGGCCGCCCTGTTCTCCGGAATATAGTGGGGATACTTCTCTTTTCAAGGCGGAAAATGAAACCTCCTTCATCTCCTGGTCTCCACAGGACTTGAGGAGGAAGAACAATGACGACTTTTACCGGGAAGGGTGACGATGGCGAAAAGACTGGACTCCGTCCACGTCGGCTCCGGAGGAGCTCAATGAGGCGAAGGAAGCATATATTTTTTGCTGTATGCCATCGGCGGGGGAAAAGGCAAATTGTTTGAGGCGGCGGCTCAAAGTTAATATTGTCCTATCTTCGAAAAGGTCAAGACTGTTTCCCCGTCTCTGCTCTGCTGCGGAGAACAATCTTGACGGCGGCTGCGGCGCGAGGTAAAGAGATCAGGTACTTGATCAGTCGTTGAGAAACCTCAAGCAAGAGGCATGGGGTACATATAGGCGGTCAGAAAAAAAGAAAGAAGTCGCTTATTTCATTTTGTCTCCTGCCAGCCTTCTCCTTCTCCTCTGCTTTGTCGACGGACGGAGGACGAAGGGGGTGATTTACAGAGGGAAAGTGCCGGCCAACCTGAGTCCGAAAAATACGTCTTCGGCGAAAAAGAGACTGCTTCATGTCTGCTGTGCTTTAGCTCCTTGCATTCATTTCCCCTCCTCACCTTTTTCTCCCTCGTCGTCTTCACGCCACTTCCTTATTAAAAATTTGACTCCCTGAAGTTTTTTTTGCAAGGTGCCGCGGTGGGAGGAGGAGGAGGAGGAGGAGGAGGAGGAGGAGGAGGAGGAGGCCGGGGGAGCAACGCTTGCAAATGGAAAGAGGGAGAGGACTATTTTTCATTTTTTGGACGAGAACAAGAGGCGGCAATAAAAAGAGGAGGGGGGGAGCTGCATGCACATTGCACAATGGGCCTCTTCCCTCCCACCTTTTCCTGCAAATGGGTGTTCCACGGCTGCATAAACAAGAACAGACTTTGTTCAAAGACCTGCGGCATTGACAACATATTGTTATAGAAAAGAACCTATCAAAAGTCCTCTATGTATAGTCAGAGATAGTTCTAATCCTGGCAAAGAGCACACTATCGCAGACGACCGCAATTAGCCCTGCAGTGGGAAAAGGGATGGAAACCCTTCAAACCTCCTCTAGAAGGACAACTGGGGGGTGACGCCAAACAAACCCCCGGAGAAGGAAGGCCGCAGGTTAAGGATCCTCCCCTCCCAAAATAAGGAGCCATGTGGGGAAGGTGCAAGCAGAAAGCCGAGCCCCCGGGCAGAATTGGGGAATATATATATATATAGTCAGAGATTTCACCCTGACAAATACCATAGTATACATATGACTGGGAGAGATCCCATCCTGAAAAGAAATATGGTTGAGGAGTGACGGACGCATCCCACTCCAAAGAAAAATCTGGTCAATGAGCGATTTTGATTAATCTCGACGGATCCCACCCCGAAGAAAATTATGGGTGGAACATAAGGGGAAGAGAGCTAACTGCAAGGGTCCAGTTGACCTTGACCTTAGGTCTACCTTCAATGTCATGACCTCAAAGTAGTCCCTCTACAACTACAACTACAACTCTGACCGTTATATGACCTGTCGGCTTCACCGCAGGTAAAAAGCAGAGTGGCGGCTGCCCCAATGGGTGGCCCAATAACCTCTAGGCTGGACAATCAAAGCGCACTGGTGAAAATCTTATAGTGTTTCGGACCCGTTTGTACACATGTCCAATCTGTTTTTGCACCTTACGTAGCAAACAATCAACCTATGCCGACCTTCCGCAACCAACACAGGTACATGTGTGCACACAGTCCCCATCATTGTTGGTCCAGCTACAGGCAGCAGGAGTGTACGTACTTCAGGATGCTAGGCACCTCCCGCCGCGATTTCTTCTGCCCGAGGGGCGGAGGCGGCTTCGTCGGCGGCGGAGGTCCTCAAATGTGAATGGAGGCTTTGTTTTTTTTGCTGCTCCAACCCCCTCCTTCTCATTTCTTCCCCCCTCCCCCTTTGGCCGTGAGTTTGACCTTGCACCTTCCAAACTCGGCGGGAGGAGAGGGAGGGAGGGAGGGAGGGGACTCGCGGTTCGTCGCCGTTTTTTGCCACTTCTTCCTCTCCCTCTCTTCCCTCTGCGGGCGGCTCTTTGTTCTCCCTAATTTCTTCCTCCGCCGCGGAGGGGGAGGGGGGGGGGGAGTTTGGTCTCCAACTTTTGACTTTGGCGGCGGAAGAGTAGGAGACGGACGAAGTAGGTGGAAGGATTGTTGCTTCGATTCGATCCGAGCACCAAATCGGGAATCGGGAAAAGCGTAAGAATCGCGTTCCCCTTCCTTCCAGACCTTAGCGACCTACCAAATTTTAATGTCGGATATCGTCAAGCGAGCGCATCATCCGTCCGTCCGTCTGCCCCTCCGCCGATCGCTCTAGGCGAGCTGTTGGCACAAGGCGAATGAACCCCGAGGGTGTGGGGGGAAGAAAGAAATACTTCGCAATTTAGCGCTTCCCCTCCCTCCTTCTCTTCCCATTTGGCTCCTTCCCGCACATTTCCATATTGATTATTTCATCGTTTGCCTTTTTCGAGCTGGCTCGTGACTCCTGCGGCGACTGTTGTATGCACAGAAATTTGCCTCGCGGCTGTACCTGCGGCCTACTTCTGCATATACGCTACGCCGACACCATGCCACAGTAGCACTACATAACAGTCTATACTCTTTTCTCCTCCCCTCTCCTTTGCGGGTTGCCCCCTTCCTCGGTTTCGGAGTCCTATTATTCCGCCGCTACTATCCTGCAATCCTATATCGGAGCAATGTAATTCCTCGTTTCCTCCTCTCCTTTTCGAGCCTGCCAATTACTTTATTGCTGTCCTATACCCCCCCCCCCTCCCTCCTCGTTAATCAATCCTGCGGAAACATCTTTTCTTCCTTTTCTCCCCCTTTTCCTCTTTTTTCGAGAGATACCATCTCACCTCTCCTTTTGTACGTACTATACGATGCATAAAAGTCGGTTGGGAGGGGAGGGAGGGGTCGCCCTTCCTGAGATGCACTTCAGTTATTATAATCCCGTGTTGTTGTTGCCAGTGCCAAGAAGGATTTATTTTCCGCCTCCTCCGATATTTCCCGTTCATTTCCCCTCTGTTGCTACTTCATGAATGACGGCATCTAGGCAACAACAGTACCACGGTACATACAAGTGGATGCAAGATACGGTATAAGCTATCGATCGGTTCATCTAATTTGTAATATGCCGCTCGTGAGTACCCCTATTTTCCCCTTTCCGTTCGATGTTGTTACAAGGTTGTACACACGTTGTAAAAATGTCGACTCTCGTCCGTATTTTTTATGAGCTGATCGCAGCGCCTTCCACTAAATGATTTTCACCTTTTTCGGAGTTCCACCCCGCTCCTTTTCCATTTTCATACTTTGCACAGGGAGGGTAGCAGATTCGGATCAACAATCCATCTATTCCTCGCCGCCGGAATGGGAAAAGGGAGGAGGGAGGAGGAGGCAAAACCATTATTCAAATCTTTTTCACCTTCTTGTGTTTGCCCGTGCAAAGAATTTTACTATGCGAACGGAAGGGGAAAGAGCAAGCACGAAACTCGCGATTTCTACCTTTGCATGATCGTAGTAAAACTTTTCTACTTATGTTCGAGTTGAGTTGAAACAGCTTGCGTATGCATCCGGAAAGGCCTGTTTCTGTTTGCTTGGGAAGGTGGCGTTGGTGCAAAAGTAGCAGAGGGCCTAATTTCCGTCTCGCCCCTCGATCCAACAATAAACGGAGATTTATTACCTCCTCCTTCCTCCTCCGTTTCTCCCCTCCTCGCAAAAACCCTTTCTTTCTCTCCTCTCTCGACAATAGCAGCAACAGACTCCGACAACGACAACTAGACAAGGTGGCAAATTCTCCTTCTTCGGAGTTGTCGTGACAATGCGCAGGAATTTGTCGCCAGACTGTGCTCCAACTCCGTCCGCACGCAATGCTTTGCCACAGGTTGACATTCCGCTCGATCCCCCGCTACCGCCACCTGTCATCTGAATTCTTCCGCAAAAAAACCTTGCGATAATCACGGGGCATTTTAGGAGGGGGCAAAACTGTACTGCTAATAATCGCATCCGTGAAAAATCGGGGCCTGTCTCCAGAGAGCCTCCTTTCTTCCGAAGCAACGGTTTTTTGTTGTTTTGTTTTTGGCGCAACGAATGTCGCTTTTTGCGCCGACGACGATCGAGCATTTGCGTATTTGGCTGTTTTGTTCTTTAGCGTCGGATGTCAGCGACAACAGCCAATGCCTGGAAAAAAAAACCTTTTTTGACGTCCGCCTTCCTTCGATCCCATGTTTTGCAACGGGCGTCATCAAGCAGCAAATAAGTCGGAAAAAGTGCCTCCTCCCGTCGAACGGACTTTAGGCGACGTGAATATCATGCAGAATAGCGGTGAAACGATGAGACACTTGCAGCAACAGAAACGACGACGACGACGCTCTGCCACTCAACTTTTACTAAGCGTGTAACACGCCGCGAAGTCGTCTAGCCTCCACTCCATTCTCTAACCACTTGTGGTGTGGGGTGACGAGAGGGCCATGCATCGCATAGCCATTATCTCCCTTTCGACGACGATGCTGAATGCGGCCACTCATGCATGGAAATCCATCCAACCACAGTCGTAGTATAGTGAGAAGAGGTTGGCTGGCTGGAGCACAAGTTGTTATTTCCAGGAAATGTCTTCCTTTTCTTCTTTCTCAACGGGAGGCCTCAGATTTAATCGCTCCTCCGTTGGCACCGCCGCGGGTTACTCTTGCGTTAGTATGAGGGGGTGAGAGGAGGAATTTCCCTCCCGTCTTTTTTTCTCCGACTAAATGGGGCCGTTCTGTCCAATACGGCATTGGGTTCCCCCCTCCCCTCACCATTTTTATCTGCGGCGTAAGCCCGCAGATCTACCAGCGATCTTGGTTGTTGTTGTTGTTCTTGTTACAGTTGTTGTTGTTGATGATGATGGGGGGGAATAACTTTTTTACATGGGCTTTTCTAAGAGCCCATGTATGGTTTAGAAAAAAATGAAAGCAGGTCCCCCTTTTTTCCGCCATTTTAAAAATGTATTTCAAAAGATCATGCATGGTTTGAATGATCGTGTATGGCTAAAGAGGGGGTCACACCCCATTCCAAAATCATAGTGTGAGATTTAGATGACCAAGTAGTGTGGTTTCACTCTCTGATTTCAGAATGAGGTGTGACCCCTTCTACATTAGAGATTAGAAGGGGGGTGGGGGTCACACCCCATTCTGAAATCATAGTGGGAGATGAACCACCTTTAATTGAATTTTTAGAATCACACATGGAGGGGGGACACACCCCATTCTGAAATCATGGTGGGAAATTGGGTCAAGATTGCTGGTCCCAGTACAGTACTACAGGGTGTTCCAAAATGAGTGTGAATCACTTGAGGAGTCCCCCAATGAGCAATGTTTGCTATATCCATCTAATTTCTTGTCTAATAGAAGCTCAAGTGTCTTAGCTAACAGGGAAAAAAAGAATTTCTGGAATATCTCAAAAAATGGCCAAACCATGTCAAGAAAACTACAGAGGCAGAAAAGAGCTTGGCACCGCCATAAAATAAATTTTACTAAATAAATATTAAAAATTGCAAAAAATAAAGGACCTTTTTTCAGTTTTTTTAATTGTAGCTCTCTTATTTTTGATGTCAGGACATTGGTTTCTACCTTAGTTTGCGGCAAATTGTCTCTTCTTTTGTGGTAATACAAATTTGATTGGCTGCACCTGCTCTGGCACCTGCAGCAGGTGTTCAAAGTCACGGCGCAGGGGTGCAAAAAAGGTTAATTTAAAAAAATCATAGCTGTTTTATTTTTTGAGATTATTCAAAAATTCTTTTTTCCCTTGTTAGCCAATAAATTTATGCATCTTCACTCAAGAAGTCAGGTGGATATGACAAACATTGCACACTTGGGGAGTCCTTAAGTGATTCGCACTCATTTTGGAACACACTGTACAG
>JAAUYB010109335.1_pt1 | contig 13062 bp, 9 predicted proteins | sample 7278071 | NCBI WGS metagenome assembly JAAUYB01 (sample SAMN14350121, study PRJNA611818) | marine sediment metagenome | isolation source: surface marine sediment (1.8m) | place: French Polynesia: Moorea | collected 2018-08
CAACAAGATGGTGGTGCTGGCCCTCCCCTGCAGGAACATGGAGGAGGAGATCTACTGCAACAAGATGGTGGTGCTGGCCTTCCCCTGCAGGAACATGGAGGAGGAGCTCTACTGCAACAAGACGGCGGTGCTGGTCCTCCCCTGCAGGGATATGGAAGGAGGAGCTCTACTACAACAAGATGATGGTTCTATTTTACCCCAGGGAGGAGTAATTAGGGGATAAGTTGCCGACTGCCAAGGAGAAGATCAGGAGCTGGTCAAGGAGAGGCACCGGCTAAGAAGAGATGCCCGCCAAAGAGTAGCAGCCGGTCAGGGAGCGGCAGCCAGCAGGGGAGCGGCAGCCCAGCCTGCTGGGGAGGGGCAGCCGGTCGGGGAGTAGCAGCAATACTTTGAGCTTGTATTGTATACACTTTTGTCAATACTTGAAGTGTTTTTTGAAGTGAATAAAAATATACAAAATAATGCAACTGTGAATGCACTTTTTGGAACACCAGCAGTCTCTTCTCAAGTGTAAATACTGCTGTTGACATTACATGCTGTCTGTCTCAAGAAATGTTGATAATAAGGTTTCTATTTTATGCCTTCTAGGGTATGTTTGAGTAATTTCAATGCTGTACACAAAAAAAGTCTGAAGGGCACACTAAGAGTGCTTTTGGAAGTGATTGAATTATTCATTTTTGGAAAAAAATAAAGAGGCTTAATAGAGTTATTTAATAAGGGCCAAACAACACCCTGTAACAACGCACTAAACAACACACTAAGTCACGCTAGTAGGAACTTTTAGTGTATCTCTTCCACACCCTTCCACAACACCCTTGGGAGACACTAGACCGCCTGATTGGGAAGGAACCAGTTACACACACACACACACACACCTTACAAGAATAGGCATATATTGTTTGTCCCTATTTATTCGACATATCAGAAAAGTCCACAGCTTTGGGGCACACAAAGTAAGCTTTTTGACTAGAACATAACTATGTATTACATCTGACTTCAATAAGTTTTTTTACAGCACCAACTTTCTTCTCTGATTTGAGATTCTAAGGAATACTCTCCCATATGTCTACAGTTCTTGGTATAATACTTACACATTGGGCCAGGGTTTTGGGTGGGAACTGCCTTACTGAGTGGCGAGTTGGTCTTGAAATATTTTTGACATTTTAACCTGAAGGCTGTGAGGGGATGACTTTGCCAATTTAGATCACATTTCCAGACAAGGACGGACATAGCTTGACAGACTTCTGATTTGCGCACAACAACTCCTCGTAAGGTACTCTTTTTTTCACTTTTAGAGCCACTCGTAGTAAATATCCATGTAGGGCTTGCAAATGCAGGCATCTTTTAGCCACATCCTGAGGGTCACAAGCATTAGTCACACGTTCAAGTCAATAACAATGTTTTATGGTGAACAGAGGTTATATTATTTCTGATATGATTGTTTAGGGTTTCCGTTCTAATTGTTGAAGGATGCCAATATGCGTAACTCCACTTCTAGTTTGTCAATGCACATTTTCCATGAAAGGCTCTTGCAGATGTTCAGACCAAGCAGTTTTTCTCCACAGGATTTCTCCACTCCCACTTGACCCACCCTAAGTGGTTCCTCCCTTTTTCTTCTGAAGAATACAGCTTTGCTTTGGAAGCATTTGATGCCAGTTTAGAAGCCCTTCATAAGCCTACTTTGGTAGCTGATTTCCTCAAGCCTTCTTCCGGGACTTCCTCTCTTGTTTTTTTTGAACGCTTAGTCTTTCCCAAATGACATATTTGTAATATGAAAAGTGCCATATCTGATTGTATTAGCAGTGGAATGTAAGGTTCCTATAATACATGAAGAAAATGAAAAAAAATACATTGGTACTTGCTTTTTGGTCAATGTAAGATAAGTGTATTTATGTACCGGGTGCACCGGAAGTCGGTGTAGGTATATTGGGATCAACATGGGCAGGTCCATGAACATGACCATCAGTAAATTTTTCTTTGGACTCAAAAAGGAGACTTTCAGCTTTAATTTGCCATGTGTCACACTACTCTACTTAAAAAACATAGGAGCCAGAGTAATTTGAAAAATGGCTTCAAAAAAGTGCCGCACACATATGATATAAATTTTGCACAAAAAATCGGCAATTTTTTCAAAAATTTCCTTTTTTGACACAAAAATGGGCATAACTTTTGAATGGGTCGGGCTAGAGTGCAGAAATTTTTGAAGGGTGGAAAGCTTAGAATCTCCTTGCTTTACCATTAAAATGAAAAAAAAAATTAAGCTCACGTTCTTGAGCAACATCAGAAACTTGTTCACCGTCTCTGCCAAGTGGAACAAGTTCAAGTTCTGGACCACCACGCCCATGTCCTTTCACCTTAAGATCTCAAATTATGCACAGAGATACCTTAGATAGTCAACTTTTTGCAGCAAAAAACGGGAAAAATCAAACAACATGGTCAACTTCAGTAAGTCCATGAATTTGGGTCACAAAAGCCTACACCGACTTCCGGTGCACCCAGTATATATTTTCTAGTTACATTTAATCACAGAAAAAAGCAAATGACAATGCAATTCACCTAGTATTTTACAAAATTAATTATGAATGTACTAAAGAAATGGCAAATGTTCATATTACTTTGTGTCACTCATCATATCAATGTAGTTTGTGTAGTTTTTTATTGTTAATAACTTTTAAGTATTCCCAATGAAGTGCCAGTTTTTTTAAAAAAGAAATATTGCATTTACTTTATTGCAAGGAAACCAAGAGAAATCTTTCTAGAGAACAAAATGCTTAACACACATGGAAACTATTGTTTTTCCTTTGCAATCAACATGTCCTATGAAATACTAGAATGAAAAACCTTTAAAAGCAGACATTTGTTGTCCTGCTACTATCTGTTTTGTTGGCACTTTACAGTAAAGTACCACAGAAAAGATTTTGACATAATTGAATCTTTTTTTAGCACTATTTACCTTTGATTTTGCCTCAAAAAGGTTGAAAAAAATGGAAGATTTCCAGTAGGTAAAGCCTCATTTTAGGCCAGAAAGTTTTTTTCCATATTACATGCTTTGTGCGTAGCAAAAAAATAATGCATGGTTTACTGTCATTTCCAATCTCCAATATATATCATAAATTTTTCAATTTTACATTTTTTTGCAGGTTGGACCTAAAGATATCAATTGTTGAGATTGAAACTTATGTCTAAGAACACAGCAGAATTACTCCTTTTTTAGGATTGTTCCACGGATGTGTACATTCAGATGTTGCATTTTATTAACAGCTCAAAAATGAAGTAAAATGTCACTGAGGTAGTTTGATTCCAAAGAATGACCCTTTAGTGCACATCCCAGCATAAAATGATAAATTTCATTCTTTTAGAATGATTAAACACATTGCCTGCACTTTTGGGATTTTTGTCTTAAGAGTGAGTGCCTTGAACAATTCTGGATGTAAGTGCATTTTAATTAGGTATGATATTTAACAAAACCACGTCACTCTTTGTGTATGTTCAGCCTTTGAAAAATCAATTGTACTTTGTGCCAGGAACTTATCATTTTGAAAAGTCAAACTCTGTTATGAACAATGAAAGATTGTTTTCTAAGCAAAAATGTTTAAGGCAATTGTCCCTTTAGAAAGTTAAAATGTTTTTAGAGAAACCTTAATGTTAGTCTTTATTTTCAAGTCTCTTTCACTATAGGCTCATACTTTATTACTATAAGTAATTTTTGAGTCAACCCAAAAACTGTTCATATTACATTGTAGCCTTTCTTGACTTCTGCTGTTCTGAGATCTATGTATCCATAAACATATCCAATACCAAACAGTATGTCTTAAACTTTGCTGGGAAGTATGTAGCTTCAATGTTAACATTCACCCTTAAAGGTACGATAATCAACGTTAAACAGCAAGTGTTGCACTGACAATAATCACTTTTGTGTATGTTTAACATTGTCTGTAAATCACAAAAATCACACTGTTGTTGAATCCACAAAAAATGAACTGCATCAGGCGGATAAAGGTGCAGGGGGAGGTTTTGAGCCCCATGGGGGCCTGGTGTGACAGTCAAGACGAATTTGTCTCTCTCTGGTATTGTGAAAGCAACATATTGCTGGCTTGATTCGTGTGATGCGAGCTGGCAATAGGCATTGATTAGGTCCAAAGCCGACATAAACTTCGCATCTAGTTGTCCTAATCGGTGGACACACTGAGGAACAACCATAAATGAATGGTAGTTATCATACATACTTTCATTCACCATACGTAGGTTTATTACAAAGCATATTTTGTTTGAGGACGTCTTTTTCGTGGCAAAGACGGGACTATTGTACGGGCTAGAGTAGTCTTCTCTAATGAGAGGAAAAGGACGGTTGTGTGATCGCCGATTTTTGTCTCCCCGCTCTCCTTTTAGACAGATAGGGATAAGCTTTTTTCTTCCCTCTTATGTCGTGATCTTTGGCCCTAAATTTTTTATATATATTAAACATAAAATTTCTTGTCTGGAACGTGAGATATTAGGGGCTGTAAATGGCCTTGTTGTGCTCTATAGTATGTTTCTTATCTGTTCTCAAAAGTGAGAAATCGGCACTCACACAACCGTCTCTTTCGTTTCATTGCTTCTAAGCAGAGGATCTCATTTACTTGCAGGTAAATGAAGGTCAAATGTTTTGCAGGTTTCGGGAATTGCTTCACATAGGCGGGTTCTTCCGGTTTCGGATAGAGAATGTTCGTTCTTCCCATATCAAATTTTGATGTTGATGCTGCTTGGTGTTGGTGGTAGAGAGCGGCGTGGAGATGGTTTCTTTGTTCTAGTGAAAGGTGGATTTGCTTCTCTATTGCTTTGTCCAATGTCCATCACTTTTGTTTTCTCTTCGCTCTGGCATGAACTGTTCATTGGCTTATGGCAGCGTGCTTGTCCTAGTTCTGCTAATGTTAGAAATTGTTCTTGCTTCACTGCACTGGTATTGTGAGGCCTAGAATATATTCTCCATAAAAGTATCTACCTTAGGGAATCATTGACAAGGCAAATAATTGTCTTTCCCATGTTCTTGCTCTCGTTGGCAACATCATGATGGTTCGTTGTGAGTAGAAAAGGTTGGTGCGGTAAAAATGATCTCTCTTTTGTTCTCAGTATTTTTGAGGTATGTGAGGAAGAATTGTCTGACAGGAGAGTACTTCTTCTGCTCTTGTTTTGCACTGGACGCAGTGCCTACTGCCGAAAAGGTGGTAAGTTGAAGCCGGCGTACATCCCCACGAACTGGCTGTTGGTGATGTCCAGGACGTGCGTAGTTCGCTGGCCGCTCGGCTGCGGCACCTGCAGCGATGGTGGTGGTGGTGGTTGCTGCTGTTGGCCCAGAGGAGGTCCCCGGCCATGTCATGGTGCGGGGAGGGCACTGGCTTCTTCCAGTCTTCATCCTCCAGGTACCTGCAGTTCGAGAATTGTCCGAGGCAGAGACAGGAACTGCTGTTGCTGAATTAGATACATTTCAGGGTTAACTGGGAATTGTCGTTTCTGTCGTTGCCATTGTCAATTACTTGGCTGTCCTGCTCCTCTTCCGCCTCCTCCTCTATTGCCTCCTTGTGCTCTGCCGCGTCCTCTGTGTCCTCTTTGGCCTTGATGAGGGATCAAACCAAGGTCCGCAAGGAGCTTGTCCTATTCTTGTCTGTCTGATGGGACTCTGCAGTCGTCGCTCTTGTGCTCTTTTTTTGTGCAGACAGCACTGAAGCCCAAGGAATGTTGCGGAAGTTGATCCAGTCTTGTCTCTTCATAGGTTTGCTGTGCCACACAGCATGCGACGCGTCAGTGTTGCCTCCTCCTCGGCCTCCGCCGCGTCCTCCTCCTCGGCCCCTTCCACTGTAGCTGAACACATTGACTCTGCCGCTCGCACATTTGCTGGGAGGTGTTGTCGTCTGCGGAGTGTTTTCATGTGCTTGGTGGAAGAATTTTTGAGCCGATAAAAATGTTACAGATTTCCTCAAAGGAGTTTTCTTCAAACAGCTTCTTGACTTCCTCTTGCATTTTCTCCTCCAGTCCGCGGATGACAAAGTCGATGTATTCTCTCTGCAACACGGCGTCAGTTTTCCTCTTGATCTTCTCCTCGCGGGGCAGGCAGTTGTCACAGCCGTCACATCTGTTGCAGGGAGGCAGCGCTCGGGCGATCATCTGTCTCGTCTTCTTGCTGACCTTGTACTGGTACAGATGGAAGTGGTAGCTGAGGTTGCCGCAGAGCTCGCTGTCCCTGAGGTACAGGGTCTCGGCCTGCGTGACTCTGGCATCGGGCATGAGCTAAATGCCAAATCGGTTGGCAAACTTCTCCTTAAAAGCATCCCAGTCTAGTCGGTTAAGTCATTGATGAATTAAATCTCCGTCCGTCCGGTACCACTTCTGGGCCACGCCAGTGAGACACGGTTAGAGGTTGTCAAGCCTCTTGTCCTGCGTGATACGGGCATGTTGGCAGTAACCAAGGAAACTGCCAATAAATTCTTGAGCGAGGGTACTTGTCTCGAAGATATTGCTTCCCTCTCCTGTCAACATGAACGTAGGTATGATGGGTTTGGTACGGCCAACGCCACCATTTAAGTTTCTGAAGTAAAATGTGGCAAAGAGCACTACAAAAATCACCACCAAAATCAAAAATGTCCTTTGGCAGTCTCAAATCATGACATATTTCCCATGGCACCACTTAGATGCAAAGACCAAATATCTGGGGACTTGCTCAAAGTAAAATTTCAGCTATACGTAGCTCCACCTAAGACCACCAGGACTTCAAAAATGGTCTCACAAATTTCATGAAATGCCACATAGTAGCATCATTTTTTTTTGTCAAAAAATAAGCCTATGAAAGGACACCCTGCAGACGATGACAACGTGCAGCAACGGCATAAGCAATGGGGTCAACGCTTTCAACTACAGCTGAAGGGTCCGAGACGGAGAATGATACGGTGGAGGTCGAGGATGAGGCAACTTCCGCACACCATGTGCCATGCAGCAGACCCACAATTTTGACCATATTGAGTCAACTTCTGTGACATTCCCCTGGACATTTGTGTCATCTGCGCAAAAAAGGGCCACAAGAGTGATGGCTGCCAAGTTCCCCCCGACAGGCAAGAGTGGGGCAAAATTTTTGCAGACCTTGGTTTGACCCCCTGTCAGGGTCAAGGAGGTGGACATGGAGCACGCAGCAGAGGACGAGAGGCAACCAATGAGGAGGAGCAGGAGAGCCACTAAATTTGAAATGTCATCAGCAGGAGCAATTCCCAGGTAACCCTGGAATGTACCTGATTTAGCACAGCAGATTTTTCCCCCGCCTGGAACAATTGTCCAAATGCAGGTACACGGAGAAGGAGGAGGCCAGTGCTACTTGAGAAATGATATATATTTCCCAAGTAAAAATATGGTGGCAAAGAGGGCATTACCAAAAATATTGCCCAAAAGTAGTTTTTGGATCTGGAATTGGCCATGGTGGTAGACGCGGCCTTGCTTGCTCGCTAACCGCCTCCCCCCGATGGCCCCGCCTGCAGGTGCTTTTTGTCTGCGGAGGCTTCCTGTTTCCAACATTGCTTGATGACGCCACGGTGCTAACATTCGACGATGAACCGAAATGGCTCCCCGCCACCTGCTTCCCATGGCTTGCGTTCAGGCCCGCCTTGGACGGACAGTAATGCTGTGGGTGGCCAAACCCGCGGCAGTTGAAGCACTTGACCTTAGTGCCGCCAGTCCCCATCATGGCTGGTTCCAGCCTCCGCGCGGCAATATGTCCCACGCTCCCCTGCTTTTTGTTGGAGTCTTGGCGCCGTTTGGCCTGGCGACGCCCATCCGCGTAAAAACAAACTTGGATCCATCGTCTTCGTCAACACCCATGTATTCAACTTTGGAAGCAGTTGTGGTGTATCTCACAGTTAGTAGGGGTAGCCGAACTAACTTTGATAAGAGGTCAGCAAGACTTATCTTTCGCACGCGTTCCTCTTTTCCCCTCGCAGATATCCTCCGTTTGTTGATCCAATGATTTTCCATGCTTGGTGACGACCACTCAAGGTCCCGATCCCCGTATGGGAGACCCCGGCCTTGGTCTGAACCCGTACGATGCCCGGAGGGGTCACCCATTGTCACCGACCGCCTAGTAGGTGTAGTAGAAGCCTCGGTTGCCCCTGATGTTGATTTTGCTGAACAGCTCCAACGAACACGTGCTTTTGCTCCAGCAACAAACAGCTGACCTTCTTAAATCCAAGGAGTACATGTGTCATTTGTGTTTTTCACCTTCTAGGGACTTTCCCAGTGTATGTAATGGAAAGCAACAAAAAATATTTCCTTGCACATTTGAATTCGGAAACACATATGTAGGAAAAAACCATAAAAATATGTATGTTTTATTGGTTTTTAACATTAAGCTACTGGCCTCAATGGAGTTTTGGAACTTTTGGCCTCAACATACCAGGACAACTAGAGAAGGGAAATGTAAAAATATGATTTTTCTTATGAGATGATTTGAGCCATTACTAATTTAGTTACAACATTGTTTTGTGTTTCCTTAAATCTCAAAAATTAAAAAAATGAGTAGAATAACTTTAGTTTTCCTAATTTTCTTTTCTCGGTTCTATATTTTTGAAAAAATTAAAATGGGTATTTAGAGCCTATTCATTATTAGTATGACACAAAAAAATTGCAATCAATTTTAACAGTTTTTCCTACAAAATTATAGCAAGAAATTATTCCATTTTGTACTCTAAAACACATGGAGGCTATTGTTCTTCTATTTCTTTCAATGTATGTGTTTTGAAACAGCAACGAAAGTTATGATGTTTTTGTCAATGAAAAGTTCTGTTCTGCTTAAAGTCAAATAATTTTCAGGAAATACCAGATGATCTTTTAATTGGAACTCCGTTATTTTCATGCCCTGGACATTTTAGTTCAGTTTTTGAAAAAAGAACAGCTTATGTAATTTTCCCTTCCAAAAATGTAAAAAATGCATGGTCCAATTTACCCAATAAAAGATTGGTAATCATGGATTGCCTAAAATGTGAGTAGAGCATCCTCTATCCTAACAAAACTTAGTCCAAGCAGTGTTAAAGAATAGAAGATCAGTATAAGTGAACCAAGAACATACTTTGTTCATGGACTTGTGGCATAGGAAATATCAGGAACATAAGTCAAAATTACAAAGAAAAAGATAATTCCTAGTGGTAAAGAAATTTATGTTCAAGTTAAGGTGGATCCCACCCCAAAGACAAATATTAACAGGGGAATAAATCCCATCCGAAGGAGAAATGTGTTCAGGAAGCAATGGATTCCACCCCAAAAGGAATTTGCAGTGACAGAGTACAAGACATATATTCGTGGTAAACTTGTTTTGGTCCCCCGGCAACCCATCAAAACAACTGTGGCCTTTCTGGCCCTGAACAAATACCAAACAATATTGTAAACTGAAAAATAACCAAAATTGTTTCATAGCTTTGGGCAATTCACGCTTTCAGTTTCTCTTGCGATGTAAAAAGCTGGCCCTCTGGTGAACATTCTTGAAAATATGTTGGTGTACATCTGGGGAAGGAAGAGCTTATTTTTTTTAGCTCTTTATTTATGAGTTTTTTAAGTAATGCAAAAGGGGTGTTGTAATTTGATTTGAAAAAAAGGTTACCTAGATTAACATGTGTCAGTATCAAAATCTGAGGCCCCTACCTAGCGTCCAAAACTGCAAGATGTAATAATGACCAAAGTTGACTCACCCTTCCAAACATCCAAAAAGTAGCGGTTTTCTAAAGATAAAATACAGAGTATACCTTGTGTCCAAATTCTTTCATCCTCCCTAAGGTACAAAAACTGCCACCTTCCTTATTGACCAAAAACACAGATTATGTACCAACAAAAAAGACATTTTGGTATCATACATTCAGTTGAAATGTGCTGCTGGGCACAGGCAATGCTCCGACCGCCAAATGATACATTGAGAAGCACTGTGCCAGTCACCAAAAGATACCTTGGGTGGTGACAGTATGTAGTTCCTCTTCCTCCGGGTCACAAGCAATTTTTCAAAAAAATCAGGTTTTCTTGGAATTGTCAAACTGTCAAATCTGGATCTGGCAATTTGGCAAAAAAGGGCCTGATGCTGGCAATTTGCCAGATAATTTCAGACTATCATCAGCCACTGTCAGTCAGTTAAAAAATACTGCTAAAAGTATTGCTCAAATTCTTGATTTTATTGCATAGACTAATATGATATCAAGTTTTTACTCTTTTTCCTTTTGTCAGTACACTTTATAATCTGCCATACTCTAAACTCAGATATAATTACTGGAAAAGATTCTTCCCGGAATGACCACTTTTTGCTTTTTCACACATTGCCAGACAAGTATATTTTTTGCCAAATTTGAAGTGTGAGAACTTCTTTTTTTTTTGGAAAAATTGACAAGGAAGACATTATAAAATTGCCAAATTGCTAGCTCCTATTTTTGGTCAAATGCTTGATTCAACACATTGCCAACTAAAACATTTGACAAAATGAAGGGATCCCTTCCTCCGGGGGTGTTGGCAGTGGTTCATTGCTCTTCCACCGAGGGCGGCGGCGGAGCAGAGGGTGGCAAGGAAGAGCCCCCAAAGAAGAAAAGGAAGAAGAATTTCTGGCGTAATAGGGACAAGGAGGAGGAAGGGAAGCCAAGAAGGGTGGAGCACAGCAAAATTTCTTTTTCTTCCATTAATGTGCAATATCTTTCAGTGAAAATATAATAGTCTATCTGGAATGCTGATTGTGCCACGTCTTTCAAAAACACAGCTTTTTGTCTTTGAACACTCGGGAGACACGGAGGATTTTGGTCACTATGGATACTTTAGATTTTGGATGAAACAGAAGGGTGCAGGTTTTTGGACGTTAGGTAAACTCATGAATTTTTGGATGACTCAAAATTGTTTGGACGTTAGAGATGCATCCCAGTTTTGGACGTACGGGAGCCCCCCCTCAAAATCCTAATACATTAGGTAAATACATAATTAAAGATTTATTGTTATTTACAGTATAAATACACTATATATGTGTAGTAATATGAGTGTATGTTTTTTCTTGTTCCTCGTACATTTTTTGGTTCAACTTCATGCAAGAGAAAAAAAGGATGTTGCATTTTAGCATAAATTGATTGTTTCACTTTTTGTTGACTGACTACCTATGGTGTTTCAAAACAACAGCAAATAGGTACTTGTTTTCCCTTCTTATGCACCTACCTACACCAATTACTGTAGAAGCTGATTTCCCTCATCAGAGAGCCAGCATTTTTGCGTTGCAAGCAGAATTTTGAGTGTGAATGGGTGGGAGATAAGGCTATGGAACATAACCTCAAAGTACGTAGTCTCCAACAACAACTACAATAACTACCACTGTTCTATGACCTGTTGGCTTGTGCTTTGCTACATATAAAAATGTCATGCTACAAAGTTTTTAGATTGTGTAAAAAAAGATTGGCAAGAAACTAAGCCACTAGCATTGTCTGGACAAAATAAGGATGTTAACCACTCATTTGCTTTTGTTGGTGAAATGAAATATCGGCCTTGTCACAACAATAACTCAATTATATCAATGTGAGTAACTTAATTAAAGCATGAAAATAGAAAATGTGCGTCTTGCTTTGAGACGACTTTGAAAAAAACCACGAGGCATGTTTTTGGCTACAGATTTTAACTTGATTATTGTATACCATTTATTTGTAAGCAATGATTTTGATAGCTTTCGCTACTGGACTTAAAACCAAATAGGGATCATTCATAGCCTTCTTGTTATAGTTTTGCCATATATATTTTATAAATTGTAGTAGAATCCAGATTGTAGTAAAATTCTGGAAATATACTCGATTAGCATTCTTGGAATACAAAAAGTGTTGCTGAAGCTGATATATATCAAATTTTGACAAAACGAAGTAAAACACTCTGCGTGGCTAGCTGGTGTACAAAGCATTTACTTGTTTTCAAGCTAATCCAGCCCTGTCCTTCCCCGAGCTAAACAGGAGTAAGTGTGCATGTGAAAACCTGTAGCCCGCCTTAAGCTATCCCTAAAACAACAACAGGAAAAGTAAACTATAAAAAAACTGTGTAAGTATCAGTCTTGCACAGAACAAACATTATTCAAAGACCTGCCACATTGAGAGAATAAAATTTCTTTTGATTTTTTTTCAAAATTTCAAATTTTGAATGTCCATTGTACAATGTGACCAGAATAGTTTTTTTATTAAAGAGACCAGTCCCCTTTATCTTCATTTTGGAGTTTGACTTTCTTGACTTTCTTCTAAATCAAGTAAGTCCCAATTTGTTTTGAAATCACTGTTTTGTTTCAAATAAGCTGCGTGGAAAGAAGTGGCTCGAGGCAAGTAATTTGGGACCAAAGAACTTCAGAGAAAAATAATCTTACAATTAAGGATACCACAGTTCACACCTCTGTAACTTGAAATTCCCCTTCCACAGGTTGGCTGGCAAACTTTTCTTTTTCTTAGGTGTAAAAATGATGGAAACTGGACAAATATTGTAAACTGCTCAAAACCAAGCTACAAGCATGCAAGTTACAGTAAGGAAAGTACATTATTGAATCTTTTGGAATTTTTTTAACTTATTCCATAGGTTTCCAGCCTAAGGAATGTTGCGATATTCTTACATTTTTCTTGGTTGGAGATTATCCATTGTTTTCTCTAGCATATTCTTCCTTTCTTGGAATATGGAAAATGGTAGCATTGGATTCAGATTAATAACATATAACCTAGTCTTCTGGAAGTTGTAGGCAGGAAAACAAAATGAAAAACCCTTTTATGTTAAATATGGCAATGACAACCTTTTTTTGTCATACACTAATGCTACCGATTATCCAATGCCATGGACTATGTGGGGAGGACCATTTTCAAACCCTGGAACTCGAATTGGAAACATAAAATTTGGTCCAAAAGAAATAGTATGTCCTGATAGGTACAAGGTAGTACAATTTTTACTTATTTGTCATGGATTAGGTTTTTGTCACATAGGAAACTTGGGTGTCTCGTGTGTGTATTTCGGAGATCACATCACGACTGAATATAATATGTACTATGCTACATACTGTATCTTCTTCTCTCTCTTTCTCGC
>JAAUYB010090334.1_pt1 | contig 13061 bp, 20 predicted proteins | sample 7278071 | NCBI WGS metagenome assembly JAAUYB01 (sample SAMN14350121, study PRJNA611818) | marine sediment metagenome | isolation source: surface marine sediment (1.8m) | place: French Polynesia: Moorea | collected 2018-08
GGAGTAACCGAGAGAGTCGGAATAAAATAGAAAAAATGAAATGAGTTCGTAGTATGTCTTGATTGACGAATTTAGAACTAAGCGGAAACATTACAAAAGGTAGAAATAGTGGTGGGGGGTGGATAAAGGATTTTGATAGAAATAAGGAAAATTTACTAAATGATTTTTCTTATTTTTTTTTGACATTTAAAGATCAATATTTATTGTTATTTTTCAAAAATAAATAATAAAACTCATGGAGTTAATTTGCATTTTCTCGCTCCTTTTCCTTTTTCCTCCCCCACCCCCCCTTTTTCTCCCTTTTGTACGGTTTGCGCTTAGTGCGAACGGCGGCAATCAAGACAGACTACGAACTCATTTCATTTTTTCTCTTTTATTCCGACTCTCTCGGTTACTCCACAAATGATAAACTGGCCTCCGGTACTTCCGTTTCTCCTTCCTTTTATAGATTCATTTACCATGTCTCCTCCGGCGGCGGCGAACTCTTTCCTCCATCCTCGTCCTTGGTCGGCCGGTATGCGAATAAAGGGCGTTGTTAGTTGATCCCTTTTTTTCGCCGTCTTCTAGTCTTCCTTCCTCCCAGGTAGACGGGAGCCGATTGGTATGAATACGTATACGTATACAGTCTTCGCCGCGAGAGAAAGATCATTAGGGGACAGTCGCATGCCTCCTCCTTCCCCCTTTTTGTTCCTCCTTCGGGTGGAGGTGATGGAGGTAGCTCCTCGCTCGGTTCTTAATGGAGCGGGTTGTTATCTACTCAGGTTGGCGGAGGGTTTTCGTCACCCGCTCAATATTTCAATCAATGTTGGATGATGACTTCTCGAAGTTGCATTTCAATCCATTCTTTCCCTCTTCTTTCCCAGTGTTATTTTGTGGCAATGCATACCAAAGTTCTTATGTACAATCAATCCTCTTCTTTCATTTCCATAGTTTGTACCCGCTACCTCATCTGCCCCTCCTAAGGCGAAGCCGGTAATCTACGAACGATTTCTTCGTCTCCATTTGTCAAATGGTGTCCTGATTGGTATCATAAACTTATTATGGTTAGTGGGGCGATTATGTTAATTTCCCTCCCTGTTCTTCTTGGGTGGCGGCGGTAGCAGTGGTTTGAAGGTGGTGGATTTGCGAGAGTCTTTTCCTTTCTGGGTCAGTGTATTGATGGTGGCCGTGATTGCGAGGGGTCGAATTCTGGTGGGGTTAGGGAGAGTTATGGGTATCTGATCCGCCCCCTCTGATGGTTGCTCTTTTGTTTTCTCTCCGCGGTCAGTTTCCGGGTTAGTGGTTGGTCAGGGCACGACGGTGGCTTGGGTTACAGTGGCCGTGGGCATTTCTGCGGGTGATGGAATGTAGGCCTTCGGGATGGGGGCCAAAAAGGGTTTCCCTAGCACAGGATTCAGTCCAGGGAGAGATTGGGGCCGTGTAAGGGTTGGTGTTGGTGGTGGTGGTGGTGGAGGTGGGGGTAGGGGTAGTCCAATTCCTGGGGCAGTTGTAGCCAAGTGATGCGGGGGACCGGTAGAGAATGTGGTTTCGGTTACTGTTGGGGCAGTTGGGGAGAATACAGTACGGGGAACGAGTGTTAAGTAGCCTGCTTCTTGTTCTAACTCCTCCTTGCTTCGGAAGATCAGGGGTGGTTCTTCCGGTGGTACTCCTTGGTCTTTCCCTTTTCTGATTGCTTCGTCCCGACTCTGGAGAGCTGAGAGTCGTTTGGAGAGGTACTCTAGTTGGTTTAGCTGTTCTCGGATTTTGGCTCTGTACATTTCTGGCTCCAAGGACTCATAGGTGTTGCGAGCTCTTGGTGGGGGTGGGGGTGCTTGGGGACAAGCTCCTCCTCCTCCTCTCCTTCGTCCATCACCTTCTTTTAATGCTGAAGCCCCTCTAAGATCGGTGGTAGCTTCTTCCCTCTCCATCCTCCTCCTCCGTCTTGCTTGGCGCCGACGGACAATTCCGGGGGGAATATTGTCATCTGGCATTCCTCGCCATCTGGGGGCTAGGCCGAGTAGGAAGTAGGCGACATTGGGCCAGAGAGTATGAATGATGCGAGCGTAGCACCTTCTTGGTTCCACATCGGGAAAAAGGCAGTGGCGCATCACTCCGATCACCCAGTTACAAAATTGGAAGAGCTGTTGCAGCCCTACAAAAATGCATACTAGATAGTCCGATAGTCCAGATGATCTTCTTGGCCGAATCCAACCATGATAGCAGGGAATGCAAGGGCAGTCCTACGTAGTGAGTTACCAAGCTGGTATAAATTTGAGAGTTTACGGGGGAGGTCGGTAAATGGCCGGCGAGCTCACGGAGAGTGACATCTTTTACTCCGTCGATTAGACGCCGCCGCGCCATCTGCAGAAGGGTAGCTAGGCTGTAGATACCAGCGAGAGTGAAATCTGGGTGTTTACGGTTGTTACGTTGGAATTTCTTGGGGTTAAGGGGCTGTAGCGTTCTTGGGGCCGCTACCGTACGAATAGCAGGATCTGCGGTCACCCACTGCCCGCGGTCATTTTGGTAATAAGCTGCAAATTGTGGCAGGCACGGGGTGGCTGCGCTAATAGTAGAGATCAGGTGTGAGTGTGGTTCCAAGAAAAACCTGTACTTCGGAACTGTTAGTAAATTCGTCTGTCTCGAGATGGAGTTGTCTCTGTTTGGCGTGTTACTGTTGTTGTTCAAACTCCATTAGCTGGTCATGATCTTGTGGGGTTTATCGCACAGGAAGGCTGTCGTAGCACTCTTCGGCGTCGATGGCCTGGACCTTGATTCTGGGACATTGGTAGATGTGCCAAGCTTCTCCACCAATGGTGGCGAATTGGCCGTTTCCCAGAGCGACTGTTCCTCCTGCCAGAAATGCTTGCTGTGCGGCAGCTAGAACAGCATACTTGTTGGCATAGAGTTGCCGTTCCCCTAAGCACAGCATAGGGTCTTCGACGCGAAATCTTCTATGGAGCGTCCCGTATAACTATAAATCCAATTATCTTGTTGATCAAATTTTAAATTCAGGTCTACGCCATTGGGGTCAATATTTCGGTCAGAAAGGGCACTTTTTCGTGCTGCGGGGATTAGGAAGAGCAAGGGATAGTTAGTGGTATACATTTCTTTTTGACAATTATAAACGGGTTCTTTTACTTCTAGCCGAACGAGACGTTTGTCATCAATGAAAACTGTCTTCACCTCCGTTCCTTCGGACAAGGTGATTTCCTTTCCACTGACTTCCCTAATTTTGAAAAAAAATACATTCCACAATTCCTTCAGGTGCAGGCCATACCCAAGTTCCTTCTCGTGTTACACATTCTCCTTTCTGGGCTTGACAGTTGAACGGTAGTCGCAAACATTTTCCGGCGACTGTTACACGGTTCTCGTCATCTATGAGTATCTCCTGGTGAACAATGTTCTTCTTGCTCGCTTTGGGTTAGTGTGGCCATACTTGATTCATCCTTGACATCTTTTCCTACTTCATGATCCTCTCTGGCGGCTCTGGCAGTGGCCTTCTTCCATTCAGGCATTCCTTCTTCAAAAATGTCATACAGGCATTCATCTTTGAAACGCTCCCCAGCACATGAAAAACAGTAGGGGCATCTACGGCTTCTTCATTCTGTAAGGCTTTATGGGCGAGATATCGTATAGCAAGGTTGTTAGCGGAGGAAAGTACCCCCAATATTTTACTTGCGAAGGGTTGGTTATCCAGGGGCGGCTTTTGGGTTACCAGGGCGCGCGATACATGTTGCCATGTTATCAAACTACGGTATATGATTAGTTGTTTTTGTTTATGTTGGTCCGCTGCAACTTGGTCTTTGGGACTTTGAGTTGTAGTTGACATGATAGCATCATCTGCTTGTCCTATCCCCAGGAGGCCAGGAGAGGAGGGAGATGACAGTGGGGCTGGAGATCACAGCTGCTGATGATAATTGGCACCAGACGCGATGTTGGTGGCAGATAGTCAAATGTTTGGTTTCCGCGTCTTCACACAGCCGATGGGCGGTGACATATTTACAGAAATGCCGAAAGGAGGGTTCCTCACTGCATAGGGTCCGTCTCTCTCCAATGCCGCAGTACATGGCGGTCAACCGGCGGCTCCTCCTCTCAATCTCGTCCCGGACGACGACGAGGCTCCCATAGAGAAGGGCCAACACCATCAGGAGTTTGAAGCTCCAGGTGACCGGGGGTCCCATGGTCCTTTTCCTTCTGCCTGTTGAACAACAAATCATTGATAATCACATTATCCTTCCACTATAGATTTGTTTCTATAATTTCTCCTCCTTCTTGAACACGACCTATTTGCTTAACTCTTCTCTCATTTCCGTTATTATTAAGATCCATTGTTATTATTGCACTACATTAGTACGTCCTTGGTTCTTTAAGGTGCAAGTCGCCGCCGTTCCTCCCCTCGAACTGCAACCTGTCTCCTGGGTCTGAGACACCCTGCTGGCCCCTCTGAGGACTGGGGAGGGGATCAGCCGGGCTTGATGGAGATCGTAGCGGTCCCATTCAAGGTCCTCCATTGGCTCCGGGGCCGGAACCTGTCGCGAGGCAGCCCTGGGTGTCTCCTGAGTCCTTCCTCATGGCGGGCAAGGTCGGGGAAGTTGGGGCAAGGGCCCTCATCGTACGGGACGTGGGATCCCGGCTTGTCTTCCTTGTAGACCAGGTCGGTTTCCCCTACGGGGTCGGGGTCCCGGATGGGCAGCTCGCCTTCCACCTGGGTCCTCCTCTTCGTCTTCATCGTCTTCTTCCTGTTGCGGTATTCGGTGTCTGCCCCAATGCGAGGGGGGAGCCGGGAGAGTTCGGTCCAGGGTCTCCAAGTATTCGTTTCCTCTGCATTTGTAGTCTGCTGGATCTAGGTCAGGGTCAGGTTCTTATAGGGACAGCCTTTCCGCCGGCGTGAAGTAGGGCTTAAGTCGGTCACAGCTGACCACCAAGGAAGCCCGCCAAGTCCAGCCTTCGGCGGGTTCTAATTCGTACGTGGTTAGGTTAATTCTTCCTTTAATGGTCCAGGGCCCGGTGTAGCCGCGGTATAATTTCCTGCTAACTCCCTCTCCAGAAGGTGGCGTGAACAACCAGACCTTCTGTCCTTTGTGGTAGGTGTGCAGCTTGTCCCGATAGTACCGCCACTTATGATGCACTGATTGTTGGCGATGCTCCCATCTTAATTCTTGTACTGATTCCATTTTGTGCCGGTGTCGCCTCATGTAGTCCAGCAGTGGCACCTCAGACTCTTTAGCGGCTGGTGGGGCTTCAATCACGGCTAGGGGAATGTGGGGGACTCGTGCGAATATGATTTGATAGGGACTGAAGCCAGTTTGTCGGTTAACGGTGGTTCGGGTAACAAAAAGTATCAGGGGAAGTGCTTCCTCCCAGTCGACCTTTTTCTCCGTCTGTATCCCGCGGAGGGCAGCCTTCAAGTCCCGATGGAAACGCTCTACGCTATTGGACTTGGGATTATATGCCGGTGTATGAGTGATGACAATGTCAAGTAAATCTCCCACTTCTTTCAGCAGTCAACCGGTAAACTGAGCTCCTTGGTCGCTGTGGAGAGTCTCGGGATAGGCGTACCGCGAGAAGTTTTCCTTTTCTAAACATTCCACCACTTTCTCTGCAGTCGCAGCTCGTATTGGGAATGCTTCGATCCATCGGGTTTGAGCATCCATGATTGTTAGTAAATATTTGTTCCCATTCTCTGATGAAGGAAGCGGTCCCACAAAGTCTAGACAAAGTCGTTGGAAGGGGTACCCGTCTAAAATGGTAGCATACGTGTGTCTCTGATCTCTCTTCCGGTCCCTCTTTTGCTGACAGGCCTAGCACCTGTTGGTACATTCCCGGGTTATTTTTCTCATGCCGGGGAAATGGCAGCTAAGCGTTAGTTTATGCATGGTTCCATCTACCCCTCGATGCACTGCTAGTTGATGAGTAGCCCATACCACGTATGCTTGAAGATGGGCTGGTACGCAGACGACTCCCGAATCGTCCCCGTCCGCGAGTGGGCTATGATAGCGGAGTAGGTTTTCTTCGTCAAAGAATAAGGATTGGAATCTTTCTGCATAGTGGCGGAGATAGGGCAACATTTGTTTTCGTTCTTCCGTGGTCGGCTCCTGTCCAGTATTTAGCCATTCCATCACTTCAAGTAACCCAACATCTCTCTTCTGCTCTCTGGTCCACTTGGGGACTGTGCTGGGTAACTTGGCCTCTTTTTGAATTTGTGTGATTGCATTAACTTTTAGTATATCCTCGTCCTCTTCTCTGGCGGTGCGAAAAAGTTCAACAGCGCAGTTTCCTCCTCTTCCTCTTCCATTTCGGGGGCGTGTTCTAATCGGCTAAGTGCGTCGGCGTTAATATGATGTCTTCCTTGTCGGTGCAAAATTGAATGTGCTCAGAGTTTCTAGCCACCGTTGTATCATTCCAGCCGGGTGCTCCATAGATTTAATACAGGTTACTGGCGGTGGTCCGTTCGTAGGACGAATCTTTGAAACTGTAGGTAGTACTGGAAGTATTTCATGAAATAGATGACCGCAGCCAACTCTCCTTTGATGGCTGGGTAATTACTCTGACTCTTGGTTAATTTTCGAGCGGCATAGGTGATTACTTTATCTTCCCCTTGCTGGATCTGCGACAACACAGCACCGATTGTCCCATTGCTCTCGCTCCAGTCTGTTTCCAGAACGAAGGGAACCACCTCGTCAATGAATTGGGGGTAAGAAAGGACGGGGGCAGTGGTTAATGCTTCTTTCAAGACCTCAAAGGATTTTCTCATTGCTGGGGTTACTATAACGGGTGTGTTTTTCTTGTCTTTTTCGGCAGCCGCCACAGCATATGTCCAGGGTTTAGCCTTCTGTGCGTAATCGGCGATGAACATGGCGTAATAGCCGACCTTTCCCAAAAAGGAGCGTATTTCGGTAGTGCTTGGGGAAGTGGCCATTCTTTTACAATTTGTACGTAGCTGGGGACAGGGCTGATTTCTCTTTTTGATACTAAGTGGCCCAGATACTCGATTTCTTCCTGGAATAGCTGACATTTCTCTAGCTGTAGTTTCAGCCCGGCCTTTACATGAGCGGCTAATACGTACTAAATCTAATTTTGTGGAGGTGGTTAGTAAAAATGTTTTAATGGATGATCGTATCATCTAAATTAGGCATTGCAACACTGGTGGGGATTCCTTGAAGTGCCATTTGCATAAGACGACTGTCAGTAGCGGGGCCATTGGATAGCCCGAAAGGCATGCGTTTGAAGTGGTAGGTACCGAACGGAGTGGCAAAGGCGGTCTTGGGTCGGGGGCTCTTGGTTAAAGGAACTACATGGAAAGCTCCCATACCGTCCAGACCCGAAAACACCGTTGAATCCGCTAGTCGTGCTAAGTTATCTTGGATTAGTGGTGCTGGAAACATGTCTCTTTTTGTTATGCTGTTGAGGCGGCGGTAGTCAATACACCACCTATTTTCCCGTTCTTTTTCTTCACGGCTACGAGAGCAAATGACCAAGGAGAGTTACTTTCTTCGATTACATCATGTTTAAGCCATACTTGAAGTTGCTCCTTAAGGTTGCTTTCTAGTGCAGGATTGATTGGTCGGTATCTGGTATTGATTGGGTTATGGTTGCCAGTTTCGATGTGGTGTTCGATCAGAGAGGTTTTTCCAAAAGCACCGTCAAGACTGAATACGCCCCAATGTTTCCTGAGAGTGTTTAGGGCGGCTTCCATGCGCTTGGGGTCTTGCAAAAAGGGACTTTTCTTTAAACGGAATTCTTTTATGAGCCAGCGATCTTGTTCCTCGTTAGTTTTGGGTCCTTGGCCGCTATTGTTAGTAGTTTCTTCTTCTTCGCTGCGTAGCGCGTATAATACCATATCTGGTCCCCTTTGGGATAGTAACTTCCTGGTCAGTCATATTTAAACAGCTCTTGCAGTTAAGCCCTCAGTGGTGCATCCAGTGATCCGTCGCCGTATGGGGTGAAGGCCAGTCCGGTGCATGAAGCGGTCGTCGCCTACGAGCAGCCCTTCTTTTTGCAACATTTTTCCTTCAGGTATGGCGGCGACTGTTAGCGGAAATTCGCCCCAAGAAAAAGCGGGTACTTTGACAGCTGCACTGGAATATACAAACGAATGTTAGATAGGAGAACATTTCAACAGGGTCGGCCTCCCCTGGTGATCGTGGAGGCAGACTTCCCTTCCGCGAACCAGAAGGGTGCCTCTCGAATGCAACTGATTGATTTTGTTAGTGGTCAAAAAGGGTAAACTCGAATTAACATCCATAGCCAGGCCTTGGATAATGACGGGACGCAAATAGAACGGTTCGGGGCAGCTACCAATAAATATCTTCACTTCTTTCTTAGTTTCTCCCAGCACTTTCAGTGTGTCGCCCTCTTTCGCTGTGCTGAGGGCGGTGATTGAGAGCGGGCGCAATTTTCTTTGGTTAGTTGTAATTTATTCATCATCTTTTTGCTTTTTAAAGTTCTCCATAGATTACCTGAGTCAATGGTACGTTTTTGGCAACCACACTAACATATCCTCCACAAGCGCTGGGTCTCTTATTCAATTTCGACATCCTCTCCATCAGACTCGCCGCACACATATATGGTTGAAGCCGGGCCCCTACCCCTGTGACACTCGGCTGTGTTAGTTTTCCGACTCCGAATATTCATCGTCCGCTTGTGCGGAGTCATCATCTTCTTCTTTTACATCAGCTTCCTCTGGAGCACCCAGTGAGGTCAACTGTGGCCTCTTTTTTCTTCCGTCGTCCCCTCCGGCTGCACCTCTACTTCCTCCTCCCCTCGCGCCTCCTCTGGCCCCTCTCCCACCACAACCTCGGCTTCGACCGAACCCACGGCGGAAGCCTCCTCTAGCAGGATTTATTCCTCCCGCTCCTTCGATGATACTGCTCGCTTGATCCAGCATGGGGCATTGCCGCAGGATATGGCCTCCCTTTTTGCAGAAGTGACAAGTAACTCCCAAGATGGAGTTACTGCCACTGCTAAACATTGACGAACCCACAGAATATGCATCGGCTGGTGACTGGGGGTTGTTGGAGGGTCCGTTCGTTGGGTTGCTGGATCCCTGGGAGGAGGGGGAAAGGAGTTGGAGGGTGGCTTGTTTGTGTAGGACTACCGCTAGGCACTCCATGTAGTTGGCCGGTCGCTGGTCCCAGGTATATTCCTTGATTGCCGGGTTGAGGAGGCCCGAAATGAAATGGTCGCGGAGACGCGGAGACGGGAGTGCCATTCTAAGAGGCTTTCCTCCGCTCCCTGCTGGGCCAAGAAAAAATTCCGCTCTCGCTTGGTCGCTGTCCACCGGAGTGATAAAACGGCCCTGGTAGTCTGTCTTGTCAAACGTGCGGGGGTCCTGGATATCTATATCTCTCGTGACCAATGCTGCTGGGCCGGCAATGCCGGATTTCAATTACGCTTTCATACGCGCTCCGTTCCATCCCGCGATATTCACCACTGTCTCAAATCTCCTGATCCAGGTAGCCCATGCTGTGGCGTCCCCTGTCTCCTCGAAAAGCGGGATCTTCCTCAACCCCACCAGTTTGCGAACGACTTTTCTACTACTCTACAAACGACCGAAAAAATGGTCGTTGGCACTCCGTAGGCCGTGACATTTTGTTATAAAAACGACCTTGTTACGACAAAAATTAGCAAAGATAAAGACTTTTCAAAAAAGTTGTTGGAAAAGATTTTTGAAGAACCATTTCACATTAATACGATCCTTCTACGACATTTTTATTACGATCCTTCTACGACATTTTTATTACGATCCTTCTACGACATTTTTATTACGATCCATCTACGACATTTGTAACACTACTCCTCCAATGACTTTATATGAAGCCGCCGCCCGCCGCCGCCCGCCGCCGCTGCCGTAGCAGCAGCAGCAGCAGCAGCAGCAGTAGACGCGGCAACCAAAAAATATTGCATGTGAAGTCAAGTTTTTTATTCCCTAAATGCAAGTATTCTCTCAAAGAAAAGTATCTTTCTCTCTTCCTTGTTCTTGCTGCAGTTGCATGGTCTCAACCACCTTCCTCTTGCTGCTGTTTGTCTCAACCACCTTCCTCTTGCTGCAGTTTGGACTCCTCCTCCTTCATGTTCTTGCTGCAGTTTGTCTCAACCACCTTCCTCTTGCTGCAGTTGGACTCCTCCTCCTCCATGATATTGCTGCTGTTTGTCTCAACCACCTTCCTCTTGCTGCAGTTGGACTCCTCCTCCATGTTCTTGCTGCTGTTTGTCTCAAACACCTTCTTCTTGCTGCAGTGGGCCATGTTCTTGGCTGTCCATGACGCCGTAGAACTCGTAGTGGCTGCCCATGACGCTGTATATAGAACTTGTACCGACTGCTTATGATGCCATAGAACTCTTAGTGGCTGCCCATGAGGAAGTAGACCTTGTAATGGATGCCCATGACAAAGTAGAACTCGTAGTGACTGCCCATGACAAAGAAGAACTTGTAGTGACTGCCCATGACGAAGTAGAACGTGTGGTGGCGGCCCCTTACGACACAAAAGCTGCTTTGTTTTCACATTCACTATCTTTGCGCGACTTTTCACTTTTTTTCCTGCCAAATACTGTGGTTTCACAAAAATAATTCAAATTAAAAATTAGTTTGAACTTAAATTTATTTTTTATATGTAAAATAATATTTGTATTCACATTTCAAATTTAAATTCTATTCATGTTCAGATTCGAAATTCGAATTCAGATTCGAAATTCGAATTCAGATTCGAATTTCGAATCCAGATTCGCATTTTAATAATTCCGAATTCTGAATTCATACTTGAATCTAGATGTGAATCCCGATTGGAATGCAGATTCAAATTGTAATTTTTATTTTTATTTTTATTTTTATTTTTATTTAAGGTTCGGTTTGACCCTGGGCTAGGTTGCAAACTTCATCCTTCACATTTGAAGCCCATACCCCTCCCTACCCTGCCGAGAGCGGCAAGGGTCCCATCAGAAGGCCAAGCACCGGGGAAGACAAAAAAATTATTTAAGGTTTGGTGTGCAGGAATAACTTCCCCACCAACGACTTTTGTCAAGAACTGCCTTTCCAACGACTTTTAATATTGAAAATAACTGCCTTACCAACGACTTCTGTCAAGAACTGCCTTTTCCAACGACTTTTAATATTGAAAATAACTACCCCAACAACGACTTTTGTCAAGAACTGCCTTTCCAACGACTTTTCCAGGATGAAAATAACAGCCCTACCAATGACTTTTGTTGAAAACTGCTTTTGTAACGACTAAAAAATTAACACATTTTGGGGCAAATAACAGCTTTTTCAAAAACTCCCTTCTACTACTTTTGCAACGACTTTAATTAGCGAACCAAACTGGTTGGGAACCCACTGGGGCCGGGGGCCTGTACCGCCGGTGGGACAATGCCGTTCGCGATGGCGTGCCCCAGGGCCTGGATATCTGCCGGGGCCAGGGCGAGAAGCGGCGGCGGGCCATGAGCAGCTTGTTGCTGTGGCTGTGGCTGGGGCTGCTGGTGAGCCATGATGTCCCTTGTTCCTGAGTTGGTTCCTCAAGTCTCCTTCCTCTCCTTTATCTTGTTTAGGGAGAATCACCCTCTCCTTAGACAGGTGTTTGTGACTACGCCAGACGTGCAAGGATCCTGAGCGTGAACGGCGTTCCTTCGATCCAGAGCGGCGCTCCCTGGAGGGGGAGTGCCCCCTATTCCTGGGGTGAAATTCCCCTTCTTTCTTTTCTTCTTCTTTCCTCGGGGTCTTCTTCTGTGGGGGCGCTGGAGTGAGTGGGGGAAGAGGGTTAATCTGAGCTCGCGGCGGTTTGACAGATTTCCCCTTCTAATTTGCTTTTATTAACTCCGGGGGCGACGGTTGGACCTTACCAGGTGCGGGGCTGGTTGTTTTAGCAGTTACTTTAGGGATACTAAACTTTACTGGGTTAGTGGGAGACACCTGTGGCACAGCCAGGGCGGGCGCCGCTTTCCCTGCTCCTTCCGTCTCTACTCTCCGTCGCTTCTTCTTGTCCGGCATATCCTCATTGTCATTGCAGGCGCTCGTGTCGGTAATCTCTTCGGCCTTGAGGATGTCTAGGTCCAAATCATCCTCATACGTCAGATCGACCTCCTCGGTTGTCTGCTTGCCTTCATCAAGGCTGATGCTCGGGTATAAGGCTTCCAGGTTGACATTCTCTTTAGCTTCCGTGTCCGCATCATACTCTGTAGGGTCCATGTCTGCCACGGTGATGGATCTATTAATTATTAACGGTGTAAATTGTTAGTTTTGTACTCTATTCATAATGAATTGTCGTGTTCATGGAGGCGCAGCTGTGTCTGAAATGTCTGAATGATCTATCCCCCGCCCTCACCAAGACAAAGAGCAAGGGGGTGAAAAGAAACAAGTGGAGGCAAGGGAACGAGGCTCCACCAAGTGTACTAAATTCACCTTATCTAGCGTTCATTGCACAAGCCTGCAAAAATGACATTTCCAAAATTTGTTGTTATGTCTTCTATCGCTAAAGATAAAGTGATACTTCACAGAGGCATCTGTGAAATGTCTTTTTGTCAGTATGGTAGACAGTCTCTGCGAGAGAACTTCATGAATGTGAACAGATTAAGTTCAATGACCTTGGGCGAGGAAATACAGAAGATTTTCAAAGATATGCAAAGTACTTTGTCAAAAAGCACCAAAAAAGGACTGTGATTTGTGTTTTTGACCTTTTTTAACCTCTACATCACCCCAAAGCTCAAATTGGACCTAACCTGTCAAGCATATTTTTGAGGTGCCATTTTTTTAAAAAAATATGTCTGAGAACACGTTGAACCTTCAAATTACAATTTAAATCTTTTTTGGTGGTTTTCTTGGAATGGGTTGATCACACAAAGAAACTTTTGCAGGTCAGGATTCTTAGATTTCCAAGATTTACCAAAGTTAGAACTATTAGTTTGAGCTATATGCCATGTGCTGATGGTTGACGGCCTTCATAATGTTGCTTGCCTTCATGATTTTCCTTGTTGTATTGTATATTGAAATTAAAGGTTGAAAATTTTAGGCCTTCTGGACCTTTTGCAGTATTCCAGTAGATTTTCTTTCAAAATATGGCATTATTTAAGGTCAATAAATGGCCTCACCA
>JAAUYB010031539.1_pt1 | contig 13055 bp, 12 predicted proteins | sample 7278071 | NCBI WGS metagenome assembly JAAUYB01 (sample SAMN14350121, study PRJNA611818) | marine sediment metagenome | isolation source: surface marine sediment (1.8m) | place: French Polynesia: Moorea | collected 2018-08
ATCTAAATTCCCTCTTTAAAACAAAACATAGACCAAAACTTGCATTTTAACAACAGGAGAGGTACCCTTCCAAAGCATGTGCACATTGATCTGACCATGTCTGTATAATTGGGTTCTATTTTTGGGAAATATGATGGTATTGCCTTATGCTATTTGAACTCGTTCAACAGGCCCCTCTTCTCCAACTCAGACACCAGAGCCATCAGCCTGTAAAAAAATATGCACGGTATTTATTTTGAAATCGTCAAAAATATAAAAAAACGTATTTGTGATACGAACCTGTGTCGAATAAGCAGCTGGTTGGGAGGAAGATCGCTTCCGTTCCTGTTGTACTTCTCTAGCTTTTCCTTCACATCCTCCTTGTAGGAGGGCGAGAGGGAATCCTCCGCCTCCAACATTTTCTGAAAGAGCAATATTTAATTTGGGAAAACTAATTTCACTTTTTACACTAGTCACCTGCACGTTAAAGAACCCCCACAAAAGCCCCTGGGGAAAGCAATCGTCAAAGTCTCTCCGGAGCTTATCCAGGCTGTATCCGTGGTTCTCCTCTCCCAATTGACCAAGCTCTGAGCAGAGTCTACCGTGGTACAACTCTAGCAGGTGAACAAGGCTCTGGTCCCTCAGCTCAGGGGTGGTGCTCTAAAAAGGGAAATTAAAAATTGTAAAACAAAAAATATTTTTTTCCAGCCGAGTTTACCTGGAAAATCATGTGCGCCAGGTCTATGGCGGGCCTTGAGACCATGGGGCACTGCAGGTCCACCAGTTTGACCTCTGCCACCCTTCCATCTTGATGCCTGAACATGATGTTGTTGTTCCACATGTCGCCGTGCGCAACAGTGAGAAAGTTGTCCTTCCCCGGCGCCCTCGCCTCAGCCACCAAAGAGTGAAGCCTCTCTTCGAAGAACCTCTCCAGCGCCGATCGAGTCTTCTCCTCCAGTAGATCTTCAATCTTCTCGATTCCCTCCTTCAAGAACTTGATGTGGAACCCTTTTGACATTTGCTGTATCCCTTGGTCTCTTGAAGCCGATGCGCCCCAGTTGCCCGACTCTGAGATGGCCTCTCCGTAGCGAGAGGAGAAATCGGGTCGGCTCAACAATTTCACCCTGGCAAATGCGTGCCACCTTGCCAGGGCCGTCAGCGCCTCCTCCGCGTGGTGGAGGTCCAGCCCGTCAGGAGCGGCAGGGACGCAAGAGAAGCCGCGATCGCCAAGGTCCTCCATGATCACGGTGCCGGTATCTTCGTCGGCATAGAAGGCGCGAGGGAAGGGGACCTGAGAAACAAAAATAAACATATATTTTTTCGTAATTACACACTCACTTTTTTCACCTTCTCTCCGCACCACCCCCTCATCTCAGGCAGCATCTTGGAATAGAATACCGCCTCCCTCTCGAAGAGCGCCATGGAAGAGAACATCTTTGCCATCTCGGTCCCGGGAGAAGGGGGAAGCTTGCACATAAAGCGAAGAGTCCTCTTCTTCTGTCTCTTCACGTCCTCCGCCTCCACGAAGGCCCTCTTCATCACGCTGGTGAAGTTCCCCCCCTTCTTGACCCCGTCCTCAAGGCGCACGCTGTTCACAGTGACGTCCTCCTCCTCCACTTCCTCCTCCTCGTCGCCTTCGGCCTTGCAGTGGTAGTTCATGGCGGCGGCGGCGGCCTCCAGCCACACAGAGTCCTCGGGCTCGCGGTAGGACTCGAACAGCATTTTGCGCTATTTGATTTAAAGTCTTCTACAGAAGTTCTTTTTTTCTGGCAGGACATGCAACAAAATATGTTTTCAATAGGTGTCTCGTATCTCACTATAAGGCTAAAATTTGTGGTCGGCCCCACTTTGCCAATGAGCAGCAAGCCTAGCGTACAAATTTCACCACGTATCAGCTGGTACGAGGAGAATGCCTACCACAGCTAGCTAGCATGCATGCATGCATGCTTGATATCTCCACCGCATTGTTCCCTCTCGACTCCTATGCAGAGGAACAGGTAGGCGAGAAGCACAGGTAGAAAACTTCAAAAATATTTCATAGCGCCATTCTCTAGAACATAATTGTAAAAAGCACATACAGTGTCGTTTTCATCCCACCACACTATATTTAATCATTTGCTTTTTTGTGTTCTCTGCAACCGAGCCACAAGGCGCATATTTGGCGGCTTTATCATTTTCTCATTTCTTCATTCATTTCAATTATGGGTCTATCAAGGGACTAACCAATCGATCTTGTGGGCAGACAAAATCTTCTCCACTTCGGTCTTGGAAAATGGGCCTGTGCATGTTTGCGGTCTAATATTCTAGATGTATAAAAAGTTTTTTTCCTGACAAAAGTATTGGATGAACGACCGCACTAATTATGTGACCTATCGCTGGCCTCATCTCTGAATTAATTCGGGCCCAATCCTACTACTATGTACACGGGCGAAAGTGCCGCCGGTGGGTCTCATGTCCAACTTTCGACCGACGATCAAGCCAACCTGATTTCCCGAAGCGGAGAGTAGATTGAAAGTCGGACTCGGGCCCACTTAGTACAGCGTGTAATTGAGATTGGCCCTATCTAAACTGGCCGGTCGGAAAAAGTTTTTTCTGCCGCTTATGACTATAATTGTGATAGAGTCCTGATCAAGATTAGCAGAGGCTCGCTTGGAATATTGGCTTTCTAGTACATACATACATCCGCAACAACGCAAACGGATGATTGTTTTGGGAAATCAGGAAAAGTTTTGACGGCGGCCAGTGCAAAAGCGCGATTGTCGTGATAGCCAATGGCCCTAAATGCACTTTTCCCCTGAGAGGACCTCCTTTGTGGTCGCTAAAAGCCTAGTAGAAGGGGTCCGTAGCCATGGCGAAGGACAAATAAAGGCAGGAATTAAATAAAGGCAAAAATGCTCAAGTACAAAAGGCAGAACAGAGATGCCTATAAACCTCTGTCAAATATGGAGGCATAAACTGCGCGATAATCGATACGGCCTGACTTGATTATTCCGCAAAAACAAGACCCTCTCTCCTCTTTCGGCCGCACCCTTCCTCCCGGTCCCTCCCTCGGGCCCTATGTATACAGAAACTGACCACTGGGGGTTCAGTGCCGCCAAGACAGTAGAGTTGAAAGGACGTTTAGAGCACCAAGATATAAACATTGTTGCAATGAAGTTGGTGGCAAGAAGGAGGCGGTGGAAGAAGAATTCCACAAGTAGGATGAGGCTCCAGAGCACTTCTATTACTTTTGCAACACCTATTCAAAGAGATGTTACATTTCAGGCTTTCTCCTGCTGTTGCTGTTTCTCTTCCTCGCTGCTGCGGTGGTGCCCTCCGACTCCACCAACACCTGTCCCAACAACCCCGACGAGATAGCGGGAACGAAAAAGTTCTACAAAAAGGTGAGGTCTATTTTTACCATTTCTTAAAAGCCAATATTCCACTAGTTATATTCTTTTTCAGTACCGGGAGAGCTCTTACACGTTTTCCCAGGCTAAGCAGGCGTGCACCTCTGACGGTCTCGCGCTGGCCACATTCACAGAGCAGGCGGAGGCAGACAGGGTCTTCCAGATTGTCAGTGAGTTTAACTTCCACTAAAGAAAAACCTGTCTGTGCTATCCTATGCTAAGCTGTATGCAAGCTATGCTGCTGAAAGAGACACCAGAAGACCAGCGCCATTCACCCATAGATACCGAATAATAGATTTATTTGACTTGAAAGGGGGTGGGGTAAACAGGGGTTCCTACATAAACCACCGCTGAAAAAAAATGCGTATTGCCCTTAAGTATTAACTCTTTTGCTCCCCCCCCCTGGCCCACCCATTTCAATACTTCCTAATTGCCTATTTCAGACAGCGCCGGTGTGAAGTGCTTCACCGCCCTGTGGAACCCCAACGAAGAGGACTGCGACTCCAAGTCTGACTGCGCCCAAGAACTTGCCTGGGATCCGGTCTACACCCCCTCCATCGGGAACACGGTGGCAAACTTCTTCTCCGGGGGACTGGTTGGGTCGGAGGACAAGCAGTTCATGATCCTGGAAAGCGGTAACAAGGCCACGGGCGCAGACAGCGGAACATCGGACAAGTGCGCAATATGCATGTGTACAGGTAAAAGTACTATATTATGCGGGAAAACATATTCCATCCCATGACCTTTCTTGCTTTCCCAGAGTCCTCCACCCCCACTCCAGCCCCTCCCCCGCCCCCTCCGCCCCCTGGCTTCAGCGGCTACCCCCCTGTGGACTGCCCCACCTCCGGGCTGGACTCCTCCCAGCTTGAGTCTGCCGAGCCCGTTGGCTCCGTCACCTACTACGCCACCAAGGGCAAGTCCGACTGGAGCGGGGCTGAGGCCGCCTGCGCCGCATTCGGACTCGGACTAGTCACGGTGCAGACGGAGGAACAGTATGCCGCCCTAGCGCAGGCGAACAACATTGACGACGCATGGATTGACCTGCACAACCCGGGGTAAGACCAATCTCACAACAGGAAATATACCGCATGTATCAAAGAAGCGCAGTGCTCAAACCGTAGCAGGTTTTCCCCCCTCGGCTCCTTGACGGATGGTTTCCATCACTTTGTTTGCTCGGCATTACTTTTTACCTGCGGCGAAGCCATCAGGTCCTACAACTGTGGGAGTTGTTGTAGAACTGTGGGAGTTGTTGGGGGGACTATTTCTAGGGATCCCACCCCGAAGTGAATTTGTAGTGTGAAGTTTATCTTTATTTCTCGCACCCATGGTTTTCCTTTGGGTGAGATCCAAGGGTCAGTTACCAGAATACACTCATCGGGGAGGGACCCTCAGATCAGATGGCATTTCTTTCTCTCTAACTGAACAGGTTATTGATCGAAGTCTGTTCTTAATCCCAGCTACTCCGGCTCCCCCGACTGCAACAACCAAGTTGGCTCCTCCTGCCCCGCCGGCATCCAGCCCGTGGATTCCCTGCTCAACCCGATCCCCATCGCACATTGGAACAAGGTCAAGATACAAGACAACAACAAGGAGTGCATCAAGATAAAGCACGATGGGAACGGACTCAAGATGGAAAACGAGGTGATAATTAAGGAAGAAGCTAATTTGAGAACGGATTTTCACGACAAAGACCGCGATTTCCCCCCTCAGAAATGCAGCAGCAACAAGATCGCCGGGTGCTTCTGCAGTAAGTTGAATCTTTTTTTCACTTTGTTGAACTTGATTACGCACGAAACTGAACGTTTTTTCTTCGCAAAAGGCTCCCCCTCCCCCTCTGGCTGCCCCATGGCCTCCGCCCCTCCCGGGAACCATGACGGGGACACAAACATAGTCACCGTACCGCCAGACGCAACCCTCAGGTTCGCATACATTGAAGGTGGTAATTTTTTTTTAGTTTGCGGCCCAGTATGCTATCCAAAACATTGCGCAAAATACCCACATACTACTACCTACAACTCGTACACACTACACTCGATCCGTATAGATTTTAAGGACACGACACAAGACACATTACAGACAAACTTAGGCCGTAATTGGACCAGTAAGTTACGCGTTCGAGTTTCAGAGATGACTTTTTTTTCTGCTCGACGAAGGAGGTGAGTAGGCCGAAACGGTCAAGTCAATCAAGAGTAACCAATAATGAAAACGACCTCTTTCAGAAGTATTGAACCTTGTATGTAACTGTACAGTGAAGACTGGGGTTAATTCTGAAAATGAGCCAGAAGAAGAAGAAGACTGTTCGCCCGAAGCGCGCGATTTTTTTCCGTACCTTTCAAACAGAATGAACGCCTGACCCCTATTGTTTCCAATGTCAATTAGGAAACGCGACAATTTTTTCATGAATAACACATTTCCCCCCTTGCTAACGCCGGTGCGGGGTCACAAAAATTGCCTTTTCGATATGTTCCCGTTTCAAAGCGGTTTGGTGATAATGAAAAAGTGCCAGATTCGCGTGATGGGCGCCCGCTTAAACGAAAACAGAATTATCGTTCGTACTCCACGTAGGTATATATTCTAATATATTTCTGTCCATCGAAATATTTGTCGTCTCTTCGTCACCACGGGATAGTGTCATCCAGGGTCCTTTGTTTCATGAGTCAAAAATATTCGGTTCGACTCCTACTTACACAACTTTGTTGGTCTCTCTTTAAATTATACCATTTCAATACAATTTAACGTCAATTTACCGTTCAAGTACATTCATTGATGAGCGCAACAAAAGACATTGGTCGAACCCGCTTCCTATTTCTTCCTGAGATCTGACAATATATTTTTCAGACGCGGTTTTCAGACCTCCTCGTCCGCCACCAACTTGCCTCTGCCTCCACCTCCGCCGCCTCCTCCGCCCACCACCATTGTTGTCTTCTTCGCATCTTCTTTATCCTCCTCCTCTTTCGTCCCTCTCTTCATCATCTCCCTTTCCTTTCGGGCGAACGCTCGAATCCGTTCCTTTCCGAAATAACAAAATGGAGAAATAATTCCATTTCCGGCTCTAAAATGGAGTCAATTCTGCTTCCTCACCTGCTTGCTCCGCTTGAACCGCTCCTTGGAGAGAGCCTGGAAAAGAGAAATGGAAATGCCTTGAGTAAATGGAATGAAGGAGAAGGAGGAGGCATGACAAAGGCTTTCAGGCGTCTGCGTCATTTGAGTGCCATTTCCTTTTCCGCCATGAGAAATTGGGTGGAGGCACACGCTTGTTCTTTCATTCTTAGATTACTTTTCAAAAGTGAAAAGGAAGTCCCTATGCCTCAATTTAAAGAGGAAAAAGCGTCACATCTCGCCGGATGCGTCTTTGAGGACCTGGCGAAAAAGGCTTTTCCCGAAGAAAAAGGTGAGTAGCCGTCGAGGACAGAGGGGTCTTCTCTTTTCCCAAATTAGAGAGGCCTCTGTCGGCGGAAGAGGAAGAGGACGGGGACGGGGAAAGAGGGATTTGGGGGGATTGTCGGATGGGTTCTGCCCTCGACGAAACTGCAGCTTTTGGCAAGTGGTCTGGGACTTTCGCCCTCAATAGAAGGTTGCCGTGGTCATTGCTGCAATGCCTGTTTGCTGGCACCAGACCAAACAGACAACCCACCTTCCAATCGCGAGCACTCTTCTTTGCAGTAACTTTTTTTTGCTCCTTCTACCTATACGAAACATTCGCAAGTCACGATCTCATCACGCTTTCATTACATCTTCCCTTTGCGGAACGCAGGTCCGAGAACGGTGAGAGTTGTTGTAGTTGTTGTTGTTGTTGGACTTGTTTGATATAGTAGCTTAGCGTCTCACTCTCATCTCCCACTCACCATTTTCTTTGGAGTGGGACTGTTCTTAACAAACCAGAAGTCTTTTTTCGGCTTTATAATTTCACTACAGGGTTGTTGCATTCATGCCTTGTTCCAGACCTACCCTTCAGTATCCTTTTCTGTACACTTAGGCATCATTAATTCACTTCGGGGTTGGACCCTGTTGCTCTCTTCCCTTAACAATGTCTATTCCGAGGGTCTTTGAACAAAGTTGTTCTTGTTCTTTTCTGTGGGAGGGTTATCCCCTTTCCCTCCCGCCCTTTCCATTGTTTCTCCCCTCCGCCCCTTCCTCCCAGATATTTTGTCCCCGGGGCGAAAAAAGCGTTGGAAACCAGGGATTAGGGGAAAAGGGGACTTTTCCCCGGGGCCTTTCTCCTCGTCTTGGAGGCACGATGAAGGAAAGGGAACTGAGGGAGGAGAAAGTTTGTTGCTCCCCTTCCTTCCAGTCTATCTCTTCTCCTTAAGAATTTCGCTGCTCTCTCAGTCAGGAGATGAGAACCCAGAGAGACCGGGGACTCTCGGGCTGTGGCCAAGGGTTAGGCCGAGAATCTCCTCCAACAACGTTTTGGTGGGCAGGTCAAAAGAGGGAGGGGGAGAGAGGCCGCCGCTGTCTCCAAGTTTGGATGCGACATTGAACGGATGATCGTGTAGGGTCGTTTGAATTCAAAGCGGGACTGCATTCCTTTACAGAGGCGCCAGAAAGCTCTATTCCAATGAACGGCGGATTTCCAAGCATCGATCACGTTCGTACCTAGTGAGCTGGGCCAGGATGCCAGGATGCCGCCCACCTTTTTGTGTGTCAAGGGAAGGGCGCCCAGCAACAGCGGCGAAACGTGACAAAAACGTACCAGAAAAATGGGTACCTTTTCCGGGTCGCCTTTTTTTATTGCTGAACGAAAATAGGGAAAGGAGCTCAATTCCACTTTCATTTTATTTGGCAGGGAACACTGACCGCGCGTTCGCATTATTCCTTTCCGACCTTCCGCGGGGAGAAGCAAGGCTTTCTTTCCTCGAATGGCCCTTTCGGTGACAAAAGGACCTTTTTGCGGCGGCGGAGAGGGAAAGTTGAAAGAAGGTAGGTAGGACGGGGGAGGAACTTTAAAGTGCACCCTTTGAAAACGAAATTCCCCTTCGACGAGCTCTTTCTTTTCATTCTCACCTGGTCGTGCCTGTACGTGATGGCCACGGTGAGCGGCGCCCGCACGGAGACCATGAGGATGGCCGCCAGGATGGTGAGGACCTCCCCCTCGAAGTTTGAGTTGGGGATGGCCCCGACGAGGATGCCGATGGCGCAGTAGGGGACGGTGAAGAGGGCGGAGGCGACGGTGGCGCGGACGGGGACGCGGAGGTAGGGGTGGGGGTCGCAGGAGAAGGAGGAGGAGGAAGAGGAGGAGGGGCGCCGCTGGAAAAACCAAGAGGAAATAAATGTGCTATGAATTGTGTGTGTTCCGTATAGAAGCTTACGTGATTTCTGTCGGAGTCTGCAGCTCCTCCTCCTTGCGTCAGCAGGTGCAACCGTATCATAGGGCTGGAGGGCAGGCTCAGGTTCTCGGCCGCTGCCGCTCCCGTCGTCAGGTGCACCTGGTGCGGCACGGAGAGCAGCATGGCGGAGGTGGCGGCGGCGGCGGCGGCGGCGGCGGCGGTTGAGCGACGGTTCGCGCTGTGGGGATGGAGGAAGCGTTAGTATGAAACTGCTGTCCTCTATTAAAATTACGACCCCAGGGGGAACATAACTCCAGCAGGAAGAATCTTAATAGCAAAGGTAGGGAAGAGGCATCAACCAACTCGGAATAAAAGCATCGTTTAGATCCGGAGAAGAGTCGTCGATCGCCCGCGACTCCTTCGAAAGTCAAATTGCTCCCATTCAACTCCAGGGCCCCTTTCACCTCAACGGAGCCCCCTCCTCCGATCGCTTCCCTGCAGAGTTCGATAAATTGAAAGGAGCGGACGGGTTGGCGAAAGGGAAAAAGCGGGCTTTCGTCTTCTATCACGTACGTGAGAGAGAAAGACAAGTTCCTGAAGTGAAAGCCGGATGTTATTGTCGCCGTCGAGGATGAGCTCAAGGCTTCTTTCTCCCAGCTTTTAAAAACGCTTTGTCCGTCTTTCTCGGAGGGGGAAAACATCACGTACGTACCCTGAGGGTGACTATGCAGGTCTTCAGCGTCTGTTTGACTCGACCCGAAAGCATCCTCGTCGGGGAGGGGATCGGGAGCGGAATTTAAAGCCTTGAGACCGCCGCGCCCCGTCCCTGGTCCAACTCCAAATCCCCTCCATCTCGATCTACACCTGCAGTCGCGTCCTCTCTGCCTGAGCGATCAAAGGAGTCGACTTGGATGCACGGGATCGAGATGGAGACAGGGGGGAAACTGTCAAAAAAACCACCAAAATAACTTTTTGGGGGCCAATTTTCCAAAATTTTAAAGCAGTTTTGTGCACTCTTAGGTGGGTTTTTAAAAATTTCAAACATTTTCCTTCAGGACTGGAGGACTGCTACACAAGGGTCCGGCAATGGTGCCTTTCAGGAGGGAATATCGTCCCACTATGCCCAGGTATGGCTGAGGTCCTCTCTAGTTTTTTCTGTGCTAGAAAACTATTGCAGTAGACAGGTCCTCTTTTCGACGTACTTCCTGTACCTTCTTTGCAGGCATCGAGAGATAGGAAACAGGCAAACTTTCCGAAGAGGAAAGGTGGGCAAATGAACATATGTGATAACTTTTTTCCAGACGGCCCTGATAGCTCTCTTCCGAGGGAAAAGTTACTCTCCTGTCCTTACTGCTCAAAGTTGCTATTAAAGTCCTTAAAAGGTGTCACAAAGAGAAGCAAAAAAGATTTTCGACACCTGCGTCCACGAGGATTTAGGCGAGCAAGGAAAAAATGAGGAAAAAAGTTGTAAGCCCATAGGTAAATGAACATTGAACAAATTACAGTCACTTTGCTCGGAAGGAATAAGGGTAGATCGGCAAAATGATTCCGCTTACTTATACTCCACACGTGAAAGGAAGACTCTCCGTGGTTCTTAATGCTTTGCGACAGCCCTACAAGGTAAAAAAAACCTACGTAACTTTTCTGTAGCCCCACTTCGAAGTCCCCTGCTGACTGAGAAGGGCCAATAACTTTTCCTCGTGGTACGATTTCCTCCCCCCCTCTTTTTTCCTCGCGTCTGAAGATTGTACCCAGCAACCTAAACTGCGCTGTATCTTCTTGAAGCACACCATACTTTTTTGGGGGGGAAAGGGGCGAAGTAGATGACGAAGATGTCTCTGGCAGACATTTTCGTTTCCCCCCACCATCCTGCTTTTAAGCCTTACCAGGTAGTGCTGTCTGTACGGCCGTCGGCGGCGGGGATAGATAAATGCAACGCTTTTTTTAGAGGGGACATTCTCCAGACTTGGATGCAGTTTCAAACGAGGCAAGGCCATGCATAGTTAGCCAAGGCTAGATCGATGTTTGTTTGTAGTAAGCAAACAGAGAGGGGGTTCACCCGCTTCCGCCGCCGTTGGCTCCTGCCGCTGAGTCGCTGTTTTTGCTACTAACGGTTCTGCCGTTGCTGCAATGGTTGTCGCTGCGGGCGTGCTGCTGCTGCTGCTGCTGCTGCTGCTGCCGCTTGTGATGGTGATGCTTGTTCCCGTGTTGGTCGCCCACCACTCGACTCAGAAACCTGAAATGGAGAGACAAAGTTTAGTTCAAACTTAGACTTATTATGTTTTCTCCCCTACTGTTTACCTGAGGATTAGCACGTCGAATACTATTGATACTGCCGGGAACACTAGGAATGGAAATGTGAGTGCGGCCTTGGTGCCGGGTAGTAATGCGCGCGATCTGGGCCCGTTCAGGCAGATCTCGTGGGAGATGGCCTGGGGGAGGTCAAGCCGCCAGTGGACCAAGATCCTGTGAGAGAAAACGAAGACGTATTGAGGTGGCGGCTATTCGCTCTTCTAAAAACACCAATTAGTCCCCTCTTCCTTTTCCCCTTCTTAGTACACCATAAATTATTGTACGTAGGGTTCTTTCAAAATACCTTAGGACACCATTTTTGGATGTTTCGAAGTTTTAAATAAAAAAATATTTTTCCCTGGAAGGGACAGCTTTTCTAATCGACTCATCTCTCAGTAGGATTTTGGTATTTTGGACCTTTTTAAGTTCGATGTCCTGGCTAAGTATTAGGGCTTGTAATAGTGTTTTATTTAGAAAAGAGTAGACTTTGACAAAAGTGCACCAATTTACTTTGCGGATCACAGTGTAGCCAACTCATCCTAGTTAGTGACCATACCTACCTACCCATGAAGTCCCACACTAGAGCCATGCGCATAATGGGTAAAAAAACCTTTGCGAAAGCCAGACCAAAAAACCGTACGACGATGCGAAGCAGTGTGTAGGTATTTTTATGCAGAGTGGTGCTTGCTTGGCGAGATGCGTCGTAGAAAACCCCGCTCGCTTCCCTTTGCTTTGTTCCCGACCCCCCGCTGTTGTTCCTGGACAAATAGTAGCAGTACAAACATGCGCGCTTGGGATCGGGTTGGCAAATCTGATTATAGACAGACGAGGAGGAGGAGGAGGCCCTGAATCGACGCAGATCCTTGCTCCCAGAAGTACCCAGGGATAAGAGAAGGTAAATACGGGGATATGCCCTTCCTTTGCTCGCCCAGATCTATACCCAGAGCTAGCGTTGGTACAGGCTGTCTGTTCAAAAAACCCAGAAGCACCTTCCTCCACTCCCCTCCTCCATTCCCACCTAATTAATTGCTATGGATCTTCTCCTCGCCCCGACCTCTCTCTCTCAGAAATTGAGGCGTCGTCTACCAAAATCACCACCCAATTAACTCAAGGTTCTCTTGTCCACGTTGTACCTGACTGCATCCACAGCCGCTAGTGCGGCCCCCACAGAGGCGACCGCCGCCAGTTGACTTGGCTCGGAGGGGACCTCGTTGCGCATCGACAGGCGGATCGAAAAGTACCTGAAAACATATATATGTAATAGAGGGATAAAAGTCAGGAAAGACTTTTGAGGTACTAGAATTTATAGGGGCAAAACTTAAGCAGCTCACATTTCCCGGTGGCCCCACATTTTATGGCCTTATTTGCTGCGTAGCTGTAGTACGCAGCACAGTCGATCAAGGGCGCCATAATTGGGTTGTCAAGCTATCCCCACCTCTGGGAAGGCTTACAAATGCCTCCCGGGTGAGGAGTAAATCCGCCTTGCAAGACACGGCCGTGCTGTGTGCTGCACGCAACTGCGTATATACGTACAGCGTAGTAGTTGAGCCCCAATCTTTTCTCCCCAGCAGGGCACTGTCGCACAATAAAAATATACCTGAATATTGCCACCAGGGCAGTGAATGCGAGCCCGGTTGAGGCCGGGCTGTGGAGGCCCAGGAGGAATGTGGTGCAGGCGCCGTACTGGTGTCCAACCTGTCCTCCTCCGCTGTCGGTGTCTTCGCCCAAAGACATCCTCTCAGCCAGGAAGAACGCAATGCATGCTGTGACGGCGGCTGAACCGGCCAGGGAGAGCAAGGAGTCGAGCAGCATCAAGAGGAAGATGGGCTTGCGGATGTTGAAGTATCTGATGAAAAAAAGGACAATGGGCTGTTAAATGACATCATGTGTTTTCTGTCTCCATCATGTTTTTTCTGTCTACGTAGCTAGCTCGTCAGATATGTTTCTCTTTCTCGCAAAGGAGATCCTTTTGCGCGGTTGTGTCATCTCTGCCTCACCCAAAACCCGATTGTTGTTCTTCTCTCTCTCTTTCTCCCTTGGGAACAAGAAAGTTTCCATCATCATCGTCTTTCCCTCTCGCCCGTCCGTCTGTCTGTCCGCACTAAACCCTCTATTTTCTTTTCCCCCC
>JAAUYB010081252.1_pt1 | contig 13055 bp, 11 predicted proteins | sample 7278071 | NCBI WGS metagenome assembly JAAUYB01 (sample SAMN14350121, study PRJNA611818) | marine sediment metagenome | isolation source: surface marine sediment (1.8m) | place: French Polynesia: Moorea | collected 2018-08
AGTGGATGAGAGAAAAAGGCTGTATCTAGAGGAGGCCTTTCACGGACATCCTGTGGGCCCCTGCTACAAGAATAAAACTCCACTTGAATCAGCCCTACTTTGCTACTAAGACGGTGATTAGGGCGACATGCTACTTGGAAGCTAAGTTGGTAGGCAGAAACAAATACTAAGGGCTCCTGCCGCCACCCCGGCGAGATATACTCTTCAGCGCTAACTCTGCTGCCCGCTTCAGTGCTGTGCCCCCTCTGCGCATACCATCTCCCAAATACTGAGAACGTACTTTTGTTAATGGTTCCTTGCAACGAAGTGGGGCTTCTGGAGGGAGAGCGCATCAATGAAAGTCTGCCTTGGACAATTTCCCCCAATTTTTTCTCTCGCTACTAGGGAATATCTTTCCCACTTAGCTTTCCGCCGCGGGCAGTGGGCGCAGCAACCGAGGTGACGCTCAGCAGGGACCCCTCCTTGATTCCTGAAAAGCCATCCCCTGTTCTCCCAAGGGAGGGCATTCCCCGCGGAGCGCTCAGCGGCATCCCTGCAAAGAAACACTTTTCTCCAGAAGGGGATCCCGTTTCAAGGCAGGTTTTTGCTGCTGGCTGTTCTAGACCGTTCGCCGGAAAAAAAGAATCCAGGAAGAGACATTAAGGGAGGCAATGAACATGTACTAGCCTCTAATAGCTGCGGGTCATCCTCCTTTGGCTATAGTAGGCTAAGGGTGAATTCTAAATCTGCAAAAGCAACACCACGAGATTGAGCACTCCTAGCCACTGTGCAAAATAATATATACTTTTTTATTCTGGGAACTTTGAATGTTTCTGCATTGTTCCCGTATTTGTTGAGATTCCTTCGCTGCCTAGCCTTTCCGAAGTACTGGTTAATGTGCTCTACCGAACAAGCACCTTGCTGAGCAAGAATTTTTTTTTCGCTCCACATGAAAGAGGAAAAGTACATTTTCTAGGAATGAAAAGGTTCTCCAGCGCCCTGTGTAAGAGACGGAGCTTCTATTTTTGCAATTTAAGACCGAGTTTCCTCGAAAAACAGCTCTGATTAATGCAATATTAGCAACTTCCAGTCAGGCAGGGGTTAACTTCGAGAAGGAGCAGAGTAATCTGGGCCACAGAGAACAGGGCCTTACACGAGATTAACTTTTGCCTTGGTCGCCCCGCTGCAAAGGCTCTTTTGTTGGCAGCACTGATAACGAGATCCACAAAATGACCCTGAAAAGGAAAAGGGAAGAATGTGTCCAAGTCAAGTAAATTCTCTTTTCGCGGATCGGGCTGGCCTTCCAGCCTTGATTTAGCACTTCCGTCTGTTCTGAAAAAAAGGAGCGGCCCAGTTCCATTCCTGAGATCCACGAAATTTTTATTGCAAGAGCAATAATGAATGTAAAGCTCGAGGCGCCGATGCGGTCAGGTTTGTCTGTCTTCCAATAAGCTTGAAAGTGGTCTTTCCACTTGCCGACTTATCCCTTGACGGAAAAAATCCATTTGAAAAGCACATGCGGAAAATCTGTCAGGGCCTTTACACGTATCGGAGCATTGCCAGGTTGGATCTTATTCATGCTTGGGCACGGTGGTGGGCTGCAGGAGGGGGGTGGACATCATGCCGGCAGGGGGGGACATAGATTTTAGCTCCAAAAGGGAGGGGGGAAGGGCGGGGGGATAGTGCTTGAAAAGTTCTCAAAAAGGGCGCATAAATGGAACTTTTGGGGGCATATATATTTTCAAACAGCCCGGCAGGGTGAAGGGGACTCGGACTTTGCACTTCAGGAGGAGGGGTTTTTTAAATGTCACTTTTCTTAACAAGAGACATTTCCTTTGTTAAAGGAGAATCGGAAAAACGGAAAATGGAGTTTCAAAGAATTCGAGTAGACACTTTTGCTGTCTGTGGGCCAATCCCAATGTGCCTATTTTGTACAGTAGAGGAGATCTAGTTAAAAGGCTTGCATCGTATATGTCTTGAAAGATATCAAAACTAGAAGGGTTTTTGAGCCCTCAAAATTTGATGATTTTTCAATAATTTCCCGGTTTTGTTGAACTGACAAAGGGTTTTACAGTGAAAAGTGTCAAAAAGCCTTTTGTTTGACTTTGTATGGAGTGCGAACCTTGTTATAGTCTCTCCTCTTATGCACAAGTGTATATTTTGACACATTTGATGGCTATCAATGATTTCTACTCAAATTCTTTCTCGTAGACCGTGTTCCGTCCCCCCTGAACTGCAACAAAACTTTTTAAAATGCCCGATTTTTAAGGTTGTGGCCCAAAACGCAAAATGCAGGCCCGACCCGAACCCGATCCTTTAGGCCCGACTCAACCCGAGCTCTACGGTCCAAAATCCGACCCGACCCGAGCCCGAAAAAAAGAGACGTGTATCCAGCCCAAAAGAGCACAGAGCATAAAGAAAAGGAGCTTCTTCTCCTCGTCTGTGCACAGAGAAACCGCGAAATTTTTTTGGCAAAAGATATTTCTGTCTACAGATGGCGCCACTGGCTGCAGCGGAGGAAATGTCCTCTAAATAGCCCGGGATTGATATTTGTCATGCTCGAGCATCAAGAAAATACGACTTTGACGCGCAGCCAATGTATTAGGTAAGACCAATATTTCTATCATACTTGATTTTAGATGCCAAACAATGAACTTGTATTATTAAGATTCAATACGATTTGTAATTACCCTCAAATGTACTATTGAATTAGTAAACTTAATTCATTACACAACAATAACGACCGTTACTATGATCTGTCGGCTGAAGCCGTTTAACAAGAAATCTGTTCAATGATCTGCGGCGTGGTTTAACACGCCTTTTCTATGAAACCGGGCTTCCCTTTCTAGCTCGGTCATACATCATATTTGCTTTCACACAATAGCAGCACGATTACACTTATCGCAACTTTATCTTAAGACTTTTGTTATTAATTTGAAAGGAACTTTGCCGCGTTCATTCTTTTTATTCCTTTTTCGCTATTGTTGCTTCCTGTCAATCCTGAGGGATTGAAGTCATTTCTACAATTCCTGTCCTTACGTTCAGTACAACGCTTCTATTCCGTACGTACAGTAATCTGTACTCATAAACATGTTTGCGTTACTCAATGAGAACTCCACAGAAGACGACCAGGACTATTCTTCGGCAAGAATTAGGCTCCATTCACATAGCAGTCAAATGTATTTCAAAGAGGCACGACAAATATATTTTCTCCATCAGGGGTAGAGAGCTTCCGTCAAAAAATACATTCCAGGTTAGAAAGCAGCAAAAACTTCCACACTAAGAATTTCTTGGTACTGCGGTACTGAGAAAGGAAAGCAAGGAAACGAAACAACAAATTGATAAGATTCTTCACTGAGACTTCCAGGACGGGGGGGGGGACGGTACTCAAGCAAACGAAATATCATAATCCTCGATTTCGCTGAAGTGCGACGACTGCAAGGTCACCCAGGCCTTGTACTCCTTACTCTGTAATGAAAAAGAAAACAATAATTTCAAATGTGAAATTTGACTAAATTCAAGTTAAATACGCACCTGCTTGTTAGGGCGCTTCACCGGAGACGCCCCGATCGAAGTGTTGAGCGTCTTCTTGCAGTACTTCTTCTCCACCATGGGCTTCTTCCGGGGCCTTAAAAAAAGCGATAATTATGAGCTATATGAAAACATTTTTTTTCTTGCGAAAGAACCTACTTTTCCCCCTCGTCGTCTTCCTCTTCCGTCGAGGATGATCCTTTCGCTTGCTTCTTCGCCTTCTTCTTCCCGTTCTGGACGACGTCGGTGATGAGCGCCTGTTTCTTCCGCTTGCCCTGTGTTGCTGCTGCCGCCTGCTTCGCCGCCAAGGGTGCTGCTGTGCTCTTCCCCTTCCCTTTCCCCTTCTTGTCGGCCTTGTTCTTCTCCAGCCGCCTCTCCTTCATCACCGTGAAGGCGTTCTTCTTGGACACCTCCGGCTCCTCCGAAATTTCTTTCGCATCTTCTTCGAGGGTATCATGCGCCTGTTCTTTCGCTTCCTTGTTCTCCTTCTCGTCTTCTTCGCTCTCGCACTCTTCATACAGACTCCTGGCGTCCTCGTCCGTCGTGTCCTGACTGTCCGTCTCCTCCGCCTCCTGCTCGGCAGATACCTTCTCCTTCTCGGGTTCGACTGCCTGCTGAGCCTTTCTTGGACTTCTCCTCCTTCCTCCTTCTGCCTCTTCAGTCTTAGGCACCTTGGCAGGACTTTTCTTATCCTGCACCTTGACCGCCGCCGCCGCGCGCGCCGCCCTCTGGTCTCTCTCCGCCGCCGCCTTCCTGGCCGCCAGCGACGACTTGAGCGCCTGTGAGGCCACCCTACTCTTGTTACCCGCCCCTGGCGCCCTGGCCACGGCGATCTCGAACCTGCTGGGACCGTCCAGCTCCACCGTCCTGTAGCACCCGCCGCCTCCCACTCCTCTGGTCGAGTCGAAGTTGGAGAGTCTGGTGGAGGCCAGGGCCGAGAGCGAGGAGGACTGGAAGGAGGTGCGGCTGGCAGCGGTCATGTCCGGATGCTGCACTCCGCCGCCGCTCCCCCTGACTGGCGAGATCCCCCCCACCAGACTGTCGTTCTCGCCCTCTGACTCCTCGCTGCTGTCGTCGAAGCCGAAGCAGTTCTTTACCAGCTCCTTGGTGCTCAGTTTGGGCTGCTCGGCGGTCGGGGGATCCACCAGACGTGGCGTAGACACCTTGCCCTCGATCTTGCGCACCTTTCTGGGGACGGCTGGAGTCTTGTAGCGAGCGGGGAGCAGGAGATGGTAGCCTCCGTCCCCGTTGCCTCCGTCTGACTCTTCCGAGAGCCTCTCTGGGAGGGCAGGGGGGGACTGGTTGGGCCTGGAGTGCTCCACAGACACCCTGGGGATGGACGAGGATGCGGGAAAGTCGTCATCAACGGGATCTGGGCCGTCAAAAGAGGGCAGGAAGTCATCGCAATCCCTGCTGAATCCAGCGGGGCTGTTGGCAGTCCTAGGAGGGGGCACGTACGGTACCACGCAGGGCGGTACTTTGGCGGCGGGGCCCCTTGGCACCGGGGCCGCCGGGCGCGGCGTCTTCAAGTTCTTGATCTCCTTGAGCTTGGGCACTGCGGCCTCCTTGGTCTCTGCGCCGAAGGTGAGCACGATGTCGGCGCGCCTCTTCCTGTTGACCTTGCGCCGCTTCTTCTTGACCTCCGGCTCGGGTCCGAACTCCTCCTCCCCGTAGGTGGCGGGGTCGTACACGTCGGCGCAGGAGGGAGGGCGACGCATCGGGGACAGCTGGCGAGGGAGGAGCTTGGTGGCGTTGGCGGCGGGCGGGGACTTCCTGGGAGGCGAGGGTGGAGGCGTAGGAGCAGGAGTCTCCTTTTCCTCCTCCAGCTTCTGCTTCTTCGTCTTCTTCTTCTTGTCCTTGTTGCTGTTTTCCCTCCTGCCCCTCTCCTTGGTGCTCTCCTGCCTATCCTCCTCCTCCCCCTGATTCCTCTTGGTCTTCTTGTCCGTGCTCTCCTCCTTGTTCTCCTTGTCCTTGTGGACCTCCCTCCGGCCTCTCTTCTTAGTGTTCTCCGCCTTCTCCTGCCCCTCCTGACCCTCCTCCCTGCCCCTCTTGCCAGCCCTGACCTCCTTCTTGATGGCCAGCCTCCTTGACGTCCTCACCGTGGACTCCGCGCAGGGGACCTCCTTCGCCGCCGCGGACTTCTTCTCCGGCCCCTTGTTGGGCGCGGAGGCGGCCGCCGCCCTCCTCTTGGGCCCCATCCTCCACGCGCGGCACACACAGACACACACGAAAACCTGCTCGACTTGACCTCGCTAGAGGATTAAAGATGACAAGGTCACTCAGGGGTTGACCTCACCTTTTAAAGGCACAAATACACAAATGGCCTTTTTTCCCCTTCCGATTCCCACTCTTTTCGGCCTTTTTCGCTTTTTGAACTTTTCCTCCTTTTTTTCCTCCGCCCAAATCTTTTGCGCCCAAATCTTTCTCTGGCCGAAAAGGCAGAAAAGGGCAGAAGGAAAACAAAAACAATAAAGCAGGGGGAACAAACAATTTAGAGCAGGAAAAGTTGTGACATATGTCATTAGAGATTCTGTATGTATGGAGTGGACTTAACAAAAGTGTAATTACAAATGGTCTTTGAAAGAGAATGAAAAACCCGAAATTTATATTCTTCCGAACATAACCAAAACATAGTAAAACCTTGTTTCCTTGAACCTTTTTGTTCGCCTAAAAATCTTCTTCTCCTGATTTGTCGATATCAGCTGAGTTTGTGAAAGTGTTTTTGACATTTGGAGTTTAGAACTTTAGATTTGGTGATTTTGCCCACTTCAACTGTGTGTTACTGTTACTGCCGTAGTGCCGTACCGTGCCGTACTACCGTTCTAAAGTGCTAGTACTTATAGTACTTACTGTTTGCTAATACCTCCTAAGTACTGCCGAGTGCCCGTGCCGGAGGTGCGGGTTTTGACAACCCCGTCATGGCCTCTTACTACCCTTCCCCGCCCGCGGCCTTCGTGGACCCCTCCGCCGCCGCCGCCGCCGCCTCCTCTTCCTTGAACAGCGGCGTGGGCGTCCCCTCCTCGTCCTCCACCGCGCACTCCTCCATCCTTCACTTGAACGTTGGCGGCACGCGCTTCTCCACCTCCCGCCAGACCCTGCTCAACTCGGGCGCCTCCGCCAGGACCGCCTCCTCCCAGCACCAGCACGAGACCTTCTTCACGGCCCTGCTGTCCGGGCGCGTCGGGTGCCTCCGGGACGAGGACGGAGCCATCTTCATCGACCGGGACCCGGACCTCTTCCGCGTCATCCTGAACTACCTGCGCACCCGCACGCTGTCCCTGCAGGGCGCCGACGTCAAGCAGCTCCTGCACGAGGCGGAGTACTACGGCATTCAGTCGCTGGTCAAGCAGCTGCAGCTCTGCGTGGACCTTGACCAGAGCGGCTGCGGCGACGTCCTCTTCTACACCTACCTGTCCCCGCCCCTTATACCTACACAAGAGCCGAGATCTCAGCAGCGCCGCCCCATCGCCCCGCCAAGGAGCGCCGCCCGACAGCAGGCCAGGAACAACCCCGCTTCGGCCGAGGGCCAGGCTCGCCAGTCGCACTCCAGGAACTCCTCCGGTGACCTGACCCGGTCAGTGCAGAGGGGCTCCTCCTCCAGCTTCACAGGGGACATCGCCGCCGGAGGGGCTGGCGCCATGGGTCTGGTGTTCGGCGGCCACCCTGGCGCCGCCGGAGGAGCCTGGATCGACCCTCTTCGAGTGCAGCTGGTGACCGCCCACCAGTCCGTAATCGCCGTTGGATACCCGCACTTTGTGGCTTGCTTCAAGCAGAGGGAGCAGAACGGGCTCTTCCAGTCGGTGTACACCAGCCCCTACCTGGACAGCGTGGTGGAGCGGGTGGCGCTCAACGCAAAGATGGGCACCGTGCTCCCACAGGCGCAGGGGGGAGAACAGGTTGGTTTGCTAACATCTAAAGTTTAAAGTTGTAAGTTGTAATTGACGATTGATGACCTCCTCTTACTGTACTTCCGTTTCAGGTTGCCGTCATGGTTGCCGTCTCCTACGGGCAAGGCACGGTGCGCCTGATGGGCTTCACTGAGGAGGGCAGCCGGGTGGACGTGGGCACCTTCGTGCTGGGCGCGCCCGTGGACCGGCTCTTCTTCATCGGGACCCAGCTTGTGGCGCTCTCCTCCAGCGGGAGGATCGGGGTGTGGAACTCCATGACTCAAATCTGGCAGGCGCAGGAGCTGGCCGCCATCACATCTCACGACACGGCCGGTACAGTATTGTCTGGATTTGTTTTGAAACTTCCAATTCCCATTTACTATTTGAATTTATAAATCTCATTTTACGTTTTGTCTTCTTATAGGTTCGTTCTTGTTGCTCGGGTCGTCAAACGGCTCCATCAATTACATCGACATGCAAAAGTTTCCTCTTCGCATGAAGGACAACGATCTGCTAGTTACTGAACTTTATAGGTGCGATAATTTTTGTCTTTCAGGTTTGACTTACATCCGATAATATCCTTTATACACGTATTTCCAGGGATCCTGCCGGTGACGCCGTTACGGCAATTTCCGTATATCTCACGCCAAAGACGTCGATTTGTGGAAATTGGATAGAAATCGCTTACGGCACCAGGTATGCCAACAGCTTGATCACTTTGCTGGTTAGACTTTTTTTACCGTTTTTTCTCTCATTTGCAGTTCTGGAACTGTCCGCGTTATTGTCCAACATCCAGAAACCGTCGGACATGGCCCGCAGCTCTTCCAGACCTTCAGCGTTCATCGATCGCCAGTTACAAAGTATGGGTACCCAAAGGCAAATCTTGATCTTGAGACTCAATTGGAACTTTTTCCTCAGGGTCAAGTTGTCGGAGAAGTACCTGGTGTCGGTGTGCTGCGAGTACAACCACGTCCGCACGTGGGGCGTGACCCGCTTCCGCGGCATGATCTCCACCCAGCCGGGCTCGACCTCCGTGGCCTCCTTCAAGATCATCAGCCTGGAGGAGACGGCCCCCGAGGCCGGGGCCTCCTCGGCCCAGGCCGCGGGCAACGAGTGCGGCCCCTACGGCGAGCAGGACGACGAGCAGGTGTTCGTGCAGAAGGTTGTCCCAGAGACTGACTGCCTCTTCGTGCGGCTTGCTAGCGACGGGAGGAGGGTCTGCGTCATCCGGTCTGTGGACGGGACCACCATCACCTCGTTCTGCGTGCAGGAGTGCGAGGCGTCCAGCAGGATGGGATCCAGGCCAAGAAGATTCATTTTCACCGGCCACTCTTCCGGCGCAGTCCAAATGTGGGACCTCACCACCGCGCTGGAGATCTTCCACCGCGGGGACTCATCCGGCGCTTCCTCGGGCGCCTCCGGAATATCTCACGGCACCGCCAACAACTCCGCCCCCAACACCCCGCGAAGCGGCGGCGGCGGAGGGGGCGGCCCTCGCCTCTCCTCCCATTTCCATCCGGCGCCAGACGGGGGACCCACCGCGGAGGAGCTGGTAAAGCTCCTGGACCACATGGAGCTCAGCAACTCTCGGAACTCGACCCCGTGCTGCATCTCTCCCTCGCCGAGCCTATTGCAGCAGCAGCAACTGCAGCAGCAGCACGCGGTGAAAATGAAGGCGACGAACCTGGCGTTCCTGAATTCTCAAGTTGAGCAAGCAGAATCGGAAGGGGCGGACGGAGAGAATCTCACGGAAGCTAAAGAAGACTCGTTGACGTGATATAGCTTACTATCGATATAGTAAAATAGTATTTCGCGATTGTTACACGTTCCTTCTTTCTGTTATCATCACGTTGTATTTATATTTTATTGCATATCAGGTTATGATGGAACGCCCTTCCCCTTACTAACTGCCACATATGGTAACCAAACTGGAGTACAGGCTCAAAAATACAAAATATGCTTTAAATGTTTTTGGTTTCTGTGACATAGTGACTTCATTGCAAGGGTGCTGTGCAAACTGACTGAATGCCTTTTTGACAAGTTGAAATCTTGGTATTGTTAGGTACTACAACGTAAATGCCGGAATCAAATGCAGGATGTGCTCACTTCTGGTAAAGGGAGGGAAACCTGGATAGGTCCTCCGTTCACCAGACTTTCAACTTTACGTCTCTCGTGTAGCACTGGATCGCGAAAATGTGCAGCGCCGCCATGTAGGCCGTCAGGACAAGCACGGCCGGGCAGCTGGCCATGTGGATGGTCGGCAGCGCCAGGTTGGCGGCGCCCGTCAGGATGTTAGCCAGCAGGAAGTAGGCCAGGCCGTTCTTGGAGATCGCGCGGAAGGTCACCGGCACCCTATGGCCCAGGTACGGTAGGGCGGTGCCGCCGTTGTCTCCGCCGCCGGGAGGGGAGGAGGCATCCTTGCCGTTGGCGGCGGAAGAGGCAGAGTCGCCAGAGGAACTGCCTGCCCGTCTAGCTCCTTTTGGACCTAACAGTAACATGAAAAGATCTTAACCTGTACTCAAATCTCTGTATATTCCAATAGACGTACGCACCTTTACTTCTTGACTGTCTCGACTGACTAGAACCCGCTGTTGCTCTGGGATATGTTTGAGAGAAATAGACGGCCAGGAGATCGGTGAGTAGAAAGAGTACCAGCAGACTGATATTGTAGGCAACCTGAAATAGTACGGTACTTGAAAAGGTTAAGATGACTGAGACCGTGAAGCGAGACTTTTTTCTCACCATCCAGTTGAAATAGTTCCAGTTTGCGAGCCGTCTCGAAGGCCGCAGAAACAGCTGGTGCTCCGAGTAGAACAAGGACGTCCACATGATCAATGCCCACATACCTGAAGATAATCAAAACTTTCAAACACTTCTTGGAATCATGCGGCCATGGTCATACCTAAACTTTTCGCTTCTGCCAAGCTGTCCGCGAAAGTCTCCCCCAACCTGGCGAACTTTGTCCCCCAGGCCACTCCTGCCAGGTAGATGGCCACGTATCCCGGGACCGAGCAGAGTCCTTCTCGGTTGGCGGAGATGAGCGAATCTCTTGGAGTGTCTTCGGAAAGGACCCAGTCCGCCAGTCCCACCGAGAGGCAGGCCTCGTGGCAAAGGGAGAGGAGCAGGGCGCACGGCCAGCTCACGGACACCGGGAACAGGGCGAAGAAGAAGGAGGTGGCAACCTTGCTGAAAGCCAGGGTGAAGAAGAAGTTCCAGTGAAGGCCGTACTCGGTAACGTGCTCGTGGTATCCCGATCCCTTGACGCTGAGGAGCCTGGCCAGGCCGAGGGCTAGCATGGGGAGGGCCTCCATCAGAGACTTGCTCAGGTATGAGACTGCTGAGGCTCCTGCCGTGCCCCTGCGCGCTTCCTGCGAGACTAGCCCTGCGGCGAAGACGAAGGACCCCACCCCGATGTCCATAAGCCCGTAGCCAAAGTTCTCCGTCTTTGCGTGGCGCCGCGGGAACACGGGGAAGTCCACGGCCAGGATGCACACGGCCGTGGTCAGCAGCATGGCCGAGCGGTAGTTGGTGACGAAGGGCAGCTGGCGGCGGTCGGACACGCGCTCATGGGCCAACCGTCCACTCGATCGCATGGCCGCTCCCTTCTTGCTCCTACCGGTGACTATTAACCACAGCGCTGCGGCTGCCGCTGCCATGGCCGCGGCCATCCCCCAGGAGTATGGCGGGTCTGAGCAGCAGGTCAGTCCGAAGAGCAGCGGCAGGGTCAGCAGGGAGAACTCCACCGCCCTAAACCCGGAGTAGAAGAGGGCGGAGGACTTGGAGGGAGAGGGAGAGGTGGCGATGGACGCCAGGACGAAGAGGAGCAGGGACAGGTTGAGCGGCGCCCCCGCGGCGGCAACCTCCCAGGGGGAAGAGCCCAAGTTGCCGGAGACGAACTTCTCGTGCAGTCGCCGGTAGCGCTGCTCCAAGTCGGCCTCCTCCTCCTCCGGGGGGGACATGATCATGCCCGCCAATAATGAGACATTTTCTTTTCTCAAAGTCACTGTCACTGTCACTGTCAGAGAGACAAGAGACTTTTCTTTAACGCCTAAACAGTCAAAGTCAAAGTGAAGCAGTGACTGCTGCCACCATGGTTGCCAACTTGGCATTTTTAGTCCAAAAAAAGCAAATTTGGCATTTTTGAGACCCCATGGCATTTTTTTGAAGAAGTAAAAGTGCCAAGCTCTTTTTGGCATTATTTGGCATTTTTTACATTCAATCAAAAATTATATAAATGAATGCATTAATCATGAAAACATGAAACATTTTTCTCTCTCTAAAAAAGCAATGTTGTTACAAAAAATAATGTTTGGGTGCAACATGTTGCTCTGAAATTAGCAATTGAACAGGAAAATCAATATGGAATACTGCACTGACAAAGTATTTAAAGTTTCCATGCAACTTTTTCCTAAAGGTTTTTTTGGCATGAAATTTGGGAAATATTTGTTAATAAAAATGCAATAAAATGCAAATATTAGGGATGGCACTTTTATAGCAGTTTTTTATATTATGGTGGCACTTTTTGGCACTTTCAGGCCTTATGCATGGCATTTTTTGAGTCCGACCAGTGGCAACCCTGGCTGCCACAGTACGCCGTGGGCAGCCTCACCTTCCCACAGGCCGTCCAGATGGGATTCCTGCTGCTGGACGCGCAGATACGGCAGGACCCGGACCTAATGACGGCCGGAGGAGTGGTGCTGGGCGGGACCACAGCCTGCGCGGTCTGGGTGGCCGACAAGTACTTGTTCAGCGGCAACGTGGGCGACTCCCGCCTTGTCCTCAGCTACAACGGGCGGGCGTTCCCCGTCACCAGCGACCACAAGCCGGCCAACCAGCTGGAGGCGGCGCGGATAGAGCGGGCGGGACACTTTGTACGAAATGCGAGGGTCAACGGGCAGCTTGCCATCGTGCGCGCCTTTGGAGACTATCGCTTCAAGGTGCGCCCAAGGCCACCGACAGGGTGTGGGACTCCAGGACCAACCAGGAGGTCGTCGACTTTATCATCGAGCAGATGAAGGCCATGGTGCCGCTCAACGAGATTGGCCGTCAGCTCATAGAGTCTTGCAAGCTACCCGTTCACCCCGTAACGGGATTCGGTTCGGACAACATGACCATCATAATCGCCATCATCCGATAGTAAGGCATCTCTGGCCTAAATAAAGAGAACAAGTGATGTCTGCATTTAAGCAAAGACAGACTATAATCCTTACAAATTTCAGCTGGATGAATTATTCACGTTTTACGGAACAAACGCCATGAAGCAATGAATTGATTTCCTGCTTAGGACTTCCTCCTAGATGGTCTTGAGGAACTCATTGTAGAGTTCCACTGGCACCTTGGCCACCTCGGAGCAGAACTCCACTTCGCTGGTGAGGACGAGGCGGCCGGGAGGAACGTACAAGGGTTTCTCGGGGTCGTACTGGGCCCTGAAAAGACGAAACGAGTGGTTACAGTAGACTTTGCCCAATTTGCAACAGTATGTGTGGATGAGAACCTTTTAATCATTTGCAGGAATTGATGTCTCGGCCTGCTAAGCACGGCATCCTTCACCAGAACCTCAGGGATCTTCCGCAGTATAAAGTGTGGGTATCCCACCTGAAACGAGATTGCCATGATGTCTTGCTCGACTTATGAAGCCCACGAATTGCTAGTTGTACC
>JAAUYB010152550.1_pt1 | contig 13046 bp, 9 predicted proteins | sample 7278071 | NCBI WGS metagenome assembly JAAUYB01 (sample SAMN14350121, study PRJNA611818) | marine sediment metagenome | isolation source: surface marine sediment (1.8m) | place: French Polynesia: Moorea | collected 2018-08
CGGCGTCACGTCGATGGCCAGGTTTTCTTGGATCTCGTCAATGATCTCAAAGGTATCGCGCGCCTCGCGGTCCATCTTGTTGCAGAAGGTCAGGATCGGCAGGTCGCGCAAGCGGCACACCTCAAAGAGCTTTTGCGTCTGGCTTTCCACACCTTTCGCGCCGTCGATCACCATCACCGCCGCGTCCACGGCTGTCAGCGTGCGATAGGTGTCTTCGGAAAAATCCGAGTGGCCGGGCGTGTCGACGAGGTTGAAACGGAACTTGCCGAAATCAAACGACATCGCTGAGGCGCTGACCGAGATGCCGCGGTCCTTTTCCATCTGCATGAAGTCCGACCGCGTCCGCCGCGCCTCCCCCTTGGCCCGCACCTGCCCCGCCATCTGGATCGCCCCGCCATAAAGCAGGAACTTTTCCGTCAACGTCGTCTTACCCGCATCGGGATGCGAGATAATGGCAAACGTCCGCCGCCGAGCAATTTCGCCGGGCAGGTCGGGTCGATTTGTGGGTGCGTCCAACATGCGCGCGATATAGGCGTGTGGCCGCCCGATAGCAAGCGCGCGACTTCGTGACTTGCACGACTCGGGCCGCATCGGCAGAGTGAAGGAACATAGTGTGAACATATAGGGGAAAGACATGACTTTGAAAGAGATTGCAGACGCATTGGTGGAAGGCTGCCGCACCGGGCAGGAGGACGCAAATCTGGACAAGCTTTACGCACCGGACGCCGTTTCGGTTGAGTCGCAGGACGCGCCCGGCATGGGGCGCGAGGTCAAAGGCGTCGAGGCGATCAGGGGCAAACACGCCTGGTGGAACGCGAATTTCGAGGTGCACAGTACCAGCGCAGACGGGCCGTTCCTACATGGCGACGACCGGTTTGGGGTGATCTTCGAAATCGACGCCACCGACAAGTCCCGCGGCGAACGATTCAAGATGAAAGAGCTGGGGATTTACCACGTCGCGGATGGCAAGATCGTGCGGGAAGAGTTCTTTTACTGAGCCTTGACTGACCCTGCGCGCCGCGGGCTCGCAGGCGTCAAAAAAGCTGAATGACGGCAACAGCGGCAGCAAGGAGCGCGGCGTAGAAGCTTCCGGTTTCGCGCAGCTGCTTCGGCGGGTTAGAGAGCGCCATCCAAATGCGATGCGCCAGCGCACCAAATGCGGCGGCGCGTTTCAGGCGGTGAATTTCGGGGTCGTCTTTGTCCCACGGATAGGCGGCCATGTCGCGTGTGACCCCGGAAAGCTCGGGGCTGATCCGGTCGGCATGGGCGGGATCGGTGAGAAGGCCGATCATCTCCTCCTCGCGCGCCTCGATCTCCTCCAGCCGGTCTGTGGGCACTTTTTCCGACCCGGTCGGATCGTCGATCTCTTTCAATACGTCATTTGCGTCGCGCCATTTTTGACCCAGGGCCAAGAACGCCTCGACCAGTTTGCCGTCCACTTCGCGCAAGGCTTCGCCGCTAGTGGCAGAGAGTGCTTCGATGGTTTGCAGATTGGTGTCGATCACGAAGGACAGAACGAGACCCTCGGGTTTGTCGACCTCGGCCGCGATGGCCTCGAACAGCCCCGTCAGATCACCCACAAACTGCGCGGCGTTGATCCGGTCGTCGGTGCGAAGGGTTCGCGTGATTTGCCGCGCCATTTGCCCAAGACTGGCCAGCAAGTCCATGGACGCCGCCTCTGGTTGCGGCGGATGAAAGCTTTGCGGTTTCGGCTCGCGGGCGGAGAGGACCAGATTGGTGGTGAGTTTGCCGCCGGACCAATAGACCTCGATGGGCGCAGCAATTTTTGCCAGTGTATTTGGCAATTTGTCTGACGGTGAAGGGGTTTCCGACGGGTGCTGTTCATCCAATCCATTAGACCAGTCAGGCCAATGAGTTGGACGGGTAAGATAACCCGGCAAAATGGTGCCGGTGTCTCCAAGCATGCTGTTGAGCTGCTCTTGGGTGATGCCCTTGGTTCCGGTTAAATCTGTTTCGACTACGACACGGGAGCCTTCGACCAAGTAGGTGGTGCTCGCGATTTGTGCATTATGCAGTACAGCGTTCTTTAAGTTGGTACCCTCCATTAGTGCGTTCCAAAGGTCCGAATTTTCTAGCTTTGCATCTTCTAGATCTGTGCCCTCAAGAATGGCCTCCCACAGCATCGCGTTGCGAATAGTAGCCCCTTTCAAGTTGGCTGCTCTCAAGTTGGCAAACCGTAAATCCGCTCCGCTGAGGTTCGCTTTTCGAAGTTCGGCATTTGTTAGGTCAATTCGCGAAAGAGGTATCTGACCGACTGCGTCTAGTTTGTCGGCTTTCTCAAATGTATCGAAGAGATCTGATCCTTCGAAATCTGGCACAAAGTCGTCCGCCTTTCGCCGAGCGTTCCAAGCTTCGACGCCTTCCAGAAGCCACTCGATATGCTAGGGATTTGTCATGTTTTGCCTTTGGTCGATTGACCACCAAGGCTGCATGGACGCGGGTTGGCGTCAAGGGGGAAGCTTAGCTGCCCGAGGATTTGCGCAAGAGCTCGGCGGCGTCGGGGCGGCGGAGGAGGGCTTCTTGCACTTCGAGCGCGCGGTGGTCGCTGCTGCGGTGGCCGGGGATCAGCTGGGTCAGCTTGTCCGACAGCTCTTCGGGCAGGGCGGCACGGGTGCGGGTGTCGATCAGCATGGATTCCGCGGCGATGCCCTCGGCATAGATGATCTGGTGGTGGTCAAAGAGCATCTGGTAATACTCGACAAACCCGCCATCCAGCCGCCGGATCGTGTCGCCATTCACCAGATGGCGCGCTCGGACCAAGAGCTCGGATCGGCCGGCGCCCAGATGGTCGCGCCGCTGGTAGATGAAGAGCCGGTGGTCGGGGCTGACGATCAGATCGCCTGTGTTGTGCAGCGTACCCGCCTTGATGCAGATCGGGGCAAAGGCCCCCACGGCGCGGGAGGTCGTATGGCCAAGCCAGCGGATCTCTTGCGGGCCGTCATCGCGGGTCAGGACCTTGTCGCCGACTTGCAGCTCTTCGACCGGGCGCTGGGCACCGGAGGCGAGCGTGATCATCGTGCCCTTGGTGAAGGACACGCAGGCGACCTGGACAAAGCGCTGCAGAGCGATGTCTTCGTTCACGCCGACCAGCGCGTAATCGGCGCGTGGCTGTAGCGGGGCTAGCGGTAGGACGTAAATGTCGGCGACGTCGCCCCGGTCATCGGTTTCCACCAGCACCAGGCATTCGGTGGTCTTGCCGTCGCCGGACATGAAGGTGACGCAGCAATCCAGATGCAGCTCAGCCCCCGGGCTGCCCAGATCGGTATCCATGGCGACGCGGAAGGGCGGGGTCGAAGAGGGGATAATCCGCAGCCGCGCCTGGGCGGCGAGCGGCGACAGGCGATAGATGTCGTCGAGCACCAGTTCCTCGGCAAAGCTGAGCCCATCGCCCAGATTGGCCCCGTTCACCACCCGCAGGCCTTCGGCCCGATAGACAGACAGGCTTTGCGAGGGGCGGTATGCTTCGGTCTGCGACATGGCACCTTTGGAAAACTCGAGGGGCATTTGACCCCGAGGAACTATACACCCATTGAGTGTCTTGGGAATGTGTCATCAAATGGGTGGGCATTCGGCGTTTTGTCGACATTTGGGAAACGGAGGGGAAAGATGGATCTGGGAATTCGCGGCAAGCGGGCGTTGGTCTGCGCGTCGAGCAAGGGGTTGGGACGCGGCTGTGCGGAGGCTTTGGCGGCGGCTGGGGTCGATCTGGTTATGAATGCGCGGGGGGCCGAGGCTTTGGAGGCGACGGCGGCGGAGATTCGGGCCGCGCATGGCATTGCGGTGGAGACCGTCGCGGCGGATATCGTCAGCGAAGAGGGGCGTGCGCGGGTGCTATCGGCGGCGGGTGATGTGGACATTCTGGTGACCAATGCCGGGGGGCCGCCGCCGGGCATTTGGCATGATTGGGGGCGGGAGGATTTTGTGGCGGCTTTGGATGCCAACATGCTGACGCCGATTGCGCTGATGACCGCCCTGATGCCGGGGATGACGGAGCGGGGCTGGGGCCGGGTGGTCAACATCACCTCGCAATCGGTGAAGGCGCCGATCCCGCAGCTGGGCCTGTCGAACGCGGCGCGTACGGGGCTGACGGGCTACGTGGCGGGCACGGCGCGGCAGGTGGCGCCGCAGGGGGTGATCGTGAACAACCTGCTGCCGGGTATTCATGCGACGGACCGGGCGGATGCCTTGGATGGGGGTGTCGCGAAGTCTGAAGGCATCGCGATCGAGGAGGCGAGGGCGCGCCGGGCCGCGACCATCCCGGCGCGGCGCTATGGCACGGCGGCGGAGTTTGGACAGATGTGCGCGTTTTTATGCTCGCAGCATGCCGGTTTCATTGTGGGCCAGAACATTCTGCTCGATGGCGGGGCCACCAATGCCACGCTCTGATCGGGGCGGGAAAAACCTTGCAAGGTTTTTCGGAAATTTCTTGCAAGAAATTTGGCCCTTGGGCGACGGGTGCGCGGTCTGACGGATGGCGCGCGGACCGGATGGCAAGGGTGGTGGCGCAGGATTTTCGTTGGCGGATCAGCTGTTTAACGCGGATTCCATTGGTGATCTCGCGGCGGAATATGCGGTCTTGCCCGGGTTCGATGCAGAGGCGTTCAAAGCCAAAGCGCTGAGCGGTCTAAAGGAGCGCGGGCTACTTGAGCGTCTCGATTGGCTGGCGGACTGTGTTGAGGAACAGTTGCCCACGGATTTCCCGGCCATGGCCGAGGCGCTGGAGGCGGCGATGCCGCCGCCTTTGGACAAGACGCTGACGGATAACGACTTTGGCCGCTTCATTCACGCGGTGCCGGGCGTTTTGGCCGTGCGTCACGGGCTTGAGGCGCATCGCGAAAGGGCTCTTGATCTGCTTTATGCCGCGACGCAGCGGTTTTCGATGGAGTTCTACATCCGCCCCTTCCTCAACCGCTGGCCACAGGAGACCTTGGCGCGGTTGGAACGGTGGACCGGGGATGACAATTACCACGTCAGGCGGCTTGTCAGCGAGGGCACGCGGCCGCGGCTGCCCTGGGCGCGCAATATCGATCTCGATCCGGCGGTGCCCCTGCGCTTTCTCGACCGGCTCTATGCGGATCCGACGCGGTATGTCACCCGCTCGGTGGCCAATCATATGAATGACCTGTCGAAGCAGATCCCCGACACCATGCTGGCGCATCTCAGGGCGTGGCGTACGTCTGGCAAGCAGGCTCCGAAAGAGATGGACTGGATCACGCGGCATTCGCTCCGCACAGCGGTCAAGCGGGGGGATCGGGCGGCGCTGGATCTGCTGGGGTATCGCGCGGGCAATGTGCGGGCGCGGGTGGAGCTTGCCGATGCTTCACCGCGGATCGGCGGGCAGCTGTGTTTTGACGTGGTTCTAGAGGCGGAGGAGGATATGCCGGTGCTGGTGGATTACCGTCTGCGGTTTGCCCGCCCCAACGGGGCGGCGGAGAAGGTGTTTAAGCTCAAGGCGGCCAAGCTGCAGGCCGTAGTGCCCTTGCGCCTGACCAAGCGGCATAATCTCAAAGGCGACGCCACGACCTTTCGGCTGCATCCCGGTCCGCACGTGTTGATCATTCAGTTGAACGGCGAGGATGTGGCGGAGGTGGATTTTGACCTGCAGGCGGAGGCCTGAGGCTCAAATCTCGGGGGCGGTGTCCCAGCGGGCTTCAAGTGCCTCAAGGGCCGCGATGCGTTCGGTGGTCTTGGGGTGCGAGAGCAGCCAGGCGGGTACGGCGCCGGCGCGGGATTGGGTCAGGTCTTCAAGCTTGCGGAAGAGCGATTTCTGCGGCTCCACCCCGATCCCGGCCTTGGTCAGCAGCGCCGCGGCATAGGCGTCAGCCTCATATTCGTCGGAGCGGGACAGGCGCGCGGCCAGGAGCGAGGTCAGCATACCGGCAATCCACGGCCCGATGCCCGGAATGAAGCGGCTGAGGATCATCGCAAGGGCTGTGCGCAGGGCGTTCTGGCCGGAGAAGTCGATCATCCGGCGGCGGGAATGGCCAAGCGCGACGTGGCCCAGCTCATGCGCAATGACGCTCGACATCTCGTCAGCAGAGACTTCGCCGTTCTGGTATTTGCGAAAGAAGCCACGGGTGATGAAGATCCGCCCGTCCGGGGCCGCGAGGCCGTTCACCGGGTCAATTTCGTAGATATGGACGCGGATGCGCGGCAGGTCGAGCGCCTTGGCCATGCGGTCGGTCAGCGCCTTGAGGCGCGGATCGGCAAGCTCGGTCGAGCGGGCGTCCAGCTCGCGCGCGGTGCGCCACGCGGAAAAGCGGTACATCGCCAATGCGTAGAGCACAGCCAGAAGGAGCGGGGTGAATTTCAACATGGGCTAAATATGGGGGCATTTCCGCCTAAGGGAAGGGGTGATCCAGCGGTCGCGCGGTGCCCGCGCGGCAAGGGGGGGTGGGCCCCCCATCCTGGCCTTCCCCCGTGCAGGGGGAAGGAAGCGGGAGGGCGGGCCGACCCCGTTTGAGAGATTTTGCGCGTGTGGGGGGCGTAAAGGTCAGTCGAAATGGCCGGCGAAAGCGCTGCGATAAAGGGTTGCGAGCTCGGCCAGTTGCGCCTCGGAGCGGCCCATGCGCATTGTCGTGCCGGTAAAGCGGCCGACGGTGGTGATCGGCACGCCGGCTTGGCCCGCGGCCACCATCAGGGTTTCGGCCGCGTCAAAGCTGCAGGCGATGAGGTAGCGGGCCTGGTCTTCGCCAAAGAGCGTGGCGGTGTCGTCGGTGTCGAGTTGGAGGCCGACGCCTGAGGCCTCGGCCATCTCGAACGCCGCCATGGCGAGGCCACCATCAGAGAGATCGGTGCAGCAGCGGATCCAGTCGCGGTTGTCGCGGATGAAGGCGCCGTTTCGGGCCTCGGCTGTCAGGTCCACCGGCGGTGCGTCGCCTTCTTCGCGGGAAAAGACCTCGGCCAGCAAGGCGGACTGACCAAGATGGCCTGTGGTGTCGCCCACCAGCAGCGCCACGTGGCCGTCGCGGGCGGTGTCGAGGATTGGCGTCTCGTCGGCGGCAATCAAGCCGACGGCGCCAATAGTGGGCGTGGGCAGGATCGCCCGGCCGTCGGTTTCGTTGTAAAGCGATACGTTGCCCGACACGATCGGCATGTCGAGGGCGAGGCAGGCCTGGCCGATGCCCTCCAAGGCGCCGACAAACTGGCCCATGATCTGCGGCTTTTCGGGATTGCCGAAATTGAGATTGTCGGTGGTGGCGAGCGGTTTGGCCCCCACCGCACAGAGGTTGCGGAACGCCTCAGCCACCGCCTGTTTGCCGCCTTCGACCGGGTTGGCGGCGACGTAGCGGGGAGTGACGTCGGAGGTGAAGGCCAGTTTCTTGTCGGTGCCATGCACGCGGATCACGCCGGCGCCGAAGCCGGGGATGCGCACGGTGTCGGCCATCACCTGGCTGTCATATTGTTCGTAAACCCAGGTGCGGGCGCAGTAATTGGGCGAGGCCAAGAGCGCCTTGAGCCCGTCGATGGGATCAATCTGCGGCACATCGGCGAGAGCGGTGGCGGGCGGCGTCGGCTCCCACGGGCGGTCGTATTCCGGCGCGTTGCCGGAGAGCGCCTTGAGCGGTAGGTCGGCTTTGACCTCGCCATTGTGGACGATCAGAAAGCGGTCTTCGTCGATGGTCTCGCCCACAATGGCAAAGTCGAGGTCCCACTTGTCGAACACCGCGCGGGCGGCGGTCTCTTTGGTCGGATCGAGCACCATCAGCATGCGTTCCTGGCTTTCGGACAGCATCATCTCGTAGGCAGTCATGCCGTCCTCGCGGCAGGGGACTTTTTCGAGATCGAGCCGCACGCCGAGATCGCCTTTGTCACCCATTTCCACCGCCGAACAGGTGAGGCCGGCCGCACCCATGTCCTGGATTGAGATCACCGCGCCGGTCTGCATCAGTTCGAGCGTGGCCTCCATCAGGCGCTTTTCGGTGCAGGGGTCGCCGACCTGCACGGTGGGGCGCTGGTCCTCGATGCTTTCGTCAAATTCGGCGCTGGCCATGGTGGCGCCGCCGACGCCGTCGCGGCCTGTCTTTGCGCCGAGATAGACCACCGGGCGGCCGACACCGGAGGCGGCCGAGTAAAAGATCTTGTCGGCTTCTGCGAGCCCTGCGGCAAAGGCGTTCACGAGGCAGTTGCCGTTATAGGCCGGGTGGAACCGCACCTCGCCACCCACAGTAGGCACGCCAAAAGCGTTGCCGTAGCCGCCGATGCCCTCGACCACGCCATGCACCAGTTGCCGCGTTTTGGGATGGTCCTTTTCGCCGAAGCTGAGCGCGTTCATCGCAGCAATTGGCCGCGCGCCCATGGTGAAGACGTCGCGCAGGATGCCGCCGACACCGGTCGCGGCACCCTGGTAGGGCTCGATATAGGACGGGTGGTTGTGGCTCTCCATCTTGAAGACCACGGCCTGGCCATCGCCGATATCGACCACACCGGCGTTTTCGCCGGGGCCGCAGATCACCTGTGGGCCGGTGGTGGGCAGTTTGCGCAGGTGGATTTTCGAGGATTTGTACGAACAATGCTCGTTCCACATCGCCGAAAAGATGCCCAGCTCGGTGAAGGTCGGTTCACGGTTCAGGATACGCAGGATTTCGGCATATTCGTCTGGCTTGATTCCGTGCGCCTCGATCAGATCGGGCGTGATGGCCGGGTCCTGCATGTTCCTGTCGTCCCTCGTTTCGTCTGTCGGGCACTCTTTAAGCCAAGGGGGGTAGAGGGGGAAGGGGTGACGGGTCAGGTGTTTTGGGCCGGTGTGGCGGCGGCACGTTCCTCGCGCGTTAGAACCGTTGCGGTCACCCGCGGCGTGCCGTCTTTGTCAAAGAACGGGTGATCTCCTCCCCCGCGTAGCCGGGCCATCGCAGCGCGCGCCATGATGCCGAACCCGGCCGCGGCCGTGCCGTGGCTGCGCACAGGGGTCCGGGCGTGGGTGGTCTGCACGTGGTAACGCCCCGGGCCAAAGCGGTCTTCGCCCTGGGGCAGAACCACGCCGACAAAGGGCAAACCGGGGCCTGGCAGCGTATTGGCGATCGGGGTCTGGCAGCAGCCCGCATACCAGCGCCGCAGGCCTTTCGGGCCCAGCCGTAGACAGGCCAGGTGCTCGGCCCCTTTGGTGATCGCCACATGGGCCGGCACGGTCTGAAAGATGTCGGTGCCACCTGCTGGGTTCAACCAGTCGCTGCGGTCCAGGTGATTGGCAAAGGCCTGACAATCGGCGCAGTAACACACCAGATGCGTGCCGGGGGCGTCATCCGTCACCTGCCAGCCCATCTTGCCACAGCGGCATGTCAGTTCGCGCATCTCTTCGCCCTTTGCAAAGCCCCTCACCGCATAAGATCAGGCTATGTGCGGAGCGCAAACAAAAAAAGGCCGAGCGCAAAGCTCGGCCGAAGTCCAACAGGGAGGTATGAAGATGCTGCGCAATTCAACGCCTCATCATTCATAAGTCGAATATGTCATCTAAACTGAGTCGTTCAAGCAAAAGAATGCCGCACTTGCAGCATTCCCGCCATGCATGTGGCGCATATCACACAGACAAAGGGTGTCTTAATCGGCGCCCATGGCGCGCCGGCGCTTGCGGTGCATGATGATCTCTTCCTGCACGAAATCGCGGAAGGCGGCGATGCGTTTTGAGGCGCGCAGTTCCTCGGGATAGGCCAGGAAAACCGGCACTTCGATGGATTCCACGTCCGGCAGGACACGCACAACCTGCGGAAAATCCTCGATAATATAGTCGGGCAGTACGCCGATCCCAAGGCCCGCGATGACCCCCTGCAAGACCCCGAAATAGTTGTTCACCGTCAGGGTGGAACGGATGTTGTGAGTGAGCAGTTCCTTGACCAGCATCATCCCCGCGCCCACCTGCGCCGAGCGGGTATTCTGGCAAATCAGCCGATGGGCCGAGAGATCGGCCATCGACGCCGGAATCCCCTTGGAATTGAGGTAGTCGGGGCTGGCATAGAGCCGCATGCGCACGCTCATTAGCCGTTTGCGCACCAGATCGGCCTGGCTGGGCTCTTTCATCCGGATCGCCACGTCAGCCTCGCGCATCGGCAGATCCAGCACCCGTTCTTCCAGCATCAGGTCGATGTTGAGGTCGGGGTATTCCTCGTAAAGCTTGGGCAGGCGCGGCGCGAGCCAGAGTGAGCCGAACCCAAAGGTGGTGGTCACGCGCAGCTCGCCAAACACCTCTTCTTCGCTGTCGCGGATGCGCGCGGTGGCGGCGTCGATCCGCTTGGCCATGGCAACCGTGGCATCAAACAGCAATTCGCCCTGTTCGGTGAGAATCAGCCCCCGCGCGTGGCGGTGAAAAAGCGTGGTATCGAGCGATTCCTCCAGCGACCGGATCTGCCGCGACACCGCCGATTGCGACAGATGCAGCGCGTCGCCGGCATGGGTCAGGCTGCCCGCATCGGCGACCGCGTGAAATATTCGTAGCTTATCCCAATCCATCGTCACAACTTTGTTTGCGCTTTCCGATGTCTACACGAAACAACTGCCTATATAAGAGATAACCGCGGGTAACCGGGCAAAAACGCGAAAAATTCCCTGTTCAGGTCAGCGTATGTGACCTATTATTCCGCCAAATGGCTCGATCATGCAGCGTGGGGAGGCGCGGTAATGAGCAAGCATCAGATTTCCCTCAACGACCGCGTGGACCTGAGCAAGGATCAGGTCCTGCTCAATGGCACGCAGGCGCTGGTGCGTCTGATGCTGATGCAAAAGGCGCGCGATACGGCGGCGGGGCTGAACACCGCGGGTTATGTGACGGGGTATCGCGGATCGCCTTTGGGGGCGGTCGATATGCAGATGACCCGCGCGGCCAAGCACTTGGCCGCGGCGGATATCCACTTCAAGGAAGGTCTGAACGAAGACCTGGCCGCCACGGCTCTCTGGGGCAGCCAGCAGGCCGAACTGCGCGGGGAGGGCAAGTTCGACGGTGTCTTTGGCCTCTGGTATGGCAAGGGGCCGGGAGTGGACCGCTCGGGTGACGTGATGCGCCACGCCAATATGGCGGGCACGTCGCCAAACGGTGGCGTGCTGATGGCGATGGGCGATGACCACACCGGTGAGTCGTCCACCGTCTTGCACCAATCCGAATGGGCCATGGTCGATGCCTATATGCCGGTGGTGTCGCCGGCCGGCGTGCAGGAAATTCTCGACTATGGGGTCTATGGCTTTGCCCTGTCACGGTTTTCCGGGCTTTGGGTCGGTCTCAAGACGATGAAAGACACGGTTGAGGCGACGGCGGTGGTGGATGGCCGGATCGACCGGATGTCGCTGTTCACGCCGGAATTCGCCTTACCCGAAGGCGGGCTGAACATCCGCCTGATCGACACCCCGCACGCGCAAGAGGCGCGGATGATCGACTACAAACGCTTTGCGGCTGAGGCGTTTTCCCATGCCAACAAGATGGACAAGCGCATCTGGGGCAAGCCGGGCGCCAAGATCGGCCTGGTTGCGGCGGGCAAGAACTGGCTGGACCTGGTGCATGCGCTGAACCTTTTGGGCATCGACGCGGAGGAGGCCGAACGGCTGGGCATAACCACCTACAAGGTCGGCCAGACCTTTCCCTTGGATATGAAGGGCTTTCACGATTGGGCCGAAGGGCTCGACCTGATCATCGTGGTCGAGGAAAAGCGCAAATTGATCGAGGTGCAGATCAAAGAGGCGATCTTTGACGATCGCCGGGGCCGCCGCGTCTATGGCTGGCACAAGGGCGGTGGCGCGGGATCCATGCATGGCGAAGAGTTGTTCCCGACCCGCGGTGCGCTTGACCCCATTCTGATTGCGGAAAAACTGGGCGCGATCCTGGTCGAAGAGGGGCGCGGGACGGATCGGATCAAGGCGGGGTTGCAAATGCTGGATGAGGCGCGCCGCGCCGACAATGCCGAGGAAATCGCCGCCCGTCTGCCCTATTTCTGCTCGGGCTGCCCGCATAACAGCTCAACCAAGGTGCCCGAGGGAAGCCGCGCCTATGCCGGGATCGGCTGCCACTACATGGTGCAGTGGATGGACCGTGAGACCACGGGTTTCACCCATATGGGCGGCGAAGGGGCCAATTGGATCGGCGAGGCACCGTTTTCCACCCGTCCACACGTGTTCCAGAATATCGGCGACGGCACTTATAATCACTCCGGTGTTCAGGCGATCCGCGCGGCGCTGCTGGCCGGCACCAACGTCACCTACAAGATCCTCTACAACGATGCCGTCGCCATGACCGGCGGGCAGAAAAACGATGGTGGCCTGACGCCCGAGCGGATCATGGCCGAGCTGCTGGCGATGGGCGTCCGCCACGTCTTTGCCGTCTATGACGAAAAGGAAGAGGTCGATCCGCAGGCCTTCCCCAAGGGCGTCGAGGCCTTTGAACGCGCTGATCTTGCCACCGTGCAGGAGCGCTGTACCGGGATCGAAGGCGTCAGCGCGATTGTCTACATTCAGACCTGCGCCGCCGAAAAACGCCGCCGCCGCAAGCGCGGGCAATTCCCCGACCCGGACAAGCGCGTTTTCATCAACACCGATGTCTGCGAAGGCTGCGGCGATTGTGGGGTGCAGTCGAACTGCGTGTCGATTGTGCCGGTGGAAACCGAACTGGGCCGCAAAAGGGCGATCGATCAGTCCTCCTGCAACAAGGATTTCTCTTGTCTCAAAGGGTTTTGCCCATCTTTCGTCACGCTCGAAGGCGCGCAGCCGAAAAAGGCGGCGACCACGGCGCTTGATCTGCCCGACCTGCCGCAGCCCGACCTGCCGCAGATCGACAAGACCTGGAATGTGGTCGTCACCGGGGTGGGGGGCACCGGCGTGGTCACCATCGGCGCGGTGCTGGCGCAGGCGGCGCAGATCGACGGAAAGGGTGCCGCGATGATGGAGATGGCGGGCCTGGCGCAGAAGGGCGGCGCGGTGCACATCCATCTGCGCATCGCCGAGGCTCCGGACGACATCAGCGCGGTGCGGGTGGCGACCGGAGAGGCCGATGCGCTGATCGGCGGCGACCTGGTGGTCAGCGCCGGGGCCAAGACGCTCGGGCTCACGCA
>JAAUYB010081973.1_pt1 | contig 13044 bp, 8 predicted proteins | sample 7278071 | NCBI WGS metagenome assembly JAAUYB01 (sample SAMN14350121, study PRJNA611818) | marine sediment metagenome | isolation source: surface marine sediment (1.8m) | place: French Polynesia: Moorea | collected 2018-08
GAATACTATGGCAAAAGTTCCTAGTATTCACCGAGAACGGCGGCTCTTCGTGGTAACAGCAGGGGAGAATCCCCAACTATAATTTTATTTAGTTGGGGTTCCGTTCAACCCTGTAGACGAATCAAACCCAATTCCTGAAACGTCTTCATCTGTCCAGTTAGCAAGTTGCTGAATCAGTTTAATTGACATAACGCGAAGAATTGTTCGTCTGTCATGGCGATCGCAGGGGAGAGTTGCAAAACCAAAGGTATGTTTTCAGTTGATAAAGTAGGAGATATCATCTTTTACAAGATTAGGAAAGGCTTCGGAAACCAAATCATAAATAATGTTGACTAAGTTAAACTAAAAGCAGACATATTTAACCTGAATATAGCAGAATTTCAAAGTTATGAGTGAACAAGAACAAAATAAACGAATTAATCAACTGAGACGACAATTAGCAAATGCCGTTGAACGCATTAAAACTCTAGAATTAGATATTGAACCAGAAGGACGTATTAGTGAAGCTTTTTCTGCATTGGAGGAACATATAGATGAACGCTTCGATCAAGTTGATAAGCGTATTGATCGGGTTGATGCGCGTTTAGATCGCATTGAACATCAATTTAATCGACTTCAGGGTAAATTAGAGGTCATTCTTGATGCTATTACAGGAATTAATGATTTACCTGAAGATGAGACTGAATAATATTAATGAAGATTAATTTATGTTTTTTATTTAGTAACTCCTTCTAACTCTTCCTCGGTTAATTCATATAAATTCCGTAATTTTTCTAAGGTTTCCTCCTCAGCATCCCAGAAACCTCTTCCATTTGCTTCGATCATTCTTCCCACAATATTCCGAAACGCTTCGGGGTTAGCTTTCCGTAATTTTTCAGCCATTTCTGAGTCTAAAGCGTAGGTTTGTGCAGCTTGATCATACACCCAATTATCCTTAAAATCCGTTGTGCCTCCCCATCCTATCAACGCTGTCATCCGTTGGGACACTTCATAAGCACCCCCTGAACCCTGGTTAACCATTGCTTGGGCCCATTTTGGATTTAGTAACTTTGTTCGGTATTCTAATCGTAATAAGTCTTCTAGTTTTCGGGGGTTGGTATCATTAGAAAAGCTTTCGACAAAACTTGCTGTTACTTTTTTACCACTTTGTTTTTCGGCAGCCAATTTTAACCCTCCAGTGTTACCATAATATTCTTGAATATCGGTTAACCCGTATTCTACTGAATCAATTTCTTGGACAATTCTTTCGCTAGTTTTTAATAGTTGATTTAAAATTTCGGGTCTTGCTTGTCCTTTATCTTTGCGTCCATAACTAAAGACATTTCTTTTTTCCCAAGTATTCGCTAATTCGTCACCAGACTCCCAGTTTCCATCCACAACTTGATCGTTTACTAGAGAACCAAAATCACCGGCAGGGTTAGAAAAGAGTCGCGCGGAAGCATTTTCTACCCCTTGCTCTTTTAACTGTAAATAATGTTTCCGAATAAAGTTCCTTTCCGAGTCTTCTTCTGCTTCTGCTGCACGCTGGAATAAGTCGTCTAATAGTTCAATAATATTGACAAAAGTATCACGAAATATACCTGATAAATTAGCTAAGACATCAATTCTCGGATGGTCTAATTTTTCTAACGGGTTTAACTCGTATCTGACAATACGTCCTGTGCCTTCTTTTATGGGTTCTGCACCCACTAATTCTAATAAAATACCTAAAGATTCACCTTTTGTTTTAATTGCGTCTAAACCCCACAATAAAACGGCAATGGTTTCGGGATATTTCTTGTGTTCTTCTAAATGCTGTTGAATAGTTTTCTTGGCAATTTCTCGGCCTCTTTCATAAGCAGCAGGAGACGGCATCCGATAAGGATCTAAGGCGTGTATATTTCGTCCTGTGGGTAACACTCCTGTCCCATCTCGTAACAAGTCTCCACCGGGTGCAGGGGCAATATATTCTCCATTTAATCCCCGTAATAAGTTGGTTAACTCTTCGGGGGTTTGTTTGAGTAAGTCTCTGATATAAATGGCTTCTTGTATAGTTTCTTTTTTGCCATTTGCTGACTCTAGAATATACTGTAAGTCTGGCGATTCAGAGGTAATTGCTTTTCTTTCCCTATCGGTTAATTTCTCCGTAAAATACGCTTCTAAATAAGAATCTAATTGTTCTTGATTAGGCACTTCACCCAGGGTATGTAAACCAGAAGAAAATAGTCTTTGTTCAACAATTTGTAGGTATTCATAAACCTTGACAAAATACGCATTTAAAGCGTGTTTACTGAACAATTTTGCATTTTCTACAGTAAACTCAATGCCCAATTTTTTCCCTTCTTCAAACTTACAATCAGCAGCTAAACCAGAGTCAACAATCTTTTGAATAATTCCTTCTCTTAAAATCTCATTTTTATTGGGATCTTCTCGATATTCGCCAATTAATTCTCGTAAGGCCATCAACTCTTTATATAACCCTGCCCGTCCATAAGGCGGTACATTATGAGAGATTAACACACCATAACCCCGACGTTTAGCTAAGATGGACTCTGAGGGATTATTAGCAGCATAAATGTATAAGTTAGGGATATCTCCTAGTAAAATATCTGGCCAAGAATACCCCGTATTTCCTAATGGAGAACCCGGCAACCATTCCACAGTTCCGTGCATTCCAAAATGAATGATAGCGTCAGCAGAAAAATCATTTTGTAACCACTTATAAAAGGCTGCATATTGAGGATGAGGGGTTAAATCTTTTTCAAACATCAACCGCATAGGATCACCAGAAATACCTAGAGGTGGCTGCACTCCGATCCAAATATTTCCTAATTGAATACCCCCTATCTGATACTCATCCCCATATGTCTTGATACCTGTTTCTGTTAATGATTTCCACTGCTTTTCAATACGAGTTGTTAACAAATACCCTAACCATTCTTCCAGTTTTCTAACATTAACGGTTGTCTTCCCATTCTGAGTATCATTAGGGGTAATAATGGCTTCATCTGCTTCCTTCACTTGATTAATAATTCTCTCCCCATCTTCGGGTAATTCTCCCACGTTATAACCTTGTTTTTCTAACTCTTGTAATAACTTGAGTAAGCTACGAGGAACATTCAATAAGGCTGCGGTTCCAGTTGCACCATATCCTGGGGGAAATCCATACAAAATAATAGCAAGTTTACGATTTTTTGCTTCAGTTTTGCGTAAATTAATCCATTTTTTCAGTCTTCCAGTTAACCGTTTAACTCGCTCAGGAATAATATAGATATCATTGCCCACTAATCCCCCTAAGGGTACAGTATCAATCGCTCCATCTAACTCAGGTAAAGCGTATAAAACTACACTTTGTAATCCTCCTATTCCTTGTCTTGTCCAAGAATAGATATCTTGAATTAATAAAGGTGCAGCAACAATATAAGGAATATTTTTGGCAGTCAAAATGCGTTTTGCTACCTCAACTTGTCGCCCTGCTTCCATTGAACCGGCGGGACCTCCCACTAAAGGAAAGCCGATGGTAGAGACAATAGCATCGACTTGGATGGCATCTTTTGCTAAAGAACGAATTTCTATATTTCCTAAGTTACGTTGTTGGCTTTCGTAAGTAGTGGTTAACCAATCTCTGACGATGACATGACCCTCAACTCCATTGATAAAAATGGGAACAGGGGTCAATCCTTGTTGTTCAAAAGAACGAATTAATTGAGGAATATAAGGCTGTTTGGTAATAACGTGCTTACGGTATAAAAGGACAGCAACCAGAGGGTGATCTAAAGATTTTTGTTGTTGATACCAGTTTAAATAGTCACGAGGAGAGGTAAAATAACCATCGTAGTCGGGGTGAAGTAAACCCATGTTAGGGGTTTCGATGGGTTCGGGAATTTCTCCTACTTTGATGTCTAGATATTTCTCTGCTATCGTCCAACACATAGCAGCAAAGTTTTCCGTTCCTCCTGCATTCCAGTAACCATAAATAATTAACCAGTTGCGTAAATCTTGGACTTTTTTTGCGGGAATAAACTTTAATAACTTCGGTCCTGTTTTCAAGAAACTTAAATAACCGGCCAGCTTATCTTCTTCTCTTCCACTGGAAAATTTGCTTAAAATAAATTTGATTGGTTTGGGCATTCCTTTCGGTTTGTCTCCAATGACAAACTTCCCTAAGCGAGTCAAACTCATTAATTCTAAAGCTGACTCAAATACTAACCGAATGGGAATGTTTTGTACTCTTTCTCTTAACCAAATCACTTGGTCGTAATCAAAGATTAAACTAGCAAAAAAGACATCCGCATTTTTGAGGGCATTCTCAATCATTTCTGGTTCTTGAGAAAGACTGCGATCGCTGTATATCTGTATGTCTAAGTCTGGACACCGTGACTGTGCTAACTGTGCAGCTTGTCGGTACAAGTCTAGATTAAATGATTCAAACCCAGTAATAACAACGATACGTGACATATCCCTAACCCGTAAACTTTTGTAACAGCCTCACCTCTATTATAAGGTTTATCCCACAGAAAAAGGGGGGAAACTCCCCCCTTGAATTGATGGTAATTCAAGCCCAAAAATCTTAGATTAGATTCAATGGACGAAGAAACTATTGCCACTTATTAGCAACGACTTCAGCTAAGTCAACAACCCGTTGAGAATAACCCCACTCGTTGTCGTACCAAGCTACAACTTTAACCATATCGCCACCCATAACCATTGTTAAGCTGGCATCAAGGATAGAAGAGACATCGGTTCCCCGATAGTCACAAGAGACTAAGGGTAAATCGTTGTAGCCAAGAATGCCCTTCATGGAGTCTTCAGAAGCACTCTTCATGACGTCATTAACTTGTTCAGCAATGGTGCTTTTCTCCACTTGTGCCACTAAGTCAACCACGGAAACGTTAGGGGTGGGAACCCGCATGGCGATACCGTTTAACTTCCCTTTCATTTCGGGAATCACTAAAGCAACCGCTTTTGCTGCCCCGGTAGAAGTAGGAACGATATTAACGGCGGCAGCCCGCGCCCGACGAAGATCACGGTGAGAGGCATCTAAAATCCGTTGGTCACCAGTGTAACTGTGGGTGGTGGTCATGGTGCCTTTGATGATACCAAAGTTATCATTTAAGACCTTAACCACAGGTGCGAGACAGTTGGTGGTACAACTAGCGTTACTGATAACGTTGTATTGATTAGGATCGTAGTCCTGTTCGTTAACCCCAACCACAAAGGTTCCCACGTTACCGCCCTTTCCTGGAGCGGTAATTAAGACCTTTTTCGCACCAGCAACGATGTGTTTAGACGCACCCTCTTCGGTGACAAAAACCCCAGTGGATTCGATAATTAAATCGACGTTCCATTCTGCCCAAGGTAGGTTTAAGGGGTTACGATCAGAAACACACTTAATGGTTTTGCCATTAACGGTGAGGGAGTTGTCATCTGCCTCGATCTCAGCATCTAATATACCGAGCATGGAATCGTATCTTAGCAGGTGAGCATTAGTTCTAGGATCAGAAGTATCATTAATGCCGACTACTTCTAACTGGGTATTTTCCCGGCCTAACCAGCACCGTAAAAAGTTACGTCCAATACGTCCGAACCCGTTGATTGCTACTCTAATCACTGCGTCTTACCCTCTGCGTTTTACTGCAATAAATTAAAACATTATTAATGAACCCAATCATACCCCAAAGCCTGATCTTTTTCGATCCCTATTTGAAATTTTTTTCTCAAGTTTACCCTTTTCCTCTTTTTTTATCCGCTTCTGTACGGTTTGCTCTCAGTCTTGGCATTACAGTTAGCAGCAGTGGGAAGGCTACCATACTCAAGGGTTGCTAGAGATCGAGTATCTAACTCCCTCCAACAAAAAGGGTCGGGTTTCTCCCTAATCTCCTAGTTGATGAGATCCTCTAAAGTCAAGTACAATTAACAAAACTTTACCCTATAGGCTAAGTACACCTATGGGTTCTTGATCTCCCTATTATGTCCAAGATGGGGCAATGTAACAAACCGTAACCCAGAAACTTATGTTTGAAAATTTTACTGATAAAGCCATTAAAACCATTATGCTGGCCCAGGAAGAAGCACAACGGATGGGACAGAACTTAGTGGGAACAGAACACCTCTTACTGGGGTTGCTAGGTCAAGGAAACTCTTTGTCCGCTACGGTTTTGCAGGATATGGGGTTAAACTTAACCACCACCAGACAAACCATCGAACGATTAAGGGGTAAAGGGGCAGGGTTTAGTCCAAATAATTTACCTTTTACCCCTACTGTCAAGCAAATTTTAGAAAAATCCTTTGAAATAGCCCGTAAAGATAACAGTTATGTTACCCCAGAATACATATTAATGGTTTTACTGTCTGAACCTAACACTGTAGCGGTTAAGGTTTTGGTGTCTCTGGGGATCGATATTCAACAATTACGCGCCAACTTAGTGAAAAAGTTAGGAGAAGAAGAAACAATACCTGTGACCGCAGGGCAAAAAACGTCCCCATTTGACAGTTTTTCCCAACCTAAGCCCACTTTAGAAGAGTTTGGGACAGATTTGACCCAAAAAGCTAGAAAAGGACAAATAGACCCTGTAGTGGGTCGAACGCGAGAAATTGAAAGAGTGGTGCAGATATTGGGCCGTCGCAGTAAAAATAATCCTGTGTTGGTGGGGGAACCCGGGGTGGGTAAAACAGCCATCGCCGAAGGGTTAGCTCAACGTATTGTAGAGGGGGATATTACCGAACTTTTACAGGATAAACGAGTCATTGCTCTAGATATGGGGTTATTGGTGGCGGGAACTCGCTTTCGGGGGGAATTTGAAGAACGATTAAAATCCATTGTTAAACAGGTAAAAGAAGACGGTAATATTATTCTCGTGATCGACGAAATCCATACGTTAGTAGGTGCTGGAACGATGGGAGGGGCGATGGATGCGTCTAACCTCTTAAAACCGGCTTTGGCGAGGGGTGAATTACAATGTTTAGGGACTACAACCCTAGATGAATACCGTCAGTATATCGAAAAAGATGCAGCCCTAGAAAGACGATTTCAACCGGTGATGGTAGGAGAACCCTCTGTGGCAGAAACCATCGAAATTTTACAAGGATTACGTAAAGAATACGAAGCCCATCATCAAGTGAAATTTTCTCAAAAAGCCCTAGAAGCGGCTGCTTATTTAGGAGAGCGATATATTAGCGATCGCTTCTTACCCGATAAGGCCATCGATCTCATCGATGAAGCGGGATCTCGTATCCATTTACGCCATTCTTTACAGATGAAAATGCAGCCTTCTTTTGAAGCGGAAAATGAGTCCCCTGTGATTAATCCTGACTCGTTAGTGCCGGTGGTAGATGAGGAAGATATTGCTCAAATTGTCACCGCTTGGACGGGGGTTCCTGTCAACAAACTGACAGAAACCGAGTCAGAATCTTTGATGTATTTGGAAGATAATTTACACGAACGGATTATCGGTCAAGAAGACGCAGTAAAAGCTGTATCTAAGGCTATTCGTCGCTCTAGAATTGGTTTACAAAATCCAAAACGTCCCATTGCTAGTTTCATTTTTGCAGGGCCAACAGGGGTGGGTAAAACGGAATTGACGAAAGCTTTGGCTCAATTTTTATTCGGGTCAAAAGATGCCATGATTCGGTTAGATATGTCGGAATATATGGAACGTCACACGGTATCTAAATTGATTGGAACGGCTCCTGGTTTCATCGGTTATGAAGAAGGAGGTCAATTAACCGAAGCGGTGCGACGGAAACCTTACAGTGTGGTTCTTTTTGATGAGATCGAAAAAGCCCATCCCGATGTCTTTAATTTACTCTTACAACTGTTAGAAGATGGACGATTAACCGATAGTAAAGGACGCACTGTTGATTTTAGAAACACCTTAATCATTATGACTTCTAATCTGGGGTCAAAAGTAATTGAGAAAGGGGGTTATAACTTCGGTTTTGAAACAGAAAACGATGATGATAATGTTCAGTATAAACGCATTCAAGCAGCAGTGAATGACGAGTTAAAACAGTATTTTCGTCCTGAATTTTTGAATCGTTTAGATGAAATGATTGTCTTCCGTCAACTGACTAAACCCGAAGTGACAGAAATCGCCGATATCTTATTAGCAGAAGTGGCGAAACAATTGTACGAACAACGTCAAATTACCTTAACCGTTAGCGAGCAATTTAAAGGGTTAGTGGTAGAAGAAGGCTATGAGCCCAGTTACGGGGCCAGACCTCTACGCCGTGCTATTATGAGACGGTTAGAAGATAGTTTGGCTGAGTCGATTCTGGCTGGCGATATTGAAGACGGGGACACCGTAAAGGTCGATATTTCTAAAGATCATCAAGTCACCATTCAATCAACTTTGCAGCCTAATTATGCTTACGTTGACCGTTAATTTTTCTCAATAGAATTTCAGATTATTTCTTTATCATGCACCATATTTGTATAAGTAATATGGTGTTTTTTTTCTTTCTTACTATCTCAAAGACAGAGTTGATAATATCCAGGATTTAACCGTGTTAAATCCCTACGAGGGTGTATTTGTAGGGATTTAACACGGTTATGTCCTCTTTATGTCCTCAAATCGAGTAAAATATAAGATGAATTTAATTATTAATGACAAATTCTTTATTCTTACCCCTCCTTAGCGAGTTTTTTTGTGAAACAACTATCCCTCGAAACCATCAAGCAAGATTACCCCTACCAGTATTTCGGGGCCCATGCCACGAAAACTGAAACCACTTTCCGAGTATATGCGCCCCGCGCTACAGGGGTTAGCCTAGTGCGTGACGGGAACGGATGGGATCGTTTTGCTGAACCAATGCAAAAAAATGAAGAAGGGGTATGGGAGATCACCATTGCTGAAAATCTCACCTGGAGCGAATATAAATACTATATTGAGAATAACAGTGATTATCTCAGTCAACCCTACGGAATGGCCCGTATTGATCCGTTTAGTCCCCAGTTAGCTGCAACTTGGGGGGATGATGGTAGCCGTAATTTTAATAGTATTGTCGGCGATCGCCATTACTTTAAATGGACCCATAAACATATCGATCTTCCCCATGAACCCATGAGCATTTACGAGATGCACCTATCGACCTTTCATGATGGGAATTATCGGGATATCGCTGACAAAATTGTCGGCCATCTGGGTTATATGGGGTTTACCCACGTTCAGATCATGCCTCCCTTTCAAACCCCCATTCATCAGTCTTGGGGCTATTTGGTCGGTTGTCCTTATGCTATCTATGAACGCCACGGAACCGTAGACGACTTTAAATATTTAGTTAACCATTGTCATGCTCACGGTATTGGGGTCATTGTCGATGTTCCTTTAGGGTTTGGGGTGCAAGACTGGGACTGTGGACTGGCTAACTATGACGGTACTGATCTTTATCACCATTCTGGCTCACGAGGTTGGAATAATCAATGGAATACCCGCATCTACAATGTGGGAGATAGTTATGTTAAAAATTATCTCATTGGCTTGTGTACTTATCTCCATCATGAACTGGGAATAGATGGGGCCCGCATCGATGCGGTAGCGTCTCAAATCTTTTTCGACTACGATCGCGGTTTTTGGGACTGGCCGAAAAATGATCGTGAACAGGTTGAACCGGAAAATTGGGAACTGTTTAACGGGTTAGGGGGCGATCGCTATTTTGAAGAGCGCGGTTACTGGCTATCCGAAGCGGTTGACTTTGCTGGCCTGCGCTTTTTAAAGGACTTACACGCCCGTTTACGCCACACTGCACCCCAGTTTATCACCATTGCTGAAGAATCACGCCGAGTATTCCCCAAACTCGCTGCACCGGTGGATGAGGGGGGACTGGGGTTTACCTATGCCCAAAATATGGGAGAAATGCACCGCATCCGCAATTATTTACAGATTCCCATCGAACACCGTTTAATTGAGCATATCGAGATCCTCATCCATAATAATAGTGCGGAAAAGATGGTTAACGCCATGAATACTCACGATGAGTGTGCCAATGGTAAGGTACGGTTAATCACAGAGTTGGGTAATCATATTCCTCTCATTGGGTTAGCGGCCCTGTGTTGGTTTCGACCGGGGGCCCCGATGATTTTTCAGGGGGATGAGTTTGGAGAAGAAGGGTATTTTGATGTATTTCAGGGGGTTGACTGGTCAAAAACTGGGGACTATGCAGCCCTTCATCAACAACAGATTTCTAACAATTTTCATGATCTCAACCAGCTTCTTCGCAATGAACCCGCTTTGGCCCGTCACAACATCCATTCTATGATTCGGAATGGTTCTAATAATGAGCGAAAATGGTTTAGTTTTATCCGATGGGGTGGAGATGTTGGTTTTGAATCTAGTGACCCCAAAGATCACAAGGATGATATTATTTTTGTTCGCAACGAAACCCCTTATCAGGTGGAGTGTAATGTGGAAATATATGTGCCGGTGATTGGAGAATATAAGGTTATTTATAATTCCATTGACCAGCGTTATATTGGTTCTCAAGACTATAACCAACATGATCCCTATTGGACTATTCATAGTTCAGGCCAATTCCTTTATTTTGATGTTCATCCCTTTCAAAATATTGCTTTTAAATTAAAATGAGGTAGTGTTATTTAAGTAGTGAAAATAAATCTAAGTTGATAGTATTTCCTCATTATAATGGTGAATGAAATACAAAATTGCCCCTTGATGATTCAATCTTCGTTGTCTCACCACTTGTCTTTGTACTAGGATAGTGGCGATCGCTAGGGAGTACATCACAATATGATTCCCACAAATCTGTATAGATAACTAAAGTATTTATGTTAACTCATAAAAATATTGAATTCAAGAAGACGAGGAATGACACAATGCAACAGCTGACCATAACCCAGCCCGACGACTGGCATTTGCATATACGTGACGGGGCAATGCTCAAAGCCGTGTTGCCCCACACGGTGCGTCAGTTTGCTCGTGCTATCATTATGCCGAATTTGAAGCCCCCAGTCCGCTCGGTAGATGAAGCAGCAGCCTATCGAAAGCGCATCATCGCTAGCCATTCCGGCTGGTCAACAGTTTGAACCCTTGATGACCCTTTATCTCACCGATAACACCAGCCCCAATGACATTATCGCAGCTTCTCAATCTCAGTTTGTCAAAGCCCTCAAGTATTATCCTGCCGGGGCAACCACTAATTCAGACTTCGGCGTGACGGATATTCGTCGCTGCGATCGCGTCTTTGAAGTGATGGAGGAGGTCGACCTACCGTTATTAGTACATGGGGAAGTGACAGATAAAGAGGTTGACGTATTCGATCGCGAGAAAGTCTTCATTGAAAGATATTTGCTTCCTCTCAAACAGCGATTTCCTAAACTGCGGATAGTGTTTGAACACATTACTACTTTGGAAGCCGTGAACTTTGTCCTGGATACTGACAAGGTCGCTGCAACAATTACCCCACAACATCTATTGTTTAACCGCAATGTCTTATTTCAAGGTGGCATTCGCCCCCATTTTTATTGTCTCCCCATATTAAAAGCTGAGGAGCATCGTCAGGCTATTGTTGAGGCGGCTACATCTGGCAATCCTAAGTTTTTTCTAGGTACTGATAGTGCGCCCCATGATCGCAACAACAAAGAAAATTCCTGTGGCTGTGCCGGGTGCTATTCGGCTCTACACGCCCTAGAGCTATATGCAGAGGCGTTTGAGGGGGCTGATGCGCTAGATAAGCTTGAAGCTTTTGCCAGTTTTTATGGACCAGATTTTTATGGGCTTCCACGCAATAGCGAACAGATTACCCTGGCAAAATCCACTTGGCGTATTCCTGATTTTATCCCACTCATGGAATCTCAACTTGTTCCCCTGTGGGGAGGTCATCAGATAACGTGGCGAATTCAGTAGCTCAAAAACGAATGACGAAGGCGATCTCATTAGTGATGAGAAAAAGTGATTTGGTTTATAAGTTATGAAAAAGTTACTTAAATTTTTATTGTTAAGTGTAGTCTTCTTATTGTTGATCCAATCTAAAGCTTTAGCTTTAACTGTTGTCAACTGGAATGTGGCTAATCGCCCTAATAATACCACTGAGCAACTTGATATGGAACGGGTTTTTCAAGCCATAGGACGAGTAGATTTATTGTTGGTATCAGAAACGGATTCAAGCTCAACCTTTTTGACTCGAACGGCTTTAAATAATGCCTTTAACACCAATAGTTATCGCTTTAGAACGGCTAGTGCTGATGGAGGAGGCGATCGCACAGGTCTATTTTACAACTCTTCTACTCTGAGTTTAGTGCAAGTGTCTCAGCTAACATCGGGACTAACCCATCCGACTCTCAGAGGGTTATTTCGACCAGTGGGGGACGGGAACGACGCCACTGATTTTTACGCTTATGCTATCCATCTAAAATCGGGAAGTAGCAATAGCGATGAAAATATGAGAGCCAGCGAAGCTAGTATTATTCGTATCGAAGCTGATACTCTGGGTAATCGCAACATTATTTATGGTGGGGACTTTAATTGGAATTCTTCGAGTGAAGCGTCTCCGAGTGCCTATAATATTTTCACCAGTAGTGGAGCAGGGCAAGCCAATTCTTTCTTTTCTGAGGGCAACTGGCGAGATAATACCTCTTTCCTCACCTTCCATACTAATAACCCCCAAGGCCCCATGGACGATTTATTCGATACTCAGTTGGTTAGTTCTGAGCTTTGTGATGGAGTTGGTTTAGAAATTACTGGAGCTTATCGTGTTCTGGGTAATAACGGCACTCACACTCTTAACCAACCTATTACTACCGGGAGTGGTGCGAGGGATTCTGTCTTATTGACCTTATCACAATTGAGTGATCATTTACCTGTCGTTGTTGATTATTACATCGTCGACAAAAATAGTAATCGTGTTCTTGGTAATGGCAATGGATCGTACTGCGATCGCTAACTATTATCACACAACCCATTGCCCTGTAATTGTTGCTGAAACTGTCTTTTCATCGATGTTACCGAAAATTTGGGTTTAAAGCCCCGTCCCTTTCAGGACGGCTTTTCTAGGGTTTTAATGTAATCTCTAAGAACTTCGGACATGGGAACTTGCTTGGATGCAGCATAA
>JAAUYB010136104.1_pt1 | contig 13043 bp, 11 predicted proteins | sample 7278071 | NCBI WGS metagenome assembly JAAUYB01 (sample SAMN14350121, study PRJNA611818) | marine sediment metagenome | isolation source: surface marine sediment (1.8m) | place: French Polynesia: Moorea | collected 2018-08
CCAGATCGTCGCGGCCTACCGGCAAGCCCTGGGGCGTGGCGCGCGACGCTTCGGCCTGCACACCCTGGTGGCCTCCAATGAACTCGACTACCGGCAAATTGCCGAAACCACCCGCATGCTGCTGGCGGTGGCCGCAAAGGTTGGCCAGGAGACCGGCATCCGCTTCGAATTCATCAACATCGGCGGTGGAATCGGCATTCCCTACCGTCCCGACCAGGCGACCTTCGATCGGGAAGCCCTGTCAGAAGCGATCCGAAAGGCTTTTGACGAGTTCCGTCGCGTCCACGGCTACGCGCCGCAGCTGTTCATGGAATGCGGCCGCTGCATGACCGGCCCCCATGGCGTGCTGGTCACCCGTGTGATCAACCGCAAGCAGATCTATCGTCGTTATATCGGGGTCGATGCCTGCATGTCCGCGCTCATGCGACCGGCGATTTACGGCGCCTACCACCACATCAGCGCACCGGCCCATCATAACGGGGGACCGCGGGAGGTGGTCGACGTGGTGGGCGCCTTGTGCGAGAATAATGACAAGTTCGCCGTCCAGCGCGATTTACCGGCGGTTGCCGAAGGCGAACTTATCTTGATCCACGACACCGGCGCCCACGGCCATGCCATGGGTTTTAACTACAACGGCCGTTTGCAGCCCAAGGAACTGCTGCTGCGCGAAGACGGTCAGGTCGAACTGATCCGACGGGCAGAACAGATCGAAGACTATCTGGCCACCCTGCGCTTCGATCCGGATATTCTGAAACCGCCTGTGGCCGCCGTCGCTTGACATAACGTGGAATACCCATTAAAGCGGACGCTTTAAAGCTAAGGGCCCGCAGCCCACTTCGTCTGGAAGGAAAACATGCGCACGCTGCCCAGAGAATACTGCATCAAAGGCGTTCTGTTCGATTTTGACGGTACTCTGACGCGTCCCGGCAGCATCGATTTCCAAGCCATCCGCGCGGCCATCGGCTGTCCTGCCGATCAGGCCATCCTGGAGTTTATCGCGGCCCTTCCCGAGGATCATCTGCGCCGACAGCACCAGGCGACGCTCAATACCATGGAAATGGAGGCCGCCGCCCGATCACGACCCCATGACGGTGCGGAGGATCTGATCCGCTTTCTCAAGGCGCAGCACCTGCCGGTCGGGATTCTGACCCGCAACAGTCTGGCATCGGTTGAAAAAACCCTCGAATATTTTCAACGAACACAGCTGTCCGATTTCGACCTGATCATCACCCGCGATGACCCTGTTCCCCCCAAACCCAGTCCCGAGGGGGTGTTGCAGGCCGCCGGCCGCTTCAACATCAACCCAGACGAAATCCTGATGGTGGGTGATTTTTACTTCGACATCCAGGCCGGTCAAAGGGCCGGCGCCTTAACCGTGCTGCTGGACAATGGTGGGCTCGGACCGCCCCCGGCGGACCTCACCGCCGATTTCACGGTGAACGCCCTGGACCTCGTCCGCGCCATCGTGCGCTACGGTCTGCCGCTGCCGCCGGGAAAATTTCCGGCCGATCTGCTCGACGACTTCTTCGAGCACCTGCCGGGCAATGACCCGCGCCTGCTGATCACGCCCGGTATCGGCGAAGACACGGCCGCCCTGGATCTAACCGGCAGCGATACCCTGGTGATCACCTCCGATCCGATCACCTTCGTCACCGACCGCTTGGGCTACTACACGGTGGTCATCAACGCCAACGATGTGGCCACCTCGGGCGCCCGGCCCCAGTGGCTGATGACCACCCTTCTGTTTCCGCCCGGAACGAGCGCCTCGGCCGTGCGCATGGTTCTGCAGGATATTGCCATGGCCTGCCGCCATTGGGATATCACGCTGTGCGGCGGGCATACCGAAATATCGGACGCCGTCTCCCGTCCGGTGGTGGTCGGCACGCTGACGGCCACCATGGAGCGCAAGGATCTGGTCCACAAAGAGCGCATGCAGGCCGGCGACCATATCCTGCTGACCAAGGGCGTGGCCGTGGAAGGCACGGCGATCATCGCCCACGAGTTTGCCGCCCGCCTCAAAACCCTGGGATTGAGTTCGCAATTTATCCGCAAGTGCCAGGATTTTGCCGAAGAAATCAGCATTATGACGGAGGCGGCCGCGGCCCGGCGCTTCCCGGGGGTCAGCGCCATGCACGATGTCACCGAAGGCGGCTTGGCCACGGCGCTGTCCGAACTGGGAACGGCCGGCGGCCAGCGCCTGCATATCGACATGGACGGCATCCCGATCTATCCCCAGACCGCCAAGATTTGCCGCCTGCTGGGCATCGATCCCCTGGGTTTGATCGGCTCCGGCAGTCTGCTGATCACCTGCCAACCCGCAAGCAGCGAAGCCCTGTTGGCCGCCATTCGGGCCGAAGGGGTGCCGGTTAGCCGCATCGGTCGGGTCTTAGACCCGGGTGAAGGCATCGAAGCCTATCGCCACGGGCAGCCGGTGACCTGGCCGGTCTTTGCCGTGGACGAGCTGACCCGGCTGTTCTAAAACGTCTAAACCCCGCCCGCGCAATACTTCTTTTTCGACTTCACCGTAGGCATCTTCCGTAGGCCCTATAACCTATCTCAAAAAAAATCTAAGTGCCCCTGGCGGTGTTCTCCAGCGGTGCTAAATTCCGCCCCAATCGTATCGTGTTTCGGAGCGTCCCAGCGTTGCTGGATTCAGCATCGATTATAGTTTGATTGTGGTGCATCTTGAACCGGCTCTTGGCAGAACCGCAGGGTCCCTACCCTGCGGACCTGCATACATACTAAGTGGATGCTCCGCTTTCTCGCCGATTCACGCCTTGCCAGGAATCCTAATCTTTATTTTGAGATAGGTTCTAAAGAATGAGGATCTATCGATCCCGATGCCGACCCCACGTGGCTTTTCAATCGGCCTGTTTCTCTGCTCGATGGTCTAGATGGCGTTTGGAAACTACTTCTCGTTTTTGATCAGACCACGGTAGAAAATCTCAAAGGCCACTTCGAGGGTTTTGCGCAGGAAATCTTTCTGGTCGTCAATGATCTTCTTGCTGGCTTCCCAGAGGACGACCCCGGAGAAGAGCGACCAGAAGATATCGGCCAGGGCCACTGCGTGCCGGTCGACGAATTTGCCGGCCTGGATGCCTTCGTCAAAGATCTGGGCAATGGCGCTGATCGATTTTTGGGATAGGGTTTTGATTTCGGTCATCAGTTCCGGGGAAAGGTTTTTAAGGGTTTCGCTGGACTGCAGGTGGAACATGTTGATGATGATCAAGGGATCAAACTCGTACACATCGTACATGGCCTCCATCAGGGCCTTGACCTTCTCTTCCGGGCCGGGGACGTCCTCGTTGTTGACATGTTCGACACGGATCAACAGATACTGGAGAATGCGCAGCGAAAGCGAAGCATACAATTCCTCTTTGTTCTTGAAATACAGGTAAAGGGTGCCGGGGCTCAGTTCCGCCTCGTGGGCGATATCCTCCATGGTTGCCTTGTTGAAACCCTTCTCGGAAAAAACACGCTTGGCGGCCACCATGATCTGTTGCCGCCGGCGTTCCTTTTCCCTTTCTTTACGTTCCTGGATTCCCATGAGAATTTAGCTCCTGAACGCTATTTTTTTTTTGATGAATCCTACATAAGTTAAATCAGATATTAGGTCAAGCAAAAAGCGTTATCGCGGCCGTTCAAAAAAAATGCATCGAAGGGGCTGGTATTACATCCGATTTTAGTGCCCGTCCCTAAAAGGCATCTTTCGGCCCAGGCCGACGTTCTCACTCTTTTGAACTCCTCGACGTAGCCAGGCTACGCCTGCGGGTTCAAAATCGCTGCGGCCTTGGCCTGAACCAAACTCTACCATTCGGGATGGGCACTATCTGTATGGGAATCTCAGTCGAAATGCTTGAAGATGCGGGCCAGGGGATGCCCCGGTGCCTTGATATCCAGATCAAGATAGTAGCCGTAGGGGGTGTGGGCGACCTGATAGCCGGCCTGAACCAAACGTTCCCCCGCCCGCCGCAGGAGTTCGCGGGCCTCCCCGGCCTCGGCCTTGTCCTCGCCGAGATGGGTGAAGGAGTGCAGGATGATTTGGGAAGTGTCCCATTTACGGGCCAGCCATTTGGCATTTTTGACCAGCTTGGTTTCGGCCTTGCTGGCCGGCCGAATATCCGCCGATTCGACATGCACGAACGCGGCCACGGCCATGGGGTAGCTACCGGGCGCGGCTTCGCCCGCATCCTCCAGGGTCTTCATGGCCGGCTGCCAGCCGATATGGTCACAATACCAGAAAAGAATGCGCATGCCTGTTCAGCACTCCGAATATAAGCCGAATCCAGGGAAGGATTGGCAGAATGATGGGACGGGCCGATGGCTTTTCGGCCGGCCGATATCAAACCACCCGCAACCGGCCGCCATCCTCCGCCGATGCCACCGTTCCGATCCGGCGCGCGGATGTGATGCCGGCCTGCTGCAGGGCATTGAGCGCCGCCTCACTCTGGGCTGAATCCAGGGCCACGAGCAACCCGCCGCTGGTCTGGGGATCGAAAACGATCTCGCGGTGCCAGTCGGGCCAGTCGCCCCTGAAGACGATCCTTTCCCGAACCATGTCGCGGTTGTGTTTATTGACCCCGGTCGTCACCCCGCGGCGATACATCTCCAGCGCTTCCGGCATGATCGGCAGTTGGTCCATATGGATTGTCAGCGCAACACCGGAGCCCCGGGCCATCTCATAGGCATGTCCGGCCAGGCCGAAACCGGTGACGTCGGTGGCCGCACTGACGGGGTACGCCTTGAGGGCCTCACAGGCCGCCCGGTTCAGGGTCGTCAGATGCCCGATGCAGGTTTCGAGGGCTGCGGTGGAGACCATCCCTTTGATATTGGCGTTGAACAGCACGCCGCTGCCGATGGGTTTGGTGAGGATCAGTGCATCCCCGGGACGGGCCGCACTGTTGGACCAGTAGCGCTCGGGGTGAACCAGCCCGTTCACGGCCAGGCCGAATTTGGGTTCGTCGTCTTCGATCGTGTGCCCCCCGGCCAGCACCGCCCCGGCCTCGGTGATCTTGCTCAGGGCCCCGGCGACGATTTGCTGGAGGACCTCCGGCGGCAGTTTGGCGGAGGGAAACGCCACCAGGTTTAAACAGGTCAGCGGGCGTCCGCCCATGGCGTAAATGTCGCCGATGGCGTTGGCGGCCGCGATCTGACCGAAAACATAGGGATCGTTGACCGGCGGCGTGATAAAATCCGCCGTGGTGACCAGGGCCAGATCGTCGGTCAAACGATAGACCCCGGCGTCGTCACTGGTCTGAAAGCCCACCAGCAAGTTGGGATCCGCGTTCTGCGGCAGTTTTTTTAAAAGTTCACCAAGCCCGACCGGGTCGATCTTGGCCGCTCAGCCGCAGGTTTTGGAAAGGCTCAGCAGGGTTGGTTTTTGAAAAAGCTGTTTTAGCATCATCATTGTCTTAATTGATAATTCTCGAAATGAACGCCAATCGTTTGTATTGGTAATACCCCTGCGGATCAATAGATAATTTCCATGAATTTGTCCATCTTCCTGTCGCTTCCGGCGACCAAGACAGGCGTTTACGAATTTCGACGAGTTTAGTATGGTGGCTTTCACGGCCAATCAGGGGCCTGGCGTGTTGTCGACCGTCCGAAAATAGCGGCTTATTGGTTTTGCGGCCGCGTTGCCTTACCTGAAAGCAGCAGTTTTCCATCGAAAGGACGCATCCCATGGGCGCAAGCAAGCAACTCCTGACGACGAAAGAATTTGCGGAGCGATCCGGTCTGCCCGTTTCCAAAGTGACCAAATTCCTGAGGGATGGACGCCTCAAAGGACAGAAACAATCCGGAAAATGGATGATTCCGGCGAGCGAATTGGAAACCTACGCCGCGCCTGCGGACCCGCCCCCAAAACCCCGCGCCCGCGAGGCGGAAGCCTCACCGGCGGCCACGGCCCCCGGGACGGGCCAGACCCTCAGTGTGGCGGCGTTCAGCGCCATGACCTACCTGACCGAACGCGGCGTTCGCAACTGGCTCAAAGCGGGCAACCTCAAAGGCCGCCAGGCCGAAAACGGTGAATGGCAAGTCGATGCCGCCAGCCTCGAAGATCCGCAAGTCAAACGCCTGATACGCTAACGGCGACTGATCAGACCACAACCGTCATGCGCATCTCATCCGAATGTCGGGCCTTCATCTGCGCACGTGCCCTGGAGCGCTTCCGGCATGATGTGACCGGATCTGAAAACCGGCGTCGGCAACATCCCCTTCGTCTGAACAGGCGGCATCATGGCTGAAGCCCGCCATTCGGAAGCGCTGCGGCTATCCAATATCCGGCATTTCATCGCCTTCCGGGTCTGCTTCAACGCGCGCTTCTACTATCCCATCTTTGCCGTTCTTTTCCTGGATTTCGGACTCTCCCTGGAGCAGTTCGCCCTGCTGAATGCCGTCTGGGCGGCCACGATCGTCCTGCTGGAGGTGCCCTCGGGCGCCCTGGCCGACATCATCGGCCGGCGGCGTCTGTTGGTGGGCGCCGCCGCGCTGATGGTGGCGGAAATGACCCTGCTCTGCCTGGCCCCGCGCGGCAACCCGACCTTGCTCTTTGCCTTTTTTCTGGCCAATCGGATCTTGAGCGGAGCGGCCGAGGCGGCCGCCAGCGGGGCCGACGAGGCCCTGGCCTACGACACGCTGAAAAATGCCGGTTGCGCCCAGGACTGGGGTATGGTGCTCGAACGCCAGATCCGCTACCAGGCCATTGGCTTTATGGCCGCCATGACCATCGGCGCGGCGGTCTACGATCCCGACCTGATCAACCGCTTGCTGGTCTGGTGCGGCGCCGCGCTGCGGGTCGACCAGGGGATGACCCTGCGCTTCCCACTCTATCTGACCCTGATCATGGCCCTGGCCACCCTTTACCAGGCCGTGGCCATGCAGGAGACGCCAATCGAGCCGGGGCCGGCCGGACCAACCGCAACCAAACCCCCGGCGACCCTGCGGGAAGCCTTTAGCGTTACCTTCCAGGCCGGTCGCTGGATTCTACAGACACGCTTCGCGCTTTTGGTCATTCTGGCCGGTCTGCTCTTCGATCACCTCATTCGCCTGGTGATCACCCTCAACAGCCAATACTTCCGCGAGATTGCCCTGCCGGAAGCCGCTTTCGGCGTGATCGCCGCGGGCTTGTCCCTCCTCGGTGTGCTGCTGCCCCGATGGGCCCGGCGCATGGCGGAACATTGCTCACCGCCCGTCAATTTCGCTGCCCTGGTCGTCGTGACGACCTTGGGTCTGGTGGGAACGGCGCTGTTTATTCCCTACTGGGGGCTGGTGCCCCTGGTCCTGCTTTACGGTGTCATGGTCTTCAAACAATTTTTCACCAGCCACTATCTAAACCGGATGACCTCCTCCGCCCAGAGGGCCACCGTGCTGAGTTTCAAAGGCCTCAGCTACAACCTGGCCTACGGCCTGGTGGGCATCATTTACGCCCTGGCCTTGGCCGCCTTGCGCCAGGCCGGGGAGACATCGCCCGATAGGGCTCAGACTTATGTGTTCAGGCTGTCCTTTGAGGCGCTTCCATGGTATTTTCTGGTTGTTGTGGCCCTGTTTGCGGTTTATGCCTATCGACGGCGACCCGACCGGGAGCCGCCCGACGCGGCCTGAAGGCCAACACGCGCTGAGCAGGCTTTTGCAACCCATCACAAGGGAATCGATGCCTTATGAAACCCATTCAGGTTGAAATCTTTTACGACGGTGGCCACATCCCCAGTGACCGTTTCGAATCGATCATATCGAGTCTGTCACGTAAAATTAACACATGGCTGCAGGCGCACCCCGATATCGAAATCGTCAATATCCTTCAGTCGGAATCCCAGGGGGCCGAAAACGCCTGGAACCTGACGGTTTCGCTTTTCTATCGTGCCTAAAGAAAACGGCGTCATGTTGAAATCGGCCGCCCGGATCGACGGCCGCGCGTTTTGACAATTACCCGCAAATCACGCATACAGGGCCAGGCCCGAATCAAACCGCCATCCGGCCGGCTCCGGCCCCGGGTGGCACCCTGCGCGCCCCAAAAGAAAGGTCGTTGAATTCCCGCCGCATGGACTCCTGGACCGCACCCCATGATTTCAGTGAATGGCTGCGTCGGATGTTCGCTATCCGGCCCTTGGCCGTGACCCTCCTCATCTGTCTGGTGGGCATCTCGGAACTGCGCTTCGACTGGGCCGAGCAGATGGTCGGCCGTTTTCTGGCGACAACCAACGCCAGCCGCCCCGAGTCCGGCAGCATCTGGGAGAAGGGCCATCGGGCCGCCTCGGCCCACCAGACCCTCGATCAGATCATCACCGACAAGCAGACCATTCAGCGGGAAGCCCGCGAGGCTCAAAATTTCTCGCAGATTGCCCGGACGCTCTCCAAAGGCCAGGACGTCATCCTGGCCGCATCGCACTTCCAGATGCTCTACAATGCCCTGCCGCCGGAGCGCGCCGGCGAATTGCTTTCCCCTTACACCCTCATTCGCATGCACAGCCAGGGGCAGTGGGACCGGACGTTCTTCGAACCGGCCGACCAGGGCTTCAGTGTCTATTTTCTCAACCGGGACAATCGTGTCCTGCATCAGCTCCAGATCGACAACCGCCTGTTGGAGCGCATCGAACAGGGGGAGTCCGTCCGCAGTGAACGTTTGGATCTTCTGCCGCAGTTCAGCGAGCGTATCTACGGCGCCGAGCGTTTTTTTACGGCCCTGGAGCAAATGCCCGAAGATCTCCGGCGCAGCATTATTCCCTGGCCCGAAAATCTTCTCAAAGCACCGGGCCGTATCCGCCGGGCCGGCATTTCCGACGAGGTTCTTTCCGGCTACATCGAGATCGGGCTCGAGATCGAAGACAACCAGCGAACGCGCGTCGTGCTGTTTCAAGGGCGCGACTGGGCCGTCGGACGTCTGCGGGCCCTTCTGGAAGGCGAGCAGTTTCAGAATGAAATCGAATTTACACGCTAAGGGCCGCCTCTCACCATCATGATCAAATTGCTGCGCACGGTTTTCTACACCGCCCTGGTACTGAGCGGACTGGTGCTCCTTAGCGGCGTGGTCTTCTTCTTTACCGTGGTCCGCGACCTTCCGCGGGTCCCCGAGCCGCTCAGCCGCATTATCGAAACCCCACCCACCGAAATTTTCGCCGCCAGCGGTGAGCGGTTGATGATCATCGGCGGCCGCGAGGCCGTTCCCCTCAACCGGGTATCCCAGGATTTCATCAATGCGGTGGTGGCCACCGAAGACCATCGTTTCTGGAAACACCACGGTATCGACAAGATCCGTACCGTCAAGGCCCTCGGCATTACGCTGTTCGTCCCCGGAAAAATCCAGGGGGCTTCGACCATCACCCAGCAGCTGGCCAAGAACCTGTTTTTTTCCTTCAAGCGCCGCTACATACGTAAATTCCGCGAGCTTCTCGTGGCCCTGCAGGTCGAATCCCGGTTCAGCAAGGAGGAAATTCTGGAGGCCTATATCAACCAGATCCCGTTCGGCGCCCGCTCCCATGGCATCGAACAGGCGGCCCGCGCCTTTTTCGGCAAGACCGCTTCGGAACTCAACCTGGCGGAGTCTGCCCTGCTGGCGGGCCTGCCCAAATCGCCCACGCGCTACAATCCTTACCGCCACTGGGAGCGGGCCAAGCAACGGCAAAAGGTGGTCTTGCTGCGAATGGTGGCCACGGGTTATATTTCCCGCCCCCAGGCGGAAACCGCTTCCCTGGCGCCCATCAATCTGGTGCCGCCCCGCGAACGGTTGGATACCGGCAGCCATTTCCTGGACATGATCGTCCGTGATCTCGAAACCACCTACGGAACCGATGTCGTCCATCACGGCGGTCTCAAGGTTTACACCACCCTCGACCCCCAGCTTCAGCTGTATGCCACCGAGGCCATCCGCAAGGGCTTGCAGGATCTGGACAGCCGCCTGCAATTGCCAGCCACCACCGGCGAGGACACCAATACACGGCCCCAGGGCGCCCTGGTGGCCGTCGATACGAAATCGGGGGCCCTGCGGGCTTTGGTGGGCGGACGTTCCTATCTTCACTCGGCCTATAACCGCGCCATCCGCAATCAGCGTCAGCCGGGATCGGGCTTTAAACCGTTCACCTACTATACGGCCTTTGAGAAAAGGGACCTGTCGCCGGCCACCCTCATGGTGGACCAACCGGTCACCATACCCGTTAAGGGGGCGGCCGATTGGCAGCCGCGGAATTTCAGTCGGTCCTTCAACGGCCCGATGGTGCTCAAGGTGGCCCTGATGAAATCGGTCAACACGATTGCCGCCCAGTTGATCGAGCAGGTCGGCCCCCCAAGCGTGATCGAAACGGCCCGGCGCTGCGGCATCGAAAGCCCGCTCGCGCCGGTTTATTCCCTGGCCTTGGGCACATCGGGGGTCAGTCCGCTGGAGATGGCCGGGGCCTTCGCGACCTTCGCCAACGGGGGCACCCACCATCGACCCTACTGGATCGCCCGGGTCGAAGACGCCCAGGGCCGCATCCTCGAAGATCATATCGTCAGCGGCCGCCGCGTTCTCGAGCCGGATCGCGCCTATCAGGTGGTGGACATGATGCGGGGCGTGGTCGACCGTGGATCGGGGGCCGTGGTGCGGCGGCTGGGTTTCAACCGCCCGGCGGCGGGCAAGACCGGTACGACCAACAATTACTACGATGCCTGGTTTACCGGTTTTACCCCCACGTTGTGCACATCGGTATGGGTGGGCTTTGATCGGGAACATGCCCTCAAAGACAAGCGTGGTGCGGGCATCACCGGTGGTCGCGGGGCCGCTCCCATCTGGACCCATTTTATGCTGCGCGCCATGGAAGGCGCGCCGACCCGCAATTTTACGGTGCCGCCTGGCATTCATTTTGAGGAAGTCGACCCCCAGACCGGGCGCCGGCCCGACGCGTTGACGCGCAATTCGCTGCGTCTGGCGCTGACGGTCGACCAGTCGGCGGACGGCACCATGGCAACGGGTGCGGCGGGTTCAAGTCTGATCCCCCCGACCACCGGTGATACGCCCGCGCCGCCGGCAATACCGAGCGCCACCGGGATCACCGAAGAAGATCTACCGCTCGATGATTAGACCATGATTTCCTTTTTGAAAAATAGCGCTTTTCGCATCTGGATCGCCGGCCTGCTGGCCTTCACGCTCAGCCTCGTACTGTTACCCCAAACCGGGGAAGCCCCCTCGCTCGTCAAACCGCTGCTGCTTTTCGGCCTTCTGTTCGGCGCGGCCTTTACCGGCATCGGCTGGTTGACCGACCGCATCGTCCGCATCCAGCTACGCCCCCTGCTGCGCGAAGCCGGCATTTTGGAACGCGGCGGGATGGGCCTGGAGGCGGAGCGCGCCTTTGACAACGCTCTGGCCTTGCTGGACAGTTTCATGGTGTCCCCCCGCCGACGCCGGCATTACCTCCAGATCCTTGGAGAGCGCATGGCCCGCTTCTATGCCGCCCAGGCCGAAAAAAGCGAGCGGGCGTTTCAATGGATCACACGCTATCTCAGTGTCCGTCCCGGCGACGGTGCCATTGCCGAGGTCTGGCTGCGGGACATGGAAAGCCAGATCCACTGGACCAAACCCCAGCAGGACCTGGCGGCCCGGATCGCGGAGGTTCGCAAGGACGATCGACAGATCCAGTCGACCCTGGCCCGGATTTACATCCAGGCGCGGCGCACGGATTTTCCGGCCCTGCAGACGTACCGCCGGGTCATGGAGGACGCCGAGGGGGGACTCGGCTCACAATCCCTGGCGTTGGCGCGGCTCTTTATCCGGGAGGGACGTGCGGATGAATGGGCCCTGCGGGCCTACGTCCATGCTGCCCGGCAGGACCAGGGTACCCCTGCCGAGGATCTGCTGTGCGGTCTGGCCGCCTGCCTTCGCTGGATTCAGCCCACCGAGCGCACGCGCGCGCTTTTGGCCCAGGCGACCACCATCATCGGACCGCTAAGCGAAGACCAGATGGAACGGATGTCATCAGGCTTTCTGCTGCCCTCCGGCCGCACGGCCACGCTGGTCGCCGAGGCCGTCCGACCGGGTGAGCGGATAGCCTCCGGTTATAAGCGGATTTCCAGGATAAGCCGCAATCTCGGCGGCGGGCTGCGGCGCGGGCTGCGATCCGCCGCCCAGGGGCTGGAATCACCCGGTTTGCGACGCCGGCTCAAAACGGGGTTGATTGCGGGGCTGGCCCTGGCCGCCGTCGTTTTGCTGTTCAACACCGCCGGTCATCTCATTCGCACCCCGGCACCGCCACCCACCCCGCCGCCGGAGATCGCCGTCAAGATCGCCCCCACCCCCTATACCCTCCAGGTGGCCGCTTATCTGAAGCCGGAGCATGCCGAGGGATTCATCCAAACGCTGAAGGCCAAAGGCCAGGAGGCTTATCGGGTCGAAGCCCAGAGCGGTCGGAAAACCTGGTACCAGGTCCGCGTGGGCCATTTCCCCACCAAAGCGGCCGCCCGGGCTCATGGTCAGCAATTGAAGGCCGCCGGGATCATCGAAGATTTCTACGTGGCCAACTACGCGGAACCCTGAATTTGACAACGGTCACGATAAATACTATTTTTTATATTTTACTGAGCTAATTTATTGCTTTTCGTCAGAGTGCCGGTTTTGCATTCTGACGAAGACCAATTACGGAAAGGAGTGCAAGACCCTATGGCATCAGCCCCCAAAAAGGTCATTACCGATCTGCAGAGAGATATATTGGCCATTCGACGGGAGACCGAAGAGAAACAGGCCGAGAAGGCAGCCGTTCAGGAAGAGATCAGCAAGCTTCATTTTACCCTCTCACTCTATCAAGCTGAACGCGGTCTGGATGAGGATACCGCCGCCAAAATCGATGATCTCAAGAGCCGTATCGGCAAACTGGAAAACTACGTCAGCTCGATCCCGCCCCGCATCCGGGAACTTGAATCACAGCATCGTAAGCTGCGGCAGTCCGCACGCGCGAACTGAAGCGGCGACCCAACCATACAAAACAGCGTAGGGCATGCTCGGCATGCCCTACGCTGTTTTGGTTCGGGGAATGGTTTTAAAAGTCTATTTCTTAAGCTTCCTTCGGCTTATCGTCCCAAGC
>JAAUYB010199849.1_pt1 | contig 13042 bp, 14 predicted proteins | sample 7278071 | NCBI WGS metagenome assembly JAAUYB01 (sample SAMN14350121, study PRJNA611818) | marine sediment metagenome | isolation source: surface marine sediment (1.8m) | place: French Polynesia: Moorea | collected 2018-08
GAGTCTCGGACCGCGTTCCTTCAGCGGATCGCCCATCCCGATGACTATCCAAGACTTCAGGCGTCAATGCGGCGACACCTTGAACACCGAGAGCCCTATGAAGTCCATGCACGCTTTCGGCACTCGAACGGGAAGTACATTTGGGCAAGCTCGCAGGGACAGGCCGCTTGGGACGATAATGGGAAGCCCTATCGTTTCATCGGGATCATTCGCAACCTGGATGAGTTGGAACAGTCGAAACGCGCTCAAGCACGGGCTGAGCGCCTCGCGAAGATCGGTCACTTTAAGTACGACATCGAGGAAGATCATTTAGAGTGGTCGGACGGGGCGTTTCGGATACACGGTTTCGAACCAGGTTCCTTCGCGCCGGATCGGGAATTTGCCCGAAGCCGGTACATCGAGGAAGATCGTCCGGGGGTCGTGGCGCATATTGCGGTTGCCCTAGCCAACCAGAACGAGTTTGAGTTCCGGCCTCGGATCATTCGTGACGATGGTAAGGTTCGGCAGTTGGTCGTTCACGCCGAGATCGAACGTGACGCGAACGGAGAGGCTTTATCCTATTTCGGGTCTGTTCAAGACATCACCGACGATGTTCAGAGGGAAGAGGAAATTCGCCAATTCCAGAAGCAAGAAGCCTTGGGGAAACTGGTCGCCGGAGTTGCCCACGACTTCAACAACATCCTGGCTGTGGCGCTTGGGAACGCCGAGATGCTGAAAGACGGTCTGTCCGGGCAAGATCAGGACCAGGCCGTCACAGAGATCATCAAAGCGGTGGAACGGGGCGCATCCCTTTCGGGGCAGCTACTCGCGTTCGGGCGTCGATCCAGCCTGGAGCCTGCCGAGTACAGTGTTGGCCATATACTGCATGACCTGCGGGGGATGCTAAGCCGGGTCCTTCCGGAGAAGATCACCGTGATGACCTACGGTACCCCTGACGCTCCACCTGTGTTTGTGGATCGACCCCAACTGGAAACCGCGCTTCTCAACCTGGCGATCAATGCCAGAGACGCCATGCCGGACGGCGGTCGGCTGGACATCGACGCTGACACAGTGGCCCTTTCCGAGGGCGACCCGCTCATATTGACCTGCGGCATGGAGCCGGGAACTTACACCCGCATCCAAGTGAAAGACACTGGAGTCGGAGTCAGCAAAGAGATGCAGCACGAGATATTCGACCCGTTCTTCACGACCAAGGCGGTCGGTGAGGGCTCTGGTCTCGGCTTATCGATGGTTCTCGGCTTCGCCCAGCAGTCCGGAGGCACCGTTCAGTTCGATAGCGAGCCAGGTGTGGGAACGACGGTTTCTCTTCTCCTGCCGACCGTGTCTGGCTCCAAAGCTGTACTGGATGGCGCCGACCAAGCCGAGAGGCCCACTGGTACGGTACGCATCCTGCTTGTGGAAGACGAAGCCCCAGTGCGGCAGGTTCTTGCTCGCCTGCTTGAGTCCGGCGGTCATGACGTTACTGTCGCGGTCAGCGGCCAGGAAGCATTGGCGATACTTCAATCTGGACCAGACCCGGAGGTTCTGGTCACCGACATCGTCATGCCGGGTCCGGTGCAGGGCGTTGAGTTAGCGAAGATCGCCAGAGAGAGGTTTCCAGGTATTCGAATCGTGTTCGTGTCTGGCTACCCTCAGGAAGCGCAGAAGGAAGTGATGGGCTGGGCCGAAACGCCAGTCGCTCTTCGAAAGCCGGTGAGAAAAGAAGAACTCCTGGCAGCTGTACAGCAATCGATTTCGGTTGGGGGGTAAGGCCGCCGGAGGCGTCGGCGGGACTATCCCGCCGACCTAGCCATTGCTCTCAGTTGGCCCAGTTAGCGATCACGTCATAGCCCTCGGGCGTCGGCGGGCCTTCCAGATGCTCGGCGAATTGGCCCCACAGTGCCGCAACCTGTTCAGCATTGGCATCCGAGGTCTCTTCGCTCTCGACCACCGAGATCACGTATCCGCTGCCGTCGTCGTTCATCACGTTCACGAAATTATGCATACCATTCATCGCCATGATCCGGTCCTTCAACTGGTTCAGCAGAGCGGTCGCAGCGTCCCGTGACCCCGGCTTCATCTTGTATTTGGTCACCCGTGCAAACATCGTTGTCCTCCCTAGGTCTTTTTCTGAATACCACGCCATCACAAGCAGCCCGGCCCAACCACCTTAGCACAAGTTTGCCGTCCCCCACCGAAATTTGCCCTCAGTTGGAACGCCTTCCGAGGTACGCCAATGCCGCGACGGGATGCCCCGACGACTTGGTGGTCCGGCTTGATGGTCAGTGCATGACCGGCGTTTGGTCTATTGGTCCGATGCTCTCAGGCGCCAGCGGGCGGAATCCCAGAGCGCTGTGAGGTCAAGGACTGATCCTAACCGCCGCCACCGCCAATGAGTATGTTGGCGCCTGGCTGCGCGACGTTGCCAATCCCCGCATCCATGCTGAGACCAAGACCCGGCCCGTGGACCGCTTCGCTATGGATGCCGCGCGGACCGGTCGGGTCGGACCTGGCCCCGGCCATTCCGGCCGATCTGCGCGACATCGCTGTGCCCTAGCGCGACCCGGCGATCTACGATGCGATGGGAGGCATGGCGTGAACGACCTCTCCCACACCCGGATCGCCCAGCTCCGCGAGGACCTCAACCTGCCTGGCATCCTGGACGCCATTGTGGCCCTGACCTCGGCGACCAGCGAGAAAGAGCAGAGCTTCACCGATTTCCTGAGGAGCGCCCTGATCGCCGAACGCGACTTCCGCCGCGCCCGCTCGGCGGCCACGCTGATCCGCATGGCGGGCTTTCCGGCGCTGAAGACCGCTGGAAGACCACGACTTCAAGTTAGCCAGCTCCGCGCCGAAACGGCAGTTCGAGTAGCTCGCTTCGCTGGCCTTCATCTCCCGCAACGAGAACGCTGTCTTCCCCGGCCACTCCGGCGTCGGCAGGACCCATCTTTCTATCGCCATGGGCCACAAGGCGGCCAGCGCCGGGATCAAAACCCAGTTCACCACAGCCGCCGACCTGATCCTCAAAATGGAGGCCGCGCAGAGGCAGGGGTGTCTGTCGCATGACCTGCGAAACCTGACCCGGGTGAGCCTCCTGAATATCGACGAGATCGAATACTTGCCGCTGCACCGCGAACAGGCGCACCTGTTCTTCCAGATCGTCGCCGCCCGCTACGAAAAGGGTTCGAGGATCAGGTCCTCGAACCTCAGCTTCGGCGCCTGGGATCAAGCCGTCGCCGGTGACAAGGTCCTGACCGCCGCCATGCTCGATCGGCTCCCGCGCCACAGCCAGGTCATTCAAATCCAGGGCGACAGCTATCGCCTCAAGGACAAACGCAAAGCCGGGATCATCGGTCCCGCCAGAGAAAAGGAGACCGTCACCGTTTAACCCCACCCCGCCGGCTGGGCCACGCTTGAGATACCTGAGGTCTCCGCACGTCCCAGCCTGCTAATCGCTTAGGTGGGTCCCGTTTCAACCGGCAAAGTGGGGCACTGTTGGACCAGCGTTGACAAGGTCGGACGGTATTGTAGTGCTTTCTCCAATTCTTGATGATGATCTGCACCTCCTTCAATGAGTAGAAGAGTTCGCCGTTGAGTAACTCATCCCGGACTCGGGCGTTGAAGCTCTCACAGTATCCGTTCTCCCACGGCGATCCTGGTTCGATGAATGCGGTCTTAGCACCCACAGAAGCAGTCCAGTCTCTTACCTTCTGAGCGACGAACATTGGCGGGGTGTGTGCGACTCAAGCTGATAACCAACCGGATTTTCCTCAACTGAGTGTTTACGCGGTGTTAACCAATTTCGCCAAATGCTCGGGCGGGTTGCTAGTTGCGGGTTCGCCACCCCACCCCCTCAATCCTCAAGGCTGTCCGCGTTGCGAGTAGTTGGTTTAGCGCCAAGGGGGCAATTAACCCCCCCCCCTTGGCGATACCGGCAGTAGCCTGCGATGATCGTTCCAACACACACCGATTGTAATCGCCCCCCGCACGGTCAAGCGAGCACGCCTTGCGGTCATGCTCGCTCTAGCTTTCGCTAACTTTCGGCTGAACCCTTAGTCGATCTACTTCCTGATCGAGGCTCTGTTTGCTTGATTTTCAGTTTTGGTTTCAGTCAGTTGATAGGTTTATTGGCTCGATAGCAGAACCTTGGACCTAATTGGATAAAATTCAATTAAACTACGCTCAGGTCGTCCGGGTTCTTGGCGTCCGGTCTGAAATCAAACCGTCCCATTGGCGCTGACGTCAGACTCTGGATCACACTCGTCATGGCCGCTGGACCGCGAGCCTCAATAGGTTTTGATACCCTGAGATGACATGAACGTGCCAATACGCTCACCGTAGTCCGCCGTGTCGTTACCCAGGATTGTGAAGATCCCCAAAACCAGCCCGACCACACCAGCCGTAAGCACGACCCAGTCTACGGAGACGGCACCGTACTCGTTGGCGATAAACCGAGTGATTTGGGCCTTGATCTTTAGTTTACCCGTCATGCCCGGATTTGGCACGTTAACCATGGCAGGATTTCGGCCGCGAAAGGTCTTTTCGCAGGTACTGTCTCTCGCTGCCTACAAAAGCTGAACCGAAGATAGCAATGTCTTAATTCCGAAAACGACCCTGTATCCAAACCCACCGAGCACAATAATGATCGGACACTCAACTAGTCTGGATCTGCCTAAAATTCAGTCGTGTAATCCGCTACGGGTTGAGGTACCTTATGGATGTTGGCGGTTAACCCCTCGCTCTCTTACACAACCGCCGGCTGCGCTGGCCCTCGTGGTGGCAGCAAAAACCCAGGGGGCCACTCACCTCTGGGTTTCTCTGTGTTGTACCGAGAGTCCTCTCCAGCGCTGGCAAAGCTATGGTTTATGTTGAATTTAGTACCGGCTGGGTTCGGCGCTACGCTCGTTGTGCACCAAATGCGTCCGATGAGCGGCGAGGCCTTTCAAGCACGGAGGCTTTTGCAACCCAGCAGCTTCGTTTCACATTCCGCCGGTAGTCCAATCCAGTCGATCGCTTCGGTCTTGTGACGGCACACTGTGACGTCTTCTTGTCCCAGATAGCCGGCTTGCGCGGAGTAGATGCGCGACAGTCCGAATGATTTGTCCTCCGGAGCTATGACCGCACAGCGCACCTTCTTGCCGATACGGCGCAAAACACCGGCAGCCCGTTCCGCCTCGTCGCGCAGCACTGCAGGCGGAACATCGAAGTCCTCAAGCCTACTCATGTCTGCGAGTTCATCAAAGGCGGCATACGCGCTGCCATCGGTCCGGACGGACCGATAGGCATCAACGAACTCGCGCGCGTCAACAACACCGCTGTAGCGCGTCACGAAAACGCAGAGTTCTGAGCATATGTCGATAGACACTGGCATGTCATGCGTCCCATATCTCAACGCAGGGTAGTTCTTCAGGGGAATTGTTGGCGGAACTTGTCATTTTCGACCGAAGCCGCGCGCTTAACACCACGCCAAGGCTGAACTCATCCTGTCGTGAGGCGACGTCGTCTCACGCAGTGCCTCAGCCAATCTACGAGATCAATTCGGTGGGCATTTTGCCTGGCAAGAGATCGGCTTCGAAATCGCGCAGGATCGCCGGGAGCTTGCGCACTCCGGCCTTGGAGTTGTCTTCGGTACTCGGCGCCCGCAGACGTATATGAAGCGCGGATGCGTTGCTCTGGATCGCATTTAATCCCATCAGGAACTGCTCCAAGTCGACGGTATCTCCGTCTTCGAGCTGAACCTCGAGCGTGTGTCGAAGGTTTGCGATGGGAAGGACGACCTTCTCCATCAGGTCGATGTCGTCAAATCTAGGTGATGCCGGCATTCTTGCCCCCAACATGTTGTTCTGTTTGGGGAAGAAATGCGCAAGAGAGATTAAGAGAGCGTTAACGCGCGGCGGCAAGTCGCAAGAAAGCCAGCCTTCGCCGAAAGAATGGTGCTACACACTAGCCAGCGGCGTCAAAAGGCGGCGGGTTCAGGCCTGGTACTTCAATGGCGAGGCAATTGGCCGGAACAGCAGCACATTAGCGGGCCTCTCAACAGCAGAAACCGACGCGTCTTGTGCCAACCCCTGGAGCTCGGCGTTTGCGACCGTGCTCGTCAATCTGAGCGCCTCACCAACAGCGATCAAATCGTTCTTATCTGCGTAGTCCCGAAGATCTTCGATCACCTCAATCATCCAGCTGTGATGCATGGCATTCCTGCTTCCGTTCCCGTCTCTCTCAACCGTTAGGCGGCGATTCTGGTTAATGCACCGTTAAGAATGAGCGGTGCCGGTAGTTCAGAAAAAAGACCGCTACGCCATGCTCTGCGAAGACGAGGTTGCCGATTCACCGATTGCTGTCAGTCGATCAATTCGTCAAGTTTTCGAGAGCGGCTCATTCTCTGTCTCCGGGCAAAAAGGCCTCCGGCTCCCATGGCGGGAAGACTGGGAGGCCAGTAGATTGAAAGCATGCCGCGCGCATGCGCTCCTTCGCAAGGCGTACCTATCGGCCGGCAGACCTTCATTAGAGATCCACTTTCAAGCGCCCGCCCTGGCGCAGCGACGGAAAACAATCGCTTCTTGGCAATTGATTCAGGTTTCCGGCGCCGGAAAACCTGATAACCAAGAGGAGTGTATGCTGTTGCTTTGGTAGCCCATCTCGACTCTCCATTTGGCTAGCAGAGAACCCTTTCTCCCGACAAGCAAAGAGTACGTCCATGATCGACCGAAAGCCTCCAAGTGTCTTTCTAATTGGGTTCAATCTATGTGGTAGCGAAGGCATAGTGGATATCTTCCGTGCAAATGGATACAAAGCGAAGCATTGGACCAGAGGCTCTCTGGCAGAGGAGATTATTTTTGCCAAGGGATCTGGTGAAACGCCATTTCAGGAAGACCACGAAACTGTGCTATTTGCGGATTTGGAGTCTGTGCATAAACGTGGCCGCCCATTTCTGGAGGCTTTCAAAGAGTATGAATTCTTGCACCAGATGTTTCCCAATGCAGTTTTTGTACTGAACACGCGCTGTGTCGAGAATTGGATTATTAACCGCCTGAACCACCGAACGGGTGCATACGCAAGGTTCCATGCATCATTCCATGGCGTTGATGTCTCGGAGCTTCCCGAAATCTGGCTAAAGGACTGGGAAAACCATTTAGCCCGAAGCATTGAGTACTTTCGAGAATACGATCGATTCATTTACTACAATATTGAAGCTGACACCCAGGAAAAATTCATTGAAAAATTGTCAAAGTGGTTTCATTTATCGCTCCCACCAAAATTTGGTAAAGAATCGTTTGAAATTGAAGATGTAGAAAATCTACAGAGAATCTATGACGTGCTGACACCAGCACCCTTTATCGCGCCAAACCTTCCAGCGAAGTGTGAGAAAGAAATATTGAATAGTATAGTGTCGTTCTCTCTACGCTCGAAATTGCCTGAATCGAGTAGTAGCTATTCCCCGAGCAAAGAGTTTTCAATTTGGGACGGCGAGTCTACCATTGAGCGGCCTTACAGCTCCAACATACAGCTCACACGAACAGACTGTGGTGACCGCAGTTTGGCGCTTGTTCCATCGAGTATCGCGGGTGGGATTGGTCGTGTTGAAGCTGTTATCAATGATCTCCTATCTTTGACTTGTCCAATGCCGCTTGCGATTGATATGCAAGACGCTCGCAGTGGTTCCGTCAAAAAAAGATACCGCGGACACGATAGTATTATTTGCTACAATCGGAGTAAAGGCTCTATCGGATTAGTTCTTTGGCCGCTTGCAGGCTATCATACAATCGGAGATTTGGAGTTCTTTTCGGAGAGAGCGGTAGACAAAATTCCATTCTCCGAAAAAAAGGATATGGTTGTTTGGCGGGGGAATCTGACGGGGCGCCCCCTTCGTTCGCTAGTTGGGCGTGACGAAAAACGAAGATCTTCGATCCGTATTTTGCAGGATTACGTAGATGAACAATCCTCGCCGGAGGGTCTCCTGAAAGAGCTCCGCGGAATTCCGAGGTTCGCATTCGTTTCAAAGTATCGTGGAGACAAAGATTTTGATGTTGGCTTCACGTTGGGGCGAAGATTCGATATCCTTTCTAAACGTAGCCCAATATCCGAATATTGCACCTTGAGGCAGCCGCCGGATTTCTTTCATCAGTATCGCTATATAGCATGTATATCTGGCCACGACGGGCCATCAAATTTTCCAATGGCTCTTATGACAAAATCAGTCGTGTTCAAGGAAAATGATGATTGGGAACTATTCTATTCTGATGTCTTTAAACCTTGGGAACACTATATCCCACTGGAAGCCGGCGCCCAGGATGCAGATGAAAAACTCGAGTGGGCGCGTCAAAACCCAAATGCCTGCCAAGACATGATCTCCGCTCGAGCGCCAGTTTGCCGGCTTCTGGGTCGACGTGATCTCAGAATGCGGCATTTGGCGATGCTCGTCGATTGTCTGCGTTGAAGTCTGTCTGTGTTTGCCATCTTGGAGTTATATACAGCCTCCATATATGAGCAATAGGGAGGTGGGCGCTGTGGAGGTGTTCGATCAAATTCAAAGGGCTACAGGCGCACTTCGGGGGACGACCGGCATTGGCGCGGGCAAACAAGTCTTGAAGCGCAGACTGTACGGGCAATTGCCAGTTTCTTGTCGATGAACCAAAAAGCAAACGATCGAAGTTTAAGGATTTTTCGAGCTTCGACGTCTGGATCTTAGGATCGGCTTAATCGAGGAGATGCCAATTCCTGGGGATCAAACCGATCGATAGGAGTCCCCACATTGTTCCGTTCTGTCCTTATGGCCGCTTTGCTGGCCCTCAGCGGGTTGGCGACAAGCGTATCCGCAGAGACGCTGGTCCTGGGAAGTGTCAGTGACAACATCAAGAAACACCTCACCCGGTTTGGACCGATGGCGGAATACCTGGAAGCCGAGCTTGCCGACGACGGCGTTACCTCGGTCGAGGTCCTAGTCTTGACGAATTCTGATGCGATGGTACGCGCGCTGGAGAACGGCGAGGTTGACCTTTATTTCGACAGCCCCTTGGTGGCGGCACGCGTGGCGCTCGGCAGCGGCGCCGAGCCGATGCTCCGGCGGTGGAAGAAGGGCGTCGGATCATATCATTCGGTGATTTTTGTCCCTGCCGATAGCGAAATCCAGACCATCGCCGACCTCGCGGGCCGTACAATCGCCTTTCAGGAGCCAGATTCAACTTCTGGATTTCTCTTGCCCGCGGGAATGTTGAGGTCGGAAGGATTGGAAATAGAAGAGCTCTCAACGCGTGACAGCGCATTCGCCCCCGACGCTGTCGGATACATCTTCACTATGAACGACAGGAACACACTTGCATGGATCCATCGGGGTTGGGTCGATGCTGCTGCCACTGATCCACAGCGATTTGAGGAACTTGACACCATTGCGCCCGGAGCATTCCGCACGATTGCGCGAAGCATCGAGGTTCCTCGGCAGGTGGTCGTTCGGCGCCAGTCACTTGATCCTCAGTTGACCGCCGCGATCGAACAGACGCTTCTGGATATGGAACACGACGCCGTCGCGCAAGTCGCATTGAATATGTTTCACAAGACAACGCGATTCGATCGATTTCCCGGCGGCGTCGATGCAACGTTCGACCCGATCTATGAACTGCTCGGCGTCCTTCGCGAACAGAACATCTTCTAGTTTTTGATGGCTTCGGGTGGGTCCAGCCGCATCGCCGGCGCATTCCAGAGAGTGACCTTCGGCTTTAGCCGGAGGTTGGTCTTTGTCTTTGGTTCGTTGCTTTGCTTTTTTGTTGCCGGCGCGTTGTTCATCAACTTGCAGACCCAAAAAGAGTTTCTTCAGAAAAGGCTTGATGAGCGCATTCACTTCCTTGGAAAACTCGTCACTGATGTCAGCTTGTCGTACCTTTACAACATGCGCCTCGCCGATCTGGAGATCATCCTCGAGGACGTCAACCGTCAAGCTGATGTCGACTATGTTTATCTAATCGACGAAGCCGGATTGAGGCTGGCGAGTGGGAGCCTTGAGGACGATCAGGGCTTTCTGACGGCGCAAGCTGATCCGATTGCGGAAATGGCACGGGACCACCGAATGGTGGTCCACAGACGCCAGGATGGTGTCGAGGTCGCGGCCTTCCCGATTGTGCTCGGCGACGACTATCTCGGGACGCTCCGCTTTGGCATCAACCTTGGGCAATACGACAGCGACCTGAGAAAGGTTCAGAACCGCAATCTGCTCGCTGGCGCCGTCTTTGTGATCATTGGCATTTTGCTTTGTATTCTCGTTGCGCAGCGTCTCACTCGGCCACTGGCGCATATGATCTCGATCACTCGGTCGGCTGCGGACGGAGACCTCGACCAACATGTCGAGCTGTATACCAACGACGAGCTTGAGCAGCTCGCCAGCTCGTTCAATTCGATGATGGATGCGTTGCGCCGGAGCATGAACCATGCGCATTTTCTGGCGTACCGAGACAAACTGACCGGGTTGCCCAACCGGGCTTGGTTCACTGAGCATTTCGAGGAATCCGTTGATTTCCATGTGCTCAAGGACCGGCCCGTGGCCGTCCTGTTTCTCGATATCGACCGGTTCAAACATGTCAATGACACGCAGGGCCATTTAGTAGGTGACCAACTCCTGCGCGCGTTTGCAGAACGGCTTGTTACCGCAGTTGAAGCATCCATTGGCGCCCGGATTCAGACCGTTGATCTCAAGTCAAAAAAAATGGATGCGGACCCGAAGAAACCATCGGTCTGCAGGCTTGGCGGCGACGAGTTTATTGTGTTGTTGCCACTTAAAGATGGCGTGTCCGAAGCCGCCGCTGTCGCTCGCGCAATCATCGGTATGCTCAAGACGCCCTTTGATCTTGCGACTGGCGCTCACATCACGACAACCAGTATCGGGATCGCGGTTTTGCCGGGCCATGGGACTACAACGATGTCGCTGCTGAAGAATGCCGACGCAGCAATGTATCAGGCCAAGTCCGCTGGGCGAAATCGCTTCAAACTGTTTGATGCTGAGATTGCCCGCCGGGAACTCGACCGACTTAATGTCGAAAACGAGTTGAAAGCTGCGTTGAAGGAGGAGGCGCTCAGCGTCTTCTTCCAACCGCAGTTCAGTGTGGACTCGGGCCGCTTGGTCGGCGCTGAAGCGCTGGTTCGATGGCACCATCCGACGCGCGGTCTGCTTGGACCAGCCGATTTCATACCAATCGCAGAAGCCGCTGGGCTTATGCCTGAAGTCGGCCGCCAGGTCTTTAGAAAGGCCCTGACACTTGCTTGCGACTGGCCGGTGGCATCGGACGGCAGTCCCCTGCGTTTGGCTGTTAACTCTTCAATACAGGAGCTCGAGGATGAGGAATACGTCGACTGCATCTTCGATTTTTTGAAGAGTACCGGGTTTGCCGCCGAGCGGCTGGAAATCGAAGTCACAGAAGGGACCGCAATGGTCGACAGCGATGTGATTGAACAGAAGCTCGCGATGCTTCGGTTCGCCGGCATCAAGTTTGCCGTTGATGATTTCGGCATAGGTTATTCCAACCTTGCCCGGTTGAAGCACCTTGACTTCGAAGTTCTCAAAATCGACCAAAGTCTGATGCGCGACGTCGGTGTTGATCAAAACGCCGAAACCCTGGTGTCGACAATTCTGAATATGTGCAAGGCTCTTAATCTAGAGGTGACTGCCGAAGGTATCGAGAACCTGCCGCAGTTGGAGTTTCTCAAGGCCCGAGGTTGCGATTTCGCTCAAGGTTATTCGCTGGCACGACCCATGCACGCAGAGGCGTTCGTTTCCTACGCTAAGTCTTCGCTGGGAGGGGAAACCGGAAACCGCACCAAGCGGCAGGCAAGCTGAAGTCGGTGAGCCTAGCCTCATGTCCGGTGTGCGACGAAAACCGCCGGTCACCGCTCGTTGGCCGGTATCGCTCCAGCAAGACCGTAGGCATCTTGGTATGAGGTCCGAAATTTTCTTCGATGAAAAGCCACTTGTAGGGGGAAGCCGAAACGGTGTCCTGCTGCTGACGACTTACCTGCAATCCGGAGATCAAACTGGCCACAAATTGGGCCGGGCTCACCAATCAGTGAACGCCTGGTCGTCTTAAAAAAGAATTAGCCAGTTGGGCCTAACATCGCCTTCAAACACGGCCGTTACGGCGATGTGATGGAGGTGCCCTTGGTACGTTTCGCCCTTTGTTTAGCTGCATTCTTGGCCGGAGCGAGCACGCAGTCGTTTGGTCAAGAACTTCGCGTGGCCACAGGGGAATACCCTCCCTTTACGGCCTCCACAGAGGAAGACGGGGGGATCATCAATAGAACGGTCCGCGAACTCGCTGACGCTGCGGAATTCAGCGTGAGCTTCGACTACCTGCCCTGGAAGCGCGGTTTGGAACTAACGCGCATGGGGCGGTACGAAGCGGCGTCGTTTTGGTATTTTAGTGAGGATCGGCAAGAGGATTTCATCCACGTCGGCCCCATTCTGCAGGACCGTCTTGTCTTCTTTTATCTCGAGGAGTCCTCAGTTCACGAATGGTCGGAACTCACCGATTTGTCTTCCTTCCGGATTGGCGCCGTAACCGGCTATACGTTGACCAGCGAGTTCTGGAACTTAGCGGATGAAGATGTGCTGGATGTGCATTTGGCCCCGGATGACACCGCAAACCTCCGAAAATTGTTGGCCGGTCGGATCGATCTCTACCCTATCAGCGAGGAAGCCGGATGGGACCTCATCAGGCAAACATTCAGCGAGGAAGACCAAGCGCGATTCCGCACGCTCGAGAAACCACTAGTGGTTTCGGATGCATACCTTCTGATCTCCCGCGCAATCGAAAACGCTGAAGGGATCGCTGCGGCGCTACAGTCGGCGGTCTCGGACTCCGACAGCGGCTAGGGCGATGGGCACCCCGCCCACAGTGACCTATACCAAAGAAAGCGGACTGCCGACGGATGATTGGGCGCACTCGGCCACTGAACCTGGTACTCTTGCGGATCACCTTGCTGCTTGTCATGTTCCTTGGGACAGCGGCTGCTCTAGTTCAAGTTGGGATCGACCTCAAGCAAGAGAAGGAAGGTGTCGAATCTGCAGCATCGGAGTTTCTTA
>JAAUYB010054973.1_pt1 | contig 13011 bp, 17 predicted proteins | sample 7278071 | NCBI WGS metagenome assembly JAAUYB01 (sample SAMN14350121, study PRJNA611818) | marine sediment metagenome | isolation source: surface marine sediment (1.8m) | place: French Polynesia: Moorea | collected 2018-08
CAGCGGATCCGGCAGGAGGGAGAAGCGGCAGCTGCTTATCGGCGCAGCCTTGGGCACCGTTTTTGGGGGCATCCTGTGGAACGAGATCAGCGACTGGGTGCAGGATACCACGGCGACGGATGCTATCGAGAAGCTTCAGGAGGACATGGCCGTCCTGCGCAACTACACAGCGGCGGTTTTTGCAGCGAAGATTCGGACGAAGTTCGACAAGGAAATTCTCATCCAGTCAGCGAATACGGAGCTGCGCTCGCAAATAGCCAGTTACGACGCGGCCATCTGGAGGCTGGTCAGTGGCCACAACTTACGCCGCCGTTGCTCACCGCCGAGGGCCGCCACCGCATCTGGATGAGGTGGATGAAGGAGCTGCCCCGCGCACTGCCCTTCGGGGAGGAAGTGCTGTCGGAGCTTCCTGCTCCCTACCGCTTTGAAGACGGGACTCTTTGTCTTCACCTTCATCTTCCTCTTTTGGATCAGGCCTATCATCTCTACAATCTCCAGGACTTCCCCGTCTCCGGACCCTTGGGGAAGCCCGTCTATCTTCGTTCTGACGACGCCGACACCTTGGCGGTTTCCGAGGACGCGCGGACATACGCGCTCTTGGACCCAGAGTATTTGCGAGGATGCCTCACCATCGGGCATTCCTACCTCTGTGTACTGCCATATGCCAGGAGGGACTTTACCACTTCGTGCGTGACGGCCTTGTGGGTGGGTTTGGAGCACGCCGCCGTGGAAAAGTGCACTGCTGTGCCAGTGACTGACCCCTTTGTCATCATTTCAGGGCGGGGGAAGGACGCTGCCTGGCTTGAGCTGTTTGTCCAGCAGGATTCAGCATACACCAAGACGTGTCATAATGGCACCGTCGACGTCGGAAAGTGGACCGCCGGACGCCACAGGATTCTTTACGGTCACTCTGAGTGCCAACTATCGACCAAGAACTCTGAGATTCCGACGGATCCTAGGAGGTCCTTCATGCTCACCGTTGAGAGGTCCGTGCCTCTGCTAGAGGGACTGGAGCTAGCGGGGAAGGATGATGAGCTGCCCCCGTCTCCAGCTTCGTCGAGCCTTGATCACCATCGCCACATGGGCATCGCCGGGTTCGGGTTCACCATCGCGGCCTGTCTGGTGCTCATCGGGTGTGGGATCGGCATCATGAGGCATCGCTTCGGTTGCAAGAACAGCACGCAGCCCCTTTGAAGAAAGAACGCCTGGTCATCCAAAATTAAGACAAAGCTCCGGATAAACCACTAGAGTTTCTTTTCTAAGTTTTACGAGAGTAGGACGTGACCCTGAACGTCGATAGTCTGTATGCGCCGATATGTTTATAGGGAACATTTGATCGCGAATGTTGATTTAGTATGTATTGTGTGCCGTCTGTGAAGATATGTACAAACAGTGACACATGAGACACATTCGGGATGAAAGGAGTGAATCCCACAGGTCAGTCTGACGTGGGAGGGGTGTGGGGACCGTCCACGAGTCCAAACACAGGTGAAAGAAGAGCCTCGAAGCGAAGAGGAATACGTGCGAGATTTGCTGATGAAGCTTTTGCTTTCTTTCGTTTTCTCGTCGTAGATACTGACAAATTGTCAGTCTTCGATTGGATCTGAATCGAAATACATCTTTGCCTTTCATAATCACACACGTTAGCGCGGGTTATTATACTTGCGCCACAAAGTCGTAGAAGCAGTTTACGTCCGTCTCGAGGGAATCTGACTCTTCGAAGGAGGACAAAGCAGTATCCATATCCTCAGTGATTTTCTGCCAGTCTACTCCTTTTTATTTAAAACTGAGTGTCACTCCTCCTCAAATTCCCCCAGCTCGAAGGCGAGGCGGTATTTGTGGTCAGAGTAGCTCTCCTCCAAAAGCACCCTCCAGTTTTTTGGGAAGAGACTGCTAGGTGTTGCAGGGTTAGTAAGTGTAATATCGATTATGCTGTTCGCCCGCGTAGTGGAGAAGGTGTATTTCCCACCACTGTTAGCTACATTGAGTTAAAGCACAGAATGAAGTCCTCAAGGTCCTCTCCCCGCCTGTTTGTCTCCTCGCACCCCCAGAGTACACTGTGGGCGTTGGAATCCGCTCCCACGATCAGTGGGATCCTCTTTGAGTCCCAGAACTCCTGCAGTTAGACAAACTTTTGAAGCCTAACAGTTAGGTTAATATCAACCGCGCAGTAAACCGTACGACTGTTCATTTTAAAAGCGATCACACAAATAACCTTGTCAGTAAATCTCTCTACCAACCAAGGACAAAGCTTATTGTTGCACAAAATCACAGCTCTAGGCTCTAGGCTTTCCACTTCTCGTTGACCAGGAGTGACCTAGAGTGCTGTTAAAGAGAGAGACTCTTGATTTTATAGTATAGGGTTTAGTTATAAGTTTAATATGATCGCTCTCCTTCAGACAAAGTTCTACTGTCGCAGCCCTACACTTCTGTAAACTAACCTGCCGCACCAAGACTTCGTGTGATACAAGCTCTCAGTAAACGAATGATCAATTAATTCCTTGCCCGCAGGCGCCCGCAGGCTGTTTGTATCACTTCGGGGTAACACATTCTTCCTCCATCTGCTCAACCGCACACCCGGCGTTAGCCGGGTCACAGCAGGAACTTGGGAGGTCGCCTCCGAGTTGCCGTTTGAACGTTCCCCACGCCGGTGTCAGCCGTCGTGGGGGCGTTGGGCACGATCGAGCTATTGTAAACACCCTCCGCTAGCTGAGAAATAATCCCAAGGTTGATCTGGCTGTGAACGACCGCCAGCTTCTCCGCCAGAGCCTCCTGCTGGTCCTGCGTCTTGCGCTGCTCTTGCTGAAGTCGCTCCCTTTGCTCCTCCAGCTTCTTTCCGGGGCCGTGCCCTGCCACCTGGATCTTCACGCAACCCGGAAAGCCCAGGCAGATGGTGCCGTCGATCCTGGCCATGCCGTCCTCCGCCTTCTCGGCCACACACAGCAACAGGATGCAGACCTTCTCGGACCTGATGAGACGGTCAACCAGTATCCTCCCTCCGATATCCCGCGCCACAGGTACATCTGACTATCCACCATCAGTTGCATGGCCTCCTTGGTGAGGCTTGCGTTGGCGTCCCCACGCATGAAGCCGCTGTATCTCCTGAGCGGCATCTCCAATACCCCCAGCTCCTCTGCTGGTAGGGCCCTCAGGTTGACCTTAGCCGGGCACATCCTAACCAGGTGCGCTGACTTGGAGTCCCTGACCCTGACTTCCAGGCCAAGCTTCGTTGGCATGGTGTCAATGACCTCCGGGACGTTGTGGAACTCTTTCTTGGCGAGCGCGTCCATAGTCCACTTGTTCACCACCTCCCCTAGGAGCTTGGGATCCTCCTTGGTGAGTGTGGTTCCGTCCAGGCTTACCAGCACCACTCGCTTGCCGCCTTCCACCGCCGCATAGGAGAACCGCGTGCTTCCAACCCCCTGTTTATTGGGGTAGTAAGCCCCGACGACGTCGTGGGGTCCCTCGCCCTCTTGCACCCCTTGGTGGTGGCCTCCGAGTTGGATGCGGCCTGACTGCCATGCTTACCACCTCCCCCCGACGGCCCTGCCCTGGGGTGCTTCTTAGGCGGCGGCGGCTTCCTGCTGCCCCCGCTGCTGGTTGACGCCGCGGTGCTGACGTTTGACGAGGAGCCGTAGTGACCCCCCGCCGTCTGCTTGCCACGGCTCGATGCTGCGCCTGCTATCAACGGACACTGATGCTGGAGGTGGCCGACCCCCTGGCACTTGAAGCACTTCTTGTTGCCGCCACGGCTGATGTCTGCCCCCACGCCGACGGTCAATGTGCCTCCCCTGCTGTTGTTGGTGTCCTGGCGCTTCTTGGCCCGAGAGCGCCCACCCGCGACGAACCACTTGTCGTCGTCGTCTCCGCCCATGTTGGTGACCCTGGCGCAGATGAAAAGACGTGATAAGCAGGGGTAACAAATCATGTTATGGTTGGCAGTGACTAATGACTTTTCTAACATGAGTTCCTCCTTCCCCCTGGCAGAGGTCCTCTGTTTGTTGTGGAACATTTTTCGCGCTTGGCGGCACCCGCTCGAGGCCCCCGTGTAGAGGACCTCGGCCTCAAATTTCACCCAGTCGATGCCTAGGAGGGTCACTCAGTGCCCCGTGTACAACTTTTGGTTGTGGTAGAGGCCCTGGACGTCCCCGACGTTGATCTTGTGGAAGAGCTCTAACGGACACGTGTCATCACTTCCACAACAAGCAGCTGACTCAAGCTTTTTTGACCATTTTGACCTTTAAAATGACCTTATAATTCAAATTTGTCAGGATCCGCCCAGCATACCTTAGTGGAGTCCGAGATTCAGTACATAATGCACAAGGTTAACACAGCTTTTTTACATTTATTTGACCTCACAACTAAGGGTGCTAGGAAAATATGTACTACACATTAGCAAACTAAATGTTACATAGCATGATAAATTTGCCTCGAAAAATAAAACATTTTTTGTACTCATAAATCCCACTCTCGTTATGGGTAATTTGAAATGTGAAAGTCTTCTTTCCCCCGTTCTCGGCGGCGTTGGCAGACACGGCGCCGACTGACATAGCGTGGGACACAGCAGTTGTGACTGTGGTTTTGCCGGACCCTGCCCCACCGCCATCTTCCAGAGTGTTCTGCTCCCATTTGAGTCCACTACGACAGAAGACAACTCCTCTTAGACCTCTGACTTTGCCTGCGTCCCATTGCATTTGGTGCTCGGCAAAGGAAGTTCTTGCAGTGGAGGCGGCTCCAAAGATGTGTGAAATACCCTAGGGAGAGAGTACATATCATGTTTAGGTCCTGGGGGAGAACATGTTAATTTCCAATAAATTACAGCCTCTAAAGATACCATAAGAGTCTAACTAAAAAAAAATCAAGGAATAATGAACAATAACAATGTTTTGTAGTATCCCTATGTGCACCAAAAAAGTTGGACTCCTCAGGAAATAGGACAAAATACAGCAGTGGAAAAACAACGTGAAGTTACACACCTGGGGAACCAAGGGGAGGTGCGGGAGTGCTGTGGCCAGAGGAGGTAGTGGGGTTTGCCTTTGATTTCCATAATTATCAGGCTCCATAAGATTCCAGTCAGTTTCCATACATCTCACCCTTCTATTTTTATACAGATATTTTGCCACCCTTCTAATTCCATACAGGAGAGTCTTCTATTTCCATACAAGATAGAAAAGGGCTGTTTCCTAAAAATCAATTACTTCAACATACCAAAAGCATGAACTGGTAAGTCAAAATAGCATTACAAGAGAAGGGAACTACAAACTACAGTACTATTTTAACAATGAAGACACTGTGAGTTGTAGTTGTTGGTAAAAAAAGAAGAAAAACTTTAGTTGTGCTTAAAAAAAACATTTTACAGTAAACTTGATTGCTTTTGGAGGGACATTAGTGTAAAAACCTTGTTTGCATGACAAGGATCAGCAAACCTTGCTAATATGCAAATACAACCTGCTATGCTAATACTAGAGAAAGTTTTGGTTAAAGTTGTTAAAGTTGTTACTATATGATATATAGAAATAGAAGGGTTGGCTCCAAAACAGTATGGAAATAGAATACTCCACTGTATGGAAATAGAAGTGTTCATAATTTTTGTATGGAAACTGACAATATGGAATAAGAAGGGTCCCTGAGTATGGAAATTGAAGGGATACCGGTGGTGGCACAGTTGATACAAATGTCGCCACCAAGGGTGCCAGGGGCCGCCAAAGAAGGTACTGTTTCAGCTGTTCCAGGTGCTACTCCACATTGTCCAGCTCCTCCAGGTGCTGCTCCTGGACATGGTGGACCTCCTCCTCTCCCTCCTCCTGAGCGTGGTGGATGACCTGCTGCTGCCTTTGGATGTGGTGGAGGACCTCCTGCACAGTATGGAACCGGAAAAATACACCGGGAGAAACAAATTTGGCGACAAAGTATATAAGGGAGAAATGCGTACAGACCTCTAGGTGGGAGTCCTTCAAGTGGTACATGTCCTCCTGCTTGCCTCTGCTCCTCCTGTTTGCCTGCAACTCTCTCGTCAACGCACCAGCCCTGTCTGTGGTATCCGCGGCTGCGCCGGCGCTCTCTGGTTCCTCCGCCGGCCGCCGCCATTATTGTTTTTGCTGCCGGACTGGTACCGCGATCTCCGTGGCCACGCCGGCGCTTTGCAGTCTCCTCGGCCGGCCATTCTCCGCGTTCTTTGAAACCATCGTTCTCTGCAGCAAAGGCGGCCTTGAAACTGCTTTTTGAGGTCGTAGTGGCCTTGTAAACACTCTATCACCATAGCGGCTTGTTATAACAACATTCAACTTGAACAAGATCTCCTTTGTTGACTTTTCGGCAATTATGTGTTCCTTCTTTCCATCCTTTCTCGCAGCAGCAGCCAGCAGCCCCCCTTCCTTCTTGGCCGGCGCCTCTTGCGGTCCCCCTTGCGTTCTTTAACAAAAGAGCGCGCCCGCCCAAATTCCTATTGTAATTGCACACAGTTGCTCTAACTTTGGCAACAGCTTCAATCTTGGTTTGGGTCTTATGTGGGGGAAGCAAGACTTTACAAAGTATTTTTAGAGCATATGTGAAGAGCATGCACTGCCTAGCAAAAAAAGGAAGAAACTAATCAAAAAAGGAGAAAATATTTTTTTTATAACATGAGACCCATACCAATCCGTACACGGCACTTATGTACTATGTTGACGCCGTCACGTCATTTTGACGGACGGCAGACGGCAAAAATGGCCTTGTTAATTTACTGTTGACTCCACTTTTTGTTTCACCCGCGTATACACTGCCGTGTATGCCGTGGACGGCATATGCCGTCATGCAGTCAAAATGTCTTATATATACTTTTATACATGGGCACAGGGGTACTGTGACTGCATAACTGCAAATGACGGCATGACGGCATTGGCGGCATATCGTGGTATACACGCCGGCGTAATGAAAAATGGAGTCAAGAGTATATATAAAATGGGGACTTGCGGCATGCATACCGTCACCGCGGCAGTCAAATTTGAAATTGACAATAGTAATAACAAGGCCCTCCGAAATGGCTGGGACTATTAAAAAGTCATGTTGCTACCACTAATCTTCAACCGTGGTTGATAGCTTTTAGTGATGTCATCACTCACAACTTGAGTGTTATTTTATGTGAAGAAAGACTTTTCAAAGCAAAATTTACCAAATGTGTATTACAAGGAAAGAAGCTAGTCCAAAAGAATACCTGGCACTCTTGAGTATGCACCTTTCATACTCATACAGCAAAAGGCACCCAAACTGTGAAGAATGAATTTGAAAAAAATAAATATAGTTTTTATACAGTTCTCAGGTGAAACATGTGATACAGTTAAATTTAAAATTTAAATTTGGTTTTAAAATACTTTTTTCTGGCTATTTTTTGTGAAAATATAGTTTATGTTATATTTTTTGAATGAAAAGCTGCATTGAGAAAGCCTTCCTGTGCAAAAGATGTTGGTGTCGTGCGAGAGATTCTCACGGCATCAGGAGAAGGAAAGGCGGTAGTCAAGTTACCGTGCGCGCGCAAGAGAGAGAGGAAGAATACATTATGTAGCGTAGTACATAATACAGTCAGTCGTGATGTGATCTCCGAAATACACACACGAGAAACCATAGTTTCCTATGTGTCATTGGCAATGGGTACGTCAGTAAGTAGAGAGCCAACCTCAATGAATAATAATATATGGAATCCATCAGTGGCAAGTGCAAGGTGGGGGAGTCCAAATGAAAGGTTAGCTGCAGCACAAACATGAGCATGTAGGCAGCAGCAAGAGCAAGTTTGGTAACAGAAATAAATGGTGCAAAAGTCCCGCAGTGGAGGAGGTCATGCAGCGGCTCGGCAGCGGCTCGGCAGAGGTCTGGCTCATCAGAGGCCTGACTGCGGCTCATAGGAGGCTTGGCAGAGGCTCTGGTGGTTGTAGTGGCAGGAAGTGCTGGATCCAAAGTAGGATTGCTCAAATACAAGTTGTGGAAGAACCATTTTCATATGCAGATGAAAAACATTTATTATGCCCATGCAACCAAGGATGATTTTGCATCAATATTGCCTGATTTAGCCAAGAAATGTCTATACTCTGCATACTCAGAGGCAATGATCAGAAAAATTCAATGCTCTGTACACCCTGAAGTGATGAATTTGATTATTGAGAGAGAAAAATATTTCATGTATGTACCATAGTTGGGAAATGAAAATGCTTGCAAAAAGATGTTTCAGAAAATTAGCCAAGTGTGGGATCTTTTAAAAAGTCTGAAATGCTGGTAGCCCTAGACCTCTGGTGAACAAAAAAGGCAGGAAAAGCATCAAAGTTTCAAAGGAAGGTCTCGCACGCATCTTCATCACTCAACTACAGGTGCTCCAAGTTGCTATGATGTGTCAAGCCGTGGACTGCTGATTCCCTAGCTATGCAATGAGTCTTGAGATCAAACAATGCGAAAGTCTCTTGCATCTAGTAATTTGTGTAAAAGCTGTGACTCTAGACATACACCTGTAATACAAACCAAATGTATGTACCATATGTGCCGCCCAATTGTTTTCATTGAAGATATAAACGCTACAGTAAACCACAATATAAATCCATATGTCAACTAGAATTAAGTGGAAAGCACAGCCCATACAACAGGAGGCAGGGGGGGGAGGAAGGGGGGGGCAAATCCAACAAATGGGTGGCACTGCTCCAACAAGAGTGCGGCAGGAACGTGGCAGAGACTCGGCAAACTTTCCTGCATATTCCAGCTACCACAGTTCAACATCACCCGCCAGTTTCCCGTCACCACACGAGTCAGTCTCCACCCCTCATAAGACTGTACAACACTGTGACGGTAAAGTACCGGTTGCATGTGCCACGTATTGTAATATACAGGCAGCACGGGGGAAGTAATGGGAAAGTAACGGGGAAAAATGCTGAACCTGTGCCCACATATTGCTTTTTCTTGTACACACTGGTTACTGGCGGTGTGAAAGAATGAGTGACAGAGAGAATGACCGTGACGGGGAAACTGCTAAGGCATATAGTAAAAATTGGCTCCCCGGCTAAGAACATCTCGTTTCTGCGGCCAAAACCGGCACTCTTGGGTGCCGAGTCTGGTGCCAGTTGCATGTGGTTAGGCAACATATTGGGGTCACATACCTAATAAAATAGAACATCAAGGAGAGTGCATATGATCTTGATGAGTTTACGGTTTAACTTTTGGTGGAATAATTTGTTTGGAGATGATAGGCAGACATACTGAGTGTTGTGCCCCCATTTTTGATTTTGTGTACAATTTCTCAGCTAATTTGATGCAAAATTCTCTCCTTTGATTGGTCACAATCTGCTTGGGGTAGGCGTAGCAGCAAATCCACAGGTCGATGATCACGGCTGCCATTGTCTTGGCTTCTTAGACTGGTATTGTCACCAGCTTGACCAGCTTGCTAAAAGCAGAACAAGCACATATTTAAGTCCTTCCTTCTTTTCTTTCCTACCATAAAGGGGTTTGCATTCCTTCTCACCCACAGCAATCTGGCGCCATCAACAAGTGAAGCGGCTCTTTTTTCTAAGAAAATATATGGGGTCTTTTGCTTGTTATCAACCGTCGTAGCTTACTACAAATTGGTCGATGTCCACCGACATACTCGGCCACCAATAAATGTTGTTGCATATGCTGCAAAGTGATTGTTGTACTTTTAGAGCTAGTATAACAGTGTATGTGGGCTGCTCTCAGTAGTTCGTACTTCATAGATTCGGGCACTTCCAATATTAATATGTAATGGCAATAGGAGTCCTTGTTTTGCACAGTGCGGAGAGCATTATTGTCTAAAGTAAGATTGGCATCGGCAGCAAGTGAGTTGAAGCTGCAGACTGCAGCTCTACTTAGAGTGTCTGCAATTACCTTTTTCGCTGTAGGTAAATAATCCATTTGGAAATCGTATTCTCCCATCAGGTCTTTCAGTCGTAGGAGGGTTTGTTGTGAATTTTGTCTAACTTAACCATTGGCTTGTGGTCACACATCAGCACAAAAGGGTGCCATAAAATGTGGCGTGAAAGTATTCAATTGTGGCAATGGCAGCGCCCAGTTCCAGGAAGTATGCTGTGTAGTTCTTTTTGTGGGCCTAAAATCCTCGGGAAAAATAGGCGATCACACGATTTCTTCCATTTTGAAATTGGATCAAGCATTCCCCCGTAACCGTGTTTGAGAGAAATGTCTGTCACCAAGGTGAATGGTACTCCCGGTCCCGACTGGGGAAAGGCAAGAATTGAGGCCTGAGTCAGTTTTTCATGAAGGCACTTAAATGCTTCTAAGGCATCCACTGGTAGATCCCCTCCTCCCCAGCCGGTCTACTTTGCCAGGAGTTTTGTCAGTTTTCCTGCTAGTTTTGCATACCCGGGAATGAAGGCACTAAAGTAATTGATAAGTCCTGTAAAGTTTCATATTTTTTTCACTGACTTGGAGGCAGGAAAGTCTTTCACAGCTTGTGTATTTTCTTTCTCAGGCTTTATGCTCCCCAGAGAAATGGTGTAACCAAGATATTCAATATCCTGCCTGGGCAGCCGATCTTCGTGACCGGGAGGTCGTCAAAAACCATAGTCGTCACCAGGTCTGTGAGGTTTTTGGGGAAGAGGTTCCAGGGGATCGCTGACAAACCTTACCCGAGACCGCAAGGTCACTTTTGGCGGGTCGAGGTCAAGATCAAGGTCACAGGGATGAAACCGTCTAGAGAGTCCCTGGGGTCGTTGTGGAGGTCGTTGTCGCCGTCACACTGAAGGTCGCATCCAGAAAAGGCCCAAAACTGATTTAATTCCCCCGAGAAAAAAGCACGTGGACTTTTTGCTCCGAGATGTCAGCTGATCCCCCCGGAATCATGGTGTATTGAGTCACTGCCGCCGGGACAGTGCCCAGTGCCTAATGTCAAAAAGGTGACATGTTGAAATTGGCGTACATCCCCCCAAACTGACTGTTGCTGGGGTCCAAGACATACGTGCCAGGCTGGCCACCTGGTTGCGGCACCACTGGTGATGGCGGGGGTGGCGGTTGCTGATTCTGGCCCAGAGGGGCTCCCTTTGTCATAGTGGGGGGAGGGAACTGGCCTCCTCCTCCTCCTCTGGGTATCTGCTAGGAAATAATCGTCCCTGGCTGGGGCAGGAACATCTGTTGCTGAATCGGATACATTCCAGTGCAGTGTTACCTTTGACCAGCTGTTGCTGCTGCTGCTGCCATTGCCAATTTCTTGGCTGTCCTGCTCCTCCTCCTCCTCCTCGATTGCCTCCTTGTCATCCGTCTCAACCTCCTCGTCCACCTCCTTGGCCATGATGGGGGTCAACCGAGGTCCTTTAGTAGCTTGTCCTATTTTGCCTGTCTGGGGGCGAACTCGGCAGTCGTCAGCCATGTGCTCCTTCTTTGCACAGAATTTCAGAGGGATGTCACGGAAGGTAACCCAGTATGGTCGGTTTGCGGGTTTGCTGCGCCAGGCGGCACGCGGTGTGCCGGAGTTGCCTCCTCCTCTTCCTCCGCCGCGTCCACTTACACCTCTTCTGCCCCTTCCGCTGTAGCCGAAGGCATTGACCCCGTGGGCCGTTGCTGGTGTCGTTGCTGGACATTGTGGCGTCTGCGGGGGATCCTTTGTGGGCTTTGTGGAGGAGTCTCAAAACGGTAAATGATCTTACAGATGTCCTCGAATGACTTGCCTTCGGATAACTTTTCGACTTCCTCTCGCATCTTCTCCTCCAGTCCGTGAATGACGAGGTCGGTGTATTCCCACTGTTACACGGTGTCAGTGATCCTTTTTTTTCCTTGCAAGTTGGGCAGGTGTCCCAGGCACTTCATGAGTTGCAGGCAGGCAGCACTTGGGTGTTGGTCTGCCTTATCTGCTGTCTGACCTCGTACTGGTAGAGGCTACAATAGTCAATGAAATTGTGGCAGAGCTTGCCGTCCCTCATGTACAGCGTCTCGTCCTCTTGTCCATACATGGGGGAGGTCAAATTTTGAGGGAGAGGGGTCCAGATTTTTGATCCAGGGAGGGGGGTAGTAAAAATAGTCCAGAGAGGGGGATGAAATTATTTTTGCAGGGAGGGGGTAGGGTTGGGGGAAAATACAAAAGAGGTACAAAATTTTTAAAAGAGACAAAATATACTTTTAAAAAGTAGCTGTATTGGCTTCATAGAAAAGCACAAGAAATATTAGTAAAAACTACTAATTTCAGCTCTGAAAATGTGAGATTTTTCTAAACTTAGTGAAGCTCGGGGAGAGGGCATCTTTGGAAAATCTGCAAAATATTCTATTGTGTGCCCTCTGAAAGGCCTCAGCTCAGGGAGTGGGACTTACTAAGGGGAAAGTCAGCCTAACGGTATCCCCCCTTCCCCCCCTGCCCATGTATGCCCTTTTCCTGTGTGATACGAGCATGTTGGCAGTTACCAAGGAAACTGTTGACGAATTTTTATACGAGCGTACTTATCTCGAAGATATTTCTGCCCTTCCCAGTAAATGTTGTTGGTATGATGGGTTTGGTACAGCTCCACCCCCAGCTGCTATGGCGCGTCTTGGGTCCACCATATCGTTTGAGTCAGAGGAGGCGTCTTGTACTTCGTTGTCTGCATCGTTGTCTGAGCTGTCTTGTGCGTAGTCATCATCTGTGGTGTCACTGTCTTCTGCTGATTCCTTGTTGGCGTCGGCGTTGTTGGTGTTTGTATAGAGTAAAAGGAGAGAGATCGCTCGACTGACTCGACTGACTGAAAGAGAGAAATATATCTTTAGTATCTTCCTTCCTGTCTTACCACGAACCTCGCTATACACAATATGGCGTCGTAGAACTTTTCCGACAGGTTAGAATGTGTCAGGTACCGCTCGATTTGGCTCAGGCTATTGAGTGTGTCGGTGTTTTTGCCGTGCTTGTGGTGACGGGGTGGGCGCTGGCCCACGTCGTGGCGGTGTGCTGGGGTGCGAGAGAAAAGATGAGAAATACATGAAATTGTATTTGTTGTGCATGAAGATGCAATCCCCGGTGCGGAACTCGGGGGAGATGTATAGAGTAAAAGGAGAGAGAGCGCTCGA
>JAAUYB010067180.1_pt1 | contig 13010 bp, 20 predicted proteins | sample 7278071 | NCBI WGS metagenome assembly JAAUYB01 (sample SAMN14350121, study PRJNA611818) | marine sediment metagenome | isolation source: surface marine sediment (1.8m) | place: French Polynesia: Moorea | collected 2018-08
CTGTGCCCCGTGACCGCAAGGTCACTCTTGTTGGGGTCGAGGTCGAGGTCGGGGTAACGGGTGAGAAGGCTCCGGGGAGGTCCCTGGGGGTCGTCCCGGAGGTCGTCGCCACCCTAGCACCGAAGGTCACGTCCAAAAAGGCCAAAAACCGAATAAATTTCTCGGAGCAAAAGACACAAGGTCTTTTCCCTCCGAGATGTCAGCCGATCCCCCCCTCACCTCGTTTATTCGAGGCCTCTTCCCCCCAAAAGGTGGAGTGGGCGTTGGAGTTTAAGCCAAGGATCAGGGGAATCCTCTTAGCTTGGCAGTAATCTATCAAATTCTGCAGCTCTGGAATAATTACTGGAAGTAGGATATCAATATATCCAGACGCAAAAAGGATGGAGTTCTTGATCCTTGTTTGGGTGACATAGCAACCACCGCCAGGTCCTTTGTTGTGAGGGACGCCACCGACCAAAAGTCGTAATTGCTGGAGTCCACCAGCACCGCTGCCCTGGCCCCCTTGGCAAAGAAGCCTTGTTTAGGCTGCGATAAAAAGTTAATCTTGGAGTTCTTTGTAATGTTCGGCTCTTGAACAAGTGCGACGTCGAAAGTCCAGTTATTAAGTTCCGTTGTAGAATCTCTGCTTTTATTTAAATTAATCTGAAGAACGGGGAGTTCATACGTGTGATCGCCAGCAGCATCAGCCGCCGCATCACCAAAATTATTCCCGCCACCACTCGCACCTAGTACCTGCTGTGCTCGCCGCAGCAGGCCTCACCTGCTTATACTGCGGCTTTGGATTGCAAGAAACTGAGAAAGAAGACAACAACGACGACCAAGAGTCTTCTATTGAAAGATCGCTAGTATCTTATAAATTGCGACCACAGCTAGTAAATAAAGGCATGAAAAAAGACATTTTATTTAATTCGTATATATGAGCCTGACGCCGAGCCCGCAGCTCACACGCCTGCCCCTTTGACTGAGCCCGCAGCTCTGTCATCGGTCTGGGCGTCTCCGCCTTCCTGTAGCTTGAGCCAAGCATGATCATCATCATCATCATCATCAACTGTACTAGCTGTCTCCTGTGAGACCATATCAGGAACCGCCAGTTCCCTTGCCATCTCCACCTCCTCACTCCATGATGTGTTTGAGGTGGTTCGCTTGTTCTGGAGCTTCTTCCCCGTCTTCTCCATGAGCTGGGCGTCCGCCGTCTCCCTGTCCATCGTCCCCTGCTCGATGGCTCTGTTCAGGCGCTCCGCCAGCTCCTCGGGACTCTCCTCTTCCCCGTCCTTGTCCTTGTCCTTCTTCTCAGTCTCCGCTGAGGTCGCCGTCGCGCCTGCGGTTGCTGCTGCTGCTGACGCTGGAGGATTGGGAGTGACTCTTCCCACCTCCACAACGTCTGGGTCTCCTCCTCCCACGGGCATCCTGCTCATGTCAACGTCGTGGGCCAGGAGGCCTTTTTGAAGCTCGGAAGGCTTGGGCTTGAGCCTCTTTCTCTCCTGGGTCCTTATCCTGGCGACTTACTCCGCCCTGTCCTCGAAAATAATCCAGCCAGCGCCGGCCATGGGTATTTTGCACCCCTGGAGCAGGAAGACCTTCTCTGCCTCCTCGTCCATGACGAGGTGCACCACCTTCCCTTTGGGGGTTTTGGCCGCCATCTTGAGGTCAAAAAGTCCTCCGATCTTGAGCTTGATCTTGTAGTACCGGATGAAGCTGGCCAGCATATCCGGGCGCATCCCGGTCAGTTCAGGCTCGAGCCTGTCCCTCAGGTAGGCGACGTAGACCCTTCCTTTGGACCTATTGAACTCTTCCTCGTTCTGAACCAAATAGGCCTTGTCCAGGAAGCAGCACATCCACATGAGGTCCATCTCCCCAACCATCGGGATTTTGACGACGGACCTGCTAAAGAGCCATCTCCCTGCGTAAATGGGTGGATCCCTATTTTTGGCCATCATGTCCTCCACGTAGTACGCTAAGGACGATTTGAGGCTGGCATATCTCTCCTCAGTGAGTGGGATGCCGTTCTTCTCACGCACGAAGAGCACGAGGTTGGACTTGATCACGTCACTAAATTGTTTGGCCTTCTTGGCCTCGGGTGTTAGGCAGGAGGATCCTTGGTCCGACTGTTCCCTCGTCCTCTTGGACGCCGTTGCCGCCTAAGTTGGGGGGGGGAGCCGATGATGATGGGGGAGGGGCCGCCCTCGCCGCACCGGGGGTTCCCATCGTGTTCCCGTCCGTCCTCCTTTGGCTTCTCCACGAGCGTTTTTGCCCTGAAAAGGGCCTCATGTCCGGCGGACAAGCCAGTGCTGCCCGAAGTAGGGCGAAGCCCTCTTGCCTCCTCGCCTGGTCCTTGCAGTCCTTCACTTGGTGAGGGCCCCCGCAGACCAGGCAGAGCTTCCTCTGGAACCAGAGCCACTGCCTGTCAGACAGTGCCGCCACCGTGGAGGACTTGTTGGAGGTTCCCTGATCTGCTGCGGCCTGATTTCTTTTGGCCTTAGAAGTATAATAGGATGATCATGAAGTTGCTGTCCGGGCAGCCTGAAGGGAGTTGCTCCGCGATCCTGTAGCTGCTGCTCCTGCTCCTGCTCCGCGCCTGTTCTTTCGGCTGGTCCACACCTGCCACCCATCGTCGTCGTCCTCCTGTTGATGTACAGTAGGATTCTTCTCCTTCTCGCCCCTGCTCGGCCCCGAACTTGATCCTGCCGCCACGTTCTGCAGGATCTGGGCAGCCGCCTGAGCCTCTTTGTGCTCCTCCTGGAGCTTCCTCATCAGCTGCAGCAACTCGACGACACCCTGCTGTAGGGACTTGTCCGTGAAAGTAGCTGTAGCCGCTGCTGCTGTTGCCACTGCCGTTGTTGCTGGGTCAGTCAGGCCACACGGCCCGGAAAGGAGCTCTCCTGCTCCACCCGACTGTCCCCGGTCCGGCCTGGACATGAACTCAGTCATCTTGTGCAGCGCATTGGCCGCCGCCGCCGCCGCGGTGGCCCTTATCCTGGTGGACTCGTGCACCAGGTCCTTCGTCGTCGCCGTTGCGCCCGACATGGAGGCTGACCTCGGCCTCGTCGTGTCCTTGCCCTTGGAAGCCGACCCCCTGCCTGGGGTACCTTGACAGACGCCGCCGGCCAAAGGTGGAAATTTGCGTTGAGTCACCTGACCTTGTCCTGCTCCTCCGACGCCTGAAACTGCAGGGAATTGACCTCTGGTGCAAACTTGACCCCTCGAACCTGATCCGAGCTCACACCGGGTTGACCCCGAGGAACCCGGACAATAAACACCCGGAGCGCTGGGAAGAAAAACCCACGTGGGTGAGGTTTCGTGAATCCTCCGCCATGGGCTTCCTCTTTGTCACTTGTGCGGACATGGAGAGTGCGACACCAAACCTCATCGTTGTCGTATTCAGACTTGTGTTTTTTGCTGGGGTTTTCCTTCTCCAGTGAGAAGCTATGGCACCAAAGACGGACCCGACGGTGGCGGCCCTCCAGACAGCCATCACCAGTGCGAACGGGTACCACGGCGCCGCTGTCCGGCGGTGCAATGAGGCGCACGTCATAGCGACCACTCTGGCTGCCAGCGCTTCCCACGACGGCATCGAGGAGACACGGCAGGCCATCCAGAAGGTCCAGAAGGCTGCGGAGGAGGCGGAGGAGGTCTTTCGGCCCGTCATCGTCAGGCTCAGGGACGACAATGAGCTGGCGAAGTTCAAGGAGAGGACGACAACAATTACTGACACGTCGGTCACGGCTGTGGCGATGTGCCTTTGGGCCATCGGGGCGGCAGAGGCTGCTTTGCTCGCGGTGCGCCCCACACCAGCGGCAGCAGCGGCAACGGCGGCCCCTGGGGCGCCAGGGCGCCTGGTGGAGGCTCTGAAGCCGGGGGTCTTGACGCTGGACGCATCCCCTATGGAGTTAAGACAGTGGAAGAGGAAGCTGGTTACGTACCTCCGTCGCTCCGGCGTCCCTGCGTGGGGGGACATGATGGACTAGCACAGTCTTTTCTTCGGGTGCATGGAGTCCGCGGTGGAGGACAGGGTCATGCACCACGACCGGTACGACGATACTGCGGCGGTCATGGCAACCGCTATGGCTGCCAGCACTTCCCACGATGGCATCGAGGAGACACGGCGGGCCATCCAGAAGGTCCAGAAGGCTGCGGAGGAGGCGGAGGAGGTCTTTCGGCCCGTCATCGTCAGGCTCACGGACGACGATGAGCTGGCGAAGTTCGAGGAGAGGATGACAACAATTGCTGACACGTCGGTCACGGCTGTGGCGACGTGCCTTTGTGGCATCGGGGCGGCGGAAGCTGCTTTGCTCGCGGTGCGCCCCACACCACCAGCAGCAGCAGCAACAGGAGCCCCTGGGGCGCCAGGGCGCCTGGTGGAGGCTCTGAAGCCGGGGGTCTTGACGCTGGACACATCCCCAATGGAGTTAAGGCAGTAGAAGAGGAAGCTGGTTACGTACCTCTGTCGCTCCGGCGTCCCTGCGTAGGGGGACATGACGGACTAGCACAGTCTTTTCTTCGGGTGCTTGGAGTCCGCGGTGGAGGACAGGGTCATGCACCACGACCGGTACATCGATACTGCGGCGGTGCTGCCAGCGAACCCGGTGCCGGACGGCAATTCCTTGGTGGAGCTATTGGATGCCATCTACCTGGAGGAGGTTCCCTGTTTTAACTGGAGGCTTTAGTTTTTTCAGATGTGCCAGCGCACTGGTGAAGGGGAGAAGGTGGAGCAGTTCATGGACCTTTTGGAGTCCAGGGCCCGCGAGGCTGAGGTGCACACGATGACCCTCGACGACATGATTATGTTTCGGTGTCACATGGGCGTTGCCGAAGAGGGGATGCTGGCGGAGTGGCGGCGGTTGGAGACTCCGTCGCTGCCTGGGATAAAGCGGGTCATGCGTTCATACAATGAAGGCAAGGCGCAGAAGAAGGCCCTGAAGAAAGAGCTGGAGCGGGATGCTTGGGCGGCCCAGGCCCAGGAAAGGGGCACTGGTGGTGGTGGCAAAGGTAGGGGGCTGAGAAAGATGCTGTTGCCCTCCGGTCGCCGTGTGGTTCCCCATGAGTTGCGTGAACTCTGCCTGCGCTGCGGGGGCAATGGCCACATGGCTGCGGAGTGCACGAAGTGTCGCGAGGACGTCTCCTGCGACCTCTGCACGAAGACAGGGCATGTCGGGAAGGTCTGACTAACCAGCTACGAGGAGAAGTCGGCGCCGTCGGCGGTGAAGAAGAGGGACAAGACGCCGGGCCCGCACCCGACATGGAAGCGGGCGACCGATTACTTGCAGGACCCGTCCTCAGACGAGGGGGCTCCGGAGGATGAGGACTTGGTGCACCTGGTGAGGGCGGCGGCCGGAGGGTCCCGTTCCATCCCTGCACTACAGGCCTTACTGCAGCAGGGTGCTGGCCTTGCCCGGGAGCTCCGGTGCACTCCAGACACCAGGGCCACAAGGACAGTGGTGGCGGCAGAGGTGGTGCGCCACCTCAGCTTGGCGACGATGGCCTCCTCGATGCGGCTGTACACCGCCAAGGCCAGCGAGAGGATGGAATGCAGCCACCAGGTTGTGTTGTACATGAAAGCTTGTACGGCTGCGGGACATTTCGGGCCCCGGGTGTTGGTGGAAGGTCTGGTCAGTCGGGATCTCACCGATGAGGTCCTGGTGTCCTGGCATGACCGTATCCGGCTGGGTGTGCTCTCGACGGACGGTGGATGCCGCCCAGGTACGGAAGGTGGAGTCGGCTGACGGCCTCCGGGAGGAGCTCATGGGGGATTTTCCTGACGTCCTCAGTGACTACCTCAGCAAGGATCTGAGGGTGAAAGGGGAGCCCATGAACATCAAGTTCAGGGAGGGAGCTGAGTTCACCCCTATTAAAGTTTCCATGTGTCGCCAGGTTCCCCTGCAAATGAAGGACGATGCTGACGCCCTCCTGGCGGACCTTGAGGACAAAGGGGTGCTCGGACGCCTCGACTGCGATGAGACTACGGACAACCTTTTCCGCGGCCATTTCGTCCCCAAGCCTGGAGGCCGAGGGGTGCGGCTTGAGACGGACTACTCACCCATCAACCCTTACATCGAGCGGTCCATTCAGCCTTTCCCGTCGCCGGACATCGTCTTCCAGAGCGCAGGGAAAGACTCCAGGTAGTAACTGGACGCATTGCACGGCTACTACCAAGTCCCGCTTGCGCCTGAGTGCCAGAAGCTGACTGCTTACCTGCTGCCACAGGGGCGTTCCTATTACATAGTGGCACCCAGAGGCCTCAACCTCAGCAGTGATTGGTGGTGCCGCAAGAGTGATGAGGCTGTTGCTGGCCTCCCTGAGGTTCTCAAGCTCGTCAATGATATCCTCGTCCATGCCCCATCCCTTGTGGAGCTGTGGGGTCGGATTCGTCATGTCCTCCAGCGCTGTCGGGCCCACAGCATCGTCCTCAGCAGGAATAAGTTTGAGATCGGGCGCCAGGTTCATTTCGCCGGCCACAATGTCACCGATGGAGGAATTAGGCCAGATGAGGACCGGCTGGGCGCCATCCACGAGGCTCCCACTCCACAGGACCAACACCAGCTCAGGAGTTTCTTGGGTCTCGCCAATCAGTTGGGCCACTTCCTCCCCGACCTGGCGGTGGGGACGGTCCAAATGAGAGGCCTCCTCCGAAGAGGACGGCGTGGGTGTGGACTCCTGACCATGAGAATGAGTTTTGTGCAATCAAGAACATCCTCACCTTTGCGCCCGTGGCCCACTACTTTGACCCCGAGTTGGAGTCTTACCTTCTCACTGAAGCTAGCAGGTGCGGCATTGGTTTTGCCCTCATCCAGGAGGGGCCGGATGGCCAAAAACGGCTCATTACCTGCGGCTCGCGGGGTTTGAACTCTGCGGAGTCTCGTTACGCCCCTGTGGAACTGGAGTGTCTAGGGATGGTGTACGCCATCTAGAAGTGTGTGTTTTACATTATGGGGGCGCCGAAGCCGTTCACTGTGGTGACCGGCCACAAGCCGTTTTTAGGCATCTTCAATAAGCCCCTCAGTGAAACTCCCAATCCCCGTCTTCAGCGGCTGCGCCTCCGAGTGGTGGGGGCGAACATGCAGCTTGTGTGGCAGGGAGGGAAAACCAATCTCATCGCTGAAGCCCTCTCCCGCTTACCTGTTTTGGCACCTGCTCCCCTGGATGTGGGTGAACAGCAAGAGGAGGCGGTCTTTGTTCGGGCGTTGGCGGAGGGCAGCGTTGAGGCTGCCGGCTGGTTGTTCCAGGCTGCTACTGAGGACAAGGATTACCAGCGTTTGCTTCAGGCGCATGGGAAGGGCACGGCGGTGAGCAACCTGCCTCCCTCCCACCCTGCCCACAGCTACAGGGGCGTGTGGGACCAGCTTAGCCTGCGCTCGGGGCCTGACGGGCTCCTGCTGTTGGTCCTCGACGGGGCTCGGCTTGTGGTCCCACGGACAGCGCGAAAGAGGGTGCTCGAGCTTATCCACCTTCCCCATGCTGGGGTGGTCAAGACGCAGCAGGCGGCGCGGCAACTCTACTACTGGCCGGGCATGTCCGCGGCGGTGGAAGACACGGTGAAGACGTGTGACAAGTGCATCGCCGCGCTCTAGGGTGGCCAGAATTGAGTTCACATTGGCCTCTGAAGTTTTAACAAGTGCTTTTGGGTGAGGTTTGACCCCCAGATAAAAACTATATAAATCCTATATTTTTTGGGTACTCCACCGTGGAAAAGGACGCCGGCCACACAAAGTTGGCTGAGAGCACGGGGTACCTCTGGAGCCATGGGTATGAGACCTGTGGATCTGCAAATTTGCATGTGACAATGCATAGGTGCAATAGGTGAGGAACCAAAAAGTGATAAGCAGAGATGAATTGCATCTCTTTCCCCTCTTGTGTCCGCAGATCCGTCATTTGATCCCCACCCACCGCGCTGAAGTGAACGTCTTCTCCAGCAGAAGACACAGAAGCGGAATCCGACACCAAGTGACAAGGTGAACAATTTGTGTTTCCGCACCGTCAAGTTTGATCGCAAGCTAACAATCTTCCATTTCCCAAAAGAGGATCACAATTCGTGCAAATATACCGTGTGACCGGAAAAGAGTGCAACCTGGAACACTTGTCCATGTTCTTGGTGAAGTAGGACATGTTATGAAGATAATCTTTTGCTAGAAATAACTAATGGCAACTGGAACATTGTTTTCTGTCCAGTAATGACCTCCTTCATGGCCTCGACGGCCTTCATGGCACCAGCCTTTAATATATGTATGCCCTTGAGGCTCTTGGCCTTTTGGGTCAGCCATGAAAAAGTCTTATAAATCAAGAACCAATATTAATATTGAAATTATTTTTACATTTTTAAAAATGAGAAGAATGCTAAAATTGAGAAATCTTGTTGAATTTGCAAAAAAATATAAAAATTAAAAATTAAAATTATTTTAAAAGTCGCATTCATTTCCGGTCACACGGTATGTAGTATTTGTAGTCTGTAAACGATGTATGTAACTCTACAGATGGGCGGAGGCAGCAGCACCGAGAAGAAGGACGACAACACACCCACCACGGATGCCTCCACCAATCCGCAAGAGACCAGCTCGGGATTTCACATTCTAGAAATTCATATGCCATCAATGGGGACGGGGATCGGACTCCTCCTCCTTGTTGGGGGGGGCGTCCTAGTCCTGTAGTTGTACAGAAGAAGTATACAGAGATTGTCTCAAGAGCAAGAGGAAGAAGAAGAGGAGAGCAGAACTCCACATAGAAAAGAGGTACCTATAAGAGTAGACATGTCTTTATATAGTCATTTTTTTTGCATGTTTGTTATACTTTGAACAACCATGCGCTCCGTACTGCGCAGAGCAAAGACTCGTATTGTCATTATGTACTACAATGGCTCCGACAAAACAACTTCCTGTGCGGAGTAGAGGACAAAAGAATGTTACCCTTTCATATAGTAGGAGGAATTTTACACCGTATTGTAACCCGAACAAATGGGGAAATGTCTTCCGTGCTAGTGGTGCCCATTTCTATGCAACACAAATTACTGAGGCAAGCTCATGCACACCACTATGTTGGGCACAAGGGCATAGCAATCACACTGCAGCGTATAGGGGAGAAATATTGTTGGCCAAGCATGAGGGTGGACATCCAATTTGTAGGAAGTTGTGACCTTTGTCAGCAAGTAAAGACCCTGTACATTTTAGGAAAAACGCTACTTCACCATCCCGACGATAGAGAGTCGGAATTATTTTTGCCCGCAGTGCAATTCTCTTTTAACACAGCAGTCCGCAGCACGACGAACTTCACCCCCTTTTTCCTTACATATCTATGTCACCACAATCTGCCGCACTTCCAGATAGGTGGGGGAGAGAGCAAGCTCCTAGAAGAGAATCGGGTCGCCTACAATTTTGACAGTATGAAGAAGATTTATTGGCTGACACAGCAAGGAACCGTGATGCACAATACTACAATTGAAATCATTTTCATTTGGACTTTTGAGTAGGCGACCGAGTGTTTGTTAAGCACGAGCAAGCGACTTTTCAGAAGGTAAAAAAAAGAAGTTTGTCAAAACATGCAAGAAGGAAATTGTGCAGTGAGTGTTAGGCACCACTATGTATCAAGTGCAGTCTATATTCCCCGTAGGCTCATTAGTCAATACTTTAATCGAACACCACAATCGCATAAAAGCGTGTCGCACAAGAGAAGAAGAAGAACTTTGGAAAAATGTTCAACGCCAATAGCAGGAACGGTGAGAGCAGGGAGGAGAGGTTGGCGAGAGTCCTGCAGGGGGCCAACTCCTTGCTCCTTCAGGATGTCAGAGCGGACTACGACAATCCGGTGATTTGGTGCTTTCTGACACGAGCGGACAGGCATATGAAGTACGAGCTTTTGGATGAGCTGGGAGGTCAAGCATACGATCTCCTGCAGCTCCGGGAGGATCAAATTCTGACGAACAGGTTTCAGATTTGTATGTGGGACGGAGAGCTCCCGCCGCTTGCCGAGGAGGTTGCTGCGGCGAGGGAGATGGCGGAAGAGCCCGAGGAGCCCAGACGGCAGAGCTGCTTCAGCCCCCCATGAGGACTAAGACGGGGCCTTTTCTTAGGTGGGCACATTCCTAATTTAAGTTTACCAATGAGAGCCCTTGGATACAAGAAATACCCCCATGAGGACTGAGAAGGGGCCTTCATTCAGGTGGACCCATTCCTAATTACCAATGAGTCGAATACAACAAATACCGCCGCCGACATGTTTCTTCTTCTTCTTCTTCCTCCGATTCTGATGCTGGGGCCAGGGAGGGCGGCAGGGTCGACCTATACCTACACGGCCGCCTTCCAACACCAAGGGACGCTGTGGTCGGCTGATGGTGTTCTGCACGTGAGAGTCCCGCTGGAACTGCATTTCCTGGAGGAGGAGTGCCCGAACATCAAGACACTACTGCAGTCGGCAGTGGTCAAGATGAAGGGGAAATGGCAGCAGGTGGTGTTGCAACATGCCAACGGGATGCTCCACAAGGCCTGCTTGGAAGTTGGGCAGTGGGAGCATCTGCTTCCATGTGGAGGCACACGAGCGGAAAGCACAGAGGCGACGGCCAGGCCGAGGAGGTCCGTGACATTAGACGTCCCTGCGGCCATCATCTTTGGGAGGTTCCTTCTACCGCCGCTGGAGGAGCTCTTCACAGAGAAGTCAATAATGAATTTCATGGAGATAGAGAGAGCCAACTTTGCACCTCCCCAACAGGATGTGAAGTACCTGCATGACGACCTGAATTGGGAACAGGACAAGCTCAACCTGTTGGCCTTGGCGGGAGTAATCGAGACACAAACCAGGCATATTGCTGTATTCAACACCGCATGCATATGGTCGATTTAGTGGCACACCACCGGCTGGCGCTGCCCCTTCTCACCCCGTCGGTAGTGCAAAGGGTCTGGGAGATGTACCAGGAGGAGACGGGGACGACAGCGTTCCCTTTCGGTCCCGAGATGGTCTACAAGGCCACGGCTTCGTACGTGGAGACAGAAGAGACGCTCTACGCTGTGCTGCACCTTCCACTCTTAGGCAAGGCTTTAATTTACTACGTGCAGCCGGATATTCCCCTCATTTTGCCGTCAGGCCTGGTTTCTATGCATCAAGGAGGAGGCATACCTGGCGGTGACGGAGGACGACTGGTACTACCTCTTGCTGGCAGAGGAGGAGTTGGCTTTGTGCCACGCGCTCGGTGCCACCCGAGTTTGCATTGGAGAAGTCCTGAGGATGTGTTGGACGACGGCTGCCTGCCAGGGCTGTACCGAGGAGAGGATGGGGCAGTTTGTCAATACTGCCAGGAGGTGTCTGTGAAGGTCCCCTGGGTCCTAGCTGGTGGGGGAGGGGACCCTCTGCAGCACCGCTTGTGGACTGTGGAGCGCCTTTTGTACATGGTGCAATGCACCAATGGCACCAAGCAGCCGCAGGATTTGCAGTCCGGAGTACACTCCTTTGAGCAGGATCGGGAGTGCAGCATCAAAGCTGACACATTCTACCTGGACCCTTGGAGGAAGAGTTTTTAGCTGGTGGATATCGTCAGGACTTTTAGCTACACGAGTGGGTTGGATGAGGAGTGGAAAAGTGGCGTTTGTTGTTCATAACCTGACATCTAGTTGAACCATATGCATATGTGAATGCAGCGCCAAAGATGTTCATCGCCACGTGCGCCGCCATCATCAGCGTCATGATCTTGTTCGGGACTTTGTTGGTCCCTACGATCTGCAGATTCTGCAACCATTTATCCGCGGAGCAAGCAATTCTTGCTCCTTCCTAAAATGATGATGTCAAGAAGAATATTGAAAGGAGTGAATGGGAGGAATGAATGGGAGCGGGCTTGTTGTGTTGGAAGAGGTGACCTCCTGGGGTCAGTCTCAACGTAGGAAGGGTGTCATGCAAGAAGATCTCACAACACATTAGGAGAAGAAGTGGTCACGTTACCGAGCGCGATGAAAGAGAGAAGGAGCAGAAGATACTGTTTGTAGCATAGTACATAATGTAAGCAGTGGTGATGTGATCTCCGAAATACTTGCACACAAAAGCCAGAGTATCTATGGTGACACACGTGCCTCCCCAAAAGTGGGTATTTAAACTGCACCCATAATTAGTAAAATGGGGCCCAAAATCAATTAAAAATCCAATGGGTAAAGAACAGAAATAACATTGCCCATAAGTGAATAATTCCGGTCGGATATAGTTTGTTTTATGACTCCTGCCTTTTTTAAAAGCTAATGCTAAGGAAACTGTTAGATTTGTTTACTATCCAAAGCCTTCTGAAACCTATAATCTTATTAACAAGTTCTGTTTAAAACTCAGGGGTTGTTAAGAGGAAATACCTGTGTGTACAATTTATTCCCAGCATTTGCAGAAAATTCCAGTTTTTCTCGGATTTCCTGAAAAAAGTTGACATTCAAAGGACAATAGTAAAAGTGTCGTTTTCTCTTTTTTATATTGTTCCTCTCATTAAAAAAAAGAAAATTTTATGTAAGAATTTAAACATAAACAGACTACGGGTAAATGGTAGAAAAAAAGGTTAAACAGGAGAGAGTAAGACAGAGCACTCTTACACTCCACTTCTTGACTGATTGATACGACTGAACAGAGAATATATCTTAAGTATACTCTTTCCTAACTGATCACAAATTACTTAATTTACCATGTGTCAAGGTACTTTTGTGACGGGTTTGGTTGAGAATTGATGTGTATGGTGCCTCTGAGCATGCTGGACGTCCCTATGGTGGAGTGTGTTTGGGTGGTAGCAGTGGTGGTGGGGACATACTATACAGGGCTAGGGCTGACATCCACGTCTTTGACACCTATCTGCCCAACCAGCGTTTTCTCGTAATAGAATCTTTGAAATTGCCAGACTCACTTCCATTGGTTTTGCAGGGCCCATAATAAGATTTTTGCATAATACGGGCCCTAGCAAGCCACTGGAAGGCTGTGATCTTTAAAAAGAAGGGCTCTCTCCTGTTGGACACACTGGAAGGAGTACTGAAAGTGTCAATAGTATGTCACATCCTTTCAAACACACTGTTGTC
>JAAUYB010195040.1_pt1 | contig 13007 bp, 11 predicted proteins | sample 7278071 | NCBI WGS metagenome assembly JAAUYB01 (sample SAMN14350121, study PRJNA611818) | marine sediment metagenome | isolation source: surface marine sediment (1.8m) | place: French Polynesia: Moorea | collected 2018-08
GGGAGCGGGATTTGTCTGAACCCGAAAGCCCCTCCGTTATCGACGAAGAGTTAACAGCCATAGCCAAACACTACGCTTGGGGAACTCCTATCACAGGCTCCGATAGAGCCTTTTTAGATATTAGCGATGGTTGGGGTGAGGAAGAGAATTAGATCTCCGAAATGTTTATAAAGTAATGATCATATCAATAAGGAGATTTTAAAACTATGGTGATACCTGTAAGCATCAATAGACCGACGGCGTCTCAAACACTTCCCGTTGTAAATAACCTAGATGCTGATACTAATGTAACTGTCACATCTAACTACATTGAACTTAGAGTGTTTTTGGATAATTTAACCATTGACAATACTGTAATCGCTGCTACTACTGATATTAGCTGGGTCGGAACCACTATTACAAGCGTCAATAACGATGAATTCGCTGCTGTTAGACCAGGAGATGTAGTTTCTTCTACGACGGGGTTTGTAAGTTCTCAAATTGTTTCCGCTGTTTCTGTAGACGGTACGACTATTACCTTAGCCACCGCTGCCGACGTAGATACAAACAACGAAGAATTGACTTTCACACCAGGGGATATTGACAGTACAGTTTACTTTGTTCGTCTAGCTCATAATACTTCAGGTTCAAACTTAATTATTACGCCTTCTATTTCCACTTTAACTGGGACTCAGGTTCAGGATGGAGCTGTAGACGATGGAAGTGACGCTGAAGTGGTAACATACGCAGACGGTTCGGTTAAAACTTTCCCAACGGCATCTGTCAACTTAGACACCTTCTACACAAATGCCAGAATTGCCCGTACTGATCCTACTTAATGAAATGATGTAGTTTTTCCGTAAGTTACTTTACGAGCGGAAGAGCTCTTCATTCTAGCTCTTTTTCTAACTTTGCCAAGGATTGCCTTGGCTTTTTTAGTATCAGCTTTTATGACAAGGTTTTTCAATTTAGCTTCTTCTGGCAACATGAACCAACGAATGAAATGAAGACAGGATAAAGTCACATCATCATTAGATCCGAAAGGAAACTCATCTAGGTCAATTAACTCATCTTTCATTTTGGCAATATGTTTTTTGAATTTAATAGTGCCATCGGTCAATAAAACATTGAAAGTATCAGCCACCGCTAATTTAGTATCAACTTGCATGTATTTCGATGGAATAAGCTGAGTTTTTCGTCTCATTTGTAGTAATTGAACTCCCGAATTGGCGTCTTCTACTAGATTCAAAGAGGGAGAATATAGGTAATTAGTCTCATCGAATAGTTTTAACAGATCAGGAAATTCTACTTTAATTCTGACAATATCTAACAACATAGCCTTTTTCAAGTCTCTCGATACTTCCCATATTGTTTGTGTTGTCCAGTCGTTTTCAATATCGGTTTTGCTTGCAGTATCGTAGCTACAGATAATGTAGGGATCTTCAAAAGTATTTTTATCAATGTATCGAATGCGGGAAACATCGATTGAGGTATTTTCAGCCGCTGTACAATTTCCCTGATAGACGACTTGGAAGAATCTTTCATTAAGTTCTCTTGCTTCCAATAAGGATTCGAGGGTTTTATATTCTGGCCATAACGCTTCGCCAACTTCTCTGTGAATAGCATCTTGCTCCTTATTTGTGCATATTGCCTCCAAGTTGATATAGTTCCATCTAGATGACTTCTCATATAGCCATCCAATTAAGTCTCTTTTTGTCCATCTTGTACTTAAAATTAAAATCCCTCCACTTGGTTTTAAGCGCGAGTTAACAACAGTAGGATACCACCTCTGTATGCTCTTAATTATCGCGTCTGAGGCGGCTTCATCAGGTCCTTTGAGTATATCATCGATTAAGATGAAATCAGCCCTAAATCCGTTAATTTGTCCTCCTCTACCTGTAGCTCTAATTCCTCCACCTTGAGCTGTATCAAAAGGAGGGTTTTCACGATCACCAATAACTTGTGTATCAGGAAAAATTAATTTGTACATAGGTTTTTCCGTAAAATACTTGGCGACGCGAGCATTACGGGACGATAATTCAGCACCGTAACTGATTAAGATAATCTTATATCTTGGATTTACCCCAAGTAAAAATGCCACCAAAAGCTGCGATAATAGAGTTGATTTACCATATCCAGGGGGAACAGAGAACATTTCCCTAATACCGTGAATTTTAGTATTTAATTGGTTTTGTATACGATCACAAATTAATTTTTGAAATTTGGCAAATGGTCTAAACTCGGGCTCATCCCGACAAATAAGTTGGCAAAAAGTGAAAAAATCAACCCTTGCTTTTGTTACTAGTTTATTTAGTTTTTCGTTTTTTATCGGCGGCATTAAAAAACCCCTTCAACTAAAATCCCATAAATTTCATTGCAAAAAGAGCTCAAATCTGTATCCACTGGAGTCCAACCCTTCAAAGCTAAACCAACAGGATAGCCAGCGGATAAGTAAGGTTCCTGACCATTGAACGGAGCCCGTCCGTACAGGTAATTAATGATACCAGGTGTAGGATTAGGGTTAAAATCAATGTTGTAATCTTCTAATGTTCCTTTTAAACCCCATTCTTTGTAAAGTTCTGTTAAATCGCCGATAGGGTTTCCAATTAAATCACCTAAAACTTCTGCTTGATGTAAAGGGATTCTATTATATACTTCTACCACTGCTCTAAGCATTCTTTCTTCTCTTGCTGCTATGCTATTACGGTGGTATTCTAAACCGTAATCCGAAATTGCTGGAACTCCATAATCTGCAAAATGATCGGCTTGACTACCTATTTTTAAAGTAGCAGCGATATCCTTTTGTTCGGGATTAAGCATACGATAGCCTACGTGGCAAGGTGGTTCTTTTGTCCAGTTTGTCCCGTCAGAAGTAGCTATGAATCCTTCGTAACCTGCCCAGTCACCTGTTGCTGTTGGATCAGGATCAATATAATAGATATCGCCATCGTTATGGGTAACAGGGGGATCACTGCGAGTTTCTAAAGCCGAAGCTATCGCCATACCATCAATGAGTTTTTTAATCTCTTTACGAATAAAACTATAGTCGCGAACAGGCGTAGCAATGTCTTTAAATCCCCACCAAGTTTCAATACTTGATATGTCAATATAACCTGGTGAAACCGTATCTTCAATTAATATAGGTTTGGTAATGATAGAATTGAATGGGATATCGATTCCCACTTTTTTGCCATTCAGTAGGTGAGCTGTAAGTAAAACCATATTTATCCTCTGTTTTCGTCAAAAATTAATAAACTACGCCACTCTTTTTACAATAATTGTTGTTAGAGGTTCAATAGTTATAGGATTTCCTGTAGTTGACTCCTCCGCTCTTCGCATACCGATCCGAATTACGTCTCCATTAGTTACTGATATCGTTTCTGCCCCAGAGTTTGTATCTCTCCTATGGTTACTACCATTTCTTATATAAGAGTATTCTACTGCCCCATAATTAGAGCCATTTAACTGGATCACGGATTTAAGACTAAGTCTAGTTCCAGGGTTACCAAAGTGAGGAACACTATACGTTACCTCTACCACACCATCAAAATTACAAGTTATAGAACCCGAGCTATTAGTAAAGTATGTTGCCCCTGCTCCGAAATTAGTAACTGTTCCTGTAAGTACAAGAGCTATTTCAGGAGTTATCACATTGTAGTTAGCACTTTGATCAGCCCCTGTTGATTCTACTCTAATTGCTCCATAAGGGATTGGTACAGTTGGAAAATTAGCTGTGATAGTAGCTGTTGAACCTGACGGAGTAACATCGAAGTCTGCCCCGTCAAAATTAATAGTGTCAAATGAAGTAGAACCAACTCCACTTTCTTGTACGATAACTGTACCACCTGCCGTTCCTGGAGGTCCTTGTGGTCCTGGAGCACCAGTATCACCTTTAGGTCCAGTCATTCTCCATACACAGAGAGTAGCACTATCAGCAATAGTAAACTCTGCTGTAGTAGTAGCTTGTATCTGTAAAGTTAAAAGACCAGTACCAAGAGTATATGCTCTACCTTTTTCGTTACCAGTTAAGATTTGGTTGGCATCTCCTTTGTCCCCAGTACTATGGAAAGAACCTGCTACTACTACTCCTCCTAAAGCAAGACGAACATCACATTCGTCATCAGCACTAATAGCCCACTCTACCCAATACAATCCAGCTTCTTTGATTTCTATTTCATCTGCTGGTGTACCAGTATATTCTAAAACAGCAGTGTTGTTTTGTTCATCAGTAGTATCCCAATCAAAGTCTGTCCATGTAGTAGGTATAGGATTCAAAGAAGTTGTACGTCTGACACTAACTGTTGCTAAGTCTCCTTGAATTAATTTGTCATCAACATATTTGACATTAGGTATAGCATCATCTAATCCAATGATTTTAGTCTCATAATCTGTCTGATCTTGCACTGTGAGAACCCCACTGTTGAGCATTCTCATAACGATTTGCTCAGACTTCGTAGTATTGGCAGTAGTGAGAAATCTTATTTCCGTTCCTCCGCTACTTCCATCTTGATCCTCGGTACAAAATGCTGCAATCTCAGCACTTACATATCCTGGGTCAGTCGTTACACCATCTACAGGAACAAAGCCCCAACCCCCAATTTTATCTCCACTTAAGAGAGGTAAAGGACTAGCGATAGTACCATTTGCTTTTTTAAGAATTGTGAATGCTGACCCGGCGGAGCCGACTTGGAAGTTACACCAGTCGAGTCCAGTATCATCAATGGTTTGTATAGAACACCCGTCTTCATCTAAGATTAGTGTTTGAGTTTGAGTAAATGCCCCTCCTGAGTATAGTACTACTCCTCCATCTATGGGTGAAGGAATATTTACGTCATTTAGGTCAACAAAGTTTAATACGTCGAAAAACCCATCGATTTCCGACTCAGTATAGTAACGTGCATCTCCTCTTGCTTCATTAAGATATTGAGGGTGATCATCATCATCTAATCCGTTGAGAACCCCGTGATCGATGTTAGCTTCATCAGCTAATAATGTTCGATCAATCTCACTTCTTAAATCTAAAGTCTCAATTATTTTAAAATTCAACGGTTCGGCATCGTCACGCTGACAAATTACTCGGTATAATGCTTTTACTTCTGGGCTAGGAAAATCTAAAAAGTCGATGTTCTTATAAATGTTTTCTGCACGGACTGTGTTTAAGTCAGGATCGGATACTGATCCCATAACAGAATAAATAGGGTCAAGAACAGCATTTGAAGCAAATATCCAATAGACGAAATAATCATCCAGTTCAACATCGCTTACTAGGAAATCGCTACCACTAACCTCATTATATTGAGGTAATCCACCTTGACGGAATACAAACTCAGCAGATGGGGGAACTCTAACCCATCGGGCGGTTGTTCCAGATGTCCCTGTTTTGTAAACAATTGGGCAATTTGCCACAGGTGTTAAAATCTGTTCAAACAGCCCTGAAGGTGTAGGATCGTTAATAATATTGATTGTGATATCTTCGTCAGCTACAACCCCATCGGTAAGAGCAAAACTGTCATTTCCTAATGTGATTTCAAAACCTTGGAAATATCTCATCCCTATAGCATTATGCAAATAGAAGTGAGTATTCCAACTCATCCCCATCCCGTGACGTTCATCTGAAAACAATACTGCTTGTTGCTCTGTAGCATTCCAATAGATAAAAGCTGTTATAACTTTACTATTTAAAATATCTGGAGTAAATTGTGTCTGAAATTGAAGATCTTCGTTATCATCGAAGTAGATAAAATAATAATCTGTAACATTGGGTAGGATGATTGATTTAGTGACCGTAATCTCATGACGTTCTCCTACTAACCAATATACAAATTCAGTGGCAACGGGACTAATTGTAAATTCCCTGGTCACTTCGTTAAATGCTATAGTTGAATCGGTTCTAAAAGGATATCCTGTGGGGTCTAATTTGTCTTCTGGGATATCTAACAATCTCTCATTTAGAAATTTGACATTTGGTATCGCATTTTCGTTTGTTCCTATTAATGTCTCATAATTAGGAGTATTCCCAACAGTTAATAATCCGTTGCTTGCGATTTGAAGTCTGGTAAAACCTGCGGTAGCTAAGCCTAAAGCATCATTAGTGGGAAACAAAAACATCCCATAATTAGAAGCGTTAATAAATCCTAGCCCAGGAGAACCCGCCGCTCCATTAAGAACCCTTGTTGACCCACTATTTGTTATTACAAAATCATTTTGATCTGAACTATCTACTCGACTAATCCGAAACCACCCATCGAAATTTCCAGGAGATCCTGTGTAAATATTCCAATCATCTGATCCTTCTATAGTTGTTAATCTAAGGTTCGGCGCTAAACCCGCATTAAGACTTCCTACTTCTAATCCTGCTCTACCTATTACTACTTCCCCTCTACCATCAGTACCCAATCCCGTACCAGTGTTTAATACGTTCAAAAACAAAGGTCTAGCAGCATCTGTATCAAAAAAGGCTGTACCTCCAGGATCAGGAGAACCAAATACTATCTGAGGGTTAAGAGCGTTTGCCCCTATGCAATAATAAAATCCTGTCCCAGTAGTTCTAACCCCATAGCAATTTGGGATAACTGAAGGAAAATACCCCATCTCTAAATTAGTTGAAGCGTTGGGGCTATCGATTGTAATAACGTCTTCTGTGAAAGTCTTTAATCCACCAATAGTCTGATCACTCGTTCTATCGACAAAATCTAATAGGTCGCTTCCAGGGGTAATTGGGTTGCCTGTGTCGTCCGAAAGTGTGATTTCTCCCGCTGTTACTTTGGCTCCGAGATCACCCTCCTCTAAGCTCTCATTTATTGCTTCTACAGAAAAATTCCCCTCTGGTGCGATCAAAGGTACGTCGGTCACTGGATGTTGAAATAAGATAGCCCCTAAGTCATTAATAATAACATTGGCTTCAGTGCCAGTCGTCGAAATTAAAATCTGCATATATTGCTCCCTTTCCAATTACCTTAATAAATAAACCTTAGTCGAAAGGAGTCTTATAGACTGTGTGTTCTAAAATAACCAAAACAATGAAAATTGGGGCTCCGAAAAACCAAAGGAAAACACAAAGTATAAAACGCTCTGTTGGGGTTTGTATTGTTCCTCCTCGGTTGTCATTTCTGACTAAACAAAGGTAAGATAGTAAAAAGTAGAGTTCAAGTAGCCATAACATAATAAAAAAGAGGGCAAAGCCCCCTGAATAAAAAAACTATGAATTACACCTTAATTATACCACACGATAATGTACCATTACTGTTGGACGTTGGATTCTTCCAGAAGTATTAACAAATCTCATTGAAATACCTTGACCAGCAGTAACAGATACAGGAGCTACGGGAACTAAAGTAGCAGCACTGGCAGTGGCAGGAACAGTAGTTGTTAGAGTGCCATTAATTGTACCATTTATATAGACTTCTGCGTTCCAACCGTCAGTATCAGATGTTCTGTTGAAAGCATCAATTCGGATAATTTCAATGTCAAAACCTAAACGATAAGGATTATTATTGGTAAAATCGCCACGAGTCGCCATCCGTAAGAATGAGCTTTGGTTCTGATTATTATCAAGACCAGCTAATAGATAGCCAGTATTGGTAGCAGAATCAGGATCAACGTATAAACCTTGACCAGCGGTAATGACTGCAATATTGTTGCCACCATTAGTAACTGTGTCTAATTCTAAAGAAATTGCTTGAGTTAAAGCTACAACCCCAATACCATCGTTTCCAGAAACCGCAGGGACGTGAGTAGAAGAGCTTAAGGAATCAACTGCAACGTTCAAAGCATCGACCGCACCTTGCAATTCTGTTTGTCCATCGGTCGGTGATCCAACAGGAGCGCCCGTTTCATCATAAGGAATATCAACAGCGTCTAATGTAACAACACCTTCTTCACCATTGACACTATATACTTTACCGCCATCAACTAATTGAACAAAGTTTGTTCCTGTCCAAATATAGGAAGCGGCTTGTCCAGCAGGCACATTAGGATCATCGCCCGCATCGAGAACAATAGCAACATCCCCTTCTTGGTCAACGCCCCAACCTAAAGCGTCCCTGGCAACAATGTCAGCAACAGTAACAGTGTTAGTGATAGCAAGATCAGGAAGTACTGAGTTGGGTAAGACCCCACTGGCATTAAGAGGTGCAATCCCGTTGGCTGCTCCAATACTAGCTGTGATTGCTGCGATGTCTGTCTCATTAGTATCAACTTGAGTATTTAGTGCGTCTAAGGCTTCTTGTACATCATCAGTACCTGCTAATGGTGAACCCACAGGGGCGGCAGTATCATCATAAGCAATGTCCGCTGCATCAATCTGGTTAGCAGGGTTAATATCAAGAGATATTTGTTCGTTAGCTCCTGGATTAGTAATGGTTGGGATTACTGTACCATTAGGATCAATTTTATCAATTAATGTACCAGTAGTAGTATCAGCTAAACTGGCTTTGACATAAGAGTCTCCTGCCGCCTGAGTTGATAAATCAGTAATTATACTACCTTGAGGATCAGTAATAATAATAGTACCAGCAGTAATTTCAGCCTGTAAATCTGCCGATTCTTCTATTTCTTCTTTAGTAAAAATACCGTTAGGTTTTAACAGTTCAAAGTTATTTGTTGCGTGAACAAATGTTATGGCGCCTAGGTCTATGATAGTTACGGTAGGCTGTGTCCCGCTTGTTGACAAAAAAAGTTGCGATGACATGTTGCTTTTATACTCCTATACAAGTTATAATTATTTATGGTTACTTAAATGAATAAACATATGAAAGATATTAAAGGATATGAAGGTAAATATGCGGTTACAGAAGATGGGAAAATATACTCTTACTATAAAAAAGGGTTTTTAAAATTAAAGCCTCAACGGGATGGATATATTTTGGCAGGGTTAAGAAATAAAGGTAAACGTAAATCTTATATGGTTCATCGTTTAGTAGCTCAAGCATATATACTAAATCCTGAAAATAAAGCCACAGTTAATCATAAAAATCATATCCGCGATGATAACAGAGTTGTTAATTTAGAATGGATGACACAAAAAGAAAATAATGATTATGCTATTTTATTAGGCAGTTTTAAAGATAAAAGGGAGATTTGGGATGAAAAACGTATAAGATCTTTACGTGAGGATTTTAATTCTGGGATGAAATTTAGAGATTTAAAAAATAAATATAGATGTACAGATCCAACAATAACTAAATATTGTGGAAAAAAAGGCAGATCAAAGAAATTGACTATTGAACAAGTAAAAGAAATTAAAAGAATGGGAAAGAAAAAAATGAAACATTGTGACATCGCAAAATTAATGAATGTAGCGCGCTCAACTATAGGGCGCATATTAAGAGGAGAAATTTGGAGTCATGTAACGATAGATTAATCAAGTTAAGTTGTTTCAGCAAAAACAATTGAAACTCGCGGGTCTAAAGCTTGTGTGACTATGTTGGTTATTCGGACACATAATTCATCGAATTGACCAAAAAGAGGCAAACCTGTATTTGCAGAACCAAAATTAGTTCCCGCTGGTTTGGATAATGTGTAAACTAAAACACCGTTTTGATAAACCTCTACATCGAAAGCTGCTAATAATCCTGTATCAGCAACCGCAGTTATACTTGTCATTTGGGCTGAGACAGGTAAAACATCTGGGGTTTGATTACTGAAAGGACCAAATCCATCTCCCGCTCTTAAATACATTGGATTAAAAACCGTAAATCTGAGCCCGTATTTGTAGATCAGATTGTTCGCCCCGTCACCCGAGGTATTATCACATGCTGTATAAGGTGAAGTCGAGGTAAATAAAGCCATGTCCTATCCCATTTACAATGAAATAAACTTAAGTTGTTGACATAACAAACCAATTGTGATATAATTAGATTATAACACCATCAGAGGTTGATTTATGAAGACTTATAAATTCAAACTCTGCGACAAAAGGCTCGCAATTAGTATCAACAAAACTACATTCATTTGAGGTTTCTTTAAATTATGACAATCATTCATTTTCATGATCAGTATTTACCTAGTATCATCCAAGGATGCAAGAACTCTACAATTCGTCGCGGCCGTCGAAAATATCCAATTGGTTCGTGCATATTGCGCACCAAAAATCAAGATATTCTAGCTAGCATTGAGCATGTGCGCTATTGCCAGTTATGTGAATTGAAGGAAGAGGACGCTCAGCATGATGGTTTTCACTCTCTTAGTGAATTACACAAAGCACTTGCTCAAATATATCCTGATTTAAAAAGGGATGAAGAGATGACAATTGTGAATTTTAAGGTAGGAAGGGACAGAAAGGAGGATGTCAAGTTGTAGATAAAATGAAGCCATAAATTGCGCTACCCGCTGCTTCTGTCCCCAGGATATTTATGGAGAGTTGAACTTGTTGAGGGATTTGACTAGTTATAATTCCCCCAGGATGTAACAAATAACTATTAGTGGCAGTGGCTACCGCTCCGAACCTGACGTATAAAAGCTCACAGCTCAAATTTTGTATTTGAAAATATGTTCTACCTGTGTCCGCTGGGAACAATTCAACATTAGAAGCTACCACTAATTGTGAGAATTCAGTTCGATTACCTTGGGGCAAAATGTCACCAGTTGAACCGCCGTCGCAACAATCCGCTTCCTTTAAGGCATCAGCGATCGCTAGAGCCAAGCGGGCCTCTTTCCCTGAATAATCAGTATTCATCCCGTCAAGCTGTTGCATACGGGTGTTACATTCGTCTACTCTGGGGTATATAAAAGAATTGTTCATTTGCCATTAGCTACTCGATGATTTACAATAGAATAAACTCAAGCATTTTTAATTATGAATATTTTTGCCGTTGATAATGATCCTATAATTGCTGGTACTGTTTTACCTGACAAACTTTCCAGCAAGATGGTTTGTGAGCAGGCGCAGATGAATTCTACTGCGGTTAATAAATTTTGTCCGTGGGTAGTTCATAACAAAACTTGGAAACTTACTTACCGTTGGGCACACATTTCTGTGTGGTTTGCTTTCTGGTGTAGGGAAAAACCAATTTATGCACCTGCTCATCCTAATCACCCTTGCACTAAATGGGTCAGAGCTAATATTTCTAACTTCGAGTGGGCAACACTTCATGGTTTAGCTATCGCCGAAGAATATACTCGCCGCTATGGTAAAGTCCATAAATCCCAAGCCATACTTGAACGTTGCATGGATTTTGCTGAATTTATGCCCGACGGAGAACTTACTCCATTTGCTCAAGCCATGCCCGACGAGCTAACTCATCCCACCGATGCTACCATAGCCTACAAACGTTTCATGAAAACTAAACCTTATTGGGACAAAGCATTCCTCAAGGGTCGTGACTTCACTGAATTTTACGACTAGGCTTCAGTTGTGTAAATTACCAATTGAGACCCAGCACCAGATGCTATTGCAAAGATTTCTTTAGTGGCGTAAACTGTACCAGGTAGGGTAAATTTTTCATCTGGAAGGATTTTTAAACTATCAGTAGTGTTGGCGGCGACGCCAAATTCTATAAAAACATCGTTGGCACTAAGGTTTTGAATAATTACCGCAGTACGGATAGCGCTATCTGCTAAAATAGAAGCACTAGAAGTTCCAACAGTAGGGGCAAATTTGGTCAATGTAGTACCGCCGCCCGCCGTCCCAGCGTCTTGAATGGCAAGTGCCTGTCTAGCTTCCCTCGCACTATAATCGCAGTTAATTATCCCTGGTAATGACGCAATACGGGCATTAGTTTCTTGAAAATATGTTGACATATTAGTCTCCTAGTTTTCTAATAAATAAACTTAAACCTGATCTGCCAACCAAGGGAAGAATAATTGTTCTCCTGAGGGTGCTGACGCATTATATTCGGTAATTTCACGTAATAATTCCTGCTTATAACGAGCAGTTGCTGTTCCTATGTCGCCCCAAGGAACTGCGGCTTCAGCTTCTTCTTTCGTCTTTCCATCAGCTTGTAGAGCTTTTCTTCCATTTTCTATTTTTTCAAAATAATCTTTTTTTATTTGAGTAGCAGCCTCTATAGCTCTATTATGAATTTCTGAGACAGTTTTTTTAGGAATCTCATTAACTCCGTCAGTACCTGCCGCATAAGTAGCTAACATATCAGCATACTCTGGAGTCTTAATTTGAGTATTAGGTGTTCTTTGTGGAACTCTAGGTCCATCAGGAGGCCCGTCTTCATCTACCAAAACTGTACCATTGTCAACGTTTCTTCTAAAAGTAGCTCCAGAGTCGTCTTTTTTGTCTATGGTAGCACCAGCGGACGTCGCTCCATTAATTCCTTTACCAAATTTACTATATTCGGTTCCAGAACTTCCTACTTGTCTTCTAACTAAATCAAATAATTCTTGGCGCGTCGGTCCCGCTGTATTGGGATTTTCAAAAATATTTTCATAGGTTCTGGCCGCTGGCACTGAGTCTGCAGCTTTCTCCTTAGCAGCATCTTTGTCAATCTTGGAAGTTCCTTTAGGTAAAGCTTGTACCGCTTTTTTCTGAGCTTCTTTAACTGCCGCTTTATAGACAGAGTTAGCGGCTAAATTAAATTTTTTCCTTTGAGGCTCTCCAAATTCTCCCCGTGAATGCAAATCCTCCAAATATTGTTTGGCGTCATTTGAAGAATTAGTGTTAGCCCAGTTTTTTCCACGCTCAGTAGCAAGAAGATTTTTTTCTTCATTTGCTTCATTTTGCGCCGATAATACCTTTGCTGTGACTTTTTTATCATAGGTTTTCGATTTTTGATGATCTTCTAGGGGAGTTTCCCCTTTGTCCCTATTGGCCTTTTTCGACTTATAAAAAGTAAAAGGATACATGTCAGCAATATTTGTAAACTTAGAACTAAGGGCATTGGCATGTTCCAATTCCATAGTGTCAGGTTCTGCAAAAAATCCTGATGTACGGTCAATTCCTCCTGTACGCATTAAGGTTTCTAAATTAGCGGCAGCGCGATCATCATTCTTCTTAACAACTTGCCTAACCTGATCTACTACTCTTCCATCCTCATCATGAATTAATTTCTGAACTGCAATCTTTTTACCAGTAGACC
>JAAUYB010096020.1_pt1 | contig 12998 bp, 12 predicted proteins | sample 7278071 | NCBI WGS metagenome assembly JAAUYB01 (sample SAMN14350121, study PRJNA611818) | marine sediment metagenome | isolation source: surface marine sediment (1.8m) | place: French Polynesia: Moorea | collected 2018-08
CCCTGGAGGTCAAACCTTTTTACCCCCCCGGGGGGCTCAAAAACCACTCCCCCCCCCGGCCAGAATTTCCCAGATCCCCCCCCCCCCCAGATGGCCGACCCCTCGCCCACCTATGAATAGGGGTACGGGACACATTGGTAAAAATCCAGTAGGGACACATTGGTGGAAAGTCACAACGGTCAGTGTGAACAAGAGGGTCATAACAGTAAAACACTTTGGACAGATTGGTGAAAATATTTTTTCCCAAAATGGTCATATTGGTAAAAAATCTATTGTGGTCATAATTGTGAAAGAGTCTTAGAGTCTTGACATATTGGCAACAGTGAGCTTTGAAACCAGGCAAAAGTTAAAGCCAAAAGTATTTATTCTAAGGAAAATTATTATGTATTGTTCACTATACATGGTATGCATATGATTGCTCAAAAAATCCAAGCAAGGACCATCCATGTATAGCTTCTAAAGTGTTCTGATTCTTTTACTCAAGCCTACTAATATCAAACACATGGAACCTTCCTCTATAAAGCCATCACAAAATTATTTCACAGAGATGACATGCTGGAAAAGTTTTCCTTTCCTTTTTCAACACAAGTGACCATACTCATGAACAATCATTAATCCACCTCTGGGATTTTTTTAAAATGAACATGTCTACAATGATCCCAGATTTCAGCAGGTTTTGGTGAAATCCTTTGCATTCATGAATGCTAGCTTATAATATATTTGTACATTTACTCTGCACATTGAGCAAGGATCTCTAACAAATTTAGGGAGCTGAAATGACAATTGGAATTAAGGTAAAGATAATTTCTTTTGTGGTAGCAAACAACACATATTTCATGCTGTGCCCCCACCCCACCCCCCCACCCACCCCGGACATCTTGACTCCACACCCAACTTTGATAGTACCCCCATGTGATCTTAAAAAACTTCTAATACAAATGTGATTGGCTTAAACTTTTTTACCAATGTGACTGTCTGTGACCCTAATGAGCTACCAATGTGGCCACCTTGGACATCTTTTAACAATTTACCCAAGTGACCAAAATATATTTTTATTTTTTACCAATATGTCCAACTTGACTTTTACCAATGTGTCCAATATGGGATTGCAAGCTAGGCCTAGTCGTTAGGTTACGTTAGGTTAGGTTAGATTATAGTATATTAGATTTGATTATCTTGGGTCCCGCATTCCTAAAGCGATCCAGAGTTTCATTTGTTATTTCCCGCCATGTGGCGTGCTCGTTCACGGTTCATTCTTGGCACATTTTGTCGAATGTCGAGCTTTCCCTAAACTAAGTTACTTTATATAAAGGTCATTGAGGTCACAGCCGACGTCCACTTCCCCGCTCCGTCCGCCAACGGAGACTTTAGGCCTGAGGTGGTCAGGAACAAGGGGCCCAGCCCAACACCGGAGGAGGCGGACGCCATACAGGTGCAGGAGGTGGTCACAGTCGTCACAGAGGAGGAGGAGGGGGAAGCGACGACTGACAAGCCCAAGGAAGAGGCTGAGGGAGAAAATCTCCAGGATAGCAAGGCGGAGGAGGGAAAAGTCGATGGAACAGAGGCTATGACTTTGGTGGAAAATGAGACCGACTCGAAGACCTCGTCCGAGAATCCCCCTCCGATAGAAGAGGAGAAGAAGCAAGTCAAAGTGAGCTCTAAGCTGTTCAAGAAGTCTGGAGGCGGCGGCGCCAAAAGAAAGAAGTCGGGCGCCGCAGTCAGCAATACCACCTCCGTGCCTCCTCCGATCGACGACGAGTCCAGAGACTTTGACTTCCTCCAGGTCAAGAAGGGAAGTGGAGACGAGACTCCCGCAGCATTAGAAGAACCGACAAAGAAGGACGATACGGCGGAGAGGGAAGAGGAGGACAGCCCAGAGTTGTTCAAGCACCGCCCGAAGAGGCCCCGCCGCAGGAGGGGTGCCAAGAGGGAAGAGGTCAACAACTGCTACGACAGCGACTCCATCGACTTGGACGCCCTCTCCAGGATCGTGGACAGGGACGTCGGGGCAGCGGCATCGGCGGGGATGGCGTCTTCGGCGGGGAACGCCTCCTTTACCGCCCTGATAGAGAAGCCCCTGGCGCCGGCCTACGCTGAAAAGGAGGAAGCAAAGGTAGTCAAGAAAGTCGATACCGAGGAGAAGGCCCTCCCTGAAAAGAAGGAAGCCAAGACTCCCTCTGCCAACGTCGTTGCCAAGAAGCCGAACGCGTTCGACAAGCTCATGTCTCTGGCTAGGCTGGACGCAAGCAAGTCTTCCGCAAAGGCAGAAGCGGAGGAGGCCGACAGGACTACAAAGGCGGAAGGGGAAAAGGAGGAGAAGGACAAGACAAAGGAGGACATGGGGGGACTTCTTGAAGGAGAGGTCAAAGTTGTCGAGAACGAAGGGGTCGCAGAGGATTCTCAAGAGACTCAGCCTGCTCCGAAGAAGGCCAGGAGAAAAGGACGACCAAGGAAGAGCGAAAATGCCAAGAAGGCCGCTTGCGAAAAAGCTGTTCAAGAGAAAGAAACCGATGCTGAAGTCATGAAGAAGAAAACTGAATCGGAAAAGACTGCCACACCGAAGAGGCGAGGAAGGTCTCCCAAGGGCAGTGAGAAACCCCAAGAAGAGGAATCCTCGATCACCAAAGAGGCCTCTGTCAACGGCGAGACTGAGAGTGAGCCTTGCAACGGCGGGGGCGCAGTCAACGTCGTAATTTTCTCCGATTCTGCAGTCCAGCTGGAGGCCACCACTCCGCCCGTCACCCCGAAGAGGAGGGGCAGGCCCAGGGGGAGCAAGACGGTAGTGAGGAACAGGGAGGCATTCCTGAGGGAGGATTCGACGTGTAGCAGCAACAGCACTACTCAGGACGAGGACGACAAAGAGGCCGAGGTGCCATCGTCTCCCGCCGCCGGCCGCAGGATGAGCAGCCGACTCCAGAAAAAGAAGTCCTCAGAGGAGGAGCTCCAGAGGAAGAGAGACGAGCTGGAGGCTTCCATCCAGGTGGGGAAGGAGCCCAAATGTGGAGGCACACCGAAAGGAAAGAGGAGGAGGGAGAAGAAGTCCAAGTCGAAGAAGGCTGAGAACGGCGATGAGGACGAGATCTCCATCGAGCATGTGGTCATCGCCACTCCGCCCAGGCGTCGCTCCCCAGTCAAGATCCCCGCCGCGGCAATGCAGCAACAGAAGCAGAACAAGCTGGCCCCGATCTTCATGTCCAAGAAGCAGAGGGAGGCTGCCGCGCGGGCTGTACTCCCTGCGGAGGACCCTGCCAAGGCGGCGGCCAGGGAGGCCTTCCTCAAGAGCTCGGTTCCGGATGAGCTCAAGGCAAGAGTGACTTCGGCGGCGGCCGCCCAGAGGGAGGAGGAGTTGGCGGCGCTGGACAGGCCCGCCTTTTCAGACATTGGTCACGTGAGGCAAGAGGACAAAGAGAGCACCTTAGAGAGGCCTGGCCCTTCCAGGCTGAACCTGAAGGAGAAGGAGGATGGCGATACTGCCGTTGTGACAGGGGCTTCCGAACTCTCCCGCGGCCACGTCACTGGCCTGAGCAAAGATCCCTCTTCCGATGAAGCTCCTCTACCGGCCAGCCTCCCGCAGGAGGAGGATCGCGTCAAGATGAACCCCGCCCAGATTTACAACTACTACCGCAGCCTCCGGCTGGCGGGAGGGGGAGGGGGAGGGGGGACGGTCCTTTCCGTCAAGAGGTCGCTGCGACGATTCATCGAAAGGAAGGTCGACTCTGACACCCTGGAGGAGGAGGCCTTCAAAAAGAACATCAACCTGAACGACATCGAGGAGACCAGGATGCTGCGCGGAGGGAGGCGGCGGCACAGGAGCAAAAGGGAAAAGAAGAAAGTTAAGAAGGGAGAGGGTGAGGAGCCCAAGAAGGTCGCCTTCGACCCTGACGTGAAGAGCAGCATGCAGTGGACAATGAAGTACGCGCCAGAGTCAGCAGAGGATATCATAGGTAACAGGAAACATCATCACAAATCGAGTCTTCAGTGCTTCTCAATGGAGTTTTTTTATTCTAGGCAACACCAAGGCTGTGAGGGAGCTGCAGACTTGGCTGGAGGGTTGGATGACGAGGAGGAAATCCAAGAACAAGTCCAAGAACAAGTCCAAGAGGGGAGGGAAGAAGAAGAGGAAGGACGACTTTATCGCCAGCTCGAGCGAAGACGACGATTCCTCTTACACTTCCTCCTCCTGCTCCTCTTCCGACAGCGAGGACGAGGAGGATTGTATTTCGGACAACACGGCCCTGCTGGTTGGCCCTAGCGGCGCCGGGAAGACTGCCTCGGTGTACGCGCTGGCCGGGCAGCTCGGCTTCAAGGTACTTGAGGTCAACGCCAGCTCTTGCCGCGGGGGCAGGCATGTGACGGCACAGCTGCAGGAGGCCACGCAGAGCCACCACCTGCAGGGGGGCAAGAAGGGACAGGCGGTGGTTCCGCCATCCAAGAAGAAGAGGAAGAAGGACTCCTCCATGGTGCCCTCCCTGAAACGCACCGCCCTCATACTCTTCGAGGACGTGGACCTGACTTTCGGCGAGGGCGACGACGGCTTCTACGCGGCCGTCTCCGCTCTGGCCGCCACCACCAAGCGGCCCATCGTCCTCACAACATCGGACCCGCACTTCTACGCCCGGCGCCTGCTGCGCATGCGCGAGGAGCCCCGAGTGCTCCGGTTCAGGCGCCCGTCTGACTCCGCCTCCGCCTCCCGCCACCTGCAGCTGCTGTGCCTGGCCGAGGGCGTCCCGCTATGCTCTTCCGCCGCCGAGTGCCTGCTGTCCAGGGGCGGAGGGTCGGTGGCAAGGGCAGTTTTAGAGGCGCAGTTCTGGGCGCTGTCGGCGCCGCCCGTCTTGGAGGTGCCCAGGGAGGAGGAGGAGTCGGAGGAGGAAGAGAGCGTCGTGGTGCACAGGGGAAGAAGCAGGAAGCTGGATGTAAGCACGGAGGAGGAGGAAGAAAAGGCGACAGCGAAAGAGGCGGACAAGGAGGACGACCTCCTCGCTCTGATGTCCCTGACTGAGAAGAGCCTTGCTGCCAAGTCCTGCCGTCCCGTCAGCACTTTTTCCGACTGCGTCTCAGGTATGCTGGGGGAGGAGAATTCTCCAACCAGGTCCCACCACGCCCTGGCATCCCGCCCGCTCTTCGACGACGGCGACCGTGGGAGGGCCCTCTTGGAGACGAGCCTGCTGTGGCTCCTCCCCTTCGCCAGGGAATTCCAGTCCTGTTCTCCTCGCAAGGGTTTTGTCCCCTCGGAGGAGGAATGCAGGAGGTTCAGGAGGATCATCAACTACGACTTCCTGCAGCAGTCGTCAGAGGAGGACGAGGAGGAGGGGGACAGTCAGAAGGACAAGCCAAAAGAAGAAGAGGAGCAGAAGCCGTCCAAGGAGGAGCGCTCCAATGCCAAGATGGGATTGGAGGCCATGCTGTCCTGCGCCGAGGCCAGGAGCGCCTTCTCCTTGCCTACATCCAGCATAGGAGAGGCGGAGCCTTCTTCTTCGACCTCCAGAGACATATCCTACGAGGTCCAGACCCGCACCGTGACCAAGGCCTCTATGGAGGTGGAGGCTGCCCTGCCCGGGCAAGTCCGCTCAGAGCTGACGGTGCCCGTCAAAGATGACGTCGGGGACCCGTTCTCTTCCCTCTCCGCCGCCTATCGCGCCAGAGACCTGGACCAAGTCGGGACTGCCTCTGAGGAGGAGGATGCCACCGTCAGGGCCGCTCTAGAGCCGTCTCTCTCGCCTCCGTGGCACTATACCGAAGCCCTACCTGTGCTCCGCACCATGGCCAGATCCGAGGAGGCTCGCCGGGCGGGTGGCGACGCTGCAAAGTCCCGGAGCGGAAGGTTCCACCACTACCTCGAGTCGCAGGAGATATACCTGGAGCCGGTCGAGCTCAGGGCGCTTTGCGACGCATTGCAAGATTAAGAGAAGGCTCCTTTACTATGTGTGGAACAATGGCGAAAGCATTTGATCATAAAAAGTGACCTTGCAACAATGAAAACTAGTGTGGCGCACTGCCAAAGCGAATGAATCGACTGATTAATAAAGTGAAAAAATTCTCTTTTTCCCGTAAGAGGGAGAGAAGGAGCAGGGCAATCTTAGGAACTACTTTTTTACCCACAAGTCTCTTTAAATTTTTCCAGGCACGTATTCATTAGGAACAGCGAGCAAGATGAACAAGTTCGGCGGGAGGAACGGGCCAAGGGTGGCCAGGGGAGGAGGAGGAGGAGGAGGAGGAGGAGGAAGAGGAGGAGGAGGCCCCGCTGCCAAGCGCTTCCGAAATGGCGACAGCCAGGAAATGTCCGATGAAGAAGACTTGTGCGACACCCCCGACTTCGACATGGAGGACGATGAGGAAGCCATGATGGCCATGATGGCTGACGACGCGGAGGCCACCGAGATGATGGCTGCGGACGATGGAGGTGCCGGCGGATCCATGGAGGCCAAGTGGGCCAGGCCGGAGAGGGAGAAGCCACTGGATCCAAGGGAGGAGGACCTCGTCTTCCAACAGATCGAGATTGACCACTACATCGGTGGGGGCAATCGCTCTTTAGATAGGTAGCAAATTGACTAACTGTGCCGTGATTTCTTTTCCGATTTTCAGGCAACCCTTACAAGGGCATGCCCGGAGCCAAGACCGGCAAGGTGCCTATCATGCGCATGTTCGGCAGCACCAAGGGCGGCCAGTCCGTCTGCTGCCACGTCCACGGGTTCCACCCCTACTTCTTCGTCCCTGCGCCGGACAAGTTCGGGAAGCAGCACCTCGCTGCCTTTCGATCCTCCCTCAACAATGCCGTCGTCAACGACATGAAGAACAACCGAGACCAGATCGTGGACGCAGTACTAGACGTCTGCCTGCTCATGAGGTCAAGCATCTACGGGTTCCAGGTAAACATACAGGCATGGTCACATCAATGTTCACAGATGAGTCAATGTAGGAAGGAACATTTTGTGGGTTTATTCTGGGATATGTATTAAAAATGGCAAGTCAGCCAGTCTTCTGAGATACTAAATCAGGGGTCGGTATAGGAAAACTGCAAAAAATATATGGCTGAGTTGGGATTTGCAAATTTGTGTCAAGTGCTAGTTGTGTGTAAATATCAAAATCCGCTTGGAATGGGTTGGATTTCAAGCTGGGCTGGGCCTGACTCCGCCACTTTTTTGGGTCATTTCTTTTTACCGACCCTAGTCCTGAGTCTGGTATCTTGTTTTAAATAGCCCACACCTAGCTGTGTCAAACTTGTACCACTTGAATTTTTTTTAGAAATCGTTCCTTTCACACTGATCCGACCATGCCTGCATTTTCAAATTTAAATTTTACTTTTTTGTAAAAAAATGCATTAGAGAAACGAGATCTTTCTTTTCCCAACTATATTTTTTCTTCTGCAGGGCAACAAGGAGATCCCTTTCATCAAGATTACTATGGCCGTCCCCCGTTTGATCGCGCCTGCCAAGCGCCTCCTGGAGAAGGGCGAGGTGTCCGTGCCGGGTGTGCCCCTCGACGGGAGGCCATTCAGGGCATTCGAGGCCAACATTGACTTTGAGATTCGCTTCATGGCGGACACCAAGGTGGTAGGATGCAACTGGATTCAGCTACCCAAGACCAAGTACTTTGTGCGCAGCAGGGGAAGGGACACCATCTCGAGGTACAAATTGTATGCTTCGATTTAAAACAAAAAGAAAAGTAGTGAAAATTTAAAAGGAAATCTTTGGCATTCCGAAAACAAAAGTTTAATCCAAACTTGTTGTTCTGTTTTAGGTGCCAGCTTGAGGTCGACGTGTCCTGGGAGGACTTTGTGTCCCACCCCCCTGAGGGCGACTGGGCGGACGTCGCCCCCTTCCGAATCCTCAGCTTTGACATCGAGTGCGCTGGCAGGAAGGGGATCTTCCCAGAGCCGGAGAAGGACCCAGTCATTCAGATCGCCAACATGGTCATCAGGCAGGTACGAAGAGGTCTTGGATGTTTCTTTATCGAAATTCTCGTTTCACAATCACTTTCGCATCTTTTCACAAATCAGTCGAACCAAGGAGGGGGAGTGAGTACCAGATGATAAAGTACAGAATGAAGTACCGTGCACAGTACTGTGTGTCTGTATATTGCTTGTCGTCAGGACTCAGGACATTGTTTCGTTCAAATTTGCTTGCTTTTTTTTCGCTTATTTGTGACGCACTCGTTTTCTTTAAAAATTCCCTCCATTTAGAATGCAACTAATTTGGATTTGAATTCAATATTTTCGCGTAGGGCGACCCCGAGCCGTTCGTGCGCAATGTGTTCGTCCTTGACACTTGCGCCCCCATCGTTGGCAGCGACGTCGTGGTCTGCAGGACGGAATCGGAGCTGCTGGAGCGCTGGGCAGACTTTGTGCGGAGGGCAGACCCGGACATCCTGACCGGGTACAACATCAACAACTTTGACCTGCCCTACCTGCTGAACAGGGCCAAGCACCTTGGGTTGAAGCGTTTCTCCTTCCTTGGCCGGGTGGCCACCGCAGCCTCCACAGTCAGGGAGACGGTCCTACAGTCTAAGCAGATGGGAAAGAGGGAGAACAAGGCAGGAGCACAACACACCTATAATAACAAAATATAGCAACTATATTCTCCCTCCCGCAACAGGTTGTCAACACGGAGGGCCGCGTCCAGCTGGACCTGCTCCTCATCCTGATCCGCGACTACAAGCTGCGCTCCTACACCCTGAACGCCGTCTCCTACCACTTTTTGCAGGAGCAGAAGGAGGACGTTCACCACTCTGTCATCACCGACCTCCAGAACGGTTCCGCGCAGACTCGCCGCCGCCTCGCCGTTTACTGTTTGAAAGACGCTTACCTCCCCCTCCGCCTCCTGGAGAAGCTCATGTGCGTCATCAACTACATGGAGATGGCGAGGGTCACGGGGGTGCCACTCTCCTACCTGCAGACCAGGGGGCAGCAGATCAAGGTATTTTTTGTAAAATGGATTTTGTTTTTATTTGGAGAACTCCTCACCTTGAGGTGCGCTATTGGTTTCGTCGCGATTCGAAAACGATCTTTATTTCCCCCGCATTTTTCCATTTGTCAATATTCTGATCCTTCGCACTATATACAAGTCTTCTTCCATTAGAACGAAAACCTCATATGTTCAAAATTCGAATGATGTACGTTTTTTGTTTGCCGTACTCCAGGTTATCTCCCAGATCCTCCGCAAGACTATCGAGTGCGGTCTCCTGATCCCCACCCACCAGGGTCAGCAGGGCGATGACAACTTTGAGGGCGCCACCGTCATTGAGCCAAAGAGGGGATACTACGACAAACCAATAGCCACGCTAGACTTCTCTTCGCTCTACCCATCAATCATGATGGCGCACAACCTGTGCTACACGACGCTGCTGCAGGTGATTTTTCTTTCTTTTTTATGGGATCTTGTGTTAGTTGCTTTTATTATTTATCTCTTCCCCAGAGGTGCTAGTGCATTTTTTTGCTCGCTGCCATAGCAGATACGTGCTTTTTAAAAAGAGGAGCGCCTTAGATTACATTCTCAAAAATTTCAGTGTGGCCGCCGGATTTTTGTGTAGGAATCAGGCGTTGCTGTCTTCTCCCCCACCAGTCTTGATGCCAGTTGACCTCTGGTCTTGACCGTCGAATCCAAACTGTCCCCTCCTGGTCAGTCCTCCCTGTCCTCCGTCCTCCCTGTCTAAGATCTGCTCCAGGGTCTGGCTGTCAAGGTTGCTGTTGTTTTCCTTTGCTGTGGGCGCTCTCACCATGACTACCTCCGTGGGGGTCTTGCTCCCAATAGGAGGAGGGGGCGGGGAGACTTCCTTGCGGATGGGCTCGACCATGTCGCCAGCCTAAGAAACTCACAGTTTTCGAAAGTTTTTTGGGAAATTGGATTGTTGCAGTTTGTGGAATTTCAAAACTTTTTTTCAAACACTTCATTTATCACTTGGGAAATTACGCGGTTCTAAAATTTCAAAGTGTCAAAACTCGCCTCGTCGTCGTCTGCGAACGGCCAGTTCTTCCTGTAGAACCTCCTTAGTGCCCCGAACACTGCGGCGGCGGCCAGTATGACGACCATCATGGAGAGGGCGATGGGGGCGATGAGCTGGAACTGGCAGCGCTGGCTGCCAGAGTTGTCCTCGGTGCAGGGCTCCTTCTGGCGGAAGTCCCTGTACTCGCTCATGTTGGAAGGTGGACCAGATCCTCTGGATGGTGATCCTTGTTTTTGTATTAGTGGACAATATCCTATGGAGATCCTTGTTTGGATTAGTGGGGAAGATCTTATGGAGATTCTTAGTTCTGTGATGAGACGATCCAGGGATCCTTTTCAGAGTGAGGGGAAAAGGGTGGAACCTGGCAGTTTGAGGGGTTTTTTAAAGTTCAAAAGTAAGAGGCAAGAAGAGACGGTTCTTAAACAAGAAATGAATTATTCAGGGGAAAGTAGGGTGCGCTGTGGTTTTCATTTGTGTTATTTGTCCATTTTGCTGTAAAGTGGCAGTCAAGCAAAATATACATATCACTTGCCGCTATTAGGCGGCAAATTGGTTTAGAGACTACTTTAAACAACGAATGTCTGTTTTTCCACACATTTAGTCCTTTTCTTCTAGCCTGGCTCCGTGGACAAGAACGGCCTGGGCAAAGACGACTACATTCGGACGCCCTCAGGGAACCTATTTGTCAAGTCATCCGTGCGAAAGGGACTGCTGGTAAAAACTTTTAACTCGAATTTATTTCAATTATTCTCTATGTGCGTCTCTGTAGTGCGCTTGATTTCAATCAATTCAATTAGAAACAGGAATATTTTTAGAGTTTTGTTCCCTGTCACTTTTTATGCGCGAATCTTTTTATACGCGTGGTTTTGAGTTCAACTTTTTTTAAATCTCTTTGTGCTAATTGATATGTTGTGTGTTTTAGCCGGAGATCCTTGAGTCCCTTCTGTCTGCCCGCAAGAAGGCCAAGGCCGAGCTGAAGCGAGAGACGGACCCGTTCAAGGCCAAGGTGTTAGACGGGAGGCAACTGGCCCTCAAGATCAGCGCAAACTCTGTCTACGGGTTCACAGGGGCGCAGGTGGGGAAGCTGCCATGCCTCGAGATATCGCAGTCCGTCACCTCGTTCGGAAGGATGATGATCGAGAGGACAAAGAACGAGGTAGAGGCAAAGTGAGTACTGCCAGCCACTCGGACCACGGTCAGTTTTGACCACTTTTGTTTTGGACACTTGTCGCCTCTTTGCCGATTTTGGAACTTTGGAAAACTTGTTTTAAAATTTTCAAGCGAATCATTCCATTTTTGACCATGTCCTCCTGGCCACACTGTTGCCAGGTACACTCGCGAGAACGGCTACCCTCACGACGCCGTTGTGATCTACGGCGACACCGATTCCGTGATGGTCAAGTTCGGCCCTGAGACGGTGGCAGAGTGCATGGAGCTGGGCAAGGAGGCTGCGGAGGAGGTCACAAAGAAGTTCGTCAAGCCAATCAAGCTAGAGTTCGAAAAGGTAACTTGATTCGCGCAAAAAAATGTTATTTGAATTTACAAAGAGAGGGACGGCATTTTTCCCCCTCCCTCGACTCTATTTGGCAAATTGGAGTGTTGCCGTCTTGTTTCAGACTTTTCGGCTGCGTTTTAAACTGTTTAAATTTATGTGGAAAAGGTCACTGCTGTCTGTCAAAAAAAAAATGGCTAATTTCATTCCTTTTTTCCCAGGTCTATTTCCCTTACCTGTTGATTAACAAGAAGCGCTACGCCGGGCTCTACTTCACGAGGCCGGACAAACACGACAAGATGGACTGCAAGGGGATCGAGACAGTCAGGAGGTAATTACTAACATTTAATTCGAAAATATTTCGGGAAGCCGATGTGTTGCAATGTTGAATTTGAATTTTTTAAAACTTTTTTTTAGTTTTTATTTGGAAGAAACCGGTAGTGATGGGTCGGGCTGGAAAAAATCGCTTCGGGCCGCCGGGCTCTCGGGCTCGCTAGAAACCGGCTACTTTCGAATTTCGAACATTGTTTGTTTTCTTCTAAGGGACAACTGCCAGCTCGTGGCCACCCTTATGAACGACTGCCTGCTCAAGATCCTTATCGACCGCGATCCTGAGGGTGCGATGTGCCACGCCAAGAGGACAATCTCCGACCTGCTGTGCAACCGCGTGGACATCTCCCAGCTGGTGGTCACCAAGGAGCTGACCAAGACGGACAAGGACTACGCCGCCAAGCAGGCCCACGTGGAGCTGGCCAACAAGATGAGGAAGAGGGACGCCGGGAGCGCCCCCAAGCTGGGAGACAGGGTGCCATACGTCATCGTGGCGGGGGCCAAGGGGACGCCCGCCTACCAAAAGGCCGAAGACCCAATCTACGTGCTTGAGAACAACATCCCCATCGACGCAGAGTACTACCTAAACAACATGCTTGCCAAGCCGCTCCTCCGCATCTTCGAGCCAATCCTGGGGGAGAGCAAGGCCGAGTCCACACTGCTGAGGGGAGACCACACAAGGACCAAGACGGTTGTCACCTCAAAGGTGGGGGCGCTCGCCGCATTCACAAAGAAGAGGGCAACCTGCATCGGGTGCAAGGTAATAAAAGAGTGGTTAAGATTTCCCGGATATAGAATTCACATTTTAGGGCGCAACTCTCTCCTTCCTTCCCTTCTGATCAAGAAGTGGAGGAGGCGAGGCGAGTTCGAGCCCGGGCAAAGAGCACACCATTGCATAAGACCGTACACAGCCCTGCAGTGGGAAGATCTAAGACCTAAGTGATCCCTGAATAAGGAATAATCAGCCGAGGCGCCATCTAACGGCAGCCAACCAAGTTTGGAGCCCATACCCCTCCTCCCCCATACCCCGCCTCCAGGTCGCAATGATGCGTCAAGGGTCCCTCCCTCCCCCAGAGAGAAATAAACAAAGAGAGATTTCGAGACTTGTCCCAGGATTCCGCCTACGAGGATCGGTCACGACATCTGACGGGGGAGACTGAGCTATGATATGAAGGGTACTACATAAGAGACAGTTTTTGGGAAAAAAACTTTTTTCATGTCAAAGATACATACCAAC
>JAAUYB010025667.1_pt1 | contig 12996 bp, 18 predicted proteins | sample 7278071 | NCBI WGS metagenome assembly JAAUYB01 (sample SAMN14350121, study PRJNA611818) | marine sediment metagenome | isolation source: surface marine sediment (1.8m) | place: French Polynesia: Moorea | collected 2018-08
ACCCCTCCCAGTTCGCTTTAAGGAAGCGGCGGCAGTCAAAACTTTTAGGGCTCCTCCAGAGTAATTGAGTTGTCAACAGATGCCTTATCTCCTTCCCTTTTTCGCTACTTACTCCGACGGCGCATAGAGAACCTTTGAATTTCTTTGCTCCTCTCGGGTTTTTTTTTTGCACAGTCCTCCTCAGATTCGCGCACTCTCGCGAAAAAAAGGGAGCGAAAGCGTTATCTCCGACTCTTAAAAATTTCTACGGCTCTGCTTTGTGCGCTCGTTGAGATCTCCATTTCTTCTCTGTTGTAGTATACAAGTGGTCCCCGCTGCGAAAGGAGGAGGAGGGATGATTTTACTCTTCTTCCTCTCTCCTGGAGGGGGTTTTAGGAGCCGCCGCCCGCCTCCGCTTGCGATGCTACTAGGTATACTGCCTTGGCTGCGAAAGCTGGAGATTGCCACTGGACGACTTACGCCAGGTACATGCACAAGAGGCCAAAGTTCGTTTTCATGTTTTTGCTTGGTAAATTGGACGATTAGTCAAGATTTCCTCTCGTCCCTTGATTCTCCCTGGAACAGCCGTACTTTTTCCGTAATGGAAGGCTTCTACCTCAAGCGGAAATACCCAAAACTTTCATTCATTCTGAAGACGTGGGTCAGCATTAGCATAATGTTCTGGCAGAGTGAAAATTCGGACACCTCTTCCAGGCCCCAATTACCGACCTTTTTTGCTCGCTCTACGAGATCGAGTGGGCGGAGAAAGATTTTGATTGACATGATTGGGCGCCCCAAATTCGCCGGAAAAATGTGGCCGCGGAGCCCGTTCCTACATATTTTTACAACCTCGGAGTTTTGCAGAGGCTTATTCCGATTTTGTCCTCCTGACCTTGTTTTCCGCGGAATTTTTTTGAGCGATTTTCGGGGCAAATACGTGACTAATCCCCCTCACTTCTATTTCCCCGCTTAATTCCTCCAAAAGTCACAATTCCCGAGAAAAAGGGAAAACAAGAACAAGTGACAATTTGCCTTTTCGACTTTGGCACCTCCAATTTTGAAGGGGGGGGCGGGGGGGCGGAAGAGTCCTCGTCAGAAGAAGGAATGTCAGCGCAGGAAAAATCCCCCTCCCCCGAAAACAATGCATCATCCCGGGCAATCTAAATTCCGCCCCTCGCAGCAGCGGCGAGCAATCAAGGGAGTCGCTGGCATTAATCACGGCAACGCCCAATTAGAAAAGAAAAAGTATTTTAGGGCTCTCTTCCTCTCCTTGTTTGTCCGCCGTCGGTGTCAGCAGGGCCACCCTAGGAGAAGGAGGAGGAGGAGACACAGCAAAAGCCGATATTGAGCCGCCTAGAAGGAAAGAGAGGAGGGATAAGGCCATATTGCATGCGCCCTGGGGGATTTTTTGAGTAGGTGATGGTGCTCAAAACGCCGGACATTCCAGTCCTGACCCCTCTTCCTCCTCGATCCTCCGCCCATCTTCTTCGCAATTATCCACCCGGGAGGGCGGCATAATGGGCAGGGAAGAGAGGGGACGACCCCCACTTCGCGGGAGGTGTCTTACTAGGACATGGATTCTGAAATACAGGGACAGGACATATCGTTTCCCGTATTTTTTAAAAATTTCACTAAAATGAGCATCCTCGTTTCCAAGCACAACTTTTAATCCTCCTTTTTCCATTTGTAATTTTCGCCTTCTCTTCTTCGCAGAATCTTCTGTGGGCTGAGCCGCTATCTAAATTGGATCGCGCGCAAAGCCAGAGAAAAAAAAACTGTTGTTGCGAGCGAGGAAAAAAGTTTTTTAAGAAGCAGCAGCGAAAGGTAAGGTACTGAATGAATGAGGGCGCAGGGGTAGAATCCTGGTAGAATATAGAATAATTATCCTTTTATAGGAGAAGTGTCTGGCTTTAAAATTCGGCCAGGATTGCTCCTCTGTATAAGGTGGGGAGCCAGAAGGGTTTATGGGTTTCACGAAACGCGTTCCCCTTCTCGGGTTTTTAGTTGGCCGAACTAATCAGGGCAGCTTACGTGCGGTCAGTAACTCTGATCCGCGGACAGGTCTGGGATTCGCCAACAATTCGCAGAAACGGCACATAAATTTGTTGTTCAAAGTGACGTATAAATCCAACGTACAATCTTTTCAGGTCTTGGGTGAATTTCCGAACCAGAATACGAGGGCCCTTGCAAAGTCTAATTGTTGGAACCTCCTTGCTCAAGAAAATATTCATAGTTCGCCCCCTTGAAAACGGCTTTTTGCCAAGTCAGACTTGGGAGGAGGAGGAGGAGCAGATACTCCTATACTCCTCATGGTGCTACTTTTTGTCTCAAAAGAAAGTATCTCTCACAAAAAAGTCTTGCTTCATTACACGGACTTATTAAGTGGGGAGCCACCGCGGGGGTGGCCTAAGGTACAGGGGAGGACAAAAAACCAAACTTTTTTTGTGACGTGCTGAGAATGACGGCCTGAGGTTACCCCCCCACACACACCCAGCATGCAAAGGGGGAGAGAGAGAGGAATGCGTGTAACTACCGCACTTGCTCCCCAACCCCCCCGAAAGGGTACTCATCCGTGGCGAAGCTCATTTTCTCCCCAAAATTTTCGGGCGAAATTTGGTCTTTATACACAGCTTCCAAAGTTACCCTCACGTCACCCATCACCATATCGTGCATAAGAGAGGAAGGAGGAAGTCGGTGACAGCCTCTCCACTTCTCTCTCTCTCTCTCTCTCTCTCTCTCTCTCTCTCTCTCTCTCCTCATCCTCTCTTGGACAGGTGCATATTTCACCAACTAAATCCTTGCCACATGGTTGTTGAAAGGTGAACCTGCTTGTCATTGGTGATTCCGCGATAGTGCATCGCGTGAGGAGAAAAGAAAATCCGAGCACACTTTAGGGGAGACATGGTAGAGAAAGTCGAATCACGGCTGGTTTATTCAACGTGGGCGGTTCCTACATGCAAGAGAGAAAAAGATTATTCAAAAGCCCCAAAATGAAACAGAGAGATCGATCAACCCCGCACAGGTATTTATCGGAGGTAGGCTCGTTTCCATAGGGCTTAAAGACCCCTTAGCGATAATTGGTTAAACGGACGAATTTTTGTTTTCTGGCCGTTCTAATGCCGCACCGGCACCATTAGCGTCATCACCATCATCGCCATCATAATCTCGGCCCCGTAACCTGGGTAGGGGCGTTTCGCCCCCCCCGGGCGCCGCCGCAGACCGAGCCACCAAGGTGAGTTTCATAAACTATCGGCTCCAAAACGGTCGGACGTTAAAACGTTCGCCAAATTGCCTCCTTTTCCTAGTAGTTGTCAACTTTTTGTCAAATTAGGGTACATCTACCGTAGGCTTGTGTCTGAATCGATCGCTTTTCTCCAAAACAATTATAACTGGCATCTACGTAAATGAAATCTATCCCAAGCCAACCGTTCCTCCTTCGAAATTCTGCCCCACCCCGGAAGAGGGATGAGGAGATTCTAGCGTGCACAGCACGGCCCCCCCTCCTATGTAAACTCGCTTGGAGCCCCGCTCGAAAAATGCCCCGATTTTTATGGGAAAATCGGTGCCTCCACAACCGTGCCCGGCGGGGGTGGAGGGAAGGGGGAGGGGAGGGACGGTTTGGCTTTTGTCTTGAAGGAACCCATGATGCCTTTGCCGCTTTCCATGGGGTATTGGTGGGTGATCGGTAAGGCACGACGACGACGACAGTTCAGTTCCCTTTTTCCTTCCATCCCCCATCTCTCCTCCCCGGAATTTTCAATCTCGCTTCGCTGCGGGGGCATTTTTTTCCACGAAGGAGAAGGAGGGGGATGGATTGACTGGCGACGACGATCCCGCCGGCCCCACATCCTCCATCTCTCTCTCTCTCCCTGGTCTCGATTACCCCTCCTCCAAAGATGATGATTTGAGGGGGGGGAGAGAAAAAAAAAGAAAATGCTCCCCGTACGTGGTCAAGGGAAGGCCCCCCTCCTCCTTCCCCGGATTTTCAAATATCGCTCGCGGTTGTTGTGGAAAAGAGAGTCGGATGCCCTCCTCCTCCTCCTTCTTATTTTTTGCTTTGAACGAAACAAGGGAGGGAACGAGAGCAGCGATCGAGACAGATTGTTATTTTCTTATCATGCAAGTCCTCGGGAAAAAAAGTAAAGAGGCGAAAAAAGAGACTTTGGGGCAGCAGCATCCCCTTCTTTTCTTTTCGTCCAAAGCCTCCGGGGCAAAAGCTCTAAACGAGGCCAATTAAGTGGAGGGAAAATTGCTCCGTGTCAAAAAAAAGAGGTGGGAGGGTAAGGTGAGTGTGCTTATAGTATATAGGGAGAAATTATTGCACCGAACCGAAGCCAAGGGTTCCAAACAAAGAACATCATCGGCGTCAGTCAGTCTGTCCAGAAACCATCTGGACATGGGAGAGAGAAAGAGAAAAAAGTGACCGAATTGGTGCCTTGGAGCAAGAAAAAAAACGGGGTTGATTTTGAGGGCCCACAACCAAGATACATATTCGTGTTTTTTGGCCTACGCTGCAGGTACTGATGCACTGGGGACCGCATATAACTTTTTGCCAACGAGAGAAACGAACTTGTCAAAGTATTTTATGGCACCAGCTGTACCATAGCAGCGCGCACTGGTACACAAAACAGAGATGCATGAGATGAAGAGGAAAACTTGCGGTTTCGTTGGGCAAACACCACTGGACGAAGCGTCACTTTTTTTGCACTTCTTCGTCTTTCCCATCATCCGGAGAGCGGGAAAAAAAGTTTCGAAAAAGCATCTTTTCTTTGGTGGCATCTGTCATCGCGTGATCGGCTGCCATTATACCGGAATTGAAGAAAGAGGAGGAGCCTCTCTTGCGGTTTCTGGAATCTGTTCCGCGATCGATGCTACTGCGAAAAGAAGAACAAATATTCATCTCAGGAGAGAGAAAAGGAAGAAGGAAAGGGGGAAAGGGGGGGAGGTGTGGGAAGGGAATTGTCATTTCCCAAGAGCTTCTGGTAATAGCGCCGTCAATTTACTGCCGGGGGGAAAGGGGTGATGCTGACACACCCATGCCGGGGTGTCATCTGGGCAAGAGGGTTTTATTCTCACCTCTCTTTTCCTGAGATGATGATTCTCAGGAATATGACCAGGAGGAGGAGAAATGAAATGAAAAGTCCTAATGTCTTTGTCCCAAGATCTCGGCTTCTACAGTAGAGGAATTCGCCCATTTCTACTGGTACATTTTTCTCTATTTTCACAGCATGGTATAGATACGGTATTTCAACGGTTTTCCATGCAGTTTTTAAGGAAACTAAAGAGATGTTGATTACATATTTTTTCCATGCAGCACTCTTCTCCCGCGCAATTTCTCTCACTTCGTCACCATCGTCGGGGACTCTCTGGGAAATTAATGGGAAGGGGAGGCATCTAATTGAGCACTAAAATGCGGGGAGGGGGGAGGTGACAACAATTAAGCTCTGCTGCTCCTGTGTGGTTTAATTCCGTTTTGCACCTTTTAATTGACCAATGCGGGAGACCGACGGAGAAATAATTTTCCTCGACGAGTTTTCCCCCTCTTTTGTGGCGCATCTGGCGCGCTGGAGATGCAATGCGCCGGCGCAAATTGGCCCATAAGTTTGCGTTTGAGACGCTTTCTCGATCCGCGCTTTCTCCCTTAAATGCAGCGCGAATTAATCAAGCCGGCAAAAAAGCTTTCCGGGAGTAAAATGTACAGTATTCAGGTTGGTTTACTTTTTTCCGAGAGTTTCCGAAGCTTCGTTGAAAAAAAATCCAGTAGAAAGTTCTTAATGAACAAAGCTGGAAGATGTCAGGAATTTCATTTGATGTTTGAGTGGTCAAAAGAAATTTGACCAGAGAGAGCTGAAACGAAAATGAGAGTTTGCCAGAAAAAGTTCCATCATGTGTACGAATGCTCTTGAATGATGGATGAGGCGGCAGTGGCCACTTTTTTAAAGGGAAAACCCCGCGAGAGAAAAACTCCCCTTCCCCTCTATTTTTGCGCCCGGGGCCTAATTGAAAGATTAGTTTGCCGCCGCGGAATGAATGCGCCTGGGAAAGCGTTTCAGAAACCTTTTAAAAATATAAAAGAGTAGGCCGGCCACTATATGCTCTATTTTTGATACCGCACCCCGAAATAATCCCTACTAGACCTCGTTATTATTACACGGCTCGGAGCGAAGCGCAAATGCTGCCAGGTCACCCCCAGCGAGCGACGCCCCCCTTTCCTCTCCTTCTAACAAGGCTCCATACAGACAGCAATGAGAAAAGAGGCGTCGCCCGCCGCCGCCTTTATTTAATCAAGTCACCTACCTCTCCCCCCCCCTCTCTGCCCCCCTCAGACGTGATCGAGGCAAAAGAGTAGCCGGGGCAAAGCCGTGATGCCGCAGAGTCTCGGCGGCGGCGGTTTCATTAGCATATAAATTCACCGGGCTGCTCATTATAAACCACTCAATTTTCCATTGCGCCCCCTCTCTCGGGTAAGTACGAGGTGGCCACTGCTCCGACCGCATCATACGTGAAAAGCGTACGTAGTATGCTCGGGGATGAGAGAGAAGAAGCGGGGCAATCAAGTCAAGTGGAATAAGGAGGAAGAGAGGCCCGCGGATTCAGCTTGGAGCTCCATAAACTCCTTTTCTTGACCGTCCGTGCGAGCGTTTGGCAATTGTCATGAAATGGAATAGCCGAGCAAAAGATGCTGGAGATGAGAGAACATCAGATACAAAGATCTCCTCTTCTCTCCTTTTCGAATCCTCCTATCCTCCTTTGGTGGCCAATGGCTTCGTTATGCATCCATCAAGAGGAGGAGGAGGAGAAAAGTGAACATCTCTCTTTTCTTTTTCTTCTTTTCCTTTGCTTCGCTTCGTTCGTCTCGGTCGCCGCCTGTGGTGAGATGGTAGGGAAGAAAGAGAGGAGAGGAGTGGCTTTATGGGTTTTAGCCATCGGAGGAGAAGGAGAAGGGGAAGGGAGGGGCATACGTGACCGATCGGAGCCGATATCGTGTGTTCCTCGAAGAATTGTGTCTGTGACTCATGAAAAATTCTAGCAAGTTCTTTGAGGCACACCTTGTTTGTCGTACAGAAGCCTCTTAGTGTGCAAAGCGGTGGGAGGCAGAGAGAAGTAGCGGTATAGCGCAGGAGAGGCAATGATTGAAATGTAAATGCGCTGAATGGACCTGGCCAAAGGGAGAGAGAGAGAGAGAGATCCTGCTACTCCTCCCGCGGGGGGTGAATAAGCACTGACCGAACTCGCCTCTGCTCTGACAGCGAGCATGGGATGTCAGCGGCGGGCGGCATGAGGGATGATTGCAGAGGAGGATGCTGCTATACGGTCAGTTGGGATTGGGAGGAGGATGCAATGGACGTTCGCTTCGGACGGAGAAAAAGGATTACGTACGGGACCGCATGCAAAAAGGAGATTTTTCCTTCCCCTTCCACTTCTAATGCAGTGTTTGCTTACTTCTCTCTTCTTCTCTTCGTTTCTCTCTTTCCCCTTCTCCCTGTTTACGTATTCATAGCTTATGCCTCCAGACTCCTCCTCCTTCTCCCCCGCGGAATAATAGAAGCGAAGAAAAGGGATCCCCCCCGTGCCAAGCCCGGAGGAAAAACTTATTCCCCGGCGCCCTATAATTAGCAGGATTTTCGTATATAGCGCCACCCACAAGGGGGAAGAGAGGGAAGGGGCCGTTGGTTGGAATTGGAAGAAGAAGATCTGCCAACGGTGGAAGGAGAAGGTTTTTTTCCTTCTTCTCCGCTGGCGGCCTATCTTCTCGAGGAGATCCTTATCAAAATAGGGAGGAAGAGGAGGAGGGAGGGTCAAAAGAAGGAAGAACCCAGCGCGGAAAAAAAAGCAAGTTAAATTGGGTGCAAAAATCGGAAGGCAAACATTTTTTAAGTTGCATCATCTCAAAAAATTTCGAACCCTTTTTGGCCATATTTATAGCGAATCCCTGCAAATATTTTGGCCATGCACACTTTTTTGTCTTGCAATAATACCCGTCTTCTCCACCAGACACCTTAATTAGGTTGTTCCCCTGGCGGCCGATTCGTTATGTATATTACGTGGCAAAAAAAAAACACGCCCGCCCCCGCACTATCTTGATGCTGATACTACTACCCCAAACTCATCGGAAAGGGGCCTTGGTATGCTGTTCACTCATTTCCACAGAATTCGTGCTTTTCTCCAAAAATAGGCGGCAATTAAAAACTCGCCGATCCGAAGACGAAAAAAAGGTTTTTCGTTTTTCGCCTCCTGCCCCTCCCTGATAGAGCGGCCGTCTCCGCAGCCGCCAATTAGAGTTAAGGGATTGCTTTTCCCCCTTTTGCCTTTCTTTGGCGCTTTGGTGGGGTGCACACTTTCGGAGAAAAAAGGAAGAAAGAGTTAATGGGTGCGACCGAAGAAGGAGACCAAGGAAAAAAAGGGGGAGGGGTCGTCTGCGGTTTCTTCTTTGTGGTTGTGTCCCCCCCCCCTCCCCCCCAAAAAAAACTAATTCTTCCCTCTTTCTTTGTAAGGTCAGTAGCCTTAACGACCGCCGAAAATAAATGAAAACTTTGCCCTAAGATTCTGAACATACAAAGGATTCTTCAAAATCCACCCGGATAAAAATTCCTTGATGGGCATGCATAGCGAAAAAAAAATATCCCCCGACCTCCGGGAGAGTTTTTTCCCCGCTTCCTTCTTCCTCCGTCTGATATATATTTTTGCATATTTTGTTGCGTGCTCTCGCGGGAAATGTGGGCAAGTTGGTGGGTGAGCCGAATTTAAAGCCCATCCGCGCGGGCAGAGACAGGTTGGCACGGAGGGGAGGGGAAAAAAGAGGAGGAAAAGATTAGGGAAATGTGGAGCTCGTGTGTTTGCATGAGGAGGATGAGAGCGGTACATAACGAACCCTTTTCCGGAGCGTCGCCGACGAAGCAGCCGCAATTTCGGGTTAATTTAAGAAGCGGCGGCGAAAAGAAGCCCTTTTCTCCCTTTTCCAGAAGTAAATTCGCCATCTATTCTTTTGGCAAACTCTTGGTCCTCATTACTGTACATCAGGAGGAAAACTTCAAAATCTACACTACTATGTACCCCTGTAGTAAAAAAAACTCTTCCTGGAGCTTTATTTTTTCGAAGAACAAATTTGTTGAAAACGGTACCTGAATATACTACAGTGCAGGAGAGTCAACGTTGACCAAGATCGGGCAAAAAAGGATCCGGACCACCTGGATTGTAAAGTACCCAACTTCTCCTCCTCCTCGCGTGCCCCTCCTCCTCCTCCTCCTCCTAATTCTTTCCCCGAGTGGTTCCGATGTCCCCGCAGGGGACGAGTAAAAGGGAGAAGAGGAGGAGGAGGAGAAAAAGGAGTTTTAAAGCCAGAAAGAAAATTGGGAAACTGCTTTTACAGGAGAGAGGTTTTTTTGTTTGTTGCTCCTCCGCCGCGGATGGAGCAGTAAAAAATGGGAAAAGATGGGCGTGGGAGATCCAAAAAAAGAAGAAAAAGAAAGAGAAAAGATCCGCTCTTTCCTCCCTGTCGGAAGCCACTTGTGACTCCTAATTTGGGGATGGGCGGAGGCTTCGGAGATTCCGTTTTACTCTTCGAAAAGCCTGAGAGGGAGGAACAATAAACGTATCTATATAGAACGGGAAAAATTCGGGCATGACAGGAATGCTCAAAACAATAAATTGTTGGGCAGTTTTTGGCCACCTGGTTTGATATATTTGGGCACCTTTTGTGAAAAAGGCAGAAATAAATAAATGGAGCTCAAGATGTCCTTGACAAAGAAAAAAACAAAAGTTGGACTTTGAAGGGGGAAAAATACATTCCATCTCTCGCTTCTGATCACTCAATAATCGGGAGGCTGTCGGTTGTGTTCTGTGGCGAATTGGTGTTTGGACTTCGATCCGATCGATTCGATGTTCATTTCCGATGCCAGCGGGTGGCGGGGGCACGAATTGAGAAATAAAAACAGGAAAAAGACGAACAAACTCGGATTCCCAAATAATCAGAAGAAAAAACGAAGAACGAGTTTTTTTCAGTAGTTTTTTATTTGTCTGCCCGATTTTCGAAATAGGCATTTTTTTCTCTTTCTCCATTTTTGACTAATGATGGTAGCGATGTTCTTGGAGAAGGAGAAAGAGAAAAAAACAAAAACAGACTTTGTTCAAAGACTTGTGGCGGCAAAAAATAGATACCAAAAGTTATATATTTGAAAGAGATATATAGCTTGGATCCCACCCCGACGAGAAATATGATCAAGGAGCAACGGATAACACCCAAAAGAAAATTAAGAGTCTGAAAGACAAAATGTATCCTTACTAAGTACCAAGAGGTGGATGGATCCCACCCCGTAGACAATTATGAGTTGGGTATAAGGCAAAATAGCTTGACAAACTAGTCGCCCCCCGCCCAACAACAACAACTCCCACAGTTCTAAGACCTGACGGCTTCGCCGCAGGTAAAAAAAACAAACGGTGCTTCCGGATTTGATTTGTTTCGAAGGGGGGTCGGAACCAATCTGGGGGGTGATTTTTCTCAACTCTCTCGAAAATCAGATAAGAACAGGCGAGCATTCCTTTCTCCCGGAAAAAGACTTTTTTTATTATTTCTCTGGGGAAAAAAGTGGCTCGTGGCACCACTTTTGAACTAGTCCACAAGGGGAAAAAAGGAGTAGCTGGCCGGGGATTTAAATCCTAATCCAGGGTTTTTTCCCCTTTTGCCCTATTCTCCGATTCTAGCGAGGAGGAATTCGAGGAATTTTCGGGTGGAGCAAATACTTTAGGCTTTTATATCTCCATTGTTTTGTTTCATGTAACAATGTCTCCCCCGACCGTTCTTTTCCCTCTTCGGATGAAGAAATAATAAAAGGAAAGGGAAGAAAAGAAAAACTATTTCCGTATCTCACGGATCTTTATTGGGGGGAAACGTCAAGTCCTCAGAACGAAAAAGAAGACATGATTAATTGACTCTTTCGGGGAGGAGGAGGAAGGCAAAAGATTCTTTCTCCAATTTTCCCTCTCTGGCCACTTTCCCAATTCCCGTATCCGGGAAAATGCAGCGGTTTTTTTAATTTAGCTTTTTTTTTCTCCCTCACACTTCCCCATGTTGTTCTGATTGCGTGGGAAAGATTCTGCTTGATACAGTTCTGTTACAGGTAAAGACGGATGGTGTGTGACAGAATGGAGAAGCTTTATTATTTTTTGGACAGAAATCCAACAAATTTTCAAACAGTTTTACACCAGTTCCGGCATCATTCGAAAGAAAATATCACAGCTCCTCCTTCGCGACGATTTTCTTCACTGTCCTCGTCTCCTCCTTCAGGTACATCTTGTCCGTCCTGTTGTAGGCCTCCTTGGAGTGCTCGTAGACGCCCGGGGGGAACTCTGTCCATATCCCGTCCCACTTTGAGAGCCGCTCCTCCTCCTCCGCGGTCCTGGGGCCGAAGGAGAGCTGGGGGGCGATGCGGAGGCGCTTGGGGGACTTGGGGTCGACCCTGTGGGGGGATATTTTGTTAAGTGCTTGTCTTGTTTTTTGCCTTAGACAGTTTTTTATACCTGTCCCACTTCACTCCCTGCACCTCCTTCCCCTCGGGGGTGGGGTCTCCCAGGTCGCTTGCGGCGAAGTTGGTCCACTAAATTAAAAAATACGAATTGTTATCCGCATTCTAAGCATGGGAAAACGGGTGTGTTTTCACCAGCTCGACCATGCTGGCGCTGACTCTCTTGTCTTCTTCTGTGAACACCCCGGTATAGGGCAGGACGTGCCCGTGGAAGAGCTGGTAGGTGTCGTCGTGGTGGTGGACGCCCAGGTCGGACTGGAACAGGTTCAGGCCCAGTTTGCGGCCCCAGGTCTGAGGAAAGGAGATTTAATATTTTTTTAAACATATTTTGTTATAAATCAATAAAAAATACCTTGGCCGTCAACTTCCAGCTGGGGTAAGTCTGAAAGTCAATGAGGCTCATCGATCCCTCATGGTCGAACAAGTACTCGTACACCGGAGCCTTGCTCTTCTCGGAGATCATTTGGACCTGAAATTTGAAATTATGTTTGTCACTTCCTATTCACTTTGTGGGGAAACCTCAACTGTTTTCATGGAGACGCCCATGAAGTAGGCGTCCCCCGCCAGCTCCTCCAGCTTCTTCATCGTCTCCCCCCTCTCCTGAGTCGTCTTCTTCCCTCCCAGCTCCTCCTGGATGATGCGGCGGGCCAGCTTCAAGTCGGCCTCGGTGATCTGCAGAACAACGCGGATTGACAATGATTCTGACACAGTCTTGTTGTAGTGTACAAACCTGGTCCTTGTGCCTGCCAATGACGAGGGAAGCGATGCTCTCCTCGTACTCTGCGTTGAAGTCGTCAAGCATGGTCTTGTCCTTCAGGAAGTTGTAAGAAAGGATAAGGCCCTCGTCCTGGAATTGGTAAATATCTTTGTGATAAAGTATAAGTATATTAATTTTAAGAGGAGTTGGGAAATGAAATTGTGCAAGAAAAGAGGTGTTTCTAAAATTAGACAAATGTTGGACCCTTTTCAAAACCTGATTGCTGAGGGCCTAGGACCTCTGGGGAGAAACAGAAGCCAGGAAAAGTGCCTATGTCAAGAAAGCATCGGTTTACTGCATCAAGGTCATCTCCCAGCTAAGAGGTGCTCCAGGTCGCAAAGAAGCGTCAAGCCAGGACTGCGGATCTCTGTCATGCAATGACTCAGGAGACAAGAAATCTGAACAAGCTTTTCTTGGATCCAGCTGTTTGTGAAGAAACTTCAGAGCTTTGACATGAACCTCTCAATAAACCAAACTAAACCAAATTAATTTTAAGAGAAAGATAAACCATACTCTGTTGTAGCCAACGATGAGGGGAACCTGGAAAAGTAGCATAAGTTGTTGAAATATCTTCTCTTGATGTTTCTAATGTTTCGCTTTGTTTACATGGTTGAAGCTGCCCTCCTGCATGATATTCCAGGCGTCCTTGGGCAGGAAGTTCCCGTCTGGCAGCGGGGTGAAGACCAGAGGGCCGATGCCGATGGTGGGGCCCTCAATGTTGTAGATGGTGGAGATCTC
>JAAUYB010093166.1_pt1 | contig 12985 bp, 9 predicted proteins | sample 7278071 | NCBI WGS metagenome assembly JAAUYB01 (sample SAMN14350121, study PRJNA611818) | marine sediment metagenome | isolation source: surface marine sediment (1.8m) | place: French Polynesia: Moorea | collected 2018-08
AATCTCCGGTAAAGACCATATTTTCTGTGAAGCCAAAAAGTACTATGAAATGTTTGACTTAGGAAAACCCAACTTCTTCCAAGATATTTTGCCAAACAACGATGATGTTGAGGTCGAAGAAAAGTATGTAGTTGCTGTCCGTCAACAGGATGGAAGATTGATGGATATAATTGATGATGTTATTGAGAAGATTAACCCTGAGAACGGGAGTGACCCACTGAACTGCAAAGAAGACCCAAAAACACAAATATGTAAGTTCAAAAAAACAGCAAAATGCCAAGCCAAGAAAGCTGCTTTAAGTGCTAGTGGTGAACTTGACAGTTGTCCGAAAAATTCAGAAGACAAAAATGCAGAATGCGAAGATAATCTAAAATAAGATATGACAAGTTTATATCAAGGTTTTCACCAAGATTAATTATTCAGAATCAGTAGTATTTTCCATCTCTGAAGCAATATTTTGCAGAAAAACCCGAAGCTTCATCCGTTCAATGTAAGGCCATCCCCCATTTTCCTCAATATCTAACAATAAATTATGTAAATCGTTGCGCGTATTCGGTAAAGAAGGTTCAAACAAATTAACACGAATTTCTTGGTGTAACTTTTCTAGGGTTCGTAATAAGTCAAGTAACCGTTGAGAATCATCCTGACACTGTTGGGATACTTTGTTTACCGTAGAAATAATCTCTTCTAGAGACGCTGGAAAAGAACCATCAGGGGGTTTCAGGGATTGATCCGTTGTTGCTGGTGTTTTTGGTTGTTCCATCTAAAATCTTTGCTCTTTTCCCTAGCCATAACCATCATAGAAGATTTTGGACTGAAAAGAATTCCTGGCTGAAAGATAAGGAAGGTGACGAATTTTGGTAGAGTAGATACCGATGCAATTGCCTAACTTGTCCACAAAACTATATATTATCTCCTTTACGAGTGATGGCTATAAGGACAAGATATTTTAATCTGAGATTGACAAAACGAGGATGATTATGAAGTTTCGTACCTTAATTATTGCTTTTCTGGCCATGTGTTTGGGCTTAATTACCGCTTGCAGCGACGGGCCTGCTAATGCGGTTAACCCCCAGGACTTAACCTATGACGAGATCTTAAACACCGGACTAGCTAATAAATGTCCCCAAATTTCTGAGTTTACCAGGGGTTCTCTTCCCATTGAACCAGGTCAAACTTACTTAGTAGACGATCTCTGTCTCGAACCTCAAGAATATTTTGTGAAGGAAGAACCCGTTAATAAACGCCAAGAGGCAGAATATGTCCAGGGTAAGCTATTAACCCGTTATACCACTAGCTTAGAGCAAATTAGTGGCAAAATTACCGTTGATGACGAGGGAGTTGTCACCTTTTCTGAAACAGGAGGAATTGATTTCCAACCCGTTACCGTTCAATTGCCTGGTGGCGAACAAGTTCCTTTCTTTTTCACCATCAAAAATTTAGTGGGTAAAACCGAACCTGGTTTCAGTTCTATCAATAGTTCCATTGACTTTGAAGGTGAGTTTAAAGTCCCTTCCTACCGTGGTGCAACTTTTCTTGATCCTAAAGGCCGTGGTTTAGCTACTGGTTATGATAATGCTGTCGCATTACCAGCAACAGCAGATAGTGACGAGTATGCCAATGTTAAACAAACCCCCATTGGTAAAGGCTCTATGTCTCTTCAAGTTACCAAAGTAGATAAAGAAACAGGAGAAATCGCGGGAGTATTTGAAAGTGAACAGCCTTCTGATACTGATTTAGGGGCAAAAGAAGCCGTTGATGTGAAAATTCGCGGCATTTTCTATGCTCGCATTACCCCTGAAGTATAAGGGTGAAACTGATTTCTCTTCAGCCATATTATCTCGAAGAGGCTAAGGGGCAAATCGCCCCTTTTTTTTCCCTCCGTCGAACTCACGTTAACTAAGGAAATCCAACAACAATATTGGAGTCAATGGCAAGAGAACAAGTAAACATAACATCCGTCAACAAAAAAGCCGTTCTAGTATCCATGCTACAGCAGCCCTTAGTTTGGCGTTTAATTACTGGAGCTTCAACTATACTGGTGAGTTTGTTTGCCTATTTAAGTTATCGCTATGCCCACGGCCAAATATTGGGAAACCTGAAGCAGAGTGCGTTGATTAAAGTGGAACATGGGGTTCATGATATTGACACTTGGTTAGCGGTTCGTAAGGCAGAAATAGCAACCATTGCCAATACGCCCACGTTTCGTACGATGGATTGGCAGCAGGTAGCTCCCTATTTAGAAGGGGAACTGAAGCGTTTGCCAGAGTTTTATCACATGACAATGATCAGTCCGGATGGCTCTTACTATGCGACGGGGAGGGGCAAAACCGATAAAAATGTCAGTGATCGTCCCCATATTCAGCAAGCTTTTGCAGGGGAAACCGTAGCTTCAGACCCCGTGATTTCACGAGTCTATGGTTTTCCCATCATCATTGTGGCCGCCCCTGCCTGGGGGAGTCAAACAGGTCAGGGAGAGATTGTTGGGGTCAATGGAGCCGCTATCAGAATTAAGCAACTGAGTGAAGTGGTTAGCCAATTAGACTTTGGAAAGGGGAGCTATGCTTTTGCCTTAAACTCCAAAGGGCAAACCATCATCCACCCCAATAAGCAACTGATGAGTACCAGGGAAAAGCCTGCCCCCAGCTTATTAGAATTAGAGGAACTGGGTTTACAATCCATTGCGGAAAAGATGGTTGCCCAGGAGAAGAACCTTGAGCTAGTGCAATTGAATAATCAATGGAAATATGTGGCTTACCTGCCCCTCAAAGAAGCCAACTGGTCAATCGCATTGGTCATTCCTTGTCGGAATATTGAAATGCAACTGCTTCCCCTCAATATCATGGTTCTTGTGATTGCTGGTCTAGGGATTATGATGATCCTGGTACTTTCGCAAATGCACATCGCTGAACAAAGGCAACTGCAAAAGTCCAAAGCGGCTGCCGATGCAGCCAATCGTGCTAAAAGTGATTTTCTCGCTAATATGAGTCATGAACTGAGAACACCCCTCAATGCTATTTTAGGCTTCACCCAAATTTTAGAAAGAAACACAAGTGCTAATGCGCCTCAACAAGAGCATCTTCAAATCATTAGTCGTAGTGGGGAACAACTTCTCTCACTGATTAATGATGTTTTAGATATGTCTAAAATTGAATCAGGTCGCATCACTTTTAATGCCAGCAGTTTCGACCTCTATTTGTTGCTCGATAGTCTAGAAGATATGTTCAGATTTCAAGCTAACTCCAAACAGTTAGAACTTGAGTTCATCAGAGATGAGGATCTCCCAAAATATATCAACAGCGACGAAGGAAAATTACGTCAGATTTTAGTCAACCTGATCAGTAATGCTATCAAGTTTACAGAAGTGGGAACAGTTTGTTTGAAGTCAGAAGTTAGAAGTTTGAAGTTAGAAGTTGGCACCTGCTTACTGTGCTTCTCAGTAGAGGATACTGGTTGTGGGATAGGTGAACAGGAACTAAAGACAATCTTTGAACCCTTTGTCCAAACCAAGAGTGGCCGTCAATCCCATCAGGGGACCGGCTTGGGGTTAAGCATTAGTAATCAATTTGTACAATTGCTCGGTGGGGAACTTGAAGTACACAGTCAGTTAGGTCAGGGAACAACTTTCACCTTTGAGATAGCAGTTGAGTTAGTCGAGCAATCAATTATACAAGCTCAAAAATCGAGCAAAAAAGTGATAGGTTTGGCACCAGGACAACCCACCTATCGTATTCTGGTGACAGATGATCGCCCCATGAATCGTCAATTCTTAGTCAATCTCTTAGAACCTCTCGGTTTCGAGGTGCGCTCTGCCAGTAATGGAGTTGAAGCTATTAATATTTGGCAACAATGGCAACCCCATCTCATTTGGATGGATATGAGAATGCCAGTAATGGATGGTTATGAGGCCACCCGAAAGATTAAAGCTGACCCCCTCGGACTTGCAACGGTGGTTATTGCTCTGACTGCTAGTGTTTTTGAAGTAGAGCGCCAGAATATTCTCTCTCAAGGGTGCGATGACTTTATCAGAAAACCAGTTAAGGAAGATTTAATATTTGAGAAGTTGACAGAGCATTTGGGTATAATTTTTGTATATGAAGATAAGCCCCAACCAACAGAACTGGTTGCAACACAATCTTCTGTGAACCTAGAAGCTTTAGCCGTTATGCCTTCTGAATGGCTAGAGCAACTGAAAAAGGCGGCACTTATTGCTAAACCAGCCCCGATCTTAAAGCTCATTGAGCAAATGCCTAAACAAGATCCACTTTTAGCAGCACAGTTAAAACGAATAGTTGATAACTATCAATTTTCGGACATCATACACCTTGTTAACTTGGTTAATAACTAATCATGACCCCTGACTTATTCTATGACAAAGTTCCTGAAATTTTAATTGCGGATGACACCATAGAGTCTCTTAAAATGACCTCCCAAGCTTTGTCGAGTCATGGATACGATGTTCGTAGTGTCACCAATGGAACCTTAGCCTTAGCATCAGCACAAGAAGCACAACCAGATTTGATTTTACTAGACATTAGAATGCCCGATCAATCGGGTTATGAAGTCTGTAAACAGCTTAAACAAGATCCCATTACCCAAGATATTCCTGTTATTTTTATTAGTGCTTTACAAGAAACCATTGATAAAGTAGAAGCATTTGCCGTTGGTGGGGTTGATTATCTTAGCAAACCCCTCCATGTTCCTGAAGTTTTGGCTCGCATTCAAGCTCAACTCGCTTGGCGTTTTTCCCTCAAGGAGATCCAGAAACTCAATGAGCAATTAGAACAACGAGTTCAAAAGAGAACTGCTCAATTAGCTTTGACAAACCAAACTCTCAAACAGGAAATCTTAGAACGGAAGAAGATTGAGCAGAGTTTACGGGAGAGTGAAAGCAAATTTCGTCAGCTATCAGAACATATTCAGGAAGTGTTTTGGCTGACTAACTATGATGCTCAGTTGCAGAAGTTAACAGAGGTTAATTATGTAAGTCCTGCTTTTGAGAAAATTTGGGGACATACTCGTGAGTCACTTTACCATAACCCAAAGCAATGGCTTGAAGCAATTCACCCAGATGATCGCCAACAGATTGAAACAAAATTGGAGCAAAACCTAATTCATGGTTCCTATGATGAAGAATATAGGGTTATTCGTCCTGACGGTAGTATAAGCTGGATTCATGATCGAGGCTTTCCCATTTGCAATGGGGATGGTCAGGTTTATCGCATAGCAGGAATTGCTGAAGATATTACTCGGCGCAAACAGGCAGAGTTAGAACGTGATCGCTTCTTTAATCTTTCTTTGGATCTTCTCTTCATTGCCAATCACGAAGGGAACTTTAAACGCATCAATCCCGCTTGGAATAACTTACTAGGACATTCTCATCAAGAGCTATTAAATCAATCGTTATTGCAAATTATTCACCCCGATGATCAATCCACTCTTGAAAATGCTCTTAAACATCTCAATCAGGGACAAAATATCGATATTTTAGAAATACGTTGTCGTTGTCAAGATGGATCATACCTTTGGATAGCTTGGAATGTAGTTCCCTTTCCCCAAGAAAACTTACTCTATGGAGCAGGCCGCAATATCTCTCAACACAAAGCATCAGAAGCTCGTTTAGTTTACCAAACCCTCCATGATTCCCTAACGGGATTGGCCAATCGCATCAATTTTATGGAGCGGTTACAATTAGCTATTCAAAAAAAGAAACGCCACCCCGACCTCTGCTTGGCTGTTTTGTTTATAGATTTAGATGATTTTAAACACATTAATGATACCCTGGGCCATATTATAGGTAATCATCTTTTGATTGAAGTCTCTAAGATTCTCAGCAAGTCAGTGCGAGACGTTGATTGTGTCGCTCGATTAGGTGGGGACGAGTTTATCATCCTCTTAGAAGAGGTTCGTTACCCGGAAGATGTTTTGAAGATAGTTCAAAGAATTCAAGAGCAACTTAAATCTTCTATTGAACTGGAGCATCACAACATCTTCACCAGTGCTAGTATTGGCATTTTTTTAGATACAGAAGACTACCAAGACATCAATGAGATTGTGCGTAATGCAGATATTGCCATGTATCAAGCCAAAGCTAAGGGGAAAGGTTGTTATGAGGTCTATAATCACACCATGTATTCCCAAACCGTCCGCAGACTAGAGCTAGAAAAGGCTTTAAGTCATGCGATCGCTAACCAAGAATTCCAGCTTTACTATCAGCCGATCGTTAACCTCCAAGATAACCTGAAACTAGAAGGGTTTGAAATTCTGTTACGTTGGCATCATCAGGAAAAAGGGCCAATCCCTGCTTGTGAATTTATTCCCCTTGCAGAAGAGACCGGAGAGATTAATGGGATTGGAAAATGGGTTTTAGGTGAAGCTTGTCTTCAGTTTCAACGTTGGTGTCGAGTTTATCCTGATTTTGAGCAATTGTATTTTAGTGTCAAGATTTCTGGTCGACAGTTACAGGACTCTTCTCTCCTGAAAATCCTTGAGCAAACCCTAGAAAAAACTCAAATTCCTCCCCATTGTCTCAGGCTCGAAATCGCTGAAAGTAGTCTCATCGAGAATACGACAATAGCTGTCCCGATTTTACAAGAGATACAAGCGCGCGGCATCCAAATTAGTTTGGATGATTTTGGGACTGGATTCTCCTCTCTGAGATATTTGCATCAATTTCCCCTTAATGTCATTAAGATTGATCGATCATTTGTGCAAACCCTTAACCAAGGGACTAGTGAACGTAGTATTATTGCTTCCATTATTGCTTTAGCTCGCGCCTTAGATTTCGTAACAGTAGCTGAAGGGATTGAAACCCAAGAGCAACTTGAACAACTCCAGATCCTAGGGTGTCAATCAGGACAGGGTTACTTCTTCTCTAAACCTGATCAACTCCCTCAACTTCCACTCAGGCATTTTTGACACAGTAACCGTCTTGATTTTACCCTCAATTGAGCGGTGAATCACTGCTTTTAACGTGAGTTCGATGAAGCCTAAAACCCTTATTCTTTCGTAAGCTGAAAGTCTAATTATTTGGTTGAACAGTCCAAAGTTTACGTTTTCGTCGAACTCACGTACGCATTAAGGTTAGGACATTTTTCTGTTCCCTGTTCCGGCGTTCCCTGTTCCCTTTTGCTAAAATCTATATGTCCTAACTATTTTTTGTAGTGCTATATGAAAATTATTGCTGCTCACCTTGCAACCTGACTAAAAATATGGGACAATAGTTGTTTGTGTGTAAATATAAATTAATCAGTAAGTTGCTAAATTAAACTATGGCTAGTAAAAAAGGGGTTCGACTGATTATTACCCTAGAGTGTACAGAATGTCGGACAAATGCAGAAAAGCGATCGCCTGGGGTTAACCGCTATACAACCAGCAAAAATCGTCGTAATACCACCGGGAGATTGGAACTGAAAAAGTTCTGCCCCCATTGCAACACCCATACCACCCACAAAGAAATTAAATAATTGCATAGCATAAAATAAGGAAGAAGTCAAGCATGAGTTACTATCGTAAACGTCTATCCCCCATTCCCCCTAAGCAACCCATCGACTACAAAGATACGGAACTGCTCAGGAAATTTATCACCGAACGGGGGAAAATTCTCCCTCGACGCATTACCGGGTTAACTGCAAAGCAACAGAGAGCTTTAACCACTGCCGTGAAACGAGCGCGGTTTATAGCTTTATTGCCCTTTGTCAACAAGGAAGCTTAACCTTATCTCTAATTTTGGGTGTTGGGGGTTAGGTTAGTATTGTCTGGAAACTTGACCCCTGGAGTCCTAATGTTATCTCCTAAACTTAACCACAGGAGACGGGATCAGAGAATAGTTAGAGAAAATGTTAGCAAGTAAGGCAGAAAGCGGGTGGAAAAAGGTAAACTAATTGAATTTAGAGTTAATGGAGAACGTCGCCTGGCCGTCGTTGACCGTCCAGAAGGCAAAAAAGATTGGATAGTCATTGATAATGAAGGACATTCCCATAAACTGCGACCCCAACGGGTAGAATATGAGGTGACAGGGGGCCCTTATAGCACTGACGACATTCCCCAAGTTCTCCAAGACATTCAACCTTACCTTGACCCCTCCAGTTTAGAAGTAGCCTGGGAATTATTAGTAGAAGAAGGAGAGGCAGTTACCCCAACAGAGATGGCCAGCTTCCTCTTTTCTCAACAAACTCCTACTTTATGTTATGCTGCCCATCGCTTGTTGTGCGACGATAAAATATATTTCAAGAAAAAAGGGGACAACTATGAACCCCGTTCCCCTAGTCAAGTTGAAGAAATTAAACATCAACTGGAAGTTGAACAACAACGTCAACAGGAAAAAGAAGTCTTTTTTGACCATATTCAAAGAGCCATGGCCGGGGAAACGGTAGAATGGACAGAGAGCGATCGCACTAGGTTAGAATTATTAGAAAAATTTATCTTACAACCAGAGCAAAATCATCGTAATGCTCAGGATCTTCTCAAAGAACTCGGACGAGCAACTAACCCTGATACCGCCTTTGAATTATTGGTCGAGTTAGGATGGTGGAGTCCCAATGAAAACCTGTTTTTAAAGCGTAGCTCCTACCCGCTCAATTTTCCCAAAAAGGTACTAGATGTGTCTTCTTCTTATCTTCAAAATTTACCCCTTGATGCTGACAGCGATCGTTTAGACTTAACCCATTTAAAAGTCTATACCATTGATGATGAGAGTACCGAAGAAATTGATGACGGGTTGAGTGTTGAATTTTTAGACGAAAACACGACGAAATTATGGATACATATTGCTGATCCTACCCGTTTAGTGACCCCAGGGGATGAGTTAGACTTAGAAGCAAGACGACGCAGTACCACCTTGTACTTACCTACGGGCATGATTTCCATGTTTCCCGTAGAGTTAGCAACGGGCCCGATGAGTTTGATTCAAGGGAAAATCTGTCACTCCTTGAGTTTTGGGGTTATTTTAGATCAACAAGGAGCTGTCTTAGATTATTCTATCCATGCCAGTCTCATTAAACCTACCTATCGCCTCACTTACCATGATGTAGATGAGATGTTACAGTTAGGTATTCAGGCTGAGTCAGAACTCGCTGTGTTAGCCCAAGCAGCTAAACAAAGACACCAGTGGCGACAGTCTCAAGGATCGATCACCATCAAAATGCCAGAAGCGATAATTAAGGTGAAATCGGAAGACAATATTATCATTGAATTACTAGAAACCTCCATTTCCCGTCAGTTAGTGGCAGAAATGATGATCCTTGCCGGAGAAGTGGCTGGAAGTTATTGCCGAGAAAACAGCATTCCTGTTCCCTTTCGAGGACAACCCCAACCAGAACTACCGCCGGAAGAAGAGTTGTTATTGCTCCCTCCGGGCCCTGTCAGAGCTTGTGCCTTACGTCGTTGTATGCCGCGCAGTGAAATGGGTACATTGCCTAGTCGTCATGCTAGTTTAGGGTTAGATAATTATACCCAAGTCACTTCTCCCATTCGTCGTTATACAGATTTACTAACCCATTTTCAACTTAAGGCCCATCTTAGAGGTGATCCTTTGCCTTTTCCCTTGGAAATTATGCAGCAAATTTTATATAGTGTCACCCTTTCGGTACAAGAAGCTTCTTTAGTAGAAAGACAAACTAATCGTTATTGGGGCTTAGAATTTTTACGTCGTAATGCCGATCAAATTTGGCAGGGACTGGTGTTACGCTGGTTACGGGAGGATGAAGGCTTAGGGGTGATCCTCTTAGAAGAATTAGGGTTAGAATTACCCCACCGCTTTGAACGCTCAGTATCCTTGGGTGATCGCCTTAATGTTCAAGTAAGTCGTGCTGATCCTCATCGGGACGAGATTCGTTTCCGCGAGATGCTTGAGCATGGAATTGAATCAACAATGATTTAACCCTAAAGGGAATGAGAGGCCAGAAAAGGGGTTTCTTTAAGAAACCCCTTTTCTAAGGGAGAGGTTGTTACTCCCAGTCTATTTGCGATCGCTGATCACAAACGACTTGATAAACCACTTCAGTTTGTTGTGCCAACTTTGTCCAACTAAAGCGCAAAGCCAAGTCTTCATAGGCTTTTTCCACTAATTTCTGACCATATTCAGGGTTTTGCAAAATTTCTAAAATTCCCCAGGCCAAGGCATCAGGGTTATTCACTTCGGTGACGATACCCGTCTCTTGATGATGAACCACTTCCGGTAAGCCACCTGTACTTGATACTACCACAGGAACCCTTGCTGCAAAGCTTTCTAAAGCCACAATACCAAAAGGTTCGTATAGACTAGGAAAGACAGCACAATCAGCGATGGTTTGAAAGCGATCTAAATCCTCATCGGACATAAACCCCGTAAAACAACAACGCTTAGAAATGCCCAAATTCCAGGCTTCCACTTCTAAATGATGGGTATTACCCCCACCAATAATTACTAATTTAGCATTCCCTTGTAATTCCCATAAGACCTTGGCCCCTGCTTGCAAAAGGATAGAAATGCCCTTTTCACGGGTCATTCTGCCCACATAATAGATAATTTTTTCGTGATCAAGAGCAAACTTGCGACGAAAGGCTGTGTAATCAAAATTAGGATCTTGGCGTTTTTTCTCTGCACGGATGCCATTATAAATCACATCCATTTTATCTAAAGGAGTTTCAAAAGCCCTTTCTAATTCATAACGCATATAATCACTACAAACAATCACACGCCAAGAATTATAAATTAAACTTCCTTCCTTGTTAGCAATGTAGCTTTGGGTATCGTTATGAATACCATTGTAACGACCATATTCTGTAGCGTGAACAGTAGCAATCAAAGGAATTTTAAAGAGATGTTTGAGAGCGATCGCAGCATCTCCCACTAACCAGTCATGAGCATGAATGAGATCAAAAGGTCCTTGTTTTTTAATTAATTCTCCTCCATAATGACCCATACTATTATTCATCTGGACAACCCAGTGAAAGAAGTCATCGGCCTCTTGGACGGGAACTCGAGACAAGTGAACCCCGTCAACCACTTCATAGGCAGGGCATTGACCAAACTCCACCGTCACTAAATGGATTTCATGGCCTAATTTCACAATTTCTGGGTATAATTCGGCAACATGACGGGCGATACCTCCCACAATACGGGGGGGAAATTCCCAAGTCAATACCAAAATTTTCATAACTTCCTGATCCTCTGCGATTCACTGAAGCTAAGATAGCTTAGGATAATTCGGAGAATTTAACCAAAACTCCTGGTTCTTTTTGAATGGGTAATACATCTATAATGTCACTTTGAGCGCAGTATTGTAAATCTTCATGGCAATTTAAACGCAACAATCGCTGGCCGTGACTGCAACGATGGAACATTTCTAAGAGATTATCATGCCATTGACTATAAAGGGCCATGGCTGCGATGACTTCATCGTTGCTCACTTCTACCATTTCACCATCATTGCTAATTACACCATGAGCGATGGCTCCAGCACATACGGTATCTTCTAAAGAATAACCTCCCTCCCATCCTGAGCCTACTAACCAAATTGTTTCGGGTTGAGTTTTCAGTAGATATTTTACTGCAGCTTGTCGGTTGCTCATAGCTGCGGTGATCACAGTCTTTGCTTGTTCTACCCTTTGTAAAGCACGAGTGCCATTGGTTGTCGTTAAAAAGAAACGCTTATCTTTTACGGTTTCGGGGGTACAATCTAAGGGAGAATTACCCAGATCAAAACTTTCTACTTTTGCTCCACCTCTTTCTCCTGCTCTAATGCGTTTCTCTGGTAGCCATTGCTCACTAACCTGCATTAGTTTCTCGATGTCGCTGAAGGTTTGCACCGCTTCGGCACCTGCTTCTAAAACCGTGGCAATGGTTGTGGTTGCGCGTAACACATCAATAACAACAGCACAGTCGGGTAAACTGTCGCTGGGAGTTGATTCAGGGGTATGGTAGACAAATAGCTTCACGTCTGCACTCAAGAAAAGTTAATTGTTCGTATCGGAATTCTATCTTATCTGGGTAATGGCCTTCTGGCCAAATTATTGGCCCCAAAAACCCCCGTTTTCACAAACGAGGGTTGCCAATATTTACAATGTTTGTTCGACTTCTGAAATTTCAGGGATCATTTCTCTTAAGCGTCTTTCAATCCCCATTTTTAGAGTCATGGTAGAGCTAGGACAAGAGCCACAAGCTCCTTGTAGGCGTACTTTCACCACGGGACCCTCTATTTCTACTAATTCGACGTTGCCGCCGTCTGCCATCAAATAAGGGCGCATTTCGTCTAAGACTTGTTCTACGTTGTCGGGGGTTAAAGCCATTGCTTCTGTCATTGTTTACCTCTGCTGCTAATTATTCAGTTACTTTATGTTTATCCTAACCTGAAGTTCTATGTTTGTAAGTTTAATCATTGTGAAATTCTTAATCACTATCATTCTCTTAGGTCAATGAGTCGATATTGAATAAGCTCTTAAGCATCTCAATGGTTGTATTTGACTGACGGAAACAAGGCATCATTACCTTATTCCTTACTCACTAAAGTCACTTTTTAGGAAATACTTAGTGTTCAAAAATATCCTTATAATACATCAAATCTAAATCGACAAATACTGGAATCACATTCATACATTTTTGTGCTAATTCCCATCTTTCTTCTCTTTTTAACATCGTTATTAGTCCTTTTCTCAGTTGAATTAAATAACGGACATCATTAGCAGCATAACTTAATTGTGCTGCCGATAAATTATAACTATTGCCCCAATCTGAACTTTGAGAACTTTTGTCTAATTCAATCCCTTGTAATTCCTGTACTAATGATTTTAAGCCATGGGAACCTGTATAAGTTCTAGCTAACTTACTAGCAATCTTTGTACAAAAAATAGGTGTTGTCTCTATGCCAAAAGTATACTTAAATTGTGCCACATCAAAGCGAGCAAAATGAAATATTTTAACAATATTTTGCTTCTCTAATAATTGTTTTAAGTTGGGAGCTTCTGTTTGTCCTCGTTGAATACGAATAGCCGTAACAAAGCCACT